>ULPI01012238.1_pt1 | contig 79346 bp, 80 predicted proteins | sample 1953381 | NCBI WGS metagenome assembly ULPI01 (sample SAMEA4835626, study PRJEB28245) | human gut metagenome | biome: gut microbiome; material: fecal sample | place: Denmark | collected 2008
CAACATTCGTAAACCTTAATGTCCCTCTATTTATAGAAGAGAAATCCCTACTCATCATTTGATTCAGAATCATTCGGAACCTCTGGCGACAAGGTAAGATGATGTTCCATATCTACAATCAGTACGGGTTTATTCATCAATGTGTCAATGAACTTAAATAAGTCATCCGGATCAGTTGTGAAGGAAAAGATATTATTTACAAATACCATTACTGCCTCTGTTCCATCCAATGTTTGACAAAAATCTGTGATTACTCTACGGTCAATATCATCATTTGCTGAACCATCCACAATCACATCTGTCAATTCAACATCTAAATCCAGCGCCATCTCAATCATTTCTGTTGCCATAGCATGAATCTTGTGGTCAGCCTTACGACTTTTGATAAATGCAATAGCTTTGCCATCAAACTGTGCCACTACATCTCTGTTATCCATTACTCTAAAATCTGTTTTCTTCATTACTTTGTCTCCTTTATAAATGAAATTTTATAAGGAGAGATATTGGGCCCTCACTCTCTCAAGTGACCGTGCCTGTTTCTCAAGCACAGTTATATTGTAGCCCATACACCCCCAAAAGCCGACCGTGTAGACACTACAGTTATGTCGTGTAAACACGACAGTTAAATTGAGGCAGTCACATTTTTTGTAGCCTTCATCATCGCAATAAACTGTTGAATTTGCGACTCTGTCATTTCTGAAAGCACATCAACTGCCTCAGCTATCAGTTCAGCTTTTGAATCCTCTATTTCTCCTCGCATAATGTACCTTTCTGAAACGTCAAGAGCTGAGACCAGACGTTCTAATGTCTGCGCTTTAAATGCACCACCATTTTCGATTGCAGACAAAGCTTGTCTTCCAATACCTATGCGATGTGCTAATTCATCCTGAGTCAATCCTAATTCTTTTCTCCTATCAGCTATACGTGTCCCTCTATCATAATCTTTAACTTTTTCAGTCATCTGGTCTCACCTCCCTTCGCACAAAAAAATCAGGCCATTAGCTTTACAAAGCTACGACCTGATTATAATTCGCATACATTTTCATTTCCTTGGGTAATTCCCCTAAATCATTTCATTTTTAGAAAAATTTTATCTCCGGATTGCCATCCACAATAAATTTACCCAATCCCAACCGTCTCATTCTTTCACAATTTGCATCTGATTCTACTCCTACATATTGCTTATAAATCACATTACCATTTGTTCTATCTACGGTTAGCGTCATCATTGAGTTCCTTTTACTAAGTTCTGACCACGATATTGTCACATTTATTTTATATCCACGAGTTACTACATTGCTCTCCTCATCATAAAAATCATTTATAATAGTTGCGAGTTCATACGCCACTCGTTCCAATGCACCCGACTTATCAACAGTAAAATCCTTAAACATATTATATACATTTACACCCTCTTCGGGTAATATCACATTTATGTCATGAATTTTACTTGATAAATGTTTGCACAAAGTTTTTGCAAATTTATTTCCAATATCCATAGCAAAATTCTGACTAATCATTGACCTTGCTGCAATATAATAGATTTCCGAATTGACAAATGCCATGTCACCAATATTATAAAATGAGAATATATATCCCTTAATTTCATATATAATATTTTCTATGTCTCGTTTCTTCTTAATCAATTCAAGTGCACCTAGATTTGCCACTGCACGATTTTCTAATTTCTTAATCCATGCTTGTACAGCAACCGCATCAGCCATTTGTGGATTTTTTACAGATGCCGTTAACGAGCGATTCGGATTATTATATCCATAATAATCATTTTTGAACCCTTCTTTATCTTTATATACCACTATTAGTTCTTGCATTATGATAATAAAAGTATCTATTGCTACTGATTTTGACACATCAATATCTTTATCTGAAATCCACCAATTTAAAACGGTCTCATAATTTTTAATAGCAAATTCACATGCCTTTTGATCATAATACTTTTTATCCAGTCCCCACAATATCAAATACATTATTTCTTTTATTTTTTCGTTATCAGTCTCTGAACAGATATAGTCCTCTAGTATTTTTATATTTTCTCTTGATATCTCATAACCTTCTCTGTCTCGATATAAATCAATGTATTTTCGATCTGGTTCTCTAGCTTCACAAATTCTGTAATTGATATTTAGTCGATCTCTATCGGCACACATGATACGATGGCAAACCAACAGATTAAAAAAGTTTTCTAGTATTCCCTCTTCATATGTAATTGGCGGTGTTTTGGTATCAAGCCTTGCCAATACTCTCTTTTCCAAAAAAGCAAGTATTCTATTTAACTCTTTCAATGCATCATCCGGTTTGTCCAATGCCTTATCTGTTATAACATAATCAAATACCATATTTGTTATATACTCCCAGTAAGCATTCATATTCTCAATTTTTTTAATTCTTTCATCCGCATCAGGAACTTGACTTTTTACCTTTGCAAATAGATCCTCAAAGCATTCCCCGTAGACACTTTTTTCAGAATATTCCGTTTTAACATTTTCCAAACGAGGCTTCTGCAAAACATCTGTAATTAAAATACGAACATTTCCACCTGAACATTTATCGCTCTTAGCTGTGCCATCTTTTTCAATATAGTAAAGCAACTTGATTAATTTAAGTAACTTAAATCGTTCCTCATCACTTTCAGTAGCAACCACCATTTCTTCGACATCGGTCCCTAACAGATTATTCAGCTTATTAATTATTCCACTATGCTTTGAGTTTTTAATTTTGTCTCTAAAATATTCTTCTCCCGGAGCATCCTCACCAGTTCTGACCTCATATTCATCCATCAGTTCTTGACATAAACTGGTATATGTAAATTTTACTTTTTTATATTCAGATTCAATATCATATAACGCCATCTATATCACCATCCTAATAAATATTATATCGTCAATTTAAAACTTATAAAGCAGATTCTGTATTATTTTTTACTGCACGAATCATTAGTAACCACTTATAAACTTCCGCATCATCCATCTCCTTGAATTCACGTATCAATTCCATTTGTACATTACTTTTTTCAGATGCATTATCCTGCTTCATTACTTCATCAGCAGAAATATTTAAGACTCTAGTTAGTTCATTTAATACTGACACCTTAAAGTCACCACCATTTTCAATGGCAGACAAAGCCTGTCTACCAATACCTATCTGAGATGCCAACTCATCCTGTGTCATTCTCAGTTCTTTTCGTCTATTAATAATTCTAATACCTCTTGCATAATCTTTAGTAATATCATTTTTCTTCATATTCAATCCATCCTTTCGTTTCATGGCAATAGAAACGAGCAAGGATGGAAAGTTGCTCCGGTTTTATAAAAAAAAGACGCAAGAGAAAGTCCAGTCCTTAACTGGTTTCTTTCCCCTGCGTCCGTGGTACCGCACATTGTCCTGCAATGCCGTCCTTATCAGGTGGCGCCATCATTTAATTGTTAATTGTTATTTTTATACCTTAAACACTCCATTTGAGGAATGTTCAATCAACATTGCCTCCGTGTAATTCTTCAATCGAAGAACCCTTTTACACTTTTCACACTTAAGTTCAAATCCGCCAAGATTCAAATCCACATTGTTACCTGTAACATAATAATTCATAAACAGTTTGTTACAACGACCTGTTTTACATCTAATTTCTATCTTCTTATCCAATTCAGTCTGCTCCTTTGCTATACAAAATCATTTCAACTTTGTACTCGCCAAGGAAGGGAAAGTACCTTTGCAAGTCTTCCGGGCACAGAGTTCCGTCGTGACAACTGCCTTGTGTCACCTATGCCCTATTGCTGATCTATCTGGAAGCAACTGAGTGTCATTAATGACACTTCAGTTACGCTCCGGCTCTCTCCATAAACCACATATTGTTATCCTCATAATAAAGATAGCTGTCCCTGCCATTTACTACACAGGTATATCTCATACCTACACCACCGGCCTTCAGGCTTGCAGCTCTTCTTATATCTTTTATCTTTTGTATTTCATAAACACTGCCATCTGTCCAACGAAAGCTCTTAGGGGTTAGCACCCCTTCCTTGGAAAACTCAGCAGTTACATCCACATAAACCTTGTGACTTTCCATGCCTACCTCCTATAGTTCTTCTATCGTAATGGTTCTTGGTGAACCCTCACGCTTTTTGATATATCCAAACTCTTCCAGCGTTTTCAAATGAGCATATACGCTTGATGTGGAAGCCAGACCACATATTGCACATAATTCCCGAACTGACGGTGCATATCCGTGTTCCTTTTGGAAATTTACTATTCCATCGTATACACTTTTCTGTCTCTCTGTTAATCCTAATCTCATGTTATTCCGTTCAACTCCTCACTGATTAAAATATCCATGCGGATGCACCGTATGGTCCTCTTTTGCATTTACAGCAGATAAAACCTTATCCTGAAACATCAATCCTCTCTGAATACTGTAAAAACCAAATCTTCTGCGGATATCATCCACAGCTGCATCCATTTTCATATGCTTTTCACGCATCTGAAAGTCACAAAACAAATCAATCTGTTCCCAATAATTATCATTTACAAGGTCAGCTCCTCTGACTCCCACACTACGAATTGGTTTTCTCCAATCATAACTTTCCTTAAACAGCCTATAAGCCTCCACAGCTATTTCCTCTGTAATATTTGTGGCATTACTTATTTTTCTCTGACGGGTAAAAGAGAACAAATCATTATCCCTGATACTGATTTCCACTACCCGGCAACGAAAACCATTCTCCCGCAGTCTTGCCGCAACACTCTCCGCCAGTACATAAATGACTATTTTCACATCTTCATCATTTACCAAATCTCTGTGCGTTGTGGTACTGTTGCCTACTGACTTAATCGGTGCGTGAGCGTTTTCCTTTCTTACAGGACTATCATCATAACCATTAGCAAATGCCCATAAAACACTGCCCATCTTACCCAACAGTCTTACAAGTATTACTTCATCCGTCCTTGCCAAATCTCCTATGGTACGAATCCCTATCTTTGTAAGTTTCTGATTGGTACTTCGCCCAACATAAAGCAAATCTCCAACAGGAAGATTCCACGCCTTAGTTTGAAATTCATCTGAATACATTGTTGTAATTGCATCCGGCTTCTTATAGTCTGAACCGAGCTTAGCAAATATCTTATTAAAAGAAACACCAATGCTGACTGTAATACCAAGTTCCGATTTCATCCGATTGCTTATTTCCTTTGCTATCGAATATCCGTCTCCCTTAATGGTAGCACTGGCAGTTACATCCAACCAGCTTTCATCAATACCATAAGCTTCCTGCAAATCCGTGTACTCTGCGTAAATTTCATGAGCCATCCTTGAAAATCTGAGATAGAGGTCCATTCTGGGTGAAACAAAGGTAATCTCCGGACATAACTGCTTTGCTTGCCATAAAGCCATACCAGTCTTAACACCATATTTCTTGGCAATATAATCCGCTGTCAAAACAATTCCGTGTCTGCTTTCCGGGTCGCCACCCACCGCTAAGGGCTTCCCATTAAGTTCCGGATGGTGTAAATGCTCTATAGCTGCATAGCAACAGTTAATGTCACTATGGAGAATAACCCTGCCCGACATACCTTTTTCCTCCAGTCTCATATTGTAGTAAGTAACTTATGTCTCTCCTCTACATAGCAAAGTATAAATCTATTGTACAAAGATTGCAAGTGACACATTGGTTGTCTTTATCTATTTTGCAAAGATTTTACTTGATTTTATAGAAAAACTCTTATATACTGTAGGTACAAAAAGCTAACAGAAATGAGGTATGTATATGAACTCTCTCGGAACAATCATAACAACTTACAGAGAAAAGAAAGGCTTATCGCAGAAAGGACTTGCTGAAGCTTTAAATGACTATGGCTATTCACATTCCAACAAAGCAGTCTGGAGCTGGGAAAATGATAAAACAGAGCCTAGTGGTTCTTTGCTTATGGCTATCTGTAAAATACTTTCCATCACGGATATATATAAGGAATTTTATGGCGAAAACCCCGGTAATCCTCTTTCATTACTTAATGAGGAAGGACAAAAAAAGGCAATAGAATACATAGAATTATTAAATGATTCCGGTAAATATGCACCTGCCAAGGCAGTTATCATACCATTCAGAAGAAATATCCGGTTATTTGATATTCCAGCTTCTGCCGGAACCGGAAGCTTCCTTGATGGCGAAAACTATACTATGCTTGAGGTTGGCGAAGAAGTCCCTGCCGATGCAGACTTTGGTATCCGTATCAGTGGTGACAGTATGGAGCCACAATTCATAAATGGTCAGATTGTATGGGTACATCAGCAGGAAACATTATCTACCGGAGAAATTGGTATCTTCTACTTAGACGGTAACGCCTACTGTAAGAAATTAAAAGACGATGCCGAAGGATTATTCCTTATCTCCCTCAACACGAAATATGAACCGATACAGGTCAAAGAAAACGACTCCTTCAAAATTTTCGGGAAGGTTGTCGGTTAAGTACAGATTATTGGACTGTAATTTTTGCTATAATTAGCTTACTACAATAATGAAAGAAGGGATAATAATGGCTGTATCTACTACTCTTAAGAAAATTAGAACCGAGCGAAACATTGGTCAGCAAGATTTAGCTGTTGCTATCGGTTACTGCGGACGCACTATCGGACGCATTGAACGAGGCGAAAGAGTCGCCTCCCTTGAACTTGCTTTAAGGCTCTCTGCTTATTTTGGAATATCTGTAGAAGAACTGTTCAAAGTTGAAGATGAATGATTCAATGCCAGCCAGATGTGAGCTGGCATTTCTATTATCTCTTATATGATGACATCCTTGGAAATTCTCTTGAATTGCAAAACCTATAATACCATCTAACTGTATTTTGAATATTTCCACTTCTTTCTCGTGGGTCAGAAGATATTTTAACCAATGCGTCATACATTCTATCATCGTCTGACACAACATAATCCAAGCTTGTACCAATAATTTGTTCTGCTGTATTCGCTCTGCTTATTCGTGAATTTATTGCTTTATTCTTACTTTTAATTGTTTCAATCCCTTCAAGGTAATTTCTAAACTCTGCTTCTCTCATACTGCCGAACCTCCTAGTCTTCAAACACAGGTAATTTCAACTTATCCGTCTCCAAATGTGTCAATACAAGTTGTGCATTTTCCTTAATATCAGGAATATCTAGTTTTCTGCTATTTGCTTTTAAAACATATTCCATTGCCTGAACCACCATATTTGATTCAATAATTCTAATAAGAACATTAATCTTATTCCGCATATCATATTCATCTCGTGCCCAACTATCACACTCTTTATACAGTTCCTTGATATACTCCGTCTTGGTTTGCTTATCCTGCAGTTTATCAAAATCGTGAATAATACATCCCATAAAGCAACCAACAAAGCCGACTGTTGCCGTTCTTATAACTTCCTTCAGTTCGCCCTCATTCCTTAATAAAACAGTTGTTCTTTCCATAATTGATAACCTCCATTTGTTTGATAAGCAGAGTATAGCACAAATAAATGCAGCCGGAGTTTTTATGGTCATCCGGCTATAACTAATTTTATTTCATGTCACGATATATTTTATCCACTTCATTTTCGTAGACTTTTTCAGTGTTCTCATCAAATAACACCCACTCTACCAAATCAAACTTATCTTCATTCACACTGAGGAATCGAGCAACTGTTGCAACTGCAATCTTTGCCGCCAACTCAACCGGAAAATGATAAATCCCCGTAGAAATTGACGGAAATGCTATAGTACGTATTTCATTATCCATCGCTACCTGCATAGCATTATAGTAACAGCTTGCAAGCAATTCTTCCTCATTCTTCTTTCCACCGTTCCACACCGGTCCTACCGTATGAATTATATAATCGCATGGTAAATTATACGCCTTTGTAAGTTTTGCCTGCCCCGTTTTACAGCCACCAAGCAATCTACATTCAAACAAAAGCTCCGGTCCTGCGGCTCTGTGAATAGCACCATCCACACCACCGCCACCAAGCAGAGAGCTATTAGCGGCATTAACTATCGCCTGAACACCTAACGGTTTTGTTATATCGCCTTTTATCGTCTTTATTATGTACATATGCGCTCCTAATTCCAACATAATTTTTTTATATCTTTGAACGAGTAATGGTATTCCTCTACTAATCCAAAATTCACCACTCAATTGTCCCGAAGACATACCACCATGTGCAAATTGTTCCACATAAGGTCTTGCATCTTTTGTCAAGTGCTCTCCACTGACATTAACAAACAGACGATGAATATCATCCATCAACCAAGTTTCCGAATAAGGAAATGTCTTGTCTGAAAAATACAATTCTAAATGTTTCCAAAAAAACAAATCTCCTCTTAGTCCAAACTGAGACGGTTTTTCATAAAACAATTCAGCCAAAACTCTTGTCATACCTTCACTCCTTTAATCACGACTTCCTTGAATATATGCTAACATTTCTGCTGGATTCATCCTGCCCGTCACCTGCGTTTCATTCTCTATCCATTCATCTAAATATTCATATTCTTCATCTTGTTCTTCAAGTGCTAGTTCTTCCTGGTCAAGTTCTAATTCTAACATAGTCCATTCAAATTCATCATCAATATCCTCGATAAATTCAAAATCATCGTCTTCATTTGTAACCAACGGATAATAATCATCCCGATACAATTCTGAATAATACTTTCGGTTCATTGAACAAGTTGCTTCTCGGTCTATCTTATCATAATCATCAATAAGTTCATCCATACCAGATAAAAATTCTACTTTAGCGCATCCATATGTCCAATACATTTTTGTTTCAGGATATTTATCATACACTCTGCTAACAGAATATAAATAATCCGCATAAAACAGATTTCTTGATTTACAACTATATGTAGATGCATCTATTTCTATCAAATCGTCTCCTTTTGTATCAAAATTATCAAACGCAAACCACTCTGACAACAATACTTCGCTGGTCTTATTTTCGCCATCATACCTAACACCTGTAAATTGAAGTTTCTCTCCTGTATAAAAGCAGCATATTGGCTTTCTCTGAAGAATTCTCATAAAAAATTTTGTAATCTTACAAGTTAAATCATTTCGGTACGAACCACCCTGTTCATCTAACAAAACAAAACATACAGGAATTCCAAATGACAACTCAGAATACGAAATGAACTCTATCGCATCAAGACATTTTCGCTCATTACCATTCAAAGCAAAAGTTTTATCTAAGTATCCATATACAAATTCTTTTATTGCGCCTCTATACTTTATAGGATTTAAATCAAAATTTAAACACTCCATAATTTCTAAAATACCACTAACTAAAAATATTAAGAAGAACAATGTGTATTGGAACAATGATGCTATTGCACAGGCGTTGGGTAGTATTCATGAATTTCAACTATCTCTGTTTCATCCTGTTTGTCGCCCTGAGTATCATCAATATCGTAATCAATATCCATTGTTTTTTGATATTTAAACAATTTTTTTGACGCAGCCTCCGGAAAATCCATTATATGCATATATGGTTCATAATTTTCCCACATTGCTTTAAATGCCATTTTCTTATTCAAAACTCTTTTAGCATCTGCCTCGTCCCATGATAAAAAGACATCAATCGACTCATAATTATGACGGAACGCAGTTGTACTTTCATTCATGGAACCAGTAAATGCTACAACATTATCATCAAAGTCAACTAATATTCCCATCTTTTCATGGTACATTCCAATTTGATTATCTTTTTCCAATACAGCAATTTTAATCTCTAAAATTCCCTTTGCAATTAGATTAACAAGTAAATTCAGTCTCTCTTCCTCAAAACGATTTTTAGGTTCTGTTAAAGCTTCTACTATTCTGTTTTCAATAACTTTCTCTCGGATTTCAATACCTTTCTCTATCGCCTCAATATCTTCTTCTGAAAGTTTCGGCGATGCAATCAGCTGTATCTTTCCTCCATTTTTCGCTAGAAAAGACAAGCCTTTAGATATCTCAATTAATGCACTCGATGAAAAAAAGCCAACAGCTCTTTGGTACAATTTTGTGCACTTTAACAATGGATAGTAAAACTCTTTAACAATATCATCTTGCAAAGAACGATACTCCGGCTTAATATCAATCTCCGTATAATTCATCCGCACTCCTTTCTGCTACATAAGTATTTCTTCTATAGCATCTATCAATATATCAATTTGTTGTCGTGTGTTATATTTTCCAATGCCTACTCGTACTGTTCCAGAAACATTTTCATCTTTCAACCATTTATGAATCAGCGGAGCACAATGGTACCCTGTTCTAACTGCAATATCATAATCCTCATCCAAGATCATTCCTATATCTTCAGATTTATACCCTTCAACCGTGAACGACACCATACCTATGTGTTTGTCTCTAGGTGGCAAATACATATATACGCCCTCTATATCACTCAATCTGTCTATCAAGTAGTCGAGCAACTCCTTTTCCGTTCCACTATCAATCTCTACCTCATTCAAAGCCTCATCTAGCCCTTTAATGGCTACAATGTTTGCACTTGCAAATTCATATTTTCCAGGCACATCATCTGGCATATCCAAATTTAAGGAATTACTTCCGGTTCCACCTGCAAAACATTCTTCCAATTGGTAATTACCACATCTTACAAAGCCGCCTATACCCAAAGGTCCATATAAAGTTTTATGCCCGGCAAATGCTAAAAAATCCACCTTCAAATTGGCTGGGATATCAACTATCCCCAAAGATTGAGCTGTATCCAGAACTGTAATAGCATCATACTTCTTTGAGAGTTCGAAAATTTCTTCAACAGGAAGGATATAACCTGTCACATTGCTTACATGGACACTGCAAACGCATTTCGGCTTGTTTTTTGAAAATAGATACTGTAACTTTTCAATATCAATCTCCAAAGTATCTTCCTTCAAGGGCATTTCCTTGAGCACAATACCAATTTTCTTTTCAATCAAATGCAACACCCTTGCCACTGCATTATGTTCATAAGGCGACAAATACACAATATCTCCTTGAGCAAAAGAGATCCCCTGCAATATTTGATTTAATGCTATTGTAATAGATGGTGTGAATATAACCTCTGCTCTATTATCAGCCTTTACCAGTTTTTTTATTTTATTTCTTACACCATCCATTACCTAAGTAGCCATTCGTGCACATTTATACGAGCCTCTTCCCGAATTAAATGCAAGCTCACGATTAGCTTCGTCTAATGCCTTATATACATTTTCAGACTTTGGATATGTAGTTGCTGCATTGTCCAAGTAAATCATGACAAGCCTCCTATCCCAGTTCTTTTTCAATCATTTCCAACAAAATAGCAATTTTATCATTTACTGATAAATCAGAGAAATCATCTAACGTGTCTGACAAAATATTCCGCAAAATTGCCCCGGTACTTTCATCAACACATTCGTAATACTTTACGATAGGCTCTCCATTCTTACCCACAAATGAAAGTTCATTTTTTCCATTATTCGATGCTACCTGTCCCAGATTTTCAATCTCTTCCTTTACAGCTTTCAGCATACTAATATATTCTTCTAAAGATGCTTCATTCCAAGTGTCAAGATGTATATCTGTTACAGCCCGAATTATACGTTTTACAAATTCTACATCATCATAGGAACTATTTTCCGCAATACAAGTCATCAGTCCTGTAACCTGACTAGAATGTAAGCCATGCTTTGCAAAATCGCTCTGATGTTCATACCATTCTATCATTGTATGATGCAAATCCTGCTTAGCTTTCTTGTCAAATGTTTCAATCGTCTTCTCTACCGCTCTCTGACTTATCCATGACAAATAATTGTTTGCCTTTTGTCTAAGTTCAGCAAGAATATTACATATATCAGAATAGTCATCACTGCCAACCACCTTTGGTAATTCTACAAATATAGTGAATGAGGCTCAATTATATGATGATTATATTGATGTATATATGAATGCAGCGGTTTTTGGATATTTATATTGCGAGAAACGAGATAAAGACAATGATTCTACTGATAGAGCAAGAATATATGCAGATGCGTTTTCGAATCATAGGGATGAATGTGTTTTTTTGTATAGAATAATTACTCTGTTGGATGAGCGTGATATGGAAATAGAAGAACGCTTGAATCGAGCATTTAGATATGATGCAGAAAGCGATAAGCAGGATATTGTGCAAGAATGTTTAGATTCATTCAATTCATATGTTCGTGGTGGAATTGAATATATGTATACTCAGTTTACAACAGGTTGTACTTCTAAGGATGATTACATACGACAGTCTTTTGAGGTTTCAAGAAAATTTAAGGAAAGCTTGGAAGGCGTAAGTTATGAAGATAAGATAAAAAAATTGCTTGGTAAATAGGACACATTAGAAGAATGTTAGGAGGTGAGGGTGTATTACTACATTTTGTGCCGAACAGCACTGAAATGCTTTATCTTCAATAACGATTTCTAGCGCATCATCTTCTGATTCCGCTGCAATAGAAACATTCACAAGTGCAGTACAATCATAAAAGGAATATGTACCAATCTCAATACTATTTGCACCGATTACAACATCTGTCAAATCTTCACAATAGGAAAAAGTATTTTCTCCCATAATAGTATCACTTCCAGATATATTTAATGTAAGCAAACCACAACACTGAAACGCCTTATCATCCATATCTAAGTCACAATCTGTAAATGTTACCGTTGCATCATCACCAGAATCGTAAAATGCATATGTTCCAATCTCTAATACACTGTTATCCATAGATACTGTAGTCAAATCCTCACAATAGGAAAATACATTTTCGCCAAGTTCTAATGAGCTGTTACTAATTGTAAGACCTTCAATGCCACATGACTGAAACGCTTTTTCATCAAGGACTCCAGTGCAATTTGCAATCTTGACATTCATATCTTTACCAGTATCATAAAATGCATATGTTTCAACCTCTATGTTACTACCAGTAATGCATACTTCTTCAACATCTTCGCAATAAGAGAAAGCATTTTCTCCAACCTGCAAGTCGCACCCGGTAATAACAATCTTCTTAGCTTCACAAGACTGAAATGCTTTAGTATCAAGTTCCATTATTTTCCCAGCAATGACAATACTGTTAATATCCTCAGCCCCATAGAAAGCATATTCCGCAATCATTATAACTGCATCTCCCGCCGGAGATTTTTCAGGAATAACAATATCACTATCAGTACAATCTCCGATCTTTGTCAAAGTACAAGTGCCATCTCCGTTGCTCTCAAACATAAATCCTGTAGATTCCTGCAAATTTGCATACTCTGGGTCCACAGTTAATTCCTGATTTCCAGTCTCTTGCTCATCTGCCTTACCCTCATCGGTCTTATCCTGTTCTTGTACTTCATCCTTCTGCTCTACTTCTGTATCCGTGTCCTCAGTTGTTTCTTTTTCTTTATTAGTTTCCTTTTCAACAACAGTTTCCGAAGAACTTTCCTTCTTATCACCGCTATCACTATTTCCACAAGCCACAAGTGAAACCGTCATACATACTGCCATTAACATTACCAACAATTTTCTTCTCATACGCTCCTCCTATTCCTGAACAGTTACAATCTGTTCAGCTTTAGCCAACTTTTTCGCTTTTCTTTTTTCAATGAATAACCATATAGCTCCTGCAATGATTATCACTCCGATAACATAAACCAAATAATACACAATTCCCCAGTCAAAAGAACTGCTCGGAATTACACCCCTATCCTTAAAGTCGAAGCAAATAATCTTAAATGCTCCCATAGTCAATAAATCAAATATAATAATGCCTATCGATTTCTTAATCAAGGACATTGTGTCCACTATATCTTTATAATCATCCCAATAATTCATATTAATACCGATATAATTTCCACGTTCACTATAATATCCAGAACAATTATCCTCTCGGTTTACAAGCTCAATTTCCGGTATATTTTCCAAACCCAGACCTTGACCTATACTATCAACTAATTCAGTTATCAATTCATAACGCTCATCAACATCAAGTTTTTCCCAATTATCACTATTAAACAATTCCAGTACTTCTTTTGTATCATCTGTTACTACATCTGAAAAATCAAAATCTAATTCATCGCAGTACATTATCTCATTCCATAGTGTTTCTTCTGATACTTCGTCACTTTCCCCATAGAAAACTCTATTCCAAAAAGTCTTAGTTTCTTCTATAGATGTTTTATCAGCAGTTATTTCAGTAAACTTGTTTTCAGGTATTTCCACACTTTCTGTTTTATCAACAATTTCCTTACCTATCATAGACAATTTCCTCTCACAGAATAATCTCTTGCGGTCCTATTTCTTTTAACTGCCCATTTTCAAACACTACAGCAATTCCATTTTCCTTATCGAATTTATAGTTACAAATTATTGCAACTATTTTACTATCAGTTCTAGGAACAAATATGCTTTTAGGCATTACAAATTTAAAAACATTCTCTATTTCATTCGCTTTCACTCCTGTATCAGAAGTTTTTTCTACATACTTCTTCAATTCATCAAGGGCAGCAACTGCAACGGAAGTATCATCACAAAATTCTTGTGCAGCACTCTTTTGAATCTCCGTAATTTCTTCACCCGGATAGCAACTGTAACTAATATACAGTTCAAAGTCTCTATTCCACAAACTCAGTTTTTCTTTATTCATCAAATTCGCCTCCTACATTTATCGCATCTCGTACCTTACACTCGGACACTCCACCTAAATGTTTACAATGGCTATGTATTTCAAATGGTACAAGGTCCATTGTTCTTGTATCACATCTCTCATGCCACGAACATTTATTTTCATGTCTCCAATTATATACATCTCGGGCTGTCCAATCGCTCTTACCATCTTTAGCTTCAGCATTCCATTTTTCTGAACATTTTATATCCGCCTGTGTAAAGTTTCCCTGCTTTATTGTTCCATCCGTTCCAATATAATCATCTCTGTTTTGAGTCATATCATCAATGCGAACTGTAGCTTCCGCACATTTCGAAAAATCCGGCTCCGCATTCTTATATTCAATTCCATCCAAGCCCTTCTCATTCAACTTATCTAAAGCAGCTTTTCCTTCTACAGTTTCACCATTAGGAACAAATTTAGATTCTCCTCTATCACCTTCCCAAGAACCCAAATGCGAATCTTCTTTTGGCGTACATCCTAGTCTATCTTCATAATCGTTATAGTACTCAGCTTCATTTTTAAATTCATTTTCCCAAAAACTACCGCAATCTTTCCCGTTAGTACTACTTTCAGGCTTAATATTCTTAAAATTTTCAGGTTCCGGTTTCTTAACTTCATTAATTTCCGTTCCTTTAATTTCCTGCATTAGTACACTCCTCCTTCGTTTTGATATACCTCTGTGAATCGACCAAATACACCATCATATTCTGGATCTCTTGTTGTCTGTTCATAGAGAATAAGAGCAAGCACTAAGTCAATCTGATGATTGGTGTACTCTTTTACTGAAGGCTTAAGTCCATCAACCACCGAGCGTACCCATGTATTAATATCCTCACAATGCCTTGATTCTTTGATTGCATTTTCTGCTGATAAGAAATCAAATATCAAAACTCTCAAAGTTTCTAGGTTATTCTCTTCATTGCTTGACAGATATTCTACAAAGTCTTTCTTTATTTCTGTCGTGAGTTTTGATTTAATAACCATTTCCTTGAGTTTCTTTATATCTGCCTTGTTTCCTTTTCTGAATAACTCTTTATTCATAATACAATCAAGTAACGAATCAGATACCTTTTTAGCATATGCATCTAAATACACATCTTCCTCTGGCTTATGTTCATATTCCTTGTCAGAAGATTTATGTTTATCAATCTTACAAAGTACAGGTTGTACCCACTCGTTTTGATAAACTGCTGCCACACCACAAGGTAATTTTGCCAGTTCTGTTATCTGGTCTGCATTTAAGTTTGCCGCCCTACCTACAAGTTCTCTATCAGTCTGGTCAGGCAATCTCATAATAATTTTTGTGTTAGTGTTGCGAATAACAGCCATATCAAGAAGTCCCGGTGCCTGATCTGCAATAATAAATCCTTCTCCATATGTACGCATCTCAGCTATGGCATTTGTAAGCATCTCTACACTTTTGCCAATCAGATTCGCACTTTCAGACGATTGTTCGGTTGATGTCCTCTTCAACAGATTATGTGCTTCTTCCAAAACAGTGATATGTCCTAATTCCGCATTCATTACATTACTTGTCATTCTGTACTCCTGCAACTTAAGCACAAGCATCTGACACTTATTATAAGCCGAATATTTGCTCGCAAAATCTTCCATTTCCTGCTCAATGCAGAACAATCCACTATTAGCATATATTAAGTCAGATTCTGTCTGAGAACACGCTTTGGAATACTCAACTACCTCATCTTTAATTTGTTCCGGCATTATGTTATACATATACAATGTTGCGTAATCTACATCTTCAGGATCAGCAAACATTTCTTGTTGTGAACGATACGTTTTTCTATAATGCTTGTCTGTAAGATTACCATCATTCTTAGCACCTAATCCCATTATAGATGATACAAAATAAATGCCACCTGCATACATCTTTTCAACAGAATTGTACTCCAGAATATTTTGCACCTGCTTTGCTGAAAATCCATCCTCTGGTAAATCAGAACAATCAGCTTTATTTAAGACAATCATAGTAAAACGCTTATCTAACGCTTTGATATTCAATACGTCATCACACAGTTTCGCATTGTCATTACTGTCAATTGATTCATATTGGGATATCCATACCGGAATACCATTCGAAAAACCATGTAATGCATCAGCTAAAACCTTTGAATGATCCGTATTTGAATTTGAATTGGAACCCGGTGTATCAAAAATCACAAAATTATTTCTACTTCTACCTAATACTCCATCCTTAACAAACGGAACTTCAACTTCAATCACATCACTGATTTCCGTTGTCTCCATGTCCTTTTTTTCATAGCCGTTCACAAACTCCAATGCTTTATTAATCAGGCTATACATATCCTCTTTTGTACTTACTTGCATTAGTTGTGTTAATTCAACTAACATCTCATCTTCCATTTTTCCTTTACGGATTCTGAAAGACTTACCCTCATACAACAACTCTACATCATCGTTCCAATGCTTAAATCGAATCCTAGCCATATCTTCTGAATCAGACATTGAAATTTTATATATTTTTGCTGTAACAGGATCACCACCACTAGGTAATATTTCATGTCCAATCAGCGAATTGATAAATGTAGATTTACCTGCACTATAGTTACCAAATACACAAATAGGAATAATATCATCCAATGCATCAGCTACTTTACTTAAATCATCCTTGACATCATCATCATCGCGAACGATTTTTTCAATAACCGGCTGAACAGTTTTAAAGATTTCTTTAGTGTCGCTAAGAATCAGTTTCGCATTTTCAAGAATTGTATTAGCTTTAGTTAAAACTATCTTCTCTGCCATCGAAGGCATAGTGCATATTTTCTCAAGTTCTTCATACTCTTCCTGTGTGCCTTCAAAGACAATGTTTACCTTTTCATTCCCGACTTGATATTCATCCAGAATGATATCCACTATCTCCTTAATCTTGAATGGAAGAAAGCTCTTTCCAGACTCATCTTCTCTCAATTTACTGTTAGGATTGCATGTCTGAATTTCTTCCCATGCAGCCGCCTGCTCCTTATAACTTAAGTACTCTATTTTCCTTTCATAAGGATTGCTCTTAATCTTGATTGTTGCCATCTCTTTATCTCCTGTCCATAGTATTATTTTTTCTTAATATATTTCCCCGTTCTTATGCGCTCATCTTTCGGTTTTTCTGCATCTGCCGGTATTGCCCAATAACTGCCTATCTTCGTAGCTCCTGGTATTCTCCCCGTCATGCACAAAGTCTGAATCCGCCTTACTGATAATCCCCACTTTTCTGATACTTGACTTATTGATAAATATTCCATAGTTCACCTATTATTTCTTCCCAAATTAAAGTTTATACACTACCATTTAATTTTACTCCAAACCACGAACAAAATCAATCTATTAATACTATAGTAATATTTTAATATACATATCAAAAATCTAAAACTGCACGTAGCGTGCAGTCAACTATTTTTTATTGATATATGCACTATATTAGGCAACGTGATTTTCAATCTTCTGTTTACTTGTTACATTCTTGTTTAATAGGGGTAATTATTATTCGCTCTGGTTCGAGCTTGACCGACACTTTCGTGTCAATATTGAACCCAAAGGCATTTAGATAATCTCCTTTGAGCATTAGAGTAGGAACCTGCTTATACTTGTAAGCACTTGTTGCATTTACTTTGATTTTTCTTTCCAACGGCAATCCTTTCTACACGTTGCCTCATATAAATATATCATCCATATTCTTGACTCGCAAGCAAAATCACAAAAAATATCCCTTCCGAAACAACTTCAAAAGGGATATTTGTATTATGCACTTCTCTACAGGAACCTGAAATTTTCGGGTCCTTATACCTTTGCACTCTTTAAAAGTAATATCCCTTTCATTACTAATAGCAGAAATACTACAGCCACTGCATAGGATTCTCTGGTTATTGCAAATAATAACACTGATAAGGTACTAATCGACATTGATACCTTTGTTGCCACCTTATTATATCTTTGCATATCTAATTTTATCAGTATCAATTTTATAAATCCGATCACAACAAGAAAAACAATCATAATCCAGTACAATGAACGGTTCAATGATGTAGTCTGAATGTATGCAAATAGATTTACTGAATAGACAAATCCATCCACCACATTTGGATAAAGCGGTAAAACAATTAAAACAATTGCGAATACATCCAATAACCCAAATAATAAATCACACATTCCTCTTAGATTTGCTCTGTTTTCCTTTTCTGCAATAGAAAGCAGCTTGTCCGTCGATAACAACTCATCAATGGTTACCGAAAAATAATTTGATATTTCCTTTAATGAATCAATACTTGGATATCCTCTTCCCTCTTGTGTCAAGTAGTTGACAGATTTTTTCATATTCTTTCTATCAGCTTTTCAATTTTCATTGTAAAGTGACATGCACTTAAACCAATACTCTTATCAAGTTTTGGCAAGCTGTGAATATTTATCATCCGTATGACACTTTGAGATTACAGCAAACACATTATATCCCGGAAGTCCGATAAAGTATTACAGATACGATGTGAAGTGATTTGGCAATGTTACCTGTGCCGCTGGAGAACAGTCCACCGTATTTTATTTCAAATTCATCCCACTGAATACTATCGGCCATTTTCATCCAGCGGTTGTTCGGATTCATGTGTAGCCTCATTGGCTGATTGAATTCAAGGAATGAATGCTTATGTATAAACGAAAACCTTGCATATATTATACCATGATTAGACTCAAAAGTCAGTAAAATCAAGCATTTCGGAGCTAATCAGCAGACTCTATTTATCTGTATTTCATATTATATCATTTTGCCGTTAGCATAGCCCTGATATTCATCCAGGAACGCTTCTGCACTCTTCACCATGCAAATTCCAACTTCATCACCCTTAAAGCCAAATTCAATACTCATATTACCAAAATACTTATCGATAATCTGCACCTTAATACGAAGCTTGCTCTCCTCAGGCCAATCTGCTGAAACTGCACAATCATACATATGTCCCGGTTCATTCGCACCTGCCACCATATCTGAGTAGCCTGTCTGCGGGAACTTGCCAAACTCATTATGCCCAATACCAAACACAAATGATTTCTTACCTTGAGCATTCTTATACGACAACACACCCTTGTCATTATCAAAATCAAGCCTTATCCACTCTATCTCCATAGGATTTTTATCAAGTACAAATGTTTTGCCATTAATGTGATTTACAACAGGACTATAGGTATTTTCCTTTAAGCTGAATAATTTCAAATTGGAAATATAGTCCTTAAGTTCCCCAAAGGCAACCTCGTCTTCATCCAAAGATTCACCTAGTTCGTCTATAATTGTTCTGTAAAGCTCATTATAGATAATTCCCTGGCTAAAATCGCCCATTCCCTGATTATCAGAATTAATAACAAATATAAAATCCTTATCAGGCTCGCACAAAACAAACTGGTCCCCCATCCCACAAAAAGCAAAACCATTATTTGGAGTCTTCCATATCTGATAACCATATCCGTACATACCGCCGGCAAATCCGCCACCGTGACTGTTAGAAGCCTGCTTCTTGGTAGCCTCCTTAAGATACTCTTCATTCATATATCTGATGCCGTCGATTACACCACCATCCATTACAAATCTCCCCAAAACAAGCACATCTCTCGGTGTGCACATCACACCTGAATCGGCAAATGAATGTCCCCCCGGACATTTAAGGCAATAAGCATCCTCGGAAAAACCTGCTTTTCGCAAAAACATATCCTTCAAATATTCCAAAAACGGTTTGCCTGTAAGTTTCTCTACGATGCATCCAAGCATAAACGAACCTGGACTGTCATAACACCATGTTGTACCTGCCACTCTGTCCATCTGTGCTTTAAAATACGCCTCACATCTGTCACCAGACCACAGATAGAACCATTTAACCGGATTTACCACACAAGTCTGCATTGTAAGCATTTCACGTATTGTCATATCCGCAAGATGCTTAGGAGGATTCTCCATATATTCAGGGAAAAACTTCATAAACTTGTCGTCAAGACTAAGAAGTCCATCCTCTACCGCAAGCCCTATTGCTACGCTTACAAAACTTTTGGATATGGAGTACATTCTATGCTTATAGTCCTTATGAAAAGGAGCATAATATCCTTCTGCAAAAATTTTATTTCCACGAGCCATAATAAAAGAATGGGTGCAAAAATTGTACTTATCAAGCACCTTTAAAAACTTCAAAACATTCTTAGACGAAATCCCCGCCTTCTCCGGTGTAATACTATCGAACATACCCAAATACCTCCTAATATATTTGCATTTATTATATCATAAATGTTACAATATAGCAATATAGACAGAATGAAATTTATAAGGAGGCACTAATATGAGTAATGCTAACACGCCAAAAACACCTCTTTTTTATGCGCAAAAAGCATGCGAAACCATGATGCGTAAATTCACCGGAGATGCTTTGCCACCGCTCGGACGTTTTCATTACCATCAGGGCGTATTCTTATCCGGCGTGCATCACACTTATCTTTTATGCCGTGATGAATCATATCTCGAATACATTAAGACATGGGTAGACAGCATAATGGACGCCGAAGGTAATTTCTTCCGTTGTGACACTGGCAAGCTTGACGATTTACAGCCGGGCATTTTGCTATTCCCATTAATTGACAAATTTAGTGATGAAAAGTATACAAAAGCTCTTACTCATCTCATGGACGCCATGGCCACATCACCAAGAGCCTGTGTTGGAGGGTATGCCCACAACGCTTATCAATGTCTCCACCAGATCTGGCTTGATAGCTTATATATGATGGGACCGATTTGTGCCCTGTATGCAGACAAATACAGCAGGCCTGATTTTTTGGAATATGCAATTCAGCATGCCTATGCAATTTTTGACAAGACCAAGGACCAGGATAGCGGACTTTTGTACCATGCCTGGGATGCTAACAAGGAAATGGAATGGGCTGATCCCGAGACAGGACTTTCACCTGAATTCTGGGGTCGCAGTATTGGCTGGGTTCCTGTGGCAATGCTTGACATCATGGATAAAATGGATTCTTCATCTCAAGATTACGCAAAACTTAGCACGCTGTTAAAGGAACTTCTGATTGCTATCTGCCGTTACCAGTCCGAAGAAGGACGCTGGTATCAGGTTGTTAACAAAGGTAATATAGACGGCAACTGGCTTGAGAATTCCTGCAGTTGCCTATTCACTAACGCTATCAGCCGTGCTGTCCAAAAAGGAATTCTTGATAAAACTTACCTCGACAATGCCCGCAAGGGCTACAATGGTGTAATTAACAGCCTCACCTTTGAGGGAGACGATTTGTTAATCAGCCATATCTGTATCGGTACCGGCGTTGGCGACTACACACACTACTGTAACCGTCCAACATCAACTAATGACCTTCACGGCATGGGCGCATTTTTACTGATGTGTACAGCCATGGAAGGCGTGGTATAGTATAGCAAAACAAATGCTGTACCGTTTTTACAAAAGACACCTAAAGGCTCTCCGAAAAAATCCGAGAGCCTTATATTATGTGTATTAACTATTTCAACATTTACCAATATTGTCTAAATTTATAAATACTTTCTTTAGGTAATCCATGTCATAACCGGCTTCGATATACCCGTTAATCTTACTTCATAATTCTTTTGTGCCTTCCGGACCTTCATACACTCCACCTAAATATATACAATTTACAAGCTTTCTTCTGTCATCCTCAGCATCTACAACCTCATACACATAAACCAGTTTGGGCATTATTGTACTATTCACACTCTTATGTATATCTCCTTTTTGTTCTATAAACTGAAGGGCATGTATCTTATTCTTTACGGTCCGCTTGATAACCACATCATTTCTTATACTTGCGTTTGCTCCACCTTTTCGATAGCTTGTATCCACTAATTCTTCAAGTATTCTAATAAGCGGTGGTGTGTGTAATAAGTATATACACATTTTTTCATGTAAAAACTGAAAGTAAAAACTGCAAGATACGGAAATCGCAATGCGTTTCCAATCTTGTTAGGGGCACAAGCCCCTAAAACCCCAATATATATACCGATATTTCACAGAAATCCACCCTTTCAGATGAATTTCTGTAAAACAAAAGGCAGGACTACCGGCAAAAATGTAATACACTTTCTGCCAATATCCTACCATTTGTTATACAAACCGTTATACGGATAAAAGGGCAATAAAAAAAATGTCAAACACATCAAACCCGTTTGAACCGATTTGTTTCACATTTTTTGCTTGTTTTGACTATTTTGTTTTACGGTTTGTACTACATAAAATCTCACCTCCTTTCCGGGCATTTCCCTTACAAGTTACCAAACTTAAGGAAATGCCATCACTACTTGCTCCAATGCAGCCACGCATCGGAAGGGTAAAAAAATACACCATCCAAAACTTTACTTCTTATCGAAGTCTAAGCTTAAGACGGTGTAGTCCAATACCAACTCTTGGTTTCATATTCAGTTTTTTCGGTGCCTTTCTCCACCAATTTTACCGTAACTGATTAAAAAGATATAGTTGGACTAACCTCTGAAACGCCCTATCTATAAGGCTTTCTTAAGCTTGTCACTATTATATCTCAATCTCCCGACTCCCACTTTGATATAGCAGTTCTCGACACATATAATTCTTCTGACAACTCTTCCTGAGTAAGTCCTCTGCTTTTTCTTAATTCCTGAAGTTTCTCATGAAATTCCATAGCAGAACCTCCTTAATTTTCTCTTTTATAACACAACAAGACAGCTGCTTTATAAATACAAAACAATCCTATACTGAGCATAATAGAACCTACAATATCCGTCAACCAATGCACACCGGAAATCAGTCTGCCAAATACCATAAAAGCAGAAAAACAAATGACCAAAGCTTTTATAACCTTTTTAACAATTTCATTTTTCGACCTGCGATTTATTTGTTCGATAAGTGTCGGCATTACGCAAAGTACAAGAAGTGTAGTTGAGGATGGATAAGACGCCTCCATAAATCCTTCAATGAGTATTGGTCTGTAATTGATTGGTATCATTTCAAAAATCAGATACCCAAAAACTACTAAAACGTAATATATCCCTAAGAGAATAATATCATAGTCCACTTTAAACAAACTTCTTCCTTTCATCAATTGAACACAACCAATCCCACCAAATATCATACAAATAAAAATCGGAACAAGTCCTAACCAGTCTGTGATAGTATAAATTTCCATATGCACACCAGTTAATTGATGAAACCAGCAGTTAATTGTTGCAAAACCTATATCAGTCCCATTTACTCCCAAAGGCTGCACATCTACCCTTTGTATCAATAATGTCCAGATAACAAATCCTACAACGAGTATACTTCCTATACCTAAAAATCTTTTTCCCTTTTCTTTCATTATTCGTAGTCCTTTCTCTTTTCGTTTTGCCTATCGGCTAATTTCAAAGTAGCAAAAGACTCCCTAAGCATAAAGAAACGCAGGGGCTGTCGCACTAACTGATGCTTAATTCAGTTGGAGCGGCAGCTCCATTTATGTGGACATATGCTCCTGCTTACGGTATTTTCCGGGTGTACATCCCATAATCGATTTAAATTGCCGATTAAAGTGTTCTACATTATGGTAACCGCATAATTCTGCGATTTCATTCAACGGCGTATTGTTGGAAAGCAGCAAATCACAGGCAGCCTGAATCTTGCTTCGGATGACATCGTTGATACAGGTAGTGTGGAAATACTGCCGATATAAGGAATGCAGATAGGCAGTACTGATATTCATATTCCGTGTGATTGGCTCGGTAAAGATGCCTTTGTCCGGGCTTATACAATACTGCAACATCCGGTGGGGTAATTTCCCATGTGTCGTTCACCATAATTTGTGCTGTGGATTTTATAAAAAGCAGCAAATAAAAAGGATATCCGGAGTGTCGGGATGGAGTTATAATCAGGCAAAATACTTCAGGGCGAAAAACCTGCTTGGCGATTGGGAGGACATGGGAGATCCGTGCATCGGGGATGATGAGCACACCACATTCTGTTCCCAGACTACGTATATTTTCAGAGTGGAAGGCAGGCAAGCTATGTACATTCATATGGCAGAACGTCATAATATCAAAAACTTTTTGCATTGTTCCTACATATGGCTGCCTATCTGTTTTCGTGATGATCATACGCTGGAATTGACATATAAAGAGGAATGGATGCTTTGATACTGTTAAAAAGGCAGGGAATCCGGCAAGTGCAGCTACGATAGATAAGGATGCCGGAACCGAAAACGTTTTATAAGAGAGAAAAAGTGTATATGAAAAGAGCCGCGGACAGCTTTGTCTGCGGCTCTTTCGCACAGTGCCAATGGGCACGAAGCATTCAATTATTTAGAATAAGTTCTTAGAATTTCACTAAATCATCAATCTGAACCGGTAAGCCGGAAGCGATGGACTTATTAGCCGCAACACCGGTAAGGATGGACATAGCACCATCTACCTGGTTTGCTGCTCTGTGGAACTTGTCTTCCTTCGGAACACCGAAGATATCGTTTAAGAGGATTGGGTCACCGCCGCCATGACCACCTACAGCTTCTTCAATCGGAACATCGTAAGCTTCGGAGAACATAGGGATAACAGTGATCTTCTTATACTTTGTAGCGCCTTCCTTAGCCTTGTCGCCGCCTGCATTTACATAGGACTGCTCTAAAACGTCTAATTCCATACGACCCTTGCTGCCGTTGAATACAACGCGGAAACCTTCCTTAGGAATATAAGAGTTTAAGGAGTAGGTCATGATAGCGTTGTTTTTGTAACGAACCATAACACCCATGGTATCTTCAATGCTGATTTCCTCAGAGAATACACTCTTGTCACGGATGTAACCATCTTCATGCTCTGCATTTAAGTAAAGATTTCTCATGCTTTCGCTTGCTTCCATATCCAGATAGAACGGATCCTGCTTAGCGATTTCGCTGCCATGGCAACGATAGTAGAAGTCCTTGATGCCTCTGCGTTCTGCATTGTTACGGCCATAGAAATTAAGAGAGCCCATAGCAAATACGGTTTCCGGCTGTGTGCCTAACCAGAAGTTTACAAGGTCAAAGTGGTGTGTAGATTTATGTACTAACAAACCGCCACTGTTTTCTTTATTGCGATGCCATCTTCTGTAGTAGTCTGCACCATGGTTGGTATTTAAGAACCATTCGAAATGTACGCTGAATACATCACCGATCACACCGTCCAGAATTAATTCACGAACCTTGGTGTTGTGCGGAGCATAACGATAGTTGAATGATACACGAACTTCCTTGCCGGTACGCTTCTGAGCATCAATGATAGCCTGAGCACGCTTCTCGTCGATGGTCATCGGCTTTTCGGTAATAACATTGCAGCCAAGCTCCATAGCGCGGATAATATAATAATCATGAGTTCTGTCAACGCTTGTTACGATAACAGTATCCGGCTTGGTCTCCTCGATCATCTTATCAAAATCATAGTGCTTGTAGGTAGGTACCTTTGCAACACCCATGCTCTCTAAGTAAGAGTTAGCATAATCCATACGAGTCTGGTTTACATCACAAAAACCAACCAATTCGCTGGTCTCACTGTAGGTCTCTGCTACTGCATGATAGAAAAATCTTGCTCTACCACCAACGCCGACCTGTGCAAAACGTTTCTTTGCCATAGTTAGAATCTCCTTTTGTGTATAATTTATAGTTTTTTTGATATTGAACATACCGAAAAGCACATAGTATGTCATTATCATTTACTTACAGTAAATAACGTTTTTTTCGAAATTTCCTTAAAAAATTTGCGCATTTTCTTTAAAATCTTGATTTTCTTGTGCAGTATGATATAATTTAATCAGAGATCAAGCGGATTTTTGCAAGAGGCTGAAATGGAAATCTAAGTTCCAGTTTGCAAAAGTAAATGCCTTCTCCGGATATCTCTTGCAAGAGTAAATTCCAGATATTGAAGATGGAGGGCAAAAATCAGAAGTTACAATTCCAAACTGGAAGTTACGATTCCAAAGCGGAATTTACAAAACCAAATATATTGAAATACCAGTTGAAAGCGTGTAAAATGGCGTCAGATCAGCCTTTTTTGAAGAAAAAAGCGCAATCTAACCGGAGGTCGAATTTAGCGTTTGTTTTTCGCAAAAGTAAATTCCACCCCTAAGGTGAGGATAGGGACGGTTCGGATGGCGTAGCTGTTTTACTTCTTCAGCAGCAGAGGTGTAAGGTTGATCTCTTTAGAGGGAATCAGGGTAATCCCTAACTTCTCAAGAAGACCCTCGTCATGAAGAAAGCTGAACAGCTGGTGTGCAGACCGGTTGCCCAGCTTTTTTCTTTTGTAGGAATTGATGTGGCTCATCATCAAAGACACATCCTCCTGAGTAAGGTTGTCGAAGCTTGTTTTCTTCGGCAGTACACGGCGGATCATCTCGTGAGTAACCTCGATGCCGCCCTTCTGGTCGGAGCGCTGTGGATCACAATAAAACAAGTGTGTTCTGCGCTCACCATCGGCGTTGAATTCGATGGAAAGAGGATCTGTAAATTCGCTTCCCCTGTCCGTCAGAATGACCGGAAACAACGTGGTGAATACTTCATGCCCTAACAGTTCATAAAGACTGTTAAATGTCTCTGTGACGCTCCTGGCTGTGTTGTGATCACGGATGAATGCAAGCATCAGTGAGCAGCTCCTGAAGTAGATGGTAAGGAACACCTTGCCGCCCTTGCGGCCTTCGACAGAGTCCATCTCTACGATGGCAACATCGGGGTTAGCGGAGATGAATTCCTGGAAGTCATCGTAGGTGCGTCCCACATGGCACTGCTTATCGACATGGACAGGTTTTTTCTTCTTACGAATCCTGTACCGCACCTTCCGGGGAAGGTCGATGTTACCGACAGACAGAAGCCCTGCATCGATGTAGTTGTAGATGGTTTTCTCATCAAGCATGATGTCATCCGCATTCTCGATGCATATGTGATGAATCGACTGCCCCTGCTTCACGAGTGGAGTGATGATTGCGTCTATACGTTTAAGCTCCTCCTCGGATATGGCAAAGCCTTGGCGACTTTCGCTGAGTACATCCTCGTATTCCTTCTGGGCATACTTGGCATCGTACAAGTGCCTCTGAAGCTTACAGCCGTGTCTCTCCGTACAGCCGTTACAGACATACGGAGGTTTGAGGATGAGCAGGCAATGCTTCTCCTCAAAATCAGGGCAGGTCTTATAGCAGGGCTCGCTGCAGGTGCGACAGTTCTGACTATACTTCTTGCTACAAGGTTTGCAGATATCTCTGTTGTGAGTACAGGTCTTCTGGTGCAGGCAGGGATTGAATGAACCCTTTACTTCAAGCTTGATGTGGCCTTTGACTTCCTTGGCGATTGTAGAGGGATCCTTACCCAGGATCAATCCTATCGCCTTAAAGGATAGATGGTCTGCGATGGATGATTGAATCGTTAACCTGTCATCATAGGTTAAATGTGCGTTCTTAGCCATAGTGATAGCTCCTTTCTTTATTGCAGGCTTTGATACGCCATCCGACCGCTGCTGCAGGATAAGATTATACAACAAGGGGCTCTGACCCTTTACCCCGGAGTTTATCGCTTTTGGGGTTCAGAAGGAGCAATAGAAAAAGAGCAACACCAAGTGCTGCTCCTTCAAGCAAGTAACAATGATTATGACTGGCACCTATCTAAACAACAAGGTTCTTTGGAGAAGTTATTTCCACCCATTATCCTTGCAATAGTAAGTTCCAGTCAGAGGTATGGGGCAACTGGAATTTAGTTTTCCAATTGACCTTTTTGCAAGAGACAGACAGAGAACGGATAAAAGGAGCATGGACATTAGCTATGAAGACAGTCGTACAGGAAATTGTCTCAAGACATATTACTACCAAAAGAGGCGGTATGCCGCATGTACATTATCATGATCTGCATGAGTTGTACTATATGGCTAAGGGCAGCACTACTTACTACATCGGAGATAAAATTTATCACGTGGAGAAGGGGAATTTTGTATTTATCCCCAAGGGGGTTCTTCATAAGACAGACTACGAGTACAATGACAACAATGAGCGTGTGCTTTTGAGCTTTGGTGATATTCTTTTCAGTAATGAGCTTCAGGAGGTGCGGGAAGAGTTGTACAACAGCAGAGTGATTTATGTACAGGAGGAGCAACTGCCTTATTTTGAAAAGCTGCTGCAGCAGATTGAGACGGAATACCACCGGGAGGACGGATATAGCTCCCTTATGATGAATTTGTATATTACAGAGCTTTTGGTACAGCTGTGTCGATATAAATACAGCTTCAAACCGGTTTTGTCCGGAACGGATCGGGCTATTTATGCGATATCCAAATATATCAGTCTGCATTTTCAGGAAAATATTTCTCTGGCAGTGCTGAGCTATGAATTTGGCATGAGCGAAAGTCATCTGTCCAGAAAGTTCAAAGCCCACACCGGTATCGGCATCAATGAGTATATTACATATGTACGCATTACCAATGCAGAGAAGCTGTTGCGGGAAACAGAGCTTAGTGTGACAGAAGTGGCGGATCAGTGTGGTTATAGTGACAGCAATTATTTTTCCACTGTGTTTAAGCGGATCAAGGGTATTACACCGCAGAAGTGCCGCAAGCTTGGATGAGGAGAATGAAAAGATTAGTAATATTTGCCAACCGAACTGTTACTAATATTTTAAATTTCCTCTTGACGTGTCCTCAAAATATGATACACTGTATTTATATAAGTGTTTGGGGCATTAGCGCAGCTGGGAGCGCGCCACACTGGCAGTGTGGAGGTCACGGGTTCGAATCCCGTATGCTCCATTAAAGTGCCGTAAAATATAGCAGGCAAAATGGATTCCTTAATTGTGATAAATCTTTTCGGGGGCTGTCGCACTAACTGATGATTAATTCAGTTGGAGCGGCAGCTCCATTTTCATGCAAAAAAATAAATCCCAGACTTCGAAAAGTAAGGGATTTATGGTAAAATGAATGTATGACCAAACACATTATTTTACAAAAAGATTATACCAAAAATCCCAGCGGATATCAATTAAAACTTCCGCTGAATCTGGAATGTATAATCCCTGAGAATGATTCTGTCCGGTTGCTGAGTCAGTTTGTGGAGGAGATGGATTTGACTGACTTATACTCAACGTATGAAAGAATACCTGAAAATACGCTGCCGCGGAGAATGCTCAAGATTGTACTCTACTCCTACATGAATGGTGATTTTTCCTCTCGATCCATGCAGCGCAACTGTCAGAGAGATATCAACTTCATGTATCTTCTGGAAGGCACAACAGCACCGGACCATGCTACCTTTGCGCGTTTCCGTACCCTGCACTTTGCCCCCTGTGCTGCAGCCATCATGGCAGAAATGACAAATTTCCTGCATGAAATCGGTGAAATCTCCGGTGAGGCTATTTTTATAGATGGCACCAAAATAGAAGCCTGCGCCAATAAATATACCTTTGTCTGGAAAAAGGCAGTCAGTAAAAATCTTGGAAAGCTCCTGGATAAACTTGCTTGTTTTGTTGCAGAGTGTGAAGAAAGCTACGGACTCCGCATCATATACCATAATCAGGTAAAAATGAAACATGTGAAAAAACTCCGTAAGAAACTTTATGCCCTGAAGGAGTCGGAAGGCATTGTTTTTGTGCATGGAACAGGCAAAAGAAAAAGTCCCCTTCAAAAAAGCATAGAAACGCTGGAAGAATACCTTGAAAAACTAAAAGAATACACACAGAAGCTTTATATTTGCGGGGAACGTAATAGTTATTCGAAAACAGACCATGATGCTACTTTTATGCGCATGAAAGAGGATGCCATGGGAAACGGTCAGCTGAAAGCCGGTTACAATCTCCAGCATGGTGTGGATTCTGAATATATCACATGGCTTAGCATTGGACCACAGGCAACCGATACGACTACCCTGATTCCTTTTCTTAAGGATATGCAGGAGCATTTATCTTTCAAGTACCAAAAGATAGTTGCGGATGCAGGATATGAAAGTGAAGAGAATTATCTTTACATAGAGAAGAATGAACAGCTGGCCTTTATAAAACCGGCAAACTATGAAATCTCCAAAACACGCAAATATCAGAACGATATCGGTAGGATAGAAAATATGGAGTACGATACGGAAGCGGATTGTTATACATGTAAGAACGGGAAAAGACTAACTGTGACCGGTGTAAAGAAAGAAAAAACAAAAACAGGATATCAGCGTGAGAAGACTCTTTATAGCTGTGAAGACTGCAGTGGATGTCCTTATAAATCAGAATGTATAAAAGGAAACAACTGCAAAACTCCTTTAGAAGAACGTACCAAGCATCTCCAGGTATCCAAGCGCTTTAACGACTACCGACAAAAAGACCTGGAGAGGATTTTAAGTGAGGAAGGTTGTCAACTTCGGATGAACCGGAGTATCCAGGCAGAAGGTTCTTTTGGGGAACTGAAACAGGACATGGGGTTCCGACGCTTTCTAAGCAGAGGGACACAGAATGTACTGGCAGAAAGTGTACTGTTAGCTATGGCACATAACCTGAATAAGCTGCACAGAAAAATACAGGATGAACGGACCGGAAGTCATCTATTCAAGTTAAAAAAAGCAGCATAATTTTAAAACTGCAAAATCTGTTCTTAGCTAAAGCTCTGAAACTGACACAGGGCTTGGAAAAGTGTACCCATCTGCCATCAATACTGCCTTTAACAACCTAAATATTGATCCAAGAAAGTAAAAAGATGCTGCCGCACCTATGATTTTTCAATCACTGATGCGACAGCTCCGATTCGTGTCACGCATGAAAACACTGCTTCTTACTCGTTTAATTAGAAAAGTTGTCCCGGAAGTTTTAGTTTCTCTTTATAAGAAAATCCTTTATCAAATTCTTCTGCTTCGTCTTCATCCACAAAATATCCTTGCGGTGGTGTATACTCACCCGTCACTCCACTTAAATATCCCGGAATCAGTTCCTTACAAAGGAAGAATGATGCATCTGCATCTTCAGGTAAATCATGATAACGAATACCAAACTCGCTTGCAAATGTAAATCCACTTTTTCCATAAAAGTTGATATTACCTTCGAAGCACAACGCTCCACAACCAAGTTCCGCTGCTTTATTCAAAGAATAATCCAACAATTTTTTTCCAAATCCCTGTCTTTTCAACTCTGGTGTAATGCAGATTGGTCCCATTGTCATAATAGGAATATCTCGTCCATCATCTGCTTTGATGTTTGCACGCATGAACATATTTTGTCCAATCAACTGTCCGTCCCTCTCCATCACAAAGTCGAGTTCAGGTACAAATGCCTCATCATTTCTTAATTGATTCAGCACATAATGTTCTAAGCAGCCCGGACGATACACATTCCAAAAGGCTTCTCTTACTAAATTTTCAACTTCTCTGTATTCTTCTTCTCTTTCTAAACGTATCATATAGTCATTTTTATTCATTAATTTTTCCTCCTGATGATTGTTGACTGCAATGCTGGGAGGTTACGATTCGATTGTTATTCATAACCTCCCGGTTACGCTACAATCTCCAAGGTGTTGTTTTTTCTCAAACAGCAATCTCCTTAAAATATAATATTTATAATCAAGCCTTTCGGCTGGATTAACAGAAATGAAAATTCAAATTTGAGCGTGCCTCAACATTCGCTCATATTATTAATATTCTACCATATCATCTGTTATTTATCATCCAAAACTTTTATAAACAAAAAAAGACGTGCCACCATACCTTTCGATACAGTGACACGCCTTCTACAGCTTACTATTTCTATCTGACCTTCCCGGTCTTTGGTACAGCCGGAGTCTTCACATCCATAGCCTTATCCTGCTTCATTTTCGGATATGCCGCCTCAAATGCATCCGCACCATACTGATACTCAGAAGTTTCCGCCACCGCTCCTACAGGTAAGATATCCTTACTGTAGTCTACATTAGGCTCTTCCACCTGCTTATCCTTCATTCGGTTTAATTCGACATCTCTCGACAAATCTTCCACCTTGTCAATAGATGCATCCAGATGAAGCACCATAGTTTCATACACCTTTTTCTGCCACTGCCAAGGTTTCTTCGCAAGCTCCGTCTTTGAAAACTTCTGCTCCTTCTTTGAATAATCAACCTCTTCCTTATCCGCAAAGGTTCTGAAAGTATTTGCCATCTGCTGACCAGCTTCACGCATCCCCTTACCAAATGCATCAATCTTAGCAAGAATACGGTTCGTATCTGCAATACCCTCTTTTACCTTATCACGGATTCCGGTAAGTTTTTCCTTCAGACCGACAAATTCCGACACACGGTTCAAAGCTTCCTTTCCACGCATCTTGAAATCAGCCATGATGTCACTGGCTTTATTCTTAATGCTTTCTTTCACTTCAAAGAGCTGTTGCTTTATTTCCTCACAACGATTCTCTAAACGATCCGCCGCTTCATTTAATGATTTTTTCAGCTTATTGGTAAGCTTATCATCTTCCATCTTCTGAATATAATCACGAAGTGCAGAGATTTCATCGGTCATGTCTTCGACCTTCTTGGTCATGCTGTCCACATAGGCACACAATTCATAAACTCCATTAGCTGCCTGTTGCATACCATTTCCGTTTAATGCACCTATAATCTCCTGCAAAACCTCTTCTCCGGTCATAGCTCTCTCTTCCATAATCTTATCCTCCTTTTCCGGCAGGGTAGCTTTCCGCCACTCTGCCTTATTTTTAGTTGTCACTAGCGAAAGGGCAATTCCTTACCGTCCACTTTCATATACTGGTCTTTCGCCTGCTCCGTTGCCTGAGTCTGTGCAACTTCCTTTGCCTTATTCGCATTCTGCTCCTTCGCCTTTTCATACTGGCTTACGATCTCAGCATAAAGCTTCTCACGAAATTCCTTCGTTACCGGATAGCACACATCCTGATACACAGCCTTGCCCTGCTCGTCTGTCTGCTTAGTCTTATAAGAAGGCATTGCCACAAACACCTTATCCTTACCCTGAAGGATGCTAACATTGTTGACAATAAAACTGTCATCAAAGTAAATACGGGCAAGACCACGAATGTTACTTCCTTCTCTCTCAAAAGGTGTAACGGTTACGGAAAACTCCGGCATTTCTGCCTCAACTTTTTCTCTAGGAGACTTATCAGCCTCCTTTGCCTGCTCAAATGCCTCAAGGATATTTCCGTAAAGCTCCTCACGAAACTCTGCGGTAATCGGATTGCAGACATCCTTATAGACTACACCGCCCTGTTCATCACGCTCACTGGACTTATAACGGGGCATGGATACAAAGAGTGTACCCTTCTCCTTATTCTCCAAAATGGCGATATTGGTAATCTTAAAAGAGTCTCCAAATACCAGATTTGCAAAACCTCTTACATTACCTTCCTGATTCTTTGCTTCTGTTACATTGATTGAATACTTCATACATTCCTCTCTTTCTGCCGGGAACCGCCCGACTCGGTTACTCTTCATCCGGTACTACCAGATAACACTCTAAGCTTTCTATTTCTCCCATAGACAAGCGACCATTCAGCCAGTTGCCCAAAGTTACACAAAAACCGTCCTGCTCGAAATAAAGCCACATGTCATCTGCCAGCTCATTCTCATACAAAACGGTTACATCAAAGTCAGGCATATACATACCTGCCTCTTCGTCATATACACAGGCTACGCCTGCCCTCAGATACAAAGATAAACTTGGAACAAATACATACCAGCCACTGATTAAAAGCTGTAAATTCTCATCCACTTCCACAATCTCCTCACATCTGTCCTCAAATTCCATCTCCGATACGGTTTCTTCCACCTCTCCAAGACGGTATTTTCTTTTATTCTCCATAAGCACCTTCCTCCCCGTCTGGAACACACTTTACGACAAAACGCTTTGTGCCACGCTCCGCACAGGTAAAAAGAGTTAATTCCTCTGTATCAGACTGGGTTTTAATGGAATTGTCATAAGGTCCTACCACAAAGAAATCCACTACCTCATAGGAATGCAGTTCTCCTGACGTATCAAGAAGTGTTACCATATCTCCCAATTCAATCTGGTTTAGCTTTGTAAAAAACTCCCCATATCTGCTTCCATTGTGACCGCACAAGACACAGTTTCCTGCACTTCCTACCATAGCAGTCTCGCTCATGTGTCCGATTGCCTTGTTTAAGTCAGAAGAAGAACACCCTTCCACCACCGGATAGCGAATCTCTAAACTTTCAATCTCCAGAATGGCAATAACATCCCCTTCTGCAAATATGGCTGCATCTTCTTCACTAACGGCGGCTTCGGTTTCCTCCTCTTTTGACTCTTCTGTTTCTGTCTCATCTTCCTGCTTTTCCTCCAAAATCTGCTCAAACTCCTGCGTCAGCTTATCAGTCTCCTTACTCCCTCTGTAGTCATACACAATCGGGATGGCAAAGAACAAAATCCCCACCACTAACATAAGTGCTGCAAACACCTTTCTTCTGCTCATATACGTTTCCTCCCATAAGAAATGCCCTACCAGTTGGCAGGGCATCCCTTTTATCTAAATTTGTCCTGCCTTGTCTGATAAGGCACCTCGTTTTCTGCTACATTTAAGCTTTTCTCTTCCTCCATACCACCAAGGTCTGCATCTGCAACCTTTTCGTTCTCAAGGTCAAGCAAAGCGTTTAATTCAAACTGCCTTGAAAGCTTCTCCTTTAATTCCTCTTCGTGGGCAAATGGTTTCTCATACTCTTCCTTCGATGCTACAAGGTCGTTTTCGTACTGCTCAATCTTTTTAAGCAGGTATTCTTCATTCTCGTGAATACCGTTAAAGCAGTTCTCAAGCTTTACCATATTTCCCACCGGGCTTGTGGAAAGCTCCACCTTATACTCGGTTCTGCCTCGTAAGATAAGATAATTCGTTCCCATAAAATTCTTCTCCACCAAAAGGTCAAATCCGTGGAAACTTCCAAGGGCAGTTGTCTCTCCGGTCTTACATTTACTTACTGCCTCAAGCATAACGGCTCCACCGTCTGCTCTTTCCGTATAAGTAAACTTACCAACCGTAATCGCAAAATCAGGATTTTCAATCAGTTCCCTATCACGCACCTTAATGTCTTCCCTGACACAGGCAAGCTTTTCTGATGCAGCTTTTATAAGCTTCGGATAGCGGATCATGAAGTTATCCTGCAAAGCATACCTCTGATTGTCATAGGATGATTTAAGGAGCTTTAATCTCTGCACATCATTGTCAATCTCCATCTTCTCCTTAATCAGAGGGTTTCCGGTAGCTACAGCCTTGATTTCTGCGTAGGAAAGAGTTGCCTCATCAATATCCTCGCAGGTTCGGCTTACTGCCTTACTGGTGGTAACCTGACTGATAAATCGCTGCTTATTCTCAACCAGACTCCAGTTGTATGCATCGAATGTTGATTTCGTCACATAACGGTACACAGCAATCTCTTCATTCTCATTTCCCTGTCGGATGCCTCGCCCCTCTCTCTGCTCAATGGAAGAAGGCTTCCAAGGACAGTCAACATGGTGTAATGCTACAAGGTGAGTCTGCACGTTTACACCCGTACCACACTTATCCGTGGAGCCAATAAGCACTTTCTTCTTACCGGTCCTCATTTCCTTAAACAACACATCCCTTTGGGCATCGGTCTTTGCATCATGAATAAATGCAATCTCTTCCTCCGGGATGCCATACTGAACCAGTGCATCCTTCAAATACTGATACACCGTAAAATCCTTATCCGGTCCCGGTGTTCCAATATCCGAGAAAATCAGCTGACAGCCAATCTTTCCGTCACGGTTATGCATCTGATACTCGTTCCATACGTTTTCAGCCACCTTATTTAACTTTCCATCCGGATTATTCGGTGCATCCCTATCAATCAGTCTTGCATCCGTACCAAGAAGTCTTGCTTCGTGGGTAATCTTTAGGAAGTTATCTACGGAAGGATCTACACCACCATTACGGATACGCTCTGCTCTTACCACAAAGTCTTCCATGACCTGCTTTACATACCAATCAGGCTCCGACTCCACAATAATTGCCTTACCGCCACGAAGGGCAGGCACATCCAAATCAAGCATATCCGCTGTCTGTACATCTGCCACTTCACGATAGATATTCATAAGCTCCGGCAGATTGGTAAACTTATTAAATCTGCTCTTAAAGCGGAACCCGCTACCTTCCACGGTAAGCTCTAAGGCTGTTGTAACCTCTCCGAAGTTTGCCGCCCAGGAGTCAAAATGATAAATACCCATCTGCTCTAATGCCGGTTTCTGCAAATATAACTGCATGACATACATCTCGCACATGGTATTTGAAATCGGAGTACCCGTTGCAAACACTATACCTCTGTTACCATTGATTTCACTGATATACTGACACTTAAGCTGCATATCCGTTGCCTTCTTTGCACCGGATGAACTGATACCTGATACGTTATTCATCTTGGAGAAAATCGCCAGGTTCTTAAACGCATGAGCCTCGTCCACCATAATGGAATCAATACCAAGCTCTTCAAAGGTAATCAAATCATCCTTCCTGCTCTCATCGGCAAGAGAAGCAATCTGCTCCTGAAGCTTTTTACGCTGGCTCTCCATCTGCTTGATGGTCCACTGTTCTCCGTTCTGGCTCTTCATGTCATCAATGGCATAAGCAATCTCATCCACCTGTGCCTGAAGCATACGCTCCTTACGCTCCGCAGAAATCGGAATCTTCTCAAACTGCGAATGGCTCATAATGATACAGTCATAGTCCCCGGTAGCAATCCTTGAAATAAACTGCTTTCTTCTGCTTTTTTCAAAATCCCTCTCCGTTGCCACCAAGATATTGGCTGACGGATACAACCTTAAGAACTCCGATGCTGTCTGTCCGATAAGAGGCTTTGGTACAACCATAACTGTCTTATTGGCAAGTCCGAGTCTTTTCTGCTCCATACAGGCAGCCATCATCTCAAAACTCTTACCTGCACCTACACAGTGGGCAAGAAGTGTGTTTCCACCAAGTAAAATTCTTGCAATGGCATTCTTCTGATGTGGCTTTAACTCAATCTCCGGATTCATGCCCGGAAACTGCAAATGACTTCCGTCATATTCACGAAGGCGGATATTGTTGAAGGTTTCATTGTAGTATTCAACGTACTTTGCTCTTCTCTCAGGGTCAGCAAATAACCACTCTTTGAATTTTTCCTTCATCTGGTTCTGCTTTTCTCTTGCAAGCATTGTCTCGTTCTTATTCACCACATAATGATACTTACCATCCCCATCATCAATTCGGTCTCGCACAGTCACGGTCTTAAGGTTCAAGGTTTCCTCGAAAATAGAATAAGCGTCCATTCGGCTCGTACCATAAGTCTTGGTAGCTGCGACAGAACGCTTATCTTGGGATTTGTTCTCAATGAACCACTCCATGCTAATTTTATTAAGGTGTACCTGAATACCGGAATTGTACCACTGGCTTCTGACTGCCCTTGCTCTTCTCGGTGTATTTAATAGGTCATAAATAAACTGCTCATAATCCTGCGGGTCAATCCACGTTGTACCGATTCTTACATCAATATCACTGGCTTCAATCCACTCAGGCTGTACTTTTTCAAGTGCTTCCACATTAATGCCAAAGGCAGGGTTCTCTGCCGATGCAGCTTTCGCCACACGAAGCTTATCTCTTACATTGCCGGATAAATACTCATCCGCAGTTTCATACCCTGCGTTTGGATTATTCTCATTGGCGAGTGCCGGATTTAAATAAATAAGCCCCTCTAACTCTTTTACAAGAGCCGCACGTTTCAGCTCTTCTGTCAAATCTTCCGAAAAGCTTACTTCCTCTTCTCCGGTTGCTTCCTTTACCTCTGCTACAATGCCTGCCATATCCGGCTCATAAATGGATAACATATACGGAAGATTTACCGCTCCAAACTCATTGATAGAAATATTCAGTGCTTCTACCGCAGTCTCCACTCTTTCAATCACAGGCTTTGCCTTAATGGTCTGCTTATAAAACATATCCGCTTTCTTCACCTCTCCATCCTCATTTACTTCCTCTAAGGAACAAAGAAGAGGATAGTCGCTGTCATCACGGAATGCCATCTTATTGCTTTTACCTGTGATATAACCGTACCTTTCCACAAACTTATCATACTTGGCATTAAGAAGCTCCTGCTTACTCTTAAGTGCTTCCTCTGAACACCCTTCCATCTGAATATCAATCAGTTCCCTTGTAAGGTTTCTGATTTCATCCAGCTGCCTGATACGCTCCTCTGCGTTTGCTGATACCTCCTGCCTAATCATCTGGGAGTTTTCTCTGTAATAGAGCTTCCCTTCAAAAAAGGTATAAGTGAAGTTTCTTACATCAGGGTCTGCCGGAATCACATCGGCGCTTACTTCCTCCTCTTCTGTCAGTCTTTCAAAATCCGTCATCTGGGCTGAAATATTACGGATTGCCTTATTCAGCTCTGCATACATGTTGAAATTCTCATCATCATTGACACAGACCGTATATCTCGAATCCTGCCCATAGATACGGGTATCATATTCCATGTGACCGAGCATCATTTCCGGATGCTCCACAAAATAGGAATTGACCGCAATCCCATTCTCCGTATAGCCAAGATGCACCCAGTCAGGTTCAACCTCCATCTTTCGCTCTCTCTTCTGTAAGAAAAGAATATCCGAAGTCACTTCCGTTCCTGCATTATCCTTAAATGCAGTATTCGGAAGTCTGACTGCACCAATCAGTTCTGCACGTTCTGCTATATACTTACGAATGGTAGGATTGCTTTTATCAAGTGTTCCCTTTGTGGTAATGACTGCCACAATACCGCCGGGTCTGACCTGATCCAGAGCCTTCGCAATAAAATAGTCATGGATACGGAAGTTGTACTTGTTATACTTCGGGTCATACACTTTGTAATCCCCGAAAGGCACATTTCCCACCACAACATCAAAGAAGTTATCAGGATAATTTGTCTTTTCAAACCCGGTAATACTGATATTGGCATTCTGATAAAGCTGCTTTGCAATCCTTCCTGAAATACTGTCCACTTCCACGCCATACAGATTGCTTCTCTGCATAGGTGTCGGCATACTTCCAAAGAAATTACCGACACCCATGGAAGGCTCCAATACATTTCCTCCACGGAAACCAAACTGTACCAAGGCACTGTTAATGCACATGGCTATTTCAGGCGAAGTATAAAAGGCATTGTTTACGGAAGCTCTAGCCGCAGCATACTCATCCTCTGTAAGAAGTTCCTTAAGTGTTGCATATTCCTTCTCCCAAGAAGCATTACGCTCATCAAAAGCCTGTGCAAGACCACCCCAGCCGACATAGTTCGACAAAATCTTCTGTTCCTCTCTGGTTGCCAGTCTCCCTTCCGCTTCAATCTTCTTAAGCGTTTCAATGGCATCAATATTCCACTTAAATCTGGTCTTTGCTCCACCTTTTGGAACTTCCACAAGATTATAGTGGAAATTGATTTTCTTATCTTCCTTGCCACCATCAACTACTTCCCATCCGTTCGCAATGGCTCTTTCCTTTGTCGCTTCCCTGTTTGCCTTAATTTCTTCCTGCTTATCAAGGAAAAGCTGATAAATCGGATTTCTGCTTTCCGTCTCACCACGCATCATCTTCTCATAATGCTCTCTGTGATCCACACCACAATAATATGGTGTCTTTACCATATAAGATAAAACCTCATACAGTTCACGGTATCCGATCGTTTCTCGGACACGCTCCCCTGTTCTGTCCTTATAGCTTACCTCAAGCTCAAAAGGCTTTAAGGTGTACTCAATCAGACCGTATTCATTATTGGCATAAGCCTTACGCTCCTCTTTTCCGTCAAGCACCACATCAGAAAGAAAATCAAGCTTATTCGGCATAAACAGATATTCCGAAGCTACGATATCCATGAGAAAAGGCTTAAATGGAGTGTAACAGCTACACTCTGAAATCAGAATTTCAAGAGTGGTACGAAGGTCTGCATCCATCTCCTCAATGCGTTTCGCATAGTCAATCGGAGTAATAAACTGCAACTCACTTCTGTCTTTTGACTCAATAACCTCTGCTTCCGGCTCTTCTTCATAGTCCTCATAGTATTCTGCTTCCATTTCCATCTCAGGACCATACTCTGCCATAGTGGCAAGCCTGTCCTCAATGGCAGCTTCTTCATCCGTAAGAGGTCTGCCCTCATTATAGGCACGGTTCAGCTTCTCAATATCACTTAAGGAACTGTTATAGCTTTCCGGTTCATCAGGAATGGCAAAATCATCAATTCCATCCGTACTGCTGACTGCTTCAATCTCTTCGTATTCTGCTTCTATTGCATCATCATCTTCTCTGATACCTTCAAGGGCAATATCCTCAAATCTCGGTTTCTCCGGCTGGTATTCCCCGGTCATAATCAGAACACCGATTTCCTTCTCGATGTTCTTCCAAGAAACATAACCTTCATGCTCACCCTCTTCATCACGCCACTGAAAACGAAGTCCCTGCGAATGGAAGCTGTCATATCCGTGAAGTCCATAACCATCAATTGGCCAGCCTGCTCCACCTAAACCGTATTCTTTTTTAATACGCTGGGCTCTTGTGCCTGCATCAATCTCCGTATGAAAGATTTCACAGATTCTTGTTCTTCCATTCTCAAAGCCACTGCCTCGAAGTAGTACCTGCTTTACAAACTCCGGCGGAACCACAAGCTCCTTCTTTGGATTCAGATAATTGTACTTTCCAGACTTAGCTTCCTGCTGAGCCTGTTCAAGCCTTGCCATTGCCTTTTCTGCATAGTCCGAAGTCTGCTTTTTTTGTGGAGTAAGACCATATTCAGGGTCAAAAAAAGAAGCCTGATGATACATTTCATCGGCTTCCGTTTTTCCAAATGAGTCAAGCTCACTTAATTCCTTATTCAGTTCTTCATCTTCTAATGAAACTTCAGATGCGTTTTCTAATGGAAACGCATTACTATCTGACTGAGCACTACTTCCTCCGCCTGCATCTTCGCCTGTTCTCGAAGCTTCCACATCTCCATGGTGGATGACGGGTCTTTCGGCTTGTGCTTCGCTAAGTACTGGTTCATCAGCTTCTCCAACAGGTCGTTCGCTTCCTCTTCCACTTCCTGCATCTTGTCTGCTAACTTCCCGAATCGGAGCAGTGTCTTGTATCTCTGAGGCTCCATTTCCTCCAAGTACTTCATTGCCATCCTTCCGTACTTGCCCAGTTTCTGTAATTCCTTGGTCTGCTCTTCCGGCATCTGAATGTTCGGATAAAGCAGTCCGTCCACTTCCGTGTACGTTAATACCATTTCGCTCATATGCAATTCTCCCTTCCGCAGATAATTTCTTCTGCTGTTCCATGTCTTTTAAGTTACTGTTAATACCTCTAAGAACACTACAGGAGACATCGCATACCAGAGAACCGAGACGGTAAACCATTTCTTCATCAGAAACATTTACGACCTGACTAAAATCCTGTTCTTTTTCAGATAAGTCAAATCCGCATCTCGTACCGACCGTATATAAAATGCTTCTTTCCACAAGCTCTTCCATATCCGGTAAGCCCTGACGTTTTGGTTGCCCAGCACTTTCGTCCTGAACATATTCAGTAATCCCACTACCTGTTAGTTGTAATAATTCGGACATTCGTTCATCGAATTCCTCTTTTATTATGACTCCAATTTCCTTTTTTGTAAAGTCCTTAATTACTGAAAATAATGTCTCTCTGTCGGTAGCATCCGTAGGGCTGACATGTCCTTCAACAGTAAGATAATCCACATATTCTTTTAAGATATTACCCTGCAAATCCCATGTGAGATTTCTATTTCTTCCTCCGGTGTCCTTAATATCAAATACATAGCGAAGATGCGGGCTTAATGCTCTCGAAGGAAATATGGCAATGCCTTTACTTCCCCTCATTACATATCTGTCCACTTTCTTCCAAGTATCATAATCTGCTACCAGTGTTGCTTGAGGTCTCTGTGCATAGATAAGCAGAATGTTATCAAACTCATAACGGTACAAATTTCCTGCAAGCTTTAAGATGCTTTTCCATTTATCCGCAGAAGTTGTTACATCTTTAATCTGCATATCATAAATCTGTCTTGCCTGATAATCTACGCCCATAAAAATCCTCCTTACGCTGTATTTTATTCATAAATTACTAGGGTAGGTCAGAATATATTATCTGATACCTGCCACCTACTTCACCTTCCCACAAAACATCTCCTTGAAAAGCTTTAACTCGTCCTTATCAAGAGCTACTTCAAATTCGTAACAGGTTCCGTTACGATAAATCTTGCTTTCCTCTGTCTTAATCTTTCTTGCAAGACGAAGTAAAATATAACACTCTCTTGATAATCTCACGCTCTGTTTGAATGTGATATTACTGTTTTCTGCCTCCTTCTGCTTTTTAGAAATACGAAGTAAGATAGTTCTATTCACATCCTCCACTTCATTAAGGGAAATAAAAACGGATGCCTTATTAGCACCCGATCTGTCCCACTCCTTATGAAGCTCTTTCATCAAAAACTCCATGTTATCAATAATCTCTTTATTCTGTTTTCCCATTGTAGTTGTCCTCCTTATCTTGTCTTTTCCGATTCCATAGGCTGAAAGTCTACACCCTTCATATCCTCTGCATCCAGAATAATTTTCTGTCCATAATAAAGCTCCATCGCTTTATCTATGGCTTCGCCAAGAGTTTCTGCACGAATCGTTTCCACTCTTGATAATTCTTCCTTGATCTCAATCTGAAAATCCTGCATACTATCGCCCCCTGTGTTTCTCCTGCGTTGTATTTCCAAGAAATCCTTTGTCATACTCCCCTGCATTCAGATTTGCAGTAAATCTGTCCAGCTTTCCGGTTCCAAACTCTTCATACATGGCATTCGTTGCCGCTTCTCTCACAGAATCCACAAGTGTCTCATTTTTTGCCAGTTCGTGATAAGTATGAAACTGCTCCTTCAAGGATGACCTGTAATCTTCTATAGTCCTGTTTTCCTTATCCTTTCCATACTCCCTGCGAAGCATTGAAAAGTTAATAGTTGATGGTGTGTTACCAAGATAAACACCACTTCCCCATTCAATTCCGGTTTCACAAAGGGATGAATGTCTGTCTTCTCCCTGCGGATACCTTGCGAAATAATCGACTCCGACACCTACCACAAACTGACCAGAATTTACATCCATCAAAAGCATGTTTCTGTCAGAATATCTTTCCATCAAACGGTAATCATTGCCATTGAAGTTATGATAAATCTCTCCCTGCACTAAATCCGCCTCCAGCTTTTCATAGTGTGGAAATTTAGCAACAGCCATACTTCTGTCTGTAGAAATCCCTAATCTGCTTAATATATCAAGACACTCCTCGTCGCAGAAGCTCTCCTCAAAAACATTGGTCATTCCATCGTTAAGTTTCCCTGCAATAAATAATCTGAGTTCATTAAGACTACCACAAAACTTAGCATATATGGTCTTATTGGATGCATAATACATCTCAAAAAAAGAGCTGTCTTTCTGCTTTGTTTCCTGAAGTCCTGCTGCAACCTCTGCCATCTCAAAATAGCTGTCACAGGCATCGGTTGCATACTTCTTAATAAAATGTTCAAAGGAACAGAGAAAGTTTTTCTCAATCCCCTTCTGGTTATAAATTACCATAACCATATCCTCTATCTTCATAAGCTACCTCCATCATAATAGGCAGAGCAAAAAGCCCTGCCCTTAACTAATCCGGTCTGCCAATCATAACAATGGCTCCATTGTTTGGTACATCACGGTAGACCACTCCATACGCTGTACCTCTCGCATCAACCATCTTTCCATTACCCACATAGATTCCTACATGGGAAATATCAAGATATCCGTCTGTCTCTTCGTAACTGAAGAATATCAAATCACCCGGTTTCATTTCCTCATACACTACCGTCTTATTTGCTTCAGCTAATCCCTGTGCTTCATATCCGGCAGTACTTGCTCCACCATAACTAATATCCACACCTGCATCCAGCCACGCATAATATACTAGAGAACTACAGTCAAAGTGTGTACCACTGTGTCTTAAATCCTGACTGTAAGGATAACCGACTCTGTGAAGTGCAAAATCACAGGCGTCCTTCGCTTTGCCATCAGGTATATCATCAAGTACCGCTTGTATTTCTGCTTCTGTAAGAGAACATACACCCGGATCACCTCCACCACCGGGACTATATCCAAGAAGTGCCAGATTTTCCGGCGACATAAATTCATTCAGCAAATCCATCTGTTCCTGCGTAAACCCATACTCACTTGCCATCGTGTAACAAGACTTCAAAGTAACATTTACATACAGATAGGTTGTGGTTGTAGTAGTCGTTGTACCATCATCATTCTCCACAGTCTCTGTTTCCGAACCTGACGAAGTTGTGTAGGTACACATATCATTTACTACCGATTGCAACCACCCCTTTGAAGTATCATTCATAATCGTTGCTGTATCTCCCACTCCGTACTTAACCATATAGATGGCAAGAATATCATAATAATTACTTGGATTGCCTTCACCCTCATAACCGACATAAACAATCTTACCTTCATCATATCCCGTATGATTACTTGCAAGCTCATTTACTTCACGATTAAACTCTGCCACATAAGCGCTTGCAACTGTTGTAACAGTATCTCCATCCTCAAGTGGTGGCAAAAATATAGCAAATGGAGAATTATATATTGTTCCCACAATCGCAACTACCGGAATGGCAACCACCGACACTAAAAGAACCAGTCCTAATAAAATCGGCAGAATAATTTTTGCCGCATATTTTGCAATAAACATACCTTTCTGCAAGATAATATCCTTAACAAGCTTTGCAAAGCTATCTGTCTGCTCGTCCTGAGCCTTCATCTTATCCAAAAAGAATTTAATCTTTCTGGAACGGATGTTGTTTGCCATATCCTGCTGGTCCATCTTATATGCAACCGCTTCTCCTACTACCTCTCCTGCCGCAAGTCCGATTACAGTTCCTACTCCCGGTGCCACCGATGTTCCTGCCGCAGTGGTTGCAGCTGTAGTTGCAGTTTTGGCAACCACCTTAGAAGTCTCTTTTGCCACTGCCTTTGCTGATTCCTTTGCTACCTTCTTACCACTTTCCTTTGCAACTTTCTTAGCGGTATTCTTCGCACCCTTCTTGGCAATCTTTTTTCCTGCATCCACCTTCTTAATTCTTCGTTTCTGCTGATTGATTACCTGTCGTTTGAATAATTCCGCACCTCTTGACGCAGTTCCGGTAACAGGCTTTGATGCTTCATACATTATCATGGATGCCTGCTGAATCTCCTGTCCGCCTTCTAACTGGTCTGTAGCAACTTTGCCACCAACCATTCCTGCATTTCGCAAAGAACTGTCCTTTACCTTAATAGACTGGCTGGACTGCTTGATATTCTTTCGGTACTTGGAAATAAGACCTTCCTTCTGCACCTGATGCACAGTACTCTTACGGTAATTACCTTTACCAGTACTCTTCTTTGTCGGGTCACGGTCAACTGTGTAAATGTTACTGCCCTTGATAGATGCCTGTTTAGGTTCGTGCGTATGAATCTTAGCCTTTTGTTTGGTGTGAATTACCATCGGCTTATCATCAACCTTTTTGATTTTCAACTATTACACCACCCTTCAAAAATAGGGCAGCCATTGGCCGCCCCTGTCTAATTTCCATTATTCAAAGCCTCTCGCTTCTTCTTTTCCGCAATCTTCTCATGGATATTTGTGTTGTACAGCTTATACAGGTCTGTATCCTTGCTGATCTGATTATCAAACGGAATTACAACCGAACCACACTTAATAAGTCCCATACCGGATGAAGTATTGGTTACGAAACGAAGCTGTGCTTCTGATACACCGATAACCTCTGCCATCTTAGAACTGTCTGTGTTCGCCTGCTTAAGAAGTGCTACGAACTCTGAGTTTGCAAGCATAGTTGTCGCAGTATAATTCTGTAAGAGGTCCACAACATTCTGTGTGATACCGGTACATAAACCACCCTGCTTACGCACTTTCTTCCAAAGCTGCTGCAAATACTTTGCAGAATACTCAGAATTTAAGAGTACATGGAACTCGTCAATATAAAGCCATGTTGCTTTACCCTTCTTACCGTTTTCAACAATTCTCTGCTGAATCGACTCCATCATTACAAGCATTGTTATAGGACTAAGCTCTGTACCTAAATCCCTGATTCCATACACTGTGAAACGATTATCTACATCCACATTGGTCTGATGGTTGAAGATATTCAGTGAACCGTTTACGAAAAGCTCAAGAGAAAGTGCAATGTCTTTTGCTTCCTCCTCCGGCTGTGCCAAAAGCAAATCATAGAAATCACTCATAATAGGGATATACTTCTCTCTGCTTCTTGCAATGTCGATATAAAGCTTTCTCACACAACGGTCAATAATAGACTTCTGACGGGAGTTTAATCCGTCTCCAATACACTGCTCGCAAAGACCAAGCATGAACTCACCTTTTTCTCTTACCCAGCCCTTTGTATCGTTCTGGTCAAGATTCCATACATCCATTGCAAGCGGATTCACATAATTATCCGTGTAAGTAGACATATTTACCACCGTTCCACCATACGTCTCCGCAATATCAAAATACTCATTCATCGGGTCGATGACGATAATCTCATCATTGCCGGATAAGAATACACTTCCCATCTCCATCTTACAGAAGAAGGACTTACCGGAACCCGGCACACCGAATACGAATCCGTTACCATTGATAAGTCTCTTACGGTTTCCGACATTGATGTTCTTACTAATCTGGTTAATGCCATAGTAGTTACCACCGCTGTCATTCAGCTCCTGCACATTAAAAGGCATCAATACTGCAAGTGACTGTGTAAGCATGGTTCTCATTGTCTCCACCTGTCTTACACCAATCGGAAGTGCTGTATTTAATGCCTCTCTCTGCTTTAGATAATGCGTATCAATCGTACAACTGTTACGCTTTCCAATGGTTTCGATTGTCTCACAGATACTGTCAAGTTCCTTCTTACTCTCTGCCATAACGATAATGGTTACACCCACATAGAATAAGCACTGGTCATTTTCCCTGACATCATCCATAATCGCTTCAATCTCTCTTTTCTCCGTTCTCTTTGCATAGGAGATTTCAGTAGAAAAGTCATTGTTTTTATTACGGACTCTCTGCTGCTTAATAATATCTGATTCAATACCAAGGTATTTCTTCTGTAAGGTCTTAGTTGTTAAGTCCTTTGGTACAGGTACTACATCAATACTGGTAATTGTATGAACCGGAAGGGATGTGATTTCATTGATAAATCTATCGGACAGACTGCTCGGATATTTCTTAATGAACAGTGCCCTACAGAACTTACTCTCATCCTCAAAATGATCCGGGAAGAACTTAATCATTCCGTTACACAAATCATTCTTGAAATCTGCTCCCACCTTCTTTGCTTCCTTGATACTGAAATTAAAACTGTTCTCGTCTCCAAGATGATAATAGTCATACAGTACCTTGATACGCTCATCACCGGAAAGAGGAATAATCTCTGCTCCAAGCTCAATGAACGCTTTATGAATTGTTGCCTCCAAAGTTGCAAACTGTGCTTTTGCCTCTTCAAAGTTCTTTCTCTCAATCGTGATGGTTAAGTATCTCTCCTGCTCGATACCCTGCCTTCCTTCACGAATCTTTTCCTCGATAATATCATTGTAAATCTTACGGAAATTATCATATCCATCATTGCAGTAGGCAAGCAGGATATTGTTTCTTAAGTCAATCATGTTCTTATTCTTGTTATTTACCGTAATCTTGAAATTACAGTCCAAAGAATTTAAGAACTTGCAATATCTCTCAAAAATTCCTATCTGCTCATCCTCCGTTGCAGTCGTATAATTGATGTCCTGAAAACGATAACATTTACTGTATCTGTTTCTAGCCACTTCAAAAATACCGTTCTCCGCAACTGCCATGATTTCTATTGTTTCCTGAATGGACTTCGGTGCCTTATAAAGCGGTTCACTGGCTTTTTTTAGCTCCTTAAATCCGTCTGCAAATAAACCCATATTTATTCAACCTTCCTTTCTGCTTTACGCTTTCCTATGGATTTACGCACCACACCGGGAACAACCCGGCTGGCGCACGGATTGCTCCCTAAAGGAAGTCAATCAAATCTGGTTACTTATCTTGTTGCCTTAAAGATGGCAACACCAGCAACTGCTGCGATAATCACAGCAACCATTCCTAACAGAATGTTCTTCGTCTTTCTCTTCATAGCCTCAAACTCCTCCTGATTCTTAGTCGTATCGGTTACTTCCACTTCCGTTCCCTTTTTGGACTTTTTCTTCTTACCTGTGTTATTCATGGACTGCTCGTATGCCATAATGGCTAAATCGCCCTCCGTTGACACATAAGGCAATGCCCTATTATGAAACATAAAGTGAAGCTTCTTACCAATATACTCATAAAAGCTCATACCGTTAAAAGAGTAGAAACCGCCAAGGGCAATCGGTGCAACACACGGAATTGCCACATAAGCAGCTCCGGTAAGTCCGATATACTTATAAAGCAGTAACACCATTCCGCCTCCGACTACCACACTGGCTGCTGAAAACAATAACTGCTTCGCAGTAAGTCCCATTGCCACTGATTCCTGATAACGGTCAATGTCCTTATTTATCTCGATTACCAATTCCCTCACCTCGCTTTCTCTACAACTTTTGCATCCCTTGCTTTACCAATGCTTGCTTCATATGCCTGCATTCCATCAGGACACATTTCTCTCAGCTTATCCACATTAAACAGATAAAGCGGATATTCACAGAAACCACTTCTTTGCGTCAGTCCGGTAAATTCCCCTAAATCATTGTCTGCGATAAACTTTTCCAGTTCCGGCATATTGTTAAGGTCTACATATCCACAGTAATCCGGTGCTTTCCCGGAAAGATTTACTGTAATATCCCCATATGGCTCCGGATACCCTTCTTCATAAGTCCTAAGACCTATATACATACATCCGTTATTGAGATAAGTATTGATTTCCAACGAAACATCATACTCTCCTCCAAACTGACTGTGTAACTTCATCGTCTTTTCCATCCGATCATCCTCCTTATAATCCTAACGCCTTGCTTGTAAGCGACTGTGCACCCTTCACACTTCCTACTGTCATGGCAATGGTAAATGTCATTTCACACAGATAGATAAGCGTTTTTGCCCAGTCTGCATAACTGCCCGTAAATGTCGGAAGTCCAGCACTGATAAAGGCATTACATACAATAATTGCAAGTGCCATAGTGACTGCTTCCAATACAACGGATAAGAAATACTTACAGTAAGTAACTACCGTATGACTTACTGCCCTGTTTCCACCCATTGTTGAGAATGCCAATGCTCCAAGCGGCACAATAATCAGAATTTTAAGGAATCTGAAATACACCGTATAAATTACGAAAAAGCCACAAATAATAACAATAATCGACAGCAGTGCAGCCAAAATCAGCATCACAAGACTTTCTCCAAAGCCAAGATTCTTGATAACATCTGCCTGCGTACTGTCAATGGAAAGCTGTACTGTGGTTCCCGCCGACAGTGCATTTACCAGATTGCCAATGGTACTGAAAAATGCCTTCATAATCGTGACATTGTTAGCAACAAACCATTCCGCAAGTGCCAGTCTGATAAGCATTCGTAATATAGACTCAAAACGCATTTCCTCTTTTACATCCACACTCTCTGAACAAAAGCCGATGACAAAGAACAATACTACAAGGGAAGAACCAACTGCTACGAAGATTGGCTCTATTCCCTCGATGATTGCCCAGGGACCGCCACCCTTGAAATTAACGGGTGACTGTCCCAGCATGGAAAACACCAATGATATCTGGTTATTCCAGAAACCAAACACCATCTCAAGCAAAGCAAGGATTTTGTCTCCAAGTTTGAAAATATCCATACTTGTTACATCTCCTTCCTACGTTTTATCTCTCCCCCATCTTAGAAACCTAAGAATGTTAATACGGTAGAGATACCTGCCATCATGATACCTGCCACAATACCCTTAAGTGCAGAGTTCATAGTGGAAGAATCCTGCTGCTGATAAGCCTGTGCAAACTCCATTACATTCTTTGCAAGAATGATGACACCTACTGCACCGATGATTGCGATAACCAAAGTCTTTAAGTTATCAAGTGGCTGTGTGATTGCAGATGTGCCGGCTCCATTACCGGTTCCTGCTGCAAAAACCTGAATCGGGAGCATATTTACAGCCATTGCTGCACCTGCCACACCTGCTACTACCTTTTTCTTCATTCCATTAAATAATCCCTTCATGTTGCTACCTCCGTTAGTTGTGTTTTCAGTTACTGTTGCTACGTTTTCTCTCTTCATAATCAAAAATCTCCTTTTCTTGAAATTGGCAGAAAAAAGGCCGTATATCATCTGATACACGGCTTGTCTCTGCATTTTTAGTTACTCTATTCAAACGGGATAAACCCGGAAAGAAAGTTTAAGTCGGGCTTTCACCGACACGCTTTTTTACATTAGCTAATGCTCTTCTATATACTGTCTGCACACCTTTGACATTTCCTCTGCCGAATTTTCCGGATAAAAGAATGACAGTATTACTGCCTTGGGAATCTTTGCCTCCATTGCATTTGTAAGTACCATTTTCTGCTCAGCTGTATATGACCAGTGAATCATTCGGTTTGCAATGTTATCCTCCCAGTCAGAATCCTTCGTTTTGTCCTCTTTCTCTTTGTGTTCAGCCTCTGTCTGCTCCTGCACATATTCAAGCTCGTTATCCTGCATCCGGTTAAGCTTCGCCTTTTCACTTTCCTCTTCCAGTTCAGTAAATCTACGGATCATTTCCAAATCTCCAAGCAGCATAAACTCATCATAGGTAAGAGTATCTATATAGATATTCTCTCCCTTTTTCTGAAGCTTCATATAATGCTCCACTGCCTTCTGTGACAGTATCTCAAATGGCGGACCAATCAAATGACTGTCGGCATCAATCTGATGCACATAAGGCTCCCCTTTTCCATCAGCAGTCTGGTCAAACATTGGATGTCCAAACGGAATATACTTATTATCCAGAATTGGGTCAAAACCACGGATAAAAATAATACATTTCTTATTGTCCAGTTTTCTGACTTCATCCGGTGTGAATATCTCACGCCCCAGTACATCATAGTTTCTTGAAGAGCTTCCCTGTCTGCCTTTGGTTTCTCCGCTTGACTTCTTATCAATCGTGCCTTTTCCCAAAAGCTCAGAGACATACTTATGGGTACTTTGTTCATTACCTCCAAGGTATATGAACGTGTCACAGTTACCCGGAATGGTCTCCCAGGTATCCTTAAACAGTGCTTTTAACTGAGCAAAGTTCTGAATGATGATAATGGAACTGATTTCCCTGCTTCGCATAGTGGAAAGTAAGGAACAGTAGTCATCCGGCAGAGCAACATTTGCAAATTCGTCCAGCATAAATGTGACATGAATCGGAAGTCTTCCACCACAGTTAAAGTCTGCCTGATAGTAAAGCTCCTGAAATATCTGTGTATATAACATACCGATAATAAAGTTATAGGACTTGTCACTATCAGGAATAACACAGAACAACGCTGTCTTTGTCTCTCCATCCCCATTTACACCGATGCCAATGTCTGCAAGATTCAGTTCATCCTTGGAAAGCAGCCTTAATACCTGCTTATTTTCCAAAAACGCAAGTCTTGAATTGGCACTGATAATAATGGAACGAACCGTATCCCCGGCACCACGCATACACTTGTTGTACTGCTTTACCGCCGGATGATTTGCTCCCATCGGAGAGTTTTCTTCAAGGAACTTCATTCGCACATCCAGTCTCGAAGGCTTGCCCTGCTCTGTTACTTCCGCCTCACCAAGAAGCTTTAACACTGTTTCAAAGTTTCTCTTGCTAGGCTTTTCTTCCAGCCATACATAATAAAAGATTGCCTGCAAGAACAACCCTTCCGCTTTTTCCCAGAATGGGTCTGAAGGAGTTGCACCCTTTGGTGTGGTATTACTGATAAGGTTTGTAATCAACTTCACCACATCTGTTTCCTCTCGGATATAGGAAAAAGGATTATAACATTCCGATTTATCCATCTCCAAGAGATTGATAACCTTCACATTGTAGCCATTGTTTTTAAGCATCTGACCACAACTTCTTAGGATTTCTCCCTTTGGATCGGTACAGATAAAAGAACAGTTATGAGGCATCTGCATCAAATTCGGCTTTACCTCATAAAATGTCTTACCAGCACCGGAACCGCCACAGATAAGAATGTTTCCATTCAGCTTCAACCTTCTGAAATCCAGTGACATCTTCACATTCTGACTTAAGATACGGTTGAAGTTCTCATCCTTATCCATCAAAATCTTATTTACCCTCGCCGGAGTCTCCAACTTGGCTGTACCAAATTCCTTACCGGGCATATAGTTTCTCTGACTGGTGTAATACATAATAACAGCCATAGCGTAGACTACTACAACTATGGCTATACACTTCACACTATTCTCATTGAAATAATTTGCAAAAGGAGCTGCACATACAACATTGAAACGGTCCATAAACTCCATCAAATCAATGCCCTGTTCCCACGCTCCGCCAATCAGGTATCCCAAATACCCGGCAAGTACTGCACCAAGTAACAAAAACACCATGGAAGGTTTCTTCTTACTTGTCTGCATAGGCACTACCTCTTCTTCACTGTAGGTGTGCTTTTCTTGGTCTGCTTCACAGTCTTTGTCTTGACTTCTTCCTTAACCTGCGTTTTCTCATACTTCTCACGCACAGAGGACTCTACCTTGTCATAATGACTGTAAAGCTCATCGCCACGCTTGGTTTCCACCACACGGTTATCCTCATCATACAACTTATAATTCTTGCTGTTGTCAATGAAGGTAAGCATGGTCTTTCCACTGTGAATATCCATGATATTCTCTTTCTTAAGCCACACATAGCGGGCATTCTCGCCCCATGTTCCCGGCACTCTGGTTTTCACCGCATGGTCATTCTCCTGCACAATCAGCGTCTTACTGATAGTGACATCGGAAAGGTTTGTATTCTTGAATGCAGATACTGCCATCATTCGCTCTGCAAGGTTCTGATATCCTCTGATACGATTCAAAAAGGCATCCTTATCCATAATAACCTTATGCTCCCCGGCTTCATTCTTCGCACCTAACACACCAATGGTTTCTAACTGCTTTAAAACATTCTCTGCCTGTGAATGATCAATACTGAAATTCTCTTTAACAGCATCCACACTGATACTCTGCTTCTCCATTGCAAACAGTCCGACTTTTTCAATCAGACCATCCATTGCAGCACTGGCTCTGGCACTTTCTGCAGTGTGGGTTTTATCGTTTCCCATTTTCTGACTTTTAAGGAAATCCATCAGCCTCCCAAGCTGCTTTTCATCCCCGTTTTTTAAGTAATCGTCAAAGGTTGCGATACGACCAAAGCTAAGCTTCTGTATCATCATATTCACTCTGGGAACTGCCTCTGTATGGAAGATAACCTCACTAAGTCCATCCTTCTTATTGACATCCGGTAATACAGAATAAAGAATACCGTATTTCCTCGCCATCTTCTCAACTTTCTTCATATCCTTGGTTTCAAACTGCAATACCTGCAAATCTCCACCCTTCATAAGAAGCTTTCTCATGGATGTTTTACCAAGCGTCTTCTCATAATCAAGCATCCCCTTCAAAAAGTCGATTGCCTTCTGCATGGCATTGATACCGCCACTTCCTACCTTCATGGCAATCTCAATACCATCATAGGCTACTCGGATAATCTGCACCGCTTCCTGAATTTCTTCTGCCATCTAAAATCCCTCCTTATAACACCGGTTCTCTGAGTGTGCATTTAGGAACATACTGCTCGGACTGTTCTGCGTTTTCACGCTCCTCATCCTCCTCTTCCTGCTCCCTTCTGCTCTCATTGACCTTTTCCTTAATTTCCTCTGCATCAGCCCTTCTGACCTGCTCCTCCGTTACATCCACACCATAAGCAGTCAAAACTTCCGCAAGACGATTGATTGCCTTCTCTTCCTCAATACGATACATCTCAATGGAAACAAGCAGATTTTCAATCTGACTTACCCACATAGGTTTCATATCAATCATCTTGGCATACTGTTCCATAATGCTCTGTGATTCCTGCCCATCCTCACACTGGGAAAGCTCGTCTATCAGCTGATTGGTTAAGGTCTTGTCTCCACTCTTAAAAGCAAACTGGACAACAAACTCCTTTTCTCCGTCTGAAAAACTGTGTGCAACCTTACACATCTCACTCACAGTCTCACTAATAATTGTCAAACCCATAGCTACCTCCTAATAATCCATACTGTTTTCAAGGACTGCGATATCAATAATCTCTTTCATCTTCTCAGCTGAAACATTATTATTGATAAGCTCCACAAGCTGTGCTTCAGTAAGTCCCTTTTCAATGGCACATCTAATCTGCACAAGCTGCGCTGGAACCAGATCACCACTTGCCAAAAGCTTTACAATGTCCTGACGTGACCTTTTCATAAATCCAAGCTTACCAAGGAACCCGGCAAAAGCACCCTGATTACCTTTTCTTACGGTTCTTTCCACCTGCACATGCTGAACAACCCTGCCGTTTGCATCAACCACAGGTAACTGATAAAAAACAGGAATCTTATAAGGATTCTCCATTACAGGTATTTCATCAAAGAATGTCTGTGAATTGCCGGGCACTTTTACATCCTCTTTTACAGCATCATTCTTTTCAGGTGCTTTAACCACAGTTTCTTCCGGCTGTTTAGGTGTTACATCAGCATCCTTTGCAGTTGCCATATTCACAAGCTTATCCTCTAACGTGTCAATTCGATTCTGCATCTTCTCCATCTCCTTCTTCTTTTCTTCTATCTGCTCACGAAGCCTTGCTATCGTGGCATTGGCTCTGTTTACCTGTTCCTGCTGGTTGCTAAGCTCTGCCTCTGTATCTCCTAACTTTTTCACAAGACCGTCATGAACCTCTGCATCTGCCTTGGCATTTTCAAATACCTTAAGCTTCTTATTCAGCTCATCATAACGCTCTTCCTGATACTGGATTTTTGCCACAGCCTCCTCAATCTGCTTCACAAGCCCCTGCACATACTCCGGTGCCACCTCCGAGGAAGAACGCACTTCTTTTACCTTCTCAAGCATCGCTTCAAAGGTTTTACGCATATTAGCCGGCGTCTCATCCTTGGCAAACACAGTCTCAATATTTTCAAGCGTCACACCCTTTTCAAAAAACTCCATTGCCACCTGTATCTGATGACCGTCCATGTTGTACTTAGTCACAAGCTCTACAAAGGCATCACTTGCACCTTTTCTAAGACACATTGAAATCATCTTCATCTGTGGAAACTTAAGATTACGCTTCAGATAAAGCTTGGTCTGTTCCACAGTAAGTCCATAGTCCATATCAGCCTGCACAAGGTCAACAACCTCCTGCCCGTACTTTGCCGCATCACGAAGCTCTGTGATATGGTTATTACGCTTAATTGCATCTTCTACACTTCGTTCCATAATTACCTCCATAAAAAATACAGCCTATCGTTTAGGCTGCTTCGTAATAATTTTGTCCTGCGTTTTCTCCTGTGTCCTGTCTTCATAAAGGAGCGTAACATCTGTTTCCTCGCTGACCATATCCTTCCATATGGCTTTCCCCAGATTAAGCTCCTTGGTGGAAGCTCTCTCTTTATGGCTTACATTGGCAATCTGCTCTCTGTAATACTCTCGAAGCTTTTTTATCTCTTCATAAGAATATCCTTCTTCATTAAGTTTCGCCTCAAGCTCCATCCACATCCGATGCTCCTCTGTAAAAAACTTATCCCCCATTTGAAAACTATTTTCCGCAGACTGCAATTCATCCATCTGCTCTGCAACATCAAACAGACTTTTGCACCTCTGCCTTGCACGGTATATCCGACTCTTTTCTGCTGATGACTCTTTCCTTTTATCCGTCAGATTAACCACAGTAGAGGCAAGTTCCTCCATACTGTGAATATCATGCCTTACCAAAAACAGATACTGCTGTTGCAGCTTCTCCATTTTCTTAATGTCATTCTTATATTTCCATACCTGTGAGTACGGTCGTTTTTTCAGTTTACCGATACGGTACAGTTTAGCATAATAACGCTTCTGTAATCCGCTCAGTCTGGCTCTTTTATATCGTCTGACATAGCACTTTACAATCTCAGGCTTAAACTCCTTATTTGACCGATAAAAGGATAAATCCTCTTCTTCTATTCTACGACGTATGCTTTCTTCGGTATAATCATCACCAAGGGTTTTGCACCTGCGATACCTCCCCATTCCGGGAGGCTTCACTGCAAGATGTTTCCCCTGCTTGATTTCATATCCCTTATTTTGAAGCAGCTCCATAAACTCATCAAAATCACCCGCCTGCAAAATACAGGCATCCAAGTCCCTGATTATCATCTTATCCCACACAAACTTACCGTCCCGGTAATCATTATGTTCTTTATAATAATCACGGTCCTCATCCTTGCCTCCACCGATATCAATGGTGGATAAGCCATACTCCTCACACAATCGGTTGGTGATTGGCTGAATATCCCTTGCCCAGTCTCCTTTTTCATAACGGTACTTCCGTCCATCCACAAAACTTACGCTATTGAAAATAATGTGTGAATGAACATGGTCCGTATTGTCATGAATACAGTAAACTGCTTCATACAACGAGCCAAGGTATTCCTTTACAAACTTCTGTGTAATCTCATAAGCTGTATCAGGGCTTACTTCTCCTTCCTTGAAAGACAAAATAAGATGGTAGCCCTGTCGCTTATCTACCTTGCCAAACTCCTTTTTGGTATCCATCATCTGCTTAAATGCAGTTTCCGGCTGACAGTTCATTCCGCCAATCAATCTTCCATTCTGTGTCTTCTCCGGATTCATTACATAATCAAGAGCCTGCTTTAAGTGCTTTCCATGAAAGTGACCGCCACAATCCTTCATATACAAAATCTTACTGATTGCCAACGATATCCACCACCTTTGCCACTGCCGTATTCAGTTTCCGCATATAGGCAATAAGTCTCTCCTTATCATCAGCTGAGTAAAGCTCTGCATTATGGTTGTAAGTAATCTGATTGATATTGATACCGATACGGTTTACCTCATTAATCAAATCACGAAGCAGTTGCCTTACCTCCGGGTAGTCATTGGGTTTTTGTGATATCATCAGTCGCAAATACTCTGATTCCGTCATATCTGCCTCTTCAGCTTTCGCCTTCAAAAGTTTTGCATCTTTGACACTTAAACGAAATTTCTTCGTCATCGTCATTCCACTATCTGACACAACATCACCTAGCCTTTCCACTCATGACAGGCTCCCTGATGCCCGATACCAGTGTCTCAACCGAGTTATCCAGCCCCTTCCTATTAAGATTCTGGATAAACTGATTTGCCAATTCCTCTGCCAGTCTGTCTATGCCTGCCCTGTACTTCGTCTGGTCGAAAAGCCTATCCAGCACTGCCTCTTCTTCCTTTAAGCTTTCATACTTACTCTGCTTATTGGAAAAATCAATCATATCCTTCGGGTTCTGTCTTTCTGCATCCATATCAAGTATCAGCTCATAATTCCATTCACACACAGCATCAATCAAGTCATCAACTGTATAGTCATCCCACACAATCTCACCCGGAACTTCATCCAAGTCTCCCCGGTAAAACTGCCCCTCAGCAAAACCAACCACATAATCATGACCTGTCAGGTAACCAAGAAGCATCTCCGCCTCTTTATCCGTCATAACGATTGGGATGTCATTCCGTTGAATGAACGCAACCAGTTCTTGGGGCTGTCTGATTTCTGTTATGCTTACATCTCCATTTCCCATTGCTTCAACCACACCTCCTTATCTGTGTTTTGAGAAATCTTTCAGAAGTCTTAAGAGTTCAGAGCATAGCCCTGTCCTCTGCTAGATACGCACTTTGTGACCACAAGTCACTTCGTGCATCTAGTTAGGGGAAAATCCCCTAAAACCCCTGATATTTATATAGGTGCTCCACTTTTTGGAGTCACTTTTGAAAAAGTACTCCACTTTTTGGAGCCATTTTCGTAAAAGTGCTCCACTTTTTGACCCACCCTTTTTTCTACTTATCATAAGCTGTTCATCTTACAGAATTAGGTGCTCCACTTTTTGGAGCCACTTTTGAAAAAGTACTCCACTTTTTGGAGCCACTTTCGCAAAGGTGCTCCACTTTTTGACCCACCTCTAAATCCTGCTTCGCTTTGACCAGCCATTCATTATAATCCTTATATCCTTCCGGCGGCGGACAATCCTCAACCTCATATCCCATTCCATAATACTTTTCCATCAGCTGTATCGCTGCCTTACGCCCTGGTGCATCTCCATCCAAACAAAACTTAATGGAAGTAATCTGCGGATGTTCATCAAGAAAGGTAATAAGCGGTGCATCAGCAAGCATCCCAAGTGCTATCTTGTTTGTCTCATAATCAGAGAAAATATCAACATAGCTCATCAGGTCGATTGCTCCTTCGAATACAACCAGTTCCGTACTGGCATCATTTACCACATTGAAACCGTATCGCTTATCATTGCCTGCCACATCACACTTAAAAGGCTTTCCTTCTTTGTCAAACACACCTCTCATACTGGCAAACTTTGTCACACCGTCTCTGTCATTGCCACGAAATACAATGTTGTGGTAATGCCTGCTTTCATAAATCAGGTTTTGGGAAACAAAGTAGTCAATAACCATCTTACTGATGCCACGCTCTTCACTAAGATACGAATAAAGAAAACAATTATCCTGTGCTGGTAATGGAAGCTCGAACTTTTTAGGCTCCTGCTTCTTTGTCGCAGTCACTTGATACTTTAATTCCGGTTTCTTCTGGGCATTATCAATTCTTCTGTATCCGGCAAAATCCAAAAGCCACCAGACCGCTTCCTTTACTTCCATCCCACAAAACACTCTTAAGAAATCTATCTGTGAACCGCCGTTTTCGCCCTTTTCATACTGTCTTGACCATCTGAACCAGTGGCTCTTATCATAAATTCTGATGGAATCCATTTCCTTAAGCGTATGGTAATGTCCCACACGCTTCACGGTATACCCAAGATAAGATGCCACCGCAGTTAAATCCACACTCTTTGCGATTGCAAGTTCACTGTCTGTAAATCGTTCCTCCATCCTTATCTCCCCTTTCCCTGCTCTGCCACAAGGCTGTTTGTAAAGCTAAAGTTCCGATAATCCGTAGCATAGGTAATCTTCGGATTATCCATAAGTCCTTTTTCTTTGAAACTGAAAAATTCTCTGTTATTACCGCCGACTATTACATGGTCTATAAGCTGAATCCCTACCATCTCACACACCGCATTCATACGATCCGTTATCATTGTGTCCTGCTTACTTGGGAGAAGGTTGCCACTGGGATGTGAGTGAATAAGCATTACGCTTGCCGCATTTGACAATATGCTTGCCTTAAGCATTTCTCTCGGATGCACCATAGCTTCATTCAATGAACCGATACTGGCAAATGTCACATTGATAGGTTTAAGGTCTGATTGCAGATTTACCACACACACTACTTCCCTGTCCATGTCGCATAACAGGTCTCCTATGGCAGCTACTGCATCATAAGGATTTTGCAAAGGAAGCTCCGAAAAAAGCGGAGCCTCCTTCACAAGCTTTACTCTTACAGCATCAAGCTGAAAGGGCTTTGCATCATCCATCAGATTCTTTGCATCTTTCTTCACACGCATCGCCCTCCTTTACCTCAATCTGTATCATAAAGTCACCCTCACAGCCATTCACAAGAGCAATCAGTTCCTTTACGGTCATTTCCTGCTCCATAAATGCCTCCTATCTGGATTTGCCTGCATCCATATAAATAAGATTTGCTTCAGCCACCATACCGTCAAGTCTCTTGTTTGGAGTATCCGTTGCCAAAGTGAGTCTTCTGGCATCCTTATCATAGTGATATACCTGATTTGATAATCTCTCTTCCAAAGATACCTGAGACATATTAATCTCATTTACCATTTCTGCAAGTTCATAAGGATCACCCATATCAACAGAGACTGCGATGCACTCATGCACGGACGAAGGTAAAAGATAAAGGTCTGACTCCAGCTTCATAGCAAGCTTATGAAGCACATCCTCATAAAGCATGGAACCTGCACCGTTGACACCTCGGTCATTACTGATAATCCACATCGTTCTGTCAGCAGGCATCTCTTCAAGCATCATGTCTGCAATCTCTGCGGGCATACCGTCACTCATCATCATATCCCTCATCACATCATTCATGGACTTAACCATAGGCGGGAAAATTCTTCTGGTGTTCTCCACAGCACACTTAAATAAATCTGCTTCTGTCATACCAAGCTGCTTTGCAAGGTTGTCACGCACAACCGTACTCTGAATTCCTCTTTCATCAACAGCCACCACCCAACGATAGATAATGGATAAATCCTGATAATCTCTGTGAGGCATATCCCTAAGCATATCTTCATTCTGCATGGTATTAACTACCTGAAAAACGATGTTGTCTCTGGCATTATCCATATCAAGAATGCCTGCTTGGGGTGCTTCTAAAAATGCCTTATCCATACTTTCTGCGGCATCCTGTAATACCTTCTGCAAGTTCTCTGTATGAAGATAGTGGTCATACATATTGTTGATATATATGGTCGGTGATATGTTCTTTTCAGCAGAGTGGTCAATTAGTGTAATGCCATCCATAACTCTGTTTACCTTATTCACCGACTCCACTCTAAGCTCCATATTCTGATAACGTTCAGGAAGATAAGACTTAAACTTCTCAGCCACCACTTCCTTAAAAATCTCATAATTCATCATATAAAAAGTCCTCCTTAATCCAAATTGTCATATAGGAAGCCTTCATCATCTGGCTCTCCATATGTCTTTACTTCTGTTTCATAGCCGGGATCATCTTCCAAGTGGATGACAACCCTTTTCTTTTTATAGGGACACTCCCTACAAGGCACCGGGCACAATACTTCCAGAGGCACATAAAGCACCTCTGCAATCTTTTTCAGTTTCTCAAGGTCCGGGAATCCCTCGTCACGCTCAAATCGGGCAATAACATCTTCACTGTTTCTTCCAAATCCGCATAATCGTCCCAGTTCCTCCCTTGAATAACCTCTTCTTTCCCGGTATTCCTTAATCTTTTCTCCAATCAAAGCAATCCCTCCAAAAAAATAAAAGGTGTAAGCAACACGGCCTACACCTCTGTGAAAAACATTATTCAGTTACTTCATCTTCCTTCTTCTTACCAAAGAAAGCGACTGCACCTACTGCCAAAGCAGATAAGCCAAGCATACCATAAAGCCAAGGATTAAAGTCATCCCCGGTCTGAGGAAGCTTAGGCTCTGTAGGCTTGTTTGTGATATTCAACGTATAAGTTACAACTTCAGGAGCTGCATCATCATACTGTAATACCACTTCATGCACAGTTTCATCAAGGATATATCCTTCCGCAGCCTTTGTTTCAACCACATAATACTTGATATCCTCTACAAAAGCACCATCTTTGAATACACCAATAGGAAGTTCGCCGGATTCAGCATGACCGTTCTTGTCAGTTACAAGTGTTTCAATCACATTGCCATCCTTATCACTGATTTCAAACTCAACCCCTGCGATACCCTTCTTGGTATACTCGTCTGTCTTTTCAATGATAATCTTACCATTTACAAGCTCATCCTTCATGGATACTTTCTGGATTTCTTTAGTCTCTGTCACTTCAAATTCCACATCGTTAGCAATCTTATATCCATAAGGGGCAATCTCCTCTCTAAGAATATACTTGCCAACAGGGATTCTTTCAATATAGTGAGCAGTACCATCAGATACCCAGCTTGCTACTACATTTCCATTAACATCAATGATTGAGAGTGTAGCACCCTTAAGCTCATGCTCTCCGGTAATGTCAGTCTTGGAAATCTCAAGCTTAGTCGGATAGTTTTCAAACTCTGCCTCAAATTCGATTACTTCCACATCAGAACCCTTGTAAGTCGCATCTACATCAAAGCATACATCAGACTTCACATATCCGGCAGGAGCTTCCATTTCCTTCACATAATACTTTCCAAGAGGAAGGTCTGATAAAAAGGTTACAGTACCGTCTGTTCCGGTTACTGCCTTCTCAATAAAAGTATCTGCTGCTACAATCAGCTTGCCGTCTCCATTAAAGATGTCCTCTTTTGCATACAAACCAAACACAGCTCCCTCAAGAACTTCTTTTGTGTCAGCATCCTTCTTGATTACGGTAATCTGAACCTTCTGTCTCTCATTGGTTACATCCATACCTGCATATACCACTTCTGTATTCTGGTCGATATAAGAAAGGTCAGCTTCGATTGGTGTACTGTCAAGCACAAAGCCCTCGATGGTAGCTGTCTCCACAAGATAATACTTACCAAGAGGCAAATCACTAATCATGGCAATTCCATCATCGTTTGTAACGATGGTTGCCACAAGTTCATCTGCCTTATAGTAAACAGTATCAAGTCCATCAGGACTTACGATATCCTCTCTTGCATAAATCTCAAAAGTAACACCTGCAAGGGACTTCTTGAAATAATCAAATACGAAATCATACCAGTGACCTTTTACAAGGTTGATGTCAGTAACAAATTCTCCGTCCTTGTTGATGATGATTGTTCCGGTAGGAACCTCATCCTTCATAACAACGCTCTGGATTTCCTCTGTATCTTCTACAGTAAACTCGACATCAGTTGCCTTAAGATATCCATATGGAGCAAATTCCTCACGAAGCACATAAGTTTCACCCACTACAAGCTTCTTAATCACATGAACCTCGCCAGCCTTGGAAGTCCAGGTATCAACCACATTACCATCCTTATCAAGTACAGTAAGTGTTGCACCGGAAAGCTCTGCACCGCTTGTAATGTCTACCTTCTTAAATTCAAAAGTAGTAGGAACATTTGTAAAGTCACTGCTGTATTCAGCCACTTTTACATCCTGACCCATATACTTCGCATCAAAGGTTACAACTACATCACTTGATACATAACCCTTTGGAGCTTCAATTTCCTTTGCGGAATACTTACCGAAAGGATAATCCTTCACAAACTGGATAACTCCGTTTGCATCAGAAGCAGCTACTTCCATAAGAGTTCCTGCTTCCACAATTACTTTACCCTCTGCATTCACAATATCCTCATCAGCATATAAGCCGAATACCGCACCTGCAATCGGTGTTTCAGTCTCTGCATCCTTCTTGATTACAGATAAATCAAGAGTCTGTCTCTCGTTTGTAAATGTCACACTCTCCTTGATCACAGGAGTCTTATCATCCACATATACGAAAGTTACAACCTGCTCTTCACTGTTAAGCACAAAGCCGTAAGGAGCTTCCACTTCCACAACTCTGTAAGAACCAAGAGGCAAATCAGTTACTACAGCCTTTCCGTTTTCATCCGTAACAACAGTTGCTACCAAATCCCCGGCACTGTAATATTTGTTTCTGTTACCATCAGCGTCACACTGCATGTCTGCTGTGTAAATGTCCTCAGCAGCATAAACCTCGAACTTGGCACCCGCAAGAGAGCCTTCTTTGTAGACAAATTCCTTTTCCTCGGAATCTGCAAACAAACCACCCTTGTAAGCATCCAAAACTTCACCCTTCTTCTCAATCAAAAGTTCACCAACCGCAGGAGCATCTTCATACTCTACGGTAATGATTGCCTCGTAAGTGTCAGGGTCCACTTCGTAGAAAGTATCAGTATCCACTTTTACTTCCACATAATTTTCATTGAGCACATACCCGAAAGGTGCTGCCACTTCTTCAATACGGTAATTACCAAGCGGTAATACATCCGGCAAAATCAAATCACCATCTGCATCCGTAAAGAATGATGTGTGGACTTCCTTGGAAGGATATGTTGTAATCATTTCCACATACTTGTTGGTATCCATATTGAAAATCTTAAACTCTGTGTTAGGGATCAGAACTGTCATTCCGGTATCTGCATCTTTCTTGATTACACGGAGCTTTGCTGTAAACTCTCTGTCAATGAACACTCTCCAAACCTGTGGCTCTGTAGGATTGTTCTCAGTAATGTGTACCTCAAAAGGCTTGATAGTCTCCATGTTATGAGGAGTTACTGTCTCAATCACTACATAAGTTCCATAAGGGATAGGAATTGTAACCAGATGTCCCTTTTCATCTGTGAAAAGCTGTGTCTCTCCGTTTGCTCCAATCACAACAGGATTTGCACTGTCAAAATCAAAACTGCCATCTTCTTTTACGGATAAAGATGACTTAAGGTAAGCTGTAAAGCCAGCCTTTTCAATCAATGGAGCTTCTGTATCCTCTCCATTGTCAGATACCTTAATCATCTGGAAAGGCTGCTTCATAACCTGCTCTGCTGAAGTTGTACTTCTTGAAACCTCTGTTACAAGATCACCTTCATAATCGCAAACTACATCATGTTCTTCCTCGTCCAAAAGGTATCCCTCCGGTGCAGTAATTTCCTTCACATAGTAATTACCAAGATAAAGGTTATTTACTTCCGCATCACCATTAGCATCAATCGTCATGGTAGCCACCAAATCATTCGCTTTGAATACGACTCCGGTAGCTCCGTCCGGATGCATAATATCTTCACGAGCATATAACCCATATACAGCTCCCTCTAAAGAAGCATCGCCCTGTGGTACTGCAAGACCTGTTTCCTTATCTACCTTGTAGATATGAATCTTAGCAGTAGTTCTGTCATTTACAAACTCATGGCTAAAAGTAGCCTTTGCTGTAGTTTCAGACAGATAATTGAAATTGAAGCTGTAAACATCACTACTGTTTCTCACATAACCGTAAGGTGCCTGTGTTTCAGAAATATAGTAGCTGTTAGCAATCGGCAAATCCAAAGTATATGCAGCCTTGCCATCTTCTCCTGTAGTTACTGTCTGTAAAGCAGTACCCTTGGTTACGATAACCTGACCTGCGTAATTCTTAATATCATTGCCTGCATAAAGAGTGTACTTACCACCATCCAACACATTTGCAGTGTCAGAGTCCTTCTTTACTACGGAAACCTCTGCCTTCTGTCTTGTATTCTGGATGGTTGCAGACTCATACTGCACTTCCACATTCTGATCCTTGTACTCAATCTTAACAGTCACAGGTGTGGTGTTGATGGTATAACCGTCAATACTCTTTGTTTCTGTTACCACATAAGTACCAAGATGAAGGTCGGTAAGAACTACCAGACCATCAGTACCGGTAACAAGATTTTCTGCAATTACATCATCCTTGCTGTAAACCTTGGTTCCATCTGCCTTATAAATATCCGCTCCGGCAGTTACCTTGAATGTTGCACCCGGCAACTTTCTCAATTCATAAGTGAAGTTGCTGCCATCCCATCCGGTAAGAACCTCACCTTCCTTATAGATGGTAAGTGCTCCAAGCTGTTCCTTATCTGTAGCTGTAAAAGTAGTTGTCTGACCCGCCTTTACAGTAAGTGTGTGCACTTTGTCACTAATCACATATCCGGTAGGAGCCTGAATCTCTTTTACATAGTAAGTTCCAGCCACTAAAGCCTTGGAAGTTGCACTTCCGTCACTTCCTGTAGTAATAGTATCTACCTTGTTTGTGCAGGCACTGTCAGTATAAATGCCATACTTGGCACCGGAAAGCTTTACACCGCTCTCCTCGTCCTGCTTGATAAGCTTGCCATAACCGATGTTCTCGGTCTTAACTTTGATATATGCCTTAACAGGGTCTGCACCCGGTCTTGAAGACATCATCTCCTGGTCGCCCGGATCGCCAGTCAACCAAAACACACTACTTCCGGTAATTTCAACCGCATCACTCTTAGTTGTAAATGTTCCTGTAGTTGATGTGGTATTAACCTGTGTGGAACTGATAGTAATCTTGTTTCCGTTTGTCTGGACAGAATATCCACTAATAGAAAAATCAAAACCACTGATAAGACCGTTTGAATCAGTTAAAGTGATTTCAAATCTTTGATTGCTTTCGTTCCATTTTAATTCGTAAGTAGGTGCTTCTGACCTATACTTCGATGCGAAACTCGGAACACCCATATAAAAGGCATTTGTAACCTTGTTTCTAAGTGTTTCATAATAACTGTACGCATAAGCAGGGTCGTAAGCAGCATTACAAATCTTCTGCGCCATTGAATCACATGAGTCTGTACCATAAAGGTTATTTACGATACCCCATACAAGAGCCTGTGTAGCCGCAAATTCGTCCTTTTGTGTCTGGCTAGGCTCTGTATTACCATCCGTGTAATCATGCCCGTAATAAAGCGTATAATGAAGCAGTTTCTTCTGCGTATCATTAATATTTGTCTGTGGCTCATCATAACTCGTCATAAGCTGACCGTTACTTGCAGACAACGAATAATTCAGGCAATATGAAGCATGACCATCAATCCAGTGATAGAACATTCTTCCATGCGAATAACCTGCTTTCAACTCACTAATTTCCCCGGTTGCTCTTGGTGATGCAAACCAAATCTTCATATTTGCCTGAGGACTGGCAGCAAATGCAGTCGTGCCACTCGTGGCAAAGGTTGTAAAGATTGTGAGCATAGCCATGAACCCGGCTAAAAATCTTTTAAACTTCTGTTTCACTCTAATTCCTCCATTCCCACCAATGGAGGCTTGAGTAAACCTCCATCGGCTTACTCAAAATAAAAGAACAGACCATTACAGCCTGTTCTCAGTTTCTTTATTCAATTATCTGTAACACCTGAACTCATAAAAATCGGTGCCATTATGGTTATAAACACCATTGCACTCCACATACACATATGGTCCGGTTTCAAGTACCAGCATTCCTGCAATATGTTCTGCAATAGCCTCTTCACTTCTTAAAGGTGTACCAACTATATCCTGAGCTATCAGAAGATTGGTTTCTATGAATACACTATAGTATCCGCAACCATCATACGGATAATACTCATTATACTCTTCCTGTGTAATTGCTCCCTCTGCTAAAAGTCTGTCCAGATTCTCCGGTAACAGTATCTTTCCTGCCGCTTTTACCTTATCATTCGCCATTTGTGCTACATTGTAAGGATTATATGCTACAAATTCCGGTTCCTGTACCGGAGGCTGAGTCGGAGCTTCCGTAGTCGGTTCTTCCGTTGGTGCCTCGGTCGGTGCTTCTGTAGGAGCTTCCGTTGGTGCTTCTGTCGGTGCCTCGGTTGGTACTTCTGTAGGAGCTTCTGTCGGTTCTTCCGTTTCTGTTTCTTCCTGAGTTGAAGCAGATTCCTCAGTCTGATTCAGCTGCTCCTCTGTAGATGCAGTTGTTTCAGTCTGATTCGTCTCATCTTCCTTTGTCTCATTCTCTGTTGATTCAGCAGTTTCAACCTCTTCACTCTCATATGTAGATAATTCTGTTTCCTTTTCATCAGCATTCTCTACAACTACGGTGGTATCAGCTTCCTTTTTATTATCAGTTGTACTACAACCTGCAAGTGCAAGTGTTATTACAGATAAAAGAATATATAACAAATTCTTCATAATCATCACCCATCCCTTTCCGTAAGAGGGATAGGCTGTTGTGTCCGTGCCTGTCCACTCTCACTATGTGAACATCATCTTTTCAGATACACGGGACACTCAATTGGGTCGGTCCCGTACTCGATGCATATTAATCTCCTTCCACTATTATACCAAAAGTTTCTTAAAACCGAAGAAGTATTTTACCAATCTTCGATTCCTGCGATAGTTCATAAAAGTCTTCATCATACCGCAATCCTCCCTTCTTATGGTGTTCCTGCTCTAACAAAAGCAAGAAATACTCTACCTACCAGTCCTAACAGCAACAAGAAGACCTTTGCCACATTTAGAACTAACTGCAACGCATTCAGCATAAGCCAAGCGATTGCTTTCAATATTGCTACTAATACATTGCCTAATCCGGCAAAAAATCTTCCTACCATACTATTCCTCCATTCCATCAAACATATAGCTTAATGCGTAATCTGTAACGGTTTCATCATCCTCCGGCTCCTCTTTCAATTCTTCCGGTTCCTTATCTGTAGTATTCGCTTGCTTAATTGTAGGTAAAGTTACTGCTCCAGACAACAAACCTCCCAGATGCCTGATGACTTCATTCCTTGCTTCTGTAACAGCTGCCGCTATAGTTCTCTCTTCAATAGCCTTGAGTTCAGATTTTCTCACATAAGGGCTGTCATCTTTACTGCTTTCAATAAATGCTTCCTTCCCAAAATGATCGATATAATACTCTGCCGCATTTATCAGAAACTGACTTTTTGATTTGCAAACATCAGGACTCAAATTAACAAGTACCTCGTTTACCTTTCGATGCTGTGGATTCTTAATATTAAATCTGCATGAATGCTTAATAATATGCTCTAATGCCATTTCCCACACCCCCTATGCCAATTTCTTCATTTTTCTGAGTCCCATCATTGCCAACTGCTCATATCCTTTGGCATTCGCTTTCACATCTGTGATATAGCTAATGTTATTCTGGCTAATACCACCAAAAAGCTTCATTACGCTTGCACCACCGCCCACAAATACAATAGGTGTTGTAGATAAATTGTAACCATACTCACGAATTGAGTTATACACTCTCTCGCAAAAAGCTTCTATTTCTGTTTTAGCAATATCGTAGTACTTCCTATCAATTTCACATCTTCCGGTTCGCATAATATCCTGAATAAAGGACTCGTCCAACTCCCCATTCAACTGTCTGACACACTGTTCATTGATAGTTCTCATACAAGTAATCAAACCTTTCGGAATGGTAACACATTTTGATTCATCAGGAACCTTATCCACTACAGGCATAATGTCTATTGTCCATGAGCCTATATCTACAATCAATGTCTTTTTATTGAATGTCTGTAACTTATCAGCCACCGCTGCATAGCACTGTGGAAATACTGCTGCACTCTCAATAAGAATGTGATACTTTACATTCTCATACAGAAATTCGACATCTTTTTCTGCGGTAAGGTACTTCATAAAATCAACTTTTTCACTACCAAATCTTGTTAACGGAAGCCCTACCGCCAAGAATACTCTTGCTTCCCACAATCCTCTTCTTTTCAGTTCCTTTGCTACTGCCGCCAGTGTCAAAAGATAAAAAGATTCATCTTCTGTCTTTGTATCTCTCACTTCCTGTCTACTGCTACCTACCTTGTAATACTTACCTTTATACTCCAAAACTCCATCAAATAATGCAGGCTCTGTTGTAATCTCCTTCACACCAGTAGTAAATACTTGCGACGAGGTTTTCATATTACTCCAGCCGTGGTCAATACCAATTACTTCGATTTTGTTATTCATAGTCTGTTTCCTCCTTAATAGTTTTCTAATTAATATCATCACTGTCTCTACTCACCTAGAATTTTCTTCATACAAGGAAAACAATATCCTTCACCTTTATTGTAAGGGCATCCATCACACTCACTCACAGGCTTATCAACTACTACCTGCTTTTTTTCTTTGTAGCATTTGTTACTAATACATCTGTTATCATTGCCCCAAAAATACTTGCATTTCATACAATCCTTTAGGTCCTTATCTAATTTCTCTTCAGCAGATAATTTGCGTTTATATCGCCTGACCGATTTTTTCTGAACAATTCCCATCTATACTCTCCTCTCTAAGAAGAAAAGCCTGATAGAGTTCATCTAATCGTTTATCTGCATCTCCTGCTGCTTTAGCCAAAGTCCACATAAGCAGTGACCCTATGATAAATCCTGCTACTAAAATTACTACTATCATCTCTACATCCTCCTTTTGCTCACCTTCCGGTGCTGCTTCTTTTGAAGCATGTAGGTATGCGCTTTATCCTCCTCGCCCCGCATACTTGGGAGTTACAGACGAGCCACTAAACGTGTTTCACGACGCCCCTCTGAATTAATTCAGAAGCACTATCTCCTCTTTTAGCCTTGTGAGGATAAGGACAATCTCTTCGCCCTCCGTGGTTGATTATCCCTACGCAACATGCCGAATCCTTTTACCAGATTTCCATCCAACTTCTCGTCCTTCATCTTTCGATCCATCAAACTACTAATGTGATAGCTGTGACTTTCATCCTCCAGGTACATGCCCCGTAGTTTTACTACCTGCAAATTACTTTGCAGTGCAAATCTCTATTTGCAAATCTGTAACTGATATTCAGTTGTCCTGTCCAATCTCTCTTGGACAATAGCTATTCTACTATGAGCCAAAAAATTACGGAAGTGACACCACTGGTGTATTTTCAAAATTCTCCACCAGTTTTTGGTGTTTCTGATTTTTCCTTTAGTTTTTTCCATGTACGCTTAGGTAATTCTCTTGCAGGCTCACGAAACCGTTCCAAATACTCTTCAAATAATTGAGTATTGATAAGTGCTGATTTTCCAACCTTATACACTGCTCCTGCTTCTCTTGCAACAACAATAATTCGAGACTTACTAATTCCGTATATGATTGCACCTTCTTCTGCATTCACATATTTTTTCATAAAGTCTTTCGTATCCGAATAGCACTTATAAGAATAACCCATTTCAATCATCTCCCTTCATATTTGGTATTGGATGCTTCATTTTAGTTGCAGGTTCTCTAAACTGCTCCATATATTCATCAAAGACTTCTAAATTTATCAAAATGGTATTTCCTTTTGCTGTACCTATTTTATATACTGCCCCTGCTGCCCTAGCCATTTCAATAAACCTATGATGCCCAATACTATATGTCATAGAACCCTCTCCAATTCTCACGAATTTCTTTTCAACTATCTTGTTAGAGCTAGGCACCCTTGTAAAATGCTTCATAAACTCCATCAACCTTTCTTTATGTATCAATGTTATCTTTGCGAGCTGATATCGTGCTCCTGCTGCTAATGCTATCTCCAGCGCCTCTTCTTTGGACACATCCAACATACTCATTGCATCGTCTACTCGAATATATCTTTTTCTGATTGTTTCATTTCGATAAGCACTAACTGAACCGCTTAATGTATTTACCATAGCATCACCTACTTATAAAAATCTTCATTTATGATTCTGAAATGCTCCAGATACTCATCTAAAATTTCTGTATTTACGAGAACAAGTTGTCCAATCTTGTAACAAGCGTTTGCCTTTTTTGCCAGTGCCTGAAATTTGGTAAGTCCCATACTGTACGTTTTTGCCCCTTCTGAATATCTTACAAACTTCTTTATTTTTCTGATTCTTTCACTGCATTCTTTTTCTACCTTCATAGTCATCACCTTACATCTTTCTGTCATCGGTACAGCTCCAAATGACGTATTTTTCCATAACGCAAAAAGAGGACATCTTCTAAATTTCTTTAGAAAATGTCCTCTTAGTAGTTCATATTTGATTGAATATATTTCTTTTCAAATTGTGTACTCTTACATACTGATGTATATGACTATGTCAAAATGCGTCCTAAAATACGTCCTCTGACGCATTCATACCTCTCAAACCCGCATAAATACTGGATTTATTTATCCAAGCTCTTCATTGTCGGGAACAAAAGTACATCCCTGATAGCTGGTGAATCTGTAAGAAGCATAACAAGTCTGTCGATACCATATCCGATACCACCTGTTGGAGGCATACCTACTGCAAGTGCATTAAGGAAGTCTTCATCTGTGTGCTGTGCTTCCTCATCACCATTCTCTGCATTCTTATCCTGCTGTGCAAAACGCTCTCTCTGGTCGATTGGGTCGTTAAGCTCTGAATAAGCATTACACATTTCCCATGTGTTGATGAAAAGCTCAAAACGTTCAACCTTTTCTGGATCAGATGGCTTCTTCTTAGTAAGTGGAGAGATTGCAAGCGGATGATCCATAATAAATGTAGGCTGGATTAACTTTTCTTCGCAGTACTCTTCAAAGAATAAGTTAATGATATCGCCCTTTGTATGACGTTCCTCGAACTCAATTCCTCTTTCCTTAGCAAGAGCCTTAGCTTCTTCATCTGTCTTTATTGTATCAAAATCAACGCCTGCATATTCCTTAATAGCATCATTCATAGTAAGTCTTCTGAATGGCTTTCCGAGGTCTATCTTAGTACCGTTGTAAGTAATTTCAGTTGTTCCACATACAGTCTTTGCAAGATGTCTGAACATGCTCTCTGTAAGCTCCATCATACCTTCATAATCTGTGTATGCCTGATACAGCTCCATAAGTGTGAACTCAGGATTATGTCTTGTGTCAACACCTTCATTTCTGTATACACGTCCGATTTCATATACTCTTTCAAGACCACCAACGATAAGTCTCTTAAGGTAAAGCTCTAAAGATATACGAAGCTTAACGTCCTCATCAAGTGCGTTGTAGTGAGTTTCAAAAGGTCTTGCTGCTGCACCACCTGCATTAGAAACAAGTGTTGGAGTTTCAACCTCCATAAAGTCCCTGCCATCAAGGAATCTTCTGATTTCCTTTATGATCTGTGATCTCTTTACAAATGTATCCTTAACCTCAGGATTCATTATTAAATCAACATATCTCTGACGGTATCTCATATCAGTATCTGTAATTCCATGGAACTTCTCTGGAAGTACCTGTAAGCTCTTAGAAAGAAGTGTTATTTCTTCTGCATGAACTGATATTTCACCTGTCTTAGTTCTGAATATAAAGCCCTTTATACCATATATATCACCTATATCAGACTTCTTAAAATCTGCATAAGCATCATCACCTATAGCATCTCTTGATATATATGCCTGCATTCTGCCCTTAAGATCTGCAATATTACAGAAAGATGCCTTTCCCATTACTCTCTTGAACATCATTCTTCCTGCAAAGCTTACCTCAATAGGAGATGCATCCATGATAGCTCTTCTCTCATTGTAATCAGCATTAACCGCCTCTCTTGCCTGCTGCTCATCCATACCATCAGTATTAACCTCTGGTCTGTCACCAAGAAGCTCCTTCTCGTGTGCTTCATAGATAGCTCTGATTTCATCTGTATGGTGTGTAACATCATACTTTGTTATCTGAAATGGATCCTTGCCAGCTTCCTGTAATGCAGCGAGCTTGTCCATTCTTACCTTAATCTGCTCATTAACATCTGGCTGTGCCTGATTCTTGTTATCTGCCACTTTTATTCTCCTTCTTAATCCGTTACTGTTAGTAAATACAAGACACTACCTCATGTGCCTCATAACAATTATCTCAATCTATAATCTATCTATAACTAGTCATTCTTAACAGAAACAATCTTATATTCTACTACACCAATAGGTGCCTCAACCTTTACGATATCTCCAACCTTCTTGCCAAGCATAGCTGCTCCAAGTGGTGATTCGTTAGATATCTTGTTGTTAAGACTATCTGCCTCTGATGAACCAACGATTACATATTCAATATCTTCATCAAATTCGATATCGTGAAGTACTACTGTACTCTCCATCTTAACAGCATCTGAATCTGTATTATCTTCCTGGATTACTTCTGCATTCTTAAGAATCTCTTCAAGCTCTGCAATCTGTGTTTCAATGTCTCTTTGTTCATCTTTAGCTGCATCGTATTCTGCATTTTCTGAAAGATCGCCCTGTTCTCTTGCTTCCTTTAACTTCTGAGCGACTTCCTTTCTTCTATCAACCTTTAAGTGCTCAAGTAAAGCAACTCTTTCTTCATATCCTTTTTTTGTAAGTAACTGCTTCTCTGCCATTGTTCGTCACCTTTCCCATAAATATATTCATTAAATATTCATATAATGATGCCAGGGTTAAAACGCTAAAAGTCACTTGTGCGAACACATAAACCTTTCTATCACAGTCTATATACTTGTGAAATTCTTTCAATTCTGGCACTCACATTTTTACCATTATCGGATAAAATGTTCAAGATATTATATCTCACCTAAACTTTAATGTCAATGTAATGAAATTCTTATTCAACTCACAAAATCTTTACTCTATTAAATCCTATTCTTGTCATATCAGCTTAACGTCCGTATTCTCTCAACGAATTCGTTAAACTGTTCCTGCTTAGTCACCTGATTCACCTCATGTCTTAATGCTGCAGCATGCTTTATTCCTGTTGTATACCATGCAAAATGCTTTCTCATCTCGCGCACTGCTGTAAATTCGCCCTTTGTTTCAACAAGCATCTGACAATGTCTTATAAGCATATCAGCAACTTCGTCTATGGATGGCCCTGGTGTTACTATTCCTTTTTCAAGATAATCCTTAACCTGCCTGAATATCCATGGATTTCCCTGAGCAGCTCTTCCTATCATCACTCCATCACAGCCCGTTTCTTTAAGCATACGTGCTGCATCCTCACCACTTCGTATATCTCCGTTACCTATAACTGGTATTCTGACCTTTTCCTTTACTTTTCTTATAACATCCCAGTCAGCCTTTCCAGAATAATACTGGCTTCTTGTTCTTCCATGTACAGCAACTGCTGCCCCACCGGATTCCTGTATAATATATGCTATTTCTTCCGCATTAATACAGCTTTCATCAAATCCTATACGAATCTTTACCGTAAGTGGCTTATCTATTGCATGTGCCATCTTTTCAACTATCTTTCCTACTAACAGCGGATCCTTAAGAAGTGCTGAACCCTCTCCATTATTAACCACCTTCGGAACAGGGCAGCCCATATTAATATCTATTATGTCAAACTCTCTTTCACACATTCTCTTTGCAATATCTGCCATAATATCAGGATCCGAACCAAAAAGCTGCACAGCGACCGGATTCTCTATGGGATCTGTTTTTAGCAGCTCTTCTGTGTTCTTATTATTATATAAAACTGCTTTGGCACTCACCATCTCTGTGTAAAGCAGTCCACATCCTTGTTCCTTACATAAAAGACGAAATGGCAGGTCTGTTACACCTGCCATTGGTCCTAAGGCTATGGGAGTCTTTATATTAACTGAACCTATATTCATATATACTTTAAAGCCTTTCTTTTCTATAACTACTAATAAAATGAAAGATCAAAATATCAAAAACATTTATGCCTGCATAACAAAACTTTTGTTCTTAACATCTTAATAAAATGTAAACATCAACCATCAAGTCCTAAGAAAAACACCTTATAAAACATTTCCAGAGACTCTAATAACTCTCTTTTTTCATACTGGTTCTTCTTAACAAGCAGTCCACATGCTATCTCATCATATAAAAGGTCTCCCTCATCTGCTGTAGATTTAAAAAGCAATGTTCCATCATCATCGAATTCAAGATCGAGTATGCCACCTACTTCTTCTGTGAATAACACACACATAATCTTTAACTCATTCTTTATATCCTCCGGAAGCTTATCAAAGTCCGGATTAAAGTAGTATTTCTTCTCATATGAGTTTGAGGCGCATAATACTACATTTTCGTTCTCTTTATTATACATATCCGTACAATCCTCTCACTGAAACCTCACCTGCTCTTATAGCGGTTTCACATCCATCTTCTGTTTTTATAATGAGTTCACCATCCTTATTGATTCCAAGAGCCTCACCCACAAGTTCTTTGTTGGCATATATAGCTTTCACTGTCCTTCCCTTATTAATGAGAAGGTCATTATATCTGTCTACTATATATGTTAGATCCTGTGTCTTTAAAAATGCTTCATAATATTTCTTAAAGCTATGTGAAAATGCCGCTATTATATTACTTCTCTTAACCTTCTTCCCAGTTCCAAGATATATTGATGTAGCCATATCCTTTATAGACTCATCGAAATCTGTTGTATTAACATTGATTCCGATGCCTATGACAACATAATGTATGCTATCCATCTCAGCACTCATCTCTGTAAGCGTTCCACTTATCTTCCTATTGTTAAGAACTATATCATTAGGCCATTTAACATAGCACTTTGCATCCTGTACTTCTTCATTGATAGCATCAACCATGGCAACAGCAAGTACAAGTGTAAGCATAGATGCACTTTCTGGACTAATATCTGGTCTTAAAAGAAGACTCATCCATATACCGCTTCCTGCTGGCGATTCCCATGTTTTTCCTCTTCTTCCACGTCCACCAGTCTGACATTCCGCCACGAAAAGTGTACCTTCTGGTGCATTCTTTTCTGCTGCAAGCTTTGCCTGGTTATTCGTTGAATCCGTCTTGTCAAAATATTGAATATGCCTGCATATTCCCTGCATATTTCCACTATCATCAAGAAGAAGGCTCTCTATCTCTGAAGCTGTTATTATATCAGGATATTCTGTGATTCTGTAGCCTTTATTCTGAACAGAATCTATCACATATCCTTCTTCCTTTAACTGGTTAATCACTTTCCACACAGCCGTTCTTGACACACCAAATGTTTCACACAGCTGTTGTCCTGACACATAACCATCTGCATGTCTTAGCAGATGCAATATTTCTGATTTCATATATTCATACCACCTGAATCCATCTCAATCCTCTAGGCAGATTATTAAAACCTCATCGCCCAGACACTAACCCCAACATCATCTTATAAAACGATAAGTGCTGTAACAACAGTCATAATTGCAAGCATTACCGCAACTACAGCTACTATAAGACCAGATACCTTATTGCCATTAATAAAATGTTTTACAGAAGTAAGAGCATTGACTATTGTTCCAAGAAGGAACTCTATAGGAAACAGTATTCCACTTCTGCTTCTTAAGAATAAGACAATAATAAATATAACTGTAGCCGCAACTGTAAGAACAATGTTTGTATAATCTATAATCATTTTTGTCTTTTTGTATGAACCACTTGTTGTATAATACATATAATTCCTCTCCATTACATCTTTAACATATTGCTGTAAATTATATTAGTATGCTCCAAGTGTAGCTGCCATAACAGCCTTTATTGTATGCATACGGTTTTCAGCTTCATCAAACACTACTGACTGTTCTGATTCAAACACTTCATCTGTAACTTCCATCTCATCAAGACCAAACTTATCATGTATCTGTTTACCAATAGTTGTCTTAAGATCATGGAAGGCTGGAAGGCAATGCATAAATATAGCTTTCTTATCTGCATTATCCATAACCTTTTTGTTAATCTGGTATGGAAGTAATGCCTTGATTCTTTCATTCCATACTTCGTCTGGTTCTCCCATAGATACCCATACATCTGTATAAAGTACTTCAGCTCCCTTAGTGCCTTCTTCTACATCCTCTGTAAGTGTTACTGAGCCACCGCTCTGTGCTGCCCACTCCTTACACTGGTTAACAAGTGCTTCATCAGGGAAGTATTCCTTAGCTGTGCAGGCTGTAAAGTGTAAACCAAGCTTAGAGCATACTATCATAAGTGAATTTCCCATATTGTATCTTGCATCACCCATATATACGAACTTAACACCCTTTAATCTGCCAAGCTTTTCTTTTATTGTAAGCATATCTGCAAGCATCTGTGTTGGATGATATTCATTAGTAAGTCCATTCCATACTGGAACTGATGAATACTTTGCAAGATCTTCTACTATTTCCTGTCCGAATCCTCTGTATTCAATACCCTCGAACATAGTGCAAAGAACTCTTGCAGTATCTGCTATACTCTCTTTTTTTCCTATCTGTGAACCCTTAGGATCAAGATATGTAACACCCATACCAAGATCGTGTGCAGCTACCTCGAAAGAACATCTTGTACGTGTACTTGTCTTTTCAAATATAAGTGCAACATTCTTTCCAAGAAGTGGCTGTTCTACAACGCCATCCTTTTTCATCTTCTTAAGCTTAGCTGCAAGCTCTATAAGATATTCTATTTCCTCCGGTGTATAATCCTTTAATGTTAAAAAATCCCTGCCTTTAAGATTCATAATAATCCTCCATTTTTGCGCACACTTTTAAGCATAATGAATCTGTGGCATGTACGCCCTGACACAAATTCAGCATAAAACATGAAATATATTTTATCTCATTTGTTTTATAAATACAAGTATAAACGTGTACGATCAAATGCATTTACACACATTAAAACATTTTCTCATGTATACATATACATACCGCATATACTGCAAAAAAAATACAGGCTGACTTCTGTCAACCTGTATGATTCATGCTATAAGTTTAATTCTATTCGGTGAAAGTGCAAGTCATCATTCTTACACTATTTGATTAAACCTTCTGCCATTCTAGTGAAATACATGATTCCCTATAATAACATAGCTGGACATAGATGATATATTCGCTGCAGATATCATTCTGAATGATGTATATCCACCGATATTATTATGTCCTGATAATGCTTCAACTGCGGCATCCATACATGCCTGTGAACGTAATCCGCTGTTGATTCTGCTCTGGAACTTCGCTGATGGACTACCTGCTCCATCTGATACTCCAGAGAACTGGGATCTCTGATATATAACACCAGATATTGAATTAGGGTATGCAGAGCTTCTTACTCTGTTTAATACCACATTAGCTACTGCAAGCTTACCTTCGTATGACTCGCTGTTAGCTTCCCAGTCAATGATACATGCAAGAAGATATAATTCTTCATCACTCACGCTCATCGTAGGATTATATGTTATATCTGATCCAGATATAGTGTTTGATATAATCGACTGTACTCTGGCCTCCTCAGCTTTTCTTGCTGCCTCAGCCTCGGCTGCGATTCTTTCTTCTTCAGCTATTCTTGCAGCTTCGGCTTCTGCTTCCATAGCCTCAGCTTCTTCAAGTGTATATCCTGTAAGAATATCTTCCTCACTTATAGAAGCTGTAATCGCTTCTGCTTCCTGACCAAACAGGAGAGCTGCCGGTTTAGTATAACCTTCACAATTACCAGAGCTTATCT
>ULPI01005554.1_pt1 | contig 68498 bp, 70 predicted proteins | sample 1953381 | NCBI WGS metagenome assembly ULPI01 (sample SAMEA4835626, study PRJEB28245) | human gut metagenome | biome: gut microbiome; material: fecal sample | place: Denmark | collected 2008
AAATAATTATGAAAGAGGTCTGGTACCTCTTTTTTTGTTTTTAGACTATTTTATTTGTTTTGTTTTTTAGTTTACTAAGCTGCATATGGTGTAGGAAGACAAATTTTGTGAAATGAATTTTTATTGTGAGTTTTTAGCGTGAGTTTTTATCGTGAGCTGTAAAATATAGTTACAAAAGCTAGTAATTATCTGTATTTCACGCACTTACGATTTTATACAACAACTTAAAACTAAATATTTCGTGTGAAAGATACTAGAGGTAATTATAGCCTTTAGTATCTTTTTTTATGTAAAGGAGAAAATGAATATGGCACATTGCACTTTTAAATCTGATAGAGAAATGAGCATTGATGAACTTAGAGAAGTTCTAGTTTTGATGGAGCAACAGGTAACAACAGATAGAGAAGAAGATACAGTTATGAGTATTAGAGGAAATTATGCTGATATAGATGTCAGTATAGATGATGATGGAGACGTTACATTATTATAATTAATTAACATTAAGGAGTATACATAAATGATAGAACGTAAGAAATATGTGTGTCTGGATTTTGAAAAACGCTGCTTATTAGAAAAATATCTAAAAGCAGGTTTTAATATCAGAGAAATTGCGGATAAGTTAGGTACTTCCGAACACACGATACATTATGAATTACGAAAAAATAATATGACAGCAGCAACATATGATGCATCTCTAGCTCAAAAATACAGGCTGCGTAAAAAACAGCAAAAGTAAAAGGAGAGGAGTGTATGTATAAAGATGTATCAGAAGAGTTAGTTGTCAAGGTAATTAAATCGCAAAATGAAATGATTGCAAAAATACATCATGAACTGATAAAAATATTTAGCTCAACTGATAATGATGATCTCATTTTTGCAGCTACTTTTCATTCTGAATTGCATGAAGCTACTTCTAAGACGAATGCTAAACATGATCTGCACGATGTATATGAGCAGTATTGTAGAATCAACAGAGAGTGGGATATGAGTGTAAAATCATATGCAAGAGATTTAGTTGAACGATTGGAAACAATAAACAGAATAATCGCTTGTTATAACAATCTGGCACAAAAAGAAAAGCTTGTGCTTGATATGCTTTATATACAGTATTCGTTTAAAGAGGGGAAAAATATTCTTGATAAGCAAAATAATATTCCGGAGAGGACAGCTCTAAGGATAAGAAAGACAGCAATAGATAACATATTAAAGATGTATCATAGCACAGCAACCAACCTTGAATTATACAAGGATGATAATAAAAACAATAAATACCGGTAGGGGTTGCCGGTGTGACGGAATCCGTTACAGAAAGGAGTCAATGATGAAGATTATAACAGTATGGAATTTAAAAGGTGGAACAGGAAAGACTACAACAACATTTAATTTGGCAGCTAACCTTGCTAATGATAACAAGGTACTTTTATTAGATCTTGATATGCAGGCTAATTTAACATCATTTTTTGATATTGATACAAAAAAATATAAGACAAACAGACCAGATATTGCAGAGTTACTTGATAGTGCTGATTTATCAATCAGTAAAAGTATATATCATTCAAGATTTGAAAACATTGATTATATTAAAGGCTCTAATGATGTTATGAAAATACAGTTATCAGATATTAATGTATTAGGAAGTCATCTAGCAGAAGTAGCATCTGAATATGATATATGTCTTATAGATTGTCATCCAGATGCATCAATTGTATCAGAAAATGCACTTGCAATAGCTGATTTAGTACTTATACCTATAAATCTTGATGGATTTTCAAGGGATAACCTTAATCTTGTTATTAAAGAAATTATTGACCTTGAATCAAGATGTGGTGAGATTAATTACAGGATATTTGTCAACAAACTTAAAAATCTAAGAAGCCAGAAACTTGTATACAGAGATTTGATAGAAAATCATGATTATCCTGTATTGGATTCGAGTGTATCTGATTACTCAGGAATTCAGAGTGCTTTGCTTAGACATAAGCCTCTTTATATGCACAGAAGCAAATCTTCTGTTAATGAAGATTATACAGATCTTGCAAATGAAGTAACGGATATACTTCATGAAATGGGGGATAGATAATTATGCCAAAGTTAGATAATTTCTTTTCAAATACAAAATCTGAAAAAATTGAACAGATACTTACTAAAAAATGCATCCGCAGCTTATTTCTATCAAAAACCTTGAAGAGTCAAAGTTACAGTACAGAGATATACCGCAGGAAGATGTAGAGAAACTTGCAGATTTAATAGAACTTGATGGAGAAGTATTACAGCCACTTCTTGTACGAAAAGCTGGCGCAGATACATATGAAATACTGGCAGGACATAAAAGATACAGAGCATGTAAGTATCTTTCAGAAGTAAGAAAATTAGAGCAGTTCTCTATGATTCCATGTTACGTAAAATCCATGACAGATGCACAGGCAGAATTTGCTGTATATAGTACCAATGGATATAACGGAAAGACAGATTATGAAATAATGCGTGAAGTAGAAGGAATGTCAAGACTGCTTAAAGAGAATCCGGAGCTGTTCCCGGAAGCAGCAAGTGGCAGACTTGTAGAAAAGCTTGCAAAGATAATGAATCTGTCTAAGACAACAGTACAGGAATACAAAACTATAGCAAATAATCTTTCGGATGAGGCTATGGATAAATTTAAAAATAATGAGATAACAAAGGAGTCTGCAAAGACATTAGCAGGTCTTTCATCAGAAGAACAACAGCAGGTAATAGCAACTGGTGTAACAGAAACTAAAGATATCAAAGAGGCGGCAAAAACAATAAGGAATCCTTCAATGTCAGAAATAAAATCTGCATTCAATGCAATGTATAAGTCTGCACTTTATCCGGGATTTGTAGTAAGAAATTATTCTTCATTAGAGGAATGTTTCAAGGAAAAGGAAGGACGTTCTCATTCAGGACATGTAGAATACAGACTCAATTACGAATGCAGCCTTAGAGGCATAAAGATAAATAATCGTAAAGAAATAACCTGGCATGAGTTTGTAATGGCAGCTATAAGAATGAACCTATATACATTTGAGAGTAATGATAATAAAGAAACTGATGATGAACAATTGCCAGGACAGGATGATATATATAACCATCCAGAGTATCTTCCAGATAATATCAAATCTTATAGTAATGAAGATAATAGGCAGAAAGCCGGCAATGAAAATGTGACGGATTCCGTCACAAATACATACACTGCAGAACAGCCAGAAGAGAATGTAGTAAGACATATAAAAGAAACAAAATATCTTGCCGGGGTTGAAAAGATTGGAAATTGTCCTTATTGCAATTCTCCACTCACTTTTATAAGCAATCAGAAATTCTGTGGAAGCTGCGGAAAGGGTGTTGTCTGGAGCAAATAGTAACGGCGATTCATAGAGTATTCTATGTCACATATAATATCACGAAATTAAAATACACAGGGCTTATGCCCTGTGGGAAAGGAGCCGTATGACAGGTGAAGAATGGAAAATTGTTGAAGAGGATTTGAAGATAATAGGTAATCCGGTAAAGCTTACGATTGATAATTATGATATTACATTGAGTCTTGGACAGATAAGTACATACAAAAATGGAATATTTATATACATAAATGGATATATAAAAGGAATATGGCTTGCCAATGAGTGCGAAGAACGTAAGAGATTTCTGCAGAAACACGAACATAATTTATATGACAATAAAACAAATAGACAGATATCAAGATTGAGTAAAAAGAAACGCACAGAGCTAGGGTTAGATGATAAATTAAAATATGTTTCATACACATCCTACTGGACAAGTTTCAAACAATTAAAAAAACATCTGATAGCTAACAATGAAAATATATTATTAAATTAATGTATAAGTTTGTGACGGATTCCGTCACAAAAGAAAGGAAAAATATGAACAATAAAGATAATAAAGTAATCATTTTAGACATTGAAACGACAGGTACAGATATTAATTCAGATGAAGTATTACAGATATCAATAATAAATGATAAAGGTGACACATTGCTTAATTCTTATGTAAGACCAGAGAAACATACAGAGTGGAAAAATGCAGAGATGATACATGGAATTAGTCCTGAGAAAGTAAAGGCTTCGCCTGCAATCAGTGAATTAAAAAATCAAATACAAGAAATAGTTGATAATGCAGAACTTATAGTTGGCTATAATTTTGATACATTTGATGTGCCATTTCTTGAAGAATCTGCAGGCATTAATTTCAAGGATAAAGAAACATATGATGTAATGCTTGCATTTGCGCCAATATATGGAGATTACAATGAGCGCTATGGTAATTATAAGTGGAAATCGTTAAGTATATGTGCAGATTATTATGGTTATGAATTTAATGCACATGACAGTTTAGAGGATGTAAAGGCAACTCTGTATTGCTATGAAAAGGTAAAAGATTATTATGAAAACATTGAGGAAGTAGAGAAACAGGAAATAAGCATAAAATTATAAATGTGTGACGGAATCCGTCACAAAAAGGAGATAGACATGCTATTAAAAACTATATTTACAGTGATAATAATAATTGCTTTGGCAGCAATATTTGTAATGTCGATGGCAAAGTCATCATCACTTGCGGAATATTATTTAAAGGATATTAGTACTGATGATTTATGCAGAAAGGAATCACGTGATGAAGAATCTTAATAATAATAAGAAATTAAACAAAAAACTGATAAGAAAAGCAGTAGTAGCAATTGTATTATGTATAGTAATGCATATAGGTTTTAGTAATAGTCTTCATTTGCCAATGTTTGCTGTACATATTATCAGAATAGCAAGTGTAGCAGGACTTATGTATATTCTTGCATCTTTTAAAATGGATTAATGCGCGGAAAGGAATTAATATGTATAGGAAAGTGAAAAAATTTGATTATTATACAAGATGTTCATATTGCAAGCGTGTATTTTGCAATGAAGGTTACGATATGAGCAGATATGCTTATACAGCATTTTCAAATGGGAGAAAGTTATATTTCTGTGGATTCAACTGCATGATCAGGTATGAAAGAGAACATAAACAGCAGAAATTAAGAGGCGAAAATGTAAAAGTCTGATGCAGATATAGCTTTAATAAGAAACTTCGTGACGGATTCCGTCACATTGCCCCTTATCAGTAAATAACATGGTAGATGTTAGTTGTCTGTAGTCTCAACTCAATTAAGAGCATCCAGGTTTAATCCTGGAGTCATCATTGACGTTCCCGGATGTAACCCCACATAAAACATCCGGGGATTTTTAATATAATTGTGGGATATAAAAGTGTTAAACATCAGTAATAGGAAGGTGGTAAAGATGAAACTAATAAATGTTGAAGCAGTTTATGGAAAATTTGCACCAAACGTAAGATATACTGGAAATGAGATTATGGCATTACTTATACAACAGCCAGCTGCTTATGATGTAGATTGTGTTGTGGAAGCCTTAGAAAGCCGGAGTAAAGAATACAACTCTAAAATAAGACTGCATGGCAGGCCGGAAGAAATGCCTACTGATGATGCAGTATACATAGTAAGGGCAGGAGTCAGGAACTGACTGATATATTATAGAAAAAGAGGGTTAATGTACAATGAAATTTGATTTTTATTATGGTGATGAATCAGAACAGTACAGCTTTTACAGCGTGCCTAAAATGTTTTTCACAAATGATTCATTTACTGGATTATCAGCTATGTCAAAGCTGATGTATAGTTTCCTGCTTGACAGAATGAGCCTGTCAAGAAAAAGAAACTGGATAGATGATAAAAACAGGGCATATATAAAATACAGTCTTAAAGCTATATGTTCTGATATGGGAGTGAGCAGAAATTCTGTCATAAAGTATATGAGAGAGCTTCAGGAGTTCGGGCTGATAATGAAATTTTCCAAGGAAGGTATGGAAGATATCATATATATAATGGATTTCTCTAAAGTTAGACAGATGAAATATGAAGAGAATATAACAGATGCTCAGCCAGAACAAAAGGCGGGTGAGGATTCCTATAATAATGTCAATATAGATTATTCACCGCCTGGTTTTAATAATGTGTGTTCTGCGATGACAGAAAATGATAACTTGAAAACTGAAAAAAATGTGAATCAAGGTATTATGGGAAAGTATACCTATATAGGTGGTGCAAATATTGAACCGGTTCAAAATCCGAACCAGTTCAAAAAATGCACCGGTTCAAAAAATGCACCGGTTCAAATTTTGCACCACCCTCATCAAAAATTAAACAATAATATATATAATATAAATAATAAAACAACTAACAAATATAAATCTAAGATGGATAATGATATATATAAATCTCATCCATCTATCAATCCAGATAAACATACAGGGAATGATAAGATGGATGAGATCGATGCAACATATGACTATGTATGTCAGCATGTTAAAGATAACATAGACTATGACATCATGGTATCAAGCTAGGATTGTGCATCATGGTATGAGGACTATTATAACCTGATTGTAGAAGTCCTGATGCGTAAATCTAAGACCATGAAAATATCTGGAGAAGATTATTCTATGTCACTTGTTAAGAAAAGATTTGAGATGATTAAGTCATCGCACCTGCAGTATGTGCATATGCAGATCAGCAAGTCTACAAGTGATATTAAGAATATAAAAGCATATATGATAAAAGCGTTATTTAATGCACCTGTAACGCAGAATTCATTTTATCAGACAAAAGTGAATCATGATATGGCAAATAATGTATATAGCAGCTGATACATATTGTGACGGAATCCGTCACGTTTAGATGGGTAATAAAAATATATAGCATGGATACTTTTATAAAAAATAAATATTCTTTGTAAAAGATATATTCAAGTAAAATAAATTGATGTAAAATGTAGATAAAGACAAATGATAGATGTTAATGATGTACCTGTATTTATTGGTATATTGATTACAGTGATACAATTATTATTGATTGTAGTAACATCTGTAAAATATATAGAATTATAAAAAGAAGGAATGGATTAGAAAAAAAATTAGGACTTTGCAAATTTTAATTACAACAATGCTTGTCGCTCTTCTATTTATTAACATATTTACATTTAATGTATCTTATGTTATGGCAGAAAGCGCAACAACAGATATATCAAATAGTGCTACTGCTGATGTATCTATTGATTATGAGAAAATTCAAGAGAAATTAGAGCAAGTTAATACTGAATTAATTTATATGATAAAAATATCGATTATAATATTTTTAGGTACTGTTCTTGGAGATGTTGTACCAGATATACTGATACGATTAATATACAAATTAATGAATTTTATTCATAGGAAATAAAATGTGACGGATTTTGTCACAGGAAAGGTTATATTTATGATATACACAATAAATCAGATCAGAGAAAAAAGTAAACATATATTTGATAAGCAGGATTTTATAAAAGAAGTATATTTGTTTGGCTCATATGCCCGTGGTGAAGCAACGGAAAATAGTGATATAGATTTTATGATAGTTTTAAATAGAAAAGTAGGCATGGAATTTTTTGGATTATATCATTTCCTTCAGGAGGAGTTTGGAAAGAAAGTTGATGTTATAAGCGAAAATGAAGCTTATGATATTATGCCTGAAAGTATAGAAAGGGATAAGGTACAGATATATAGCTATGAACAGTAAAACAAGATTGATGTTTAACCTGGCATATATACATAATTATATAAATGACATATTGGATATGTGTAATGAACTTGATAATAATTATCCTGTTATTTTTACTGATAAGAAGAGCCAGTATGCAATTAATATGTGTTTTGTACAGATAGGTGAGCATTGTGCACAAATAAGAGATAATAATAAATCATTTTATGATAATAATGAATTAAAGTTATATCAGATAAAAGGTATGAGAGATAGAATAGTCCATTCATACGGTAGAATTGATTATGACATTATTAAAGAATCAATTAGTAAAGATATACCAGTGTTAAAAGAAAAAATAGAAAATATAGTAGATAAAGATATTCTTAACAATCCATATCTGCTTTATGAAACAGAATATGACGATTATATTGATGAAAAGTATGATGAACCAGAGGAAGAACAGGAATATATGCCAAGAATGTGATAGTGTACTATATAGAATGGATGAGGTTATGAAGGAGGTAGTTTATGGGTACACAGATGGAGAAAAAAATATCACCTATGATATCGGAAGAATCAATTATGTTAGCAAGACAAGCCAGGAAAGAAATGAGACTGACTGGGATAATAACAGTAAGATGCCCGAAGTGTGGGACAATACCGAAGATTATAGCTTCACCAAGAGGTGAAAGGTTGACGGTAAGCTGTGAGTGTGGGTATGTATTTGATGGTGAGATGTATTAAAGAAATAGAGCAGTAGTATGATGGTATACTACTGCTCTGTTTTTTTATGTTCAAAATTTTTTTCTATATCCTCTAGAGCATACTTAATATATGTAAGCCATCTTTTTCTTCCCCAGATGGTGTGATTATGTATTCGACAAGCTATAAAAATAATGAGAAGCGATATGCAAACAAATAATATAATAGAAATATCACTAGAAATAGAAACTAGCAAAGAACATACAGAAATAATAAGTGCTATTGACGACATAGTAATCTCTTCAAAATTATAATTATATTCAACTTGAGCTTTATATTTTAATAGTATGTTATAATTATTATCAATATAAAACTTTAAAGTATCTATTGTAGATTCCATTGGTTCAAAATTATAAAGTGTATGTTTTTTCTTATTTTCAAGTTCATCACATATCTTTATTATTTCATCTCGATTATCTTTTTTAATTTTCATATAATGTTATCCTCCCTATTCGTATTATATTATAGCATGAAAATTATAAGAAAATGTATTGTACTGAAAAAAGAACAATCTGCCTTTATATATATAATATTAAAAAAATAAAATTAAAATACCTAAATTCCTTATTAGCCCAGTAAATAAGCGTGAGAACAAACGATTTAAAAATGTCAATAGATTTGGCGAAATTGGCACTAAGTGGCACTAAATGGCACTAGATGGCACTAAAAAGATGTGTTACAATATAATCGCCAAAGGTGTAAGAAAACCAATGGCTGTTCAATTTTCAATGCATTATTGAAAGTTTCCTTTCGTGATTTTGTTTCTGTGGTAGGAGAATAAAGTCACAATACATATTAATCCTGTCAGATTATTTATAGTACAGAATATTTCTGACAGGATTTTATGTAAAATTAGTTTTTTATCATATCAATCAGGGATTTGAGCCGGGTATAACAATCTGGCTCAAGTCCTTTTTTAATGCAAATATTAAAAAAGAATAATTGCTAATAGCATTGTCATTATTGAATAATTCTTTTTAAAGAATGTTAATTGTAAAATAGTAAGAACGTAAAAAATATGAATGTGACGAAATCCGTCACGCAGGAAAGGAGTGTTAATAATGCCAGGATTAAGTATAGCTGACATATATAATGAATTTAGGAAAATAATAAGAATATCCGGCAGATTAAAAAATATCTGTCATAGGCTGAAAAAGCATGTAACATTAAATACTATAACATTACAAGGAACGCAGACTGAATTAACAGTCAGTGTTCCTTTTTTAGTTGGCAATAGCAATATCCGTCCACCGCCTAAAATAGTGTGACGGAATCCGTCACATTGATATAGCAAAATACGAAATTAATTATCAGGCTTAATCTGAATCAGAATTAATTTGAAAGAAATTAATCAGAATCAGCCTGAAACAGAAATATAAAAATAAAATTATTTGAATTTAAAGGAGATTATTAATCATGGTAGATATTATCAAGACACACTTAAAACCAATTATCGCAGCAGCAATTCTTATCGCACTTATGGCGGTAATACTTGCTTTATTATCAACAGATGGAGTTGTGGCGACAGGATTCCAGTCAATGCTTACAACAATATTCAATAAAGGTATTGATGCGGGAGGATTCTAAAATGGCTGATGAGGATAAGATCTTAACGGGTATTCTCACTAAGGAGCGACTTAAGCCGCTCCTTCCATTTTTGGAAAATAATGAGATTACAGATATTGACTGGCACGGTAATTCGCTGTGGGTCAATACAATACATAATGAGTCAGTAAGGATACCGGATAATGAACATTCAGTAACAAGTGAATATATAGATGGATTTGTAAGTAATATCGCAAATTCACAGTCAAAGTACTTTAATAAGCAGAATTACAAGCTTGAGGCAGAGTCAGAAGAACTCTGTTTAAGAATAACGTGCCTTCACGAATCAGTGGCCAAGACTGGGACAAGCGTATTTATAAGAAAGACTACCAAGGAAACACGTTTTTCTTATGACAGCCTGATTAAATCCGGATACTGTTCAAAAGACACACTTAACCTTTTAATCAATGCCGTGCAGGGAAAATTAAATATTGTAATATGCGGAGAACCAGAGGCAGGAAAGACAGAATTTGGTAAGTTCCTGTCTATGTATATTCCTGATAATGAGCATACAGTAACCATAGAGGATACCCTTGAATGGTATTATAAGGATTTAAAGCCTGAGGCTTCGCATACATCACTCCAGGTCAACGAAGTGTTCACATACACTGATGCCTTAAAAGAATGTATGCGAATAAATCCTAAAAGGATACTGCTTAGTGAGGTACGTTCGGTTGAAGCCAAGAACCTTATTGAACTGTGGAATACAGGCTCTAAAGGAATAACAACATTGCATACTGATGATGTAAGGAAAATACCAGACAGAATGTTAAATATGGTGCCTACAAGACTGGATGCTGAAAGGCTCCGCAACAATATTTATGAAAACCTTGATATTGGAATTCTGATCAGACGTAAAAAAGTGGGAAATGTAATTCAAAGATATATAGACCAGATTGCGTGTTTTTCAAGAATTGATGAAGAAAATCTGTGTCGTATGATCCTTGAAGATGGCAGGCTGGTTAATAAGAAGCTTCCAGCAGACAAAATGTCAGTCCTTTGCAAGGCTGGCATTGATAATCCATTTATTTGGGCAGATAAGGAGAAAAAATGAAAAACAAAAAGAAATATGAAAAGACTAATCTTATAGCTGAAATAGAAAAATTCGGCTATAAGGTATCAGTTAAATCCCTGTTAGGGACATTTGCTTCAGTTGTTGCTGGCTGCATCGCAGCCGGCTATCTTTTTAAGCTGAAGCCTATGGGGTATGTTATTGTGTGTATTGTGGCAGTTATGTGTACATTCAGTATAATATATCAGTCGTATAAAGCAAGATATGAGCAGAGAAGATTTTCTGATGTGAGTATCTATCTTGAAAGAATGATATATTATTTTTCAAGTGGAATAACAATTCTTGATTCACTTGAGCTTATAATAAAAGTTTTTCCATCTGGTGAAATGCACGATGTGCTTGCTAAGGCAATCAGCATAATCAGGACAGCCAATGTATCAGATGCTGATAAGGCTGCACTTGATGAGATTGAAAAAGCTTATCCGGTAAAGAGAGTAAAGACATTGCATAAATTTATGCTCCAGCTCCAGAAAAATGGTGGAAACGCAGAGCTTGGAAAGAACATACTTCTTGCAGACAGACGTAACTGGGTAGACAGGACAATGGAATTACAAGCCGGAAAGCGTAACTTTAAACGTGATATTGTTATAGCAATCGCAATTGTTACAGCTATGTGCCTGTTTGCAATATATGTTCCACAATATGTAAAGCAGTTCAATGTGGATATATCACTTAATCCGCTTGTGCAGGCAACCTCGGTAATACTGCTATGTGCAGATATTTTGATATATACACATATCAATAAATTTATGTCGAAAAACTGGCTTGATGAAAAGCCGGAGAAGACAGATGAGGAATGTAAAAAGATATATGACAATTATTATAGTAATAATACCAAAAGAGATGTCATTATTGCTGCCATATGCTCAGCTGTTACAGTTGTAGCAGGTGTTATTTGGTATACAAGGATACATTCAGTATTTATATTTGCGGTTATGGCAGTACTGGTCATATTCTTTATAAAGTCCCCAGCTTTAGGTAAGAAAGAAGTAAGAAAACAGATACAGCGAATGATTGAAATTAATTATCCTGAATGGCTGTTACAGGTGAGCCTTTATCTTGCGACAGAAAATGTTCCGGTTGCAATGACTAAATCATATGAAGAAGCTCCAGCAATAATAAAGCCGGCATTGTTTAAAATGCTTAAGGAACTTGATGCAGACCCGGCTTCCTCAGAACCATACAATAATTTTTTGAAAGAATTTAATGTAGATGGAGTAGAAGAGTCAATGACGGCATTATACAGTCTTGCAACATCAGAAGGCGGCGATATAACTGATGAATTCTCTAATCTCATAAGGCGTAACAGTGAGTTGAATAATAAAGCAGAGAAACTTAAGAATGAAGATAAGCTTTATATGATGAGACTTAACATATGGCTTCCAAGTGGTATATGCTGTGCTAAGATACTATGTGATTTTGCGGTACTTTTTAGCACATACTTCTTATCATCATTAAGCCTGATTTAAAATGTGACGGAATCCGTCACATTTTAAACCAATAGCACAATAGCAATCAGAAGGAGGATAATATGTCACAAATTATTAAAGTATATATGTCACTGTTTATGATTACAGTTTTTGTCGTTCTTGGTGTCTCGCTTATTGGTGCAGATACAGGAGTATCAAATGCAAGAGCATACCACGATTCTTTTGTGAAGCAGATTGAAGAAAGCAATATGTCACAGACAGTGATAGACAGCTGCAAGGATAATGCAGCCAGTCTTGGCTATACAGTAACAACTAACAATATAACAGATGAGAAGAACAAGCTAATAGCAGTTGAGGTTGTAACAGCAACAAGGACAATACTTCTAGAAAAAAAGCAGCCGGAGGATATGTATGATGAGGATAACAGGATATATAATGTTCATTTTGTGACATCTGAGGGTAGTACATATATGAATCTTGGTGTTAAGAACCAGGAGCAGCTTGTTATACCAGAAGCTCCACCAGGGAAATACTGGATTTATAATGGCACAAGAATAGGGCAATCTGATAACTTGATCGTATCAACAGATATGAATATATCTTTATCTGAATAAAAAATGTGGATAAATCAAAAAAAGTATTTGTATTATTATACAACATGTGTATATAATACATATATGAAGAGAGAACAATATTATTATAACGAAAAAGCTGTGTATAAGTTAAGCAGTTACGTACTATGGACTGTCAAATATAAAAGACAATTATTAAAGGATAATGTAGCTGTACGTCTGAAGGAGATGATAACAGAAACGTGCAGACAGGAAGGTATAGGCATCCTTGAGATGAATATACATCCATCATATGTATTGCTTCACATAGAATATAATCCAACGTTATCGCTTGATAGTATAGTAAGGGATATAAAAAGATATACAGCTCCAAGGCTCAGAAGAGAATTTGCAGCATTAAGGAGCAAGCTTCCCGCTATGTGGAGTCTATATTACTTCGCTGCTAACGAAAGACCTACAGAGAAAGAAATAACTGAGTATATGGCAACACAGCCAACTTCACAGAGAAATGAAAATGATGAAAGGATGGTGTCTATGTATCAGGAAGATCACAATAGAATCATTGCAGCATATGCCGAACGGATTAATGACTTTTATAAAAACAGAAAAGATAAGCAGAATGATAATCCTGAAAACAAGCAGTAATTAAGATATCACCATGCTGTATACAGTATGGTGATATCAGATACATAGCACATCATGGAACAGACAAAATGAATAAAATACATTCACATATAAAACGTGACGGAATCCGTCACATAAACAGAAAGGATAGATTGATATGATAAGAAAAAACTGTTAAAGATAACATTAATAACAACAATAATCGCCACAATACTTACAACAACAGCCTGTGGTAAGAAAACGGCAGATAACAATGATACAATTAGCGAAACAAAGGCAAGAGTAAGTGCTGAAACTAAATCAATCGCAGCAAAAGAATTTACCAAAACAGAACTTGTAACCTTCGATTACACAGATGAGAATGGTAACACATACACACTTGAAGGAAAGGCAGTAGCCAATGAATCAGGTGATGCAGTTATCGAAGTCAGTGATAACAATGGTAACAAGGTAACATTTACAGGTAAGGCTTTAACAACTGATGGAAAGATGACGGTAAGCGGTATCACTGTAAAGGATGCAGGAACACTCATTAAGCCAGATGGAACTGAAATCAAGGTAACAACTGGAACAACAGTAGCAGATGCAGCTAAGAGTGATGAAACAACTGCATCTGATATTACAGCAAGCGAAGATGTCAAGCAGGAAGTAGAAACTTCAAAGAAAGAAGAAGCTGTTATCGAAGAAGCAAAGGAAGCTGTTACTAAGGCAGAAGAAATTGCTGATAATACAACAGATAACAATGGCGGTAATTCAGATGATACTATTATAGCTGATAATAGCAGTAATGAATCTTCTGATAATAATCAGGGTAATATTGGAAGTTCAGATAATAACAATGATGCAGGAAATACAGACAGTAATCCAGGTTCATCAGATAATAACAATTCAGATAACAATGTAACACCTGCTAATCCAACACCTGATGAAACTGAAGATAAGAAAGATGAAGCACCAGCACCTGCTGACCCAGAACCTACTCCAACACCAGTAGAGCCAGAAAAAAAGGCTATAAGAAGTTGTTGGCCACATTTACAGTTGAGTAATGGCTATATGGGTGGTCAGGGAGAATTGGAAGAGATAGGTGATTATTTATTACCACAATATGTAGATGGAAGTCTTTCTGAAACTGAAACTAAGAATATGATTATGAATGGCAGACTGTATGATATTTATAATTGGGATGTAGACGGTAATCAGCAGGACATTATTCCAGAAGCTAAAATGATTTCTGTAGAAATAAGAAAATGGGATAAAACTCAGATTCAAGAAATGAGAAATGTTCTTTTTGGAGAATGGATTGGAGAAGTACTAGGTAAAGCAAGTGGTAGTTATGTTCGTTGTGATAAGGAAGGCACTCCTTATGAATGGTATGCGTTTTTAATAACATATGAAATGCCATAACTGTTTTATAAATGTTAATAGAAATTATTGGGTGATTATCTTTTATGGATAATCATCCATTTTTAATTTATAGGAAGGAAGATTATAAATGAATAAATTGAAAATAAAAAAAATAATTACGTTGATTTTATCATTTATTCTTATAGCCGTGAGTTTTTATACAAATATTAATTGCCATAAATAACATTTTTTGCTATAATATAGTGAAATAGTACGTGTGTTATGGAGGATAAAATATATGGAAACTAATATATTAATGGAAAGTGGTACTAATGAACTGGAAGTGCTTGAGTTTATGGTTGGTGGAAATCATTATGGAATTAATGTTGCTAAGATTAAGGAAATAGTTCCATATAGTAAAGTGACTCCAGTACCTAATTCACATCCTTGTGTAGAAGGTGTTTTTATGCCAAGAGACCTTATGATAACAATAGTAGATCTTGCCAAGGTTATTAAGTGTAAACCATCAGAAGATATAACGAAAGATATGTTTATTATAACTAACTTCAACAAGCTTAATGTTGCATTTCATGTTGCTTCTGTTGTAGGTATTCACAGAGTATCATGGACAGATATCATAAAGCCTGACAGTACTATAAGCAGTGCTGATAGTGGTATTGCTACAGGCGTAGTAAAGATTAATGACCAGCTTATTATCATCCTTGATTTTGAAAGAATAGTTTCTGATATAAGTCCTGAAACAGGACTAAAGGTTTCTGATATTGATAAGCTCGAAGGAAGAGAAAGAAATGAATCACATATAGTAATAGCTGAGGATTCTCCGTTACTTATGAAGCTTATATCAGATTCACTTATTAAGTCAGGCTATGATAATTTAACATTATGTGCCAATGGACAGGAGGCATGGGAATGTCTTGTCAAGATGAAAGATTCCGATTCAATGGATGTTGCATGTGTTATAACAGATTTAGAGATGCCGCTTATGGATGGTCACAGACTTACAAAGCTTATAAAAACTGATGATAAGTTTAAGGATATACCAGTTGTTATATTCTCATCACTTATAAATGATCAGATGAGAGCTAAAGGTGAAGCATTAGGAGCTGATATTCAGTTGTCAAAACCAGAAATTGGTTTATTAGTTAATGAAATAGACAAGCTTCTTAGAAAATAAAATGTATAATTATCATTTTATTATATGATGTAACTTGTATTTTACATTTATATCAATATATGTCGATGATTTTGATTAGTTAGATGGTGTTATCCCTTTTTATAGGTAACACCATCTATGCTTTTGTTAATTCAAATAATATAGATGAGGTAGTATATGGATAATAACAAAGATTTCGGCACATTGGAAAAGTTATGTGAAGATATTCTTAATGATATGGATACATATGATAGTATACTGTTAGGTTTTGGAACTGAGTTATTGAAATATAAAAATGATGGGATAGATGATGTGTTAGCTTGTCTGGCAAAATATCTTGAACATAAAAATTATTTTATAATATCATCTGTTAAAGATGATATACTAAGAAATTCAGAATTAAATCAGAAAAGAATAGTCTGCCCTTATTTAGGAGAAACAGATAAGACAAATGAAGATAAGCAATGGGATTTATATAATAAGTGGTTATCAGGTACATTAGCAAAAAAATTACTTGTTGTAGAATTAGGAGAGGGATTTAATAATCCTAATCTTATTAAATGGCCATTTGAGAGAATAGTTATGATTAATGAAAAAGCTCGTTTTTACAGAATTCATAGTATGTTTTATCAAATACCACCAGAAATAAAGGATAGGTCTGTTACATATAAATATGATGCCTATGAAGTATTGAAAACACTGGTAAATATGTCCAATCATTAAAAACGCTGGTAAATATTGTTAAATAGACGACTTTATGGTAGTATTCTATATATATTGATAAAGGTGGTGGAATTGTGGCTGAAAATGAAGAAGATTACCTTGATGGTCTTTTAAAATCAATGTCTGAAAGGGAAAATGCAGAGAAGCAGGCAAAAGACGAGGAAGAAGAAGAGATTAAAGAACAGGTTAGAGAGGCGGTTGAAAAGTCTAATACGCCTAATAGCAAGTTTGAAAATATATACATGGATGATCCGGTAGAAAATGATGGTAAGCAGGTAAGTGATGAGCATGTGGAAAAGGTTCTGAAAGATGTAATGACTGTTCCACGAAAGATGGCAGCACCAGGTGTTGATGAATCTTATATAGTAGATGATGAACCTGATACACCAAAACCGGTTTCATCAGTTACGCCTGAGGAAGTGGCTAAGCTTGCAAGGGAAAAAGAAGAGAAGGAAAAGGTTGATGAATCAGTCAAGAGTTCAAATGCAGATAAAGCACTTGATAAGCTGATTGAGGAAACTCAAAAAGATGAAGCAGCTGGCTCTAACTTAAGTAAAGATGATGAGCTTATTAAGGATATGGATTTATCAGATGGTGAAAAAGACAGACTGGTAAATATGAATCTTGATGATTTATTAAATGATGTTAACACAGATGCTGGTTCTACAAACGAAAGCGGAGTCAGTGCTGTTAATGATTTACTTGCACAGATTAATCAGGGAAGTGACCAGGCTGATGATGAGGCATCTGATAACATAGCCTCTGATTTAGCAGCGACTGGCGCAGTGGAAGACAATAAAGCTGATAACAGCTCAGATATTACATCTGCGGGTGATGATGTTAAGAAGCAGCTTGAAGAAGAATTAAAGTCAGTTAATAAGAAAAAAAGAAAAAAAGGTATTTTATCAGTTATTAAAGATATATTCTTTGAAAGTCTTGATGATGAAACAGAAGATGCAGCTGATACCTTAGAAAAGTCAGGCAGAGCAGCTAAGAAAGAAGCCAAAATGGCGAAAAAGGCAGCTAAAGCTGATAAGAACGATAAGAATAAAGCAACAGATGAAGAGCAGGTACCTGCAGCTAAAGGAAAAGATGAAAACGAGCTTCTGATAGAAGAGGTATTTCATGGTAAGGATACTCTTGATGATTCAGCTGCACCTAAGAAAGGTCTGTTTGCAAAGATAAAATACAGAATGCAGCAGTTCAAAGCTAAACAGGCTAAAGAATGTGAGGCTGAGGAACAGCAGGAAGAGATAGAAAGACAGGAAAAGCAACAGCAGGTTGCAGCCAAAAAGGCCAAGGCAGCTGAAAAGAAGCAGAAGGCAGCTGAAAAGAAAACAGCTAAAAAGGAAGCAGCTAAAAAAGCAAAGGCTAAGAAGCCTAAGAAAGAAAAGAAGCCAAAGAAACCTAAGGTTAAACAGCCGCCTAAACCTGGAGATATAATCAGATTCAAACCGAAATCAATAATTGTGTTTGTTATGTTAATAGTTGGAATAGTAGTGCTTGTACAGATGTTTGGATATACTATTAACTATAGTGGAAATATTAATCTTGCTAAAGATTATTATGCTAATCAGGAATATGACAAGGCATATAATAGTTTAGATGGAATAAAGCTGTCTGGAGATGATGAGACGCTTTATAAACAGGCAAAGGTTGTTATGTATGTTCAAAGACAGTATGAATCATATGAAAATTATGAAAAAATGAATATGCATACAGAGGCACTAAATGCTCTTGTAAAGGGAGTTGACAGATATCAGACATACAGAAGTGAGGCAAAAGAATTAGGCGTTGAGGATAAGATGACAGAAGTGTATAATCTTATCATTAAGGTATTTAAGGATAAGTTTAAAATGTCTGAAACAGAAGCAATATCATTAGTTGAATTGTCAAAGTTGGATTTTACAAGTTATTATTATAAGATTGAAGCATATGGAGAGGCAATAAAATGATTTCAGTGATCGATTATGACGCAGGTAACTTAAAGAGTGTTGAAAAGGCTCTTATATCGCTTGGTGAAGAAGTTGTTGTATCAAGGGATTCGAGCGAAATATTACAGGCAGATAAGGTTATTCTACCAGGAGTGGGTTCATTTGGAGATGCAATGAATAATCTTGATCGTTTCGGACTTGTAGATACGATAAAAAAGGTTGTTGATAATAAGACACCATTTCTTGGTATATGTCTTGGATTGCAGCTTTTGTTCAAGGAAAGTGAAGAAACACCAGGAGCAGAAGGCCTTAATATTCTGCCTGGTAAAATATTAAAAATACCAGCAGCTAAAGGAATAAAGATTCCACATATGGGATGGAATTCATTGGAAGTTAAGCCGGGTGCAAAACTTTTTAAGGGACTTTCAGATAATCCTTATGTTTATTTTGTCCATTCATATTATCTTAAAGCTGATGATGAAGCAATTGTGGCTGCATCTACAGAATATTCAACTCATATTCATGCTTCTGTAGAAAAGGATAATGTGTTTGCATGCCAGTTTCATCCAGAAAAGAGTAGTGAAACAGGTCTTAGAATACTTAAGAATTTTGCAGAATTATAGATTGGAGAGTACACATAATGTTTACTAAAAGAATAATACCTTGTCTTGATTGCAAAGATGGAAGAGTTGTTAAGGGAACTAATTTTGTTGATCTTAAGGATGCAGGAGATCCTGTAGAGGTAGCTGCAATGTATGATAAATCAGGAGCAGATGAACTGGTATTTCTTGATATAACAGCATCAAGTGATGGAAGAAATACAACAGTAGAGCTTGTAAGAAACGTAGCTGAAAAGGTTTTTATACCATTCACAGTAGGCGGTGGAATAAGGACAGTTGAGGATTTCAAGGTGCTTTTAAGAGAAGGTGCGGACAAAATATCTGTTAATTCAGCTGCAATCATGAATCCAGAACTTATTTCGCGGGCTGCTGACAAGTTTGGAAGCCAGTGTGTTGTTGTAGCGATAGATGCTAAAAAGCAGGAAGATGGGCATTGGAGTATATATAAAAATGGTGGAAGAGTAGATATGCATATGGATGCCGTTGAGTGGGCTATGAAAGCTGAGAGTCTTGGTGCTGGTGAGATACTGCTTACAAGCATGGATTGTGATGGTACAAAGGCAGGTTATGATATAGAGCTTACTAGTGCAGTCGCATCAAATGTGTCAATTCCTGTTATAGCATCTGGTGGTGCTGGTAATATGGAGCATTTTTATGATGCATTTACAAAGGGTAATGCTGATGCAGCCCTTGCAGCCTCTTTATTCCATTATAAAGAGATGGAAATAAAAGACCTTAAGAAATATTTGTCTGATAAGGGTATTCCTATGAGATTATAATATATTGTGTTACAGCAAAAAGGGATAATCATTACATCATATAATACATGCTGCAGGAAGTATATGAGGAAAAGAGGAACATAATTATGTCTATGATAACAGGTGACTGGCAGGAAGCTTTAAGTGATGAGTTTAGAAAGGATTATTACAAGAAATTATATACATTTGTAAAGAATGAATATAACAGTTGTGTGGTATATCCCCCAGCAGATGATATATTCAATGCATTTCATTTTACACCACTTAAAAGTGTAAAGGTGCTTATACTTGGACAGGATCCATATCATGAGGTGAATCAGGCTCATGGTCTTAGTTTTTCAGTTCTTCCGGGTAATCCTATACCTAAGTCATTACAGAATATATATAAAGAATTACAGTCTGATATTGGGTGCTATTATCCAAACAATGGTTTCCTTAAAAAGTGGGCTGACCAGGGAGTACTTATGTTGAATACTGTACTTACGGTAAGAGCACATGCAGCATTTTCACATAAGGGAAGAGGCTGGGAGCAGTTTACAGATGCAGTTATCAACGCTGTTAATGCACAGGACAGACCAATAGTTTATATGTTATGGGGGAATTCAGCAAAGGATAAAATTCCTATGCTTACGAATCCTAAGCATCTTATATTAACAAGTGCACATCCAAGTCCACTATCGGCTAACAGAGGTTTTTTTGGATGCAGACATTTCAGCAAATGTAACGAGTTTCTTGAAAATCATGGAGTCACACCAATAGACTGGCAGATTGAAAATATATAAAAATAATAACATATGAAAAAATCCGCATCCTGTATTATTTCGTCATGAAATAATCAGGATGCGGATTTTTTGTATCAATATTTGTTTATTTACTCATCAATATCTTCTTCAGATCCAGCAACTGCGCCGATAACTGAAATGATAACAACAACGGCAAATATTGAAATTGCAACACCTATAATAGGTCCTAAAAATAATAAAAAGTTCATATGCTTATCCTCCGAATATTCTTTTATTATTATACAACTTTTTTATGATAAGTCAAAAACTTATTTGTTAATATTCTTGTTAGCAGTAGCAAGCATAAGTTTGATTCTGTTGAGCTGGTTAACTTCTGAAGCACCTGGGTCATAATCAACCGCAATAATATTAGCCTCAGGGAAAGCAGCACGTAATTCTTTTATAACACCTTTACCTACTATATGGTTAGGCAGACATGCAAATGGCTGGCAGCATACGATATTGCCGGCACCATTATGTATAAGCTCAATCATTTCTCCAGTAAGAAGCCATCCCTCGCCAGTCTGGTTTCCAAGTGATACAAGATCCTTTGCAAGTGCAGCAGTATCCTTTATGGATGAAGGTGCATCAAAACGTTTACTTTCTGCAAGTGCCTGGTTACCAGCCTTTCTGAACCATTCAAGAATCTTTATGACTGTATTATTAATAAATGCAGATTTTCCAGATGTACCAAGGTATTTATGCTTAAAGTTAGCATTTTCTGCACAGTAGAGAAGAAATCCCATAAGATCAGGAACAACTGCCTCTGCACCTTCTGATTCAAGCAGATCAACAAGATAGTTGTTGGCTGCAGGAAGAAACTTAACAAGAATCTCACCAACAACACCAACTCTTGGTTTCTTTATATCAAGTAACTCAATGTTATCAAAGTCTTTAACGATAGCACGGAGGTTATTGTTAAAGTCTTTCATTTTTACCTTGTCCTGTGTAATCTGTTTAATACATATTTCCTTCCAGTGTTCATGTAGAGCGTTAACAGAGCCAGGAACCTTTTCATAAGGTCTTGTTCTGTATACAACATTCATGAATATATCGCCATACTCAATCGCCATCATAGCTTTTTTAAGCATCTTAAGGTCATACTTAAAACCAGAGTTAGTTTCAAGTCCCTGTGCACTAAGAGATATTACAGGTATATATCCTAAGTTGGCTTTCTCAAGAGCACGTCTGATGAATCCAATGTAGTTAGAGGCACGGCATCCACCACCAGTCTGTGTAATAATGATTGCTGTTTTTGAAAGATCGTATTTACCCGAAAGGACAGCATTCATAATCTGGCCGACAACCATTAGGGAAGGATAGCAGGCATCATTATTTACATATTTAAGCCCCATATCAACTGATGATTTGTTATCGTTATCAAGGACCTCGAAATTATAGCCACATGAATTGAGTGCTGGCTCTAATAAGTCAAAATGTATAGGTGACATCTGAGGACATAGAATAGTGTAGTTCTTTCTCATCTCAGGTGTGAATTCAACACGGTTGTATGCAGATGAAACAAGAGTGCGTTTATAATTCTTCTTATCTCTTACTTTAAGTGCAGCGATGAGAGATCTTATACGTATACGTGCAGCTCCAAGGTTGTTAACTTCATCTATTTTTAATACTGTATATATTTTACCTGATTTAGTTAATATATCATTTACAGCATCTGTTGTTACGGCATCAAGTCCACAGCCAAAAGAGTTAAGCTGTATAAGATCAAGGTTGTCCTGTGTCTTAACAAAACTTGCTGCAGCATATAATCTTGAATGATACATCCACTGATCCATAACGATAAGAGGACGTTCAACATTTCCAAGATGTGAAACACTGTCTTCTGTTAATACGGCAATATCATATGAGTTTATAAGTTCAGGTATACCATGGTTGATTTCAGGGTCAATATGATATGGTCTTCCTGCAAGAACGATACCACGTTTACCAGTATCCTTTAAATACTTGATGACTTCTTCACCCTTTTTATGCATGTCCTCTCTGGACTGCATAAGCTCTTTCCATGCATCCAAAACAGCAGCTTTTATTTCACCCGATGGGATATCAGGGAACTCTTCATGCAATCTTTTAGCCAGGATTGCTTCGTTTTCAAAAGAAATAAAAGGGTTTCTGAAATCTATATTTTCAGTTTTGAGTTCTTCAACATTGTTCTTAATATTTTCAGCATAAGAAGTAACAATAGGACAGTTGTAGTGGTTGTTAGTACCATCTATTTCTTTGTGTTCATATGGAACGCAAGGATAAAAGATGAATTTAACACCTTTCTTTATAAGCCAGCTTATATGACCATGAGCAAGCTTAGCAGGATAACATTCTGATTCTGATGGAATGGATTCTATGCCTAGCTCATATATCTTTCTTGTTGACTGTGGTGAAAGAACAACCTTATAACCAAGCTTTGTAAAGAAGGTGAACCAGAAAGGATAATTTTCATACATGTTAAGTACCCTTGGTATACCTACAACACCTCTTACAGCCAGATCAGCTGATAAAGGTTCATAGTCAAAAAGTCTGTGGAACTTATAATCAAAAAGATTAGGAACCTTTTCTTTATTACGTTCCTTTCCAAGTCCACGCTCGCATCTGTTACCAGTTATAAAGGAACGTCCACCAGAGAATTTGTTAATAGTTAAATGACAGCTGTTAGTACATCCTTTACATCTTGTAAGAGTAGTTTCGTAAGTAAGACTGTTTATTTTGTCAATAGAGAGCATAGATGATTCTGATATACCATCATAGCGTTCTCTTGCAATAAGTGCTGCACCAAAAGCCCCCATTATGCCTGCGATATCAGGTCTTATGGCATTAACACCTGTTATCTTTTCAAAGCTTCTAAGCACGGCATCGTTGTAGAATGTACCACCCTGGACAACGATATGTTTACCTAAATCACCTGGGTCAGCTATTTTAATAACCTTGTATAATGCATTTTTGATGACAGAGTAAGCAAGACCTGCTGATATATCAGATACCTCAGCCCCTTCTTTTTGTGCCTGTTTTACTTTAGAGTTCATGAATACAGTACATCTTGTACCAAGGTCAATAGGATGCTTTGCAAAAAGAGCAGCCTTTGCGAAATCCTGTACAGAATAGTTTAGTGACTTGGCAAATGTTTCGATAAATGAACCACAGCCTGATGAACATGCTTCATTAAGCTGTACAGAATCAACTGTCTGATTCTTGATTTTAATACATTTCATATCCTGACCACCAATATCTATGATACAGTCAACATCAGGATCAAAAAATGCAGCAGCATAGAAATGTGATACTGTCTCAACTTCTCCTTCATCCAGCATGAGAGCCGACTTAATAAGGGCTTCACCGTAACCTGTAGAGCATGCCTGTACGATTCTGGCTTTAGGTGGAAGCTGCGAATATATTTCTTTTATTGCTTTTATTGTAGTAGCAAGCGGAGAACCGTTGTTGCTTGAGTAGAATGAATAAAGAAGATTACCATCTTCATCTACAAGTGCTACCTTGGTTGTAGTAGAACCAGCATCAATACCCAGATAACAGTTACCTTCATAAGAGGATATGTCCGCAGTTTTAACATGATGGACACTATGTCTTTTGATAAAGTCGTTATAAGCAAGCTGGTCTGCAAAAAGTGGTTCCATACGTTCAACTTCAAAGTCAAGCTTTATCTTACCCTGAAGACGTTTAATTATGTCAGATACATCAACGCATACGTTTTTGTCGTAGTTCATGGCTGAACCAACAGCAGCAAAAAGATGTGAATGTTCTGGTGCAATAGTCTGTTCAGGAGTAAGGCTTAATGTACGGATGAATGCCTGTTTTAATTCTGAAAGGAAGTGAAGAGGACCACCTAAGAAAGCAACGTTACCTCGTATAGGTTTACCACATGCAAGACCTGAAATAGTCTGGTTAACAACGGCCTGGAATATAGAGGCTGCTAAGTCCTGCTTAGTTGCACCTTCATTGATAAGAGGCTGTATATCAGACTTGGCAAATACACCACATCTTGCAGCTATAGGATAGATAGATTTATAGCTTTTAGCATATTCATTAAGACCCGCTGCATCTGTCTGTAAAAGAGTAGCCATCTGGTCGATAAAAGAGCCTGTACCACCAGCACATATACCATTCATACGCTGGTCAATACCGTTAGTGAAGTAGATAATCTTTGCATCCTCACCACCAAGCTCTATGGCAACATCACATTGTGGAGCGTAGTCCTGAAGTGCTGTTGATACAGCGACAACCTCCTGAGTAAATGGAACTTCAAGATGCTTTGCAAGAGTAAGTCCGCCCGAACCTGTTATAACAGGATATACTTCGAATTCACCAAGCTTTGTTACAGCCTTTTCAAGCAGACCCTGTAAAGTTTCCTGGATATTGGCAAAATGTCTTTCATAATCTGAAAATAAAATATTATTATTATCATCAAGAATTGCGATCTTTACTGTTGTTGAACCAATATCAATACCTAATCTGTATTTATTCATATTCATTACGGCAGAGCCGTCCTCCTTGTTTTAGTATATATTGATGTAAATGTTAAAGTATTCCAAAATTACAATGTCGAAAAATGAAAAATCACATCGAATAAATTACAACTGACATATTATATAAGAAATAACAGAATAATTCAACACCATAAATATGACTGTTTATATAAAATTAATAATACTAAAATGAGAACTTAATTGACAAAGGAAATTATTATTTTTATACTTTGTATATGTTATATCATTAATTAGTGATGTTTTTCACGGAAATGAGGAGTTTGATGAATTGGTTTTCTAAGTTTGAAAGGAAATATTCAAAGTATGCAATAAAGAATCTCATGGTCTATATAATTATATTGTATGCTGTTGGATTTGTATTTGAAGTGTTTGCACCAGGTGTTTACAGTGCATATTTTTCACTCGATTTTTCTAAGATATTTGCTGGACAGGTATGGCGTATTGTCACATTTATAATACAGCCACCTTCAACAAGTATTATTTTTGTATTCTTTTCACTTTATTTTTATTATCTTATAGGTACAGTGCTTGAGAATATATGGGGGTCATTCAAGTTTAATGTATATTTCTTTTCAGGAGTATTGTTAAATATTGTTGCAGCCCTTATAATATATCTTATATTTGGTATCAGCTTTAATATGAGTACACATTACATCAATCTTGCTTTGTTTATGGCTTTTGCCATGGAACAGCCGGATATGGAGGTGCTGCTTTTCTTTATTATCCCTATAAAGATAAAGTGGATGGCACTGCTTGATGGGATTGTATTTGCGATAACTATAGTATGTGGCTTTGCGGTGCCTTCTATGGCAGCAGCTGGTTCTAGTGCAGGCTATGCAATGTGGCAGGGACTATATAATGCAGGTTTGTTATCAGGAAGCGGTATGGGATGTTATGCAAATGCAATTGCAGCACTTGTTTCAATGCTTAACTTTATAATATTTATGATTGTGTCAAGAAAAATTCCTTATAAATCTTCAACACAAAAGAATTTTAACAAGGCTATGTATACAGCGAAGAAAGCAGAAAAGAACAGAACAGATGCTAAGAGAAGATCATTTAATGAAAAGCTGTATAACGCTAATAGCGAGAAGACAACATGGGATAGTGCTAATAAACCATATAAGCCTGTAAGAAGCGGACAGCCTAAGCATAGATGTGCTGTGTGTGGAAGAACTGAACTTGATGACGAAAGCCTGGTATTCAGATTCTGCTCTAAGTGTGCAGGAAACTATGAGTATTGTAATGAACATTTGTATACACATATTCATATTACAGCTAATGACAATAAGAATATGCGATAGTTAAATTATTTATAAATATTGTTATGGCTATTGCTATTTTTGGTGTTATTAAGTATAATCATTTGGATTGTTTTGTTTTTTATTAATTATTTTTATTTACTTTGGAGGTTAGAATGAAGAAGACTAAGATTATATGTACTATGGGTCCTAACACTAATGACAGAGAGCTTATTAAGCAGCTTGCATTAAACGGTATGGATATTGCAAGATTCAACTTTTCTCATGGAGATCATGAAGAACAGGCTGGACGTTTTGCATTAGTTAAGAGTGTAAGGGAAGAGATTAACAAGCCTATAGCTACACTTCTTGATACAAAGGGACCAGAAATCAGAACTGGCGTACTTAAGGATGATAAAAAGGTTACTCTTAAGGAAGGACAGAAGTTTACTCTTACAACAAGAGAGGTTGTAGGTGATGAAAATATTGACATGATTACATATGCAGGACTTCCAGCAGATGTAGAGAATGGTAATACTATTCTTATTGATGATGGTCTTATTGAACTTAGAGTAGAAGAGGTTGTTGATGGTACAGATATTATATGTACTGTAATTAATGGTGGTGAGCTTGGTTCTAAGAAGGGCGTTAATGTTCCTAACGTAAGCATTAAGCTTCCAGGTATCACAGACAAAGATAAGGATGATATTATATTTGGTGTAGAGCAGGGATTTGATTTTATCGCAGCTTCATTTGTAAGAAATGCAGCTTGTATACAGGAGATTAAGCAGCTTTTATGGGAGCATGGTTCAGATATTCCTGTTATCGCTAAGATTGAGAATGCTGAAGGTATTGAGAATCTTGATGAGATAATTAAGGTTGCTGATGGTATCATGGTCGCAAGAGGTGACATGGGTGTTGAGATTCCAGCAGAAGATGTTCCACACTACCAGAAGGAAATCATCAAGAAGTGTAACGCAACATACAAGCCAGTTATAACAGCTACACAGATGCTTGATTCTATGATTAGAAATCCACGTCCTACAAGAGCTGAGGTTACTGATGTTGCTAATGCTATATATGACGGTACAGACGTAGTTATGCTTTCAGGAGAAACTGCTAATGGTAAGTATCCACTTGAAGCCTTAAAGATGATGGCTAAGATTGCAGAAAGAACAGAAAAGGATATCAAGGGCAGAGCTTCTGATATATCTAAGGTTCATAGCAAGAGAAGCATATCAAGTGCAGTATGTAACGCTACTGTCCAGACAGCAGAGAACCTTAACGCTAAGGCTATTGTATGCCCAACTATTTCTGGTTTTACAGCAAGACTTACATCTAAGCTTAAGCCAAATGCTGAGATTATCGGTTGTTCACCATATGATAACGTTCTTAGAAAAATGCAGATATATTGGGGAGTAAGACCTTTAAAGACTGCAACAGAGGTTTCTACTGATAAGATTATTGAGCATGCATTAGTAGTATCTGAGCAGGCTGGTTTTGTAGAAGAAGGCGATACAGTTATTGTGTCTGCTGGTATTGCTACATCATCAGATCCTTCTGCTAAGAGAGGACTTACTAATACTATGAGAGTTGTTACTATCTAGTATATATGAATTATTATAGTTAATATAGATGCCAGGGTTGAATCATCGTTATTTAGCTCTGGCATTAATTTGTTTATGTTTATAGGTGTGTAAAGCATAGGTTTGTAAGTGGGTACGGGGTTGTACATATAGGGAGTAAGGATATGGATATAAAGAAGATACTGATATGGATTCCTGCTATTATCATGGCAATGCTTATATTCGGCTTTTCAAAGCAGGATGGTGAAGAATCTACGGGACTTAGTTATAAGGCAGCAGATATAATACTTACAGTATGTGATAAGGCTGGGATAGTTGATTATAATGATAACAACAGGGATAGCCTGATAGAGTCTGTACAGTTTCCAATAAGGAAAGCAGCTCACATGACAGAGTATGCTGTACTTTCAGTTCTTATCATGCTTGCGCTTATAGTTGACGGCATAAAAGGCATCAGACTTCCAGTGATATCAGCGATTATAGCAATAGTATTTGCAGCTACAGATGAGTTTCATCAAAGGTTTGTTCCAGGGAGATATGGCTGCTTAAGGGATGTGCTTATAGATGCTGCAGGGAGTATAATCGGACTTATGATAGCATATGTTATATATAAAAATATGTGTAAACATAAAGAAAATAAATATATGCAATCAAAGGAAGCTTAATATAGCTGAAAATATGTGAGTAATATATAAGCAATATATGAGTAATATATGTGAGTTGTAAAATTAATACTTGCAAAATTACTAAGTATATGGTATAAGCTTTAATAAGCACATAATTATATATAATGCATTGATGGAAACAAGTAGGTATAACATTAAGCAACAGAAAACAGCCGGTTGATGAGAGGCGTGGTGGATGGTTATTCTGAATACATTCTGGAGCAGCAAACTGAAAAGCATGTAATGTTTAGTAGGGGCGACGTAGTGATACACGTTATAGTATTAGGATCATCAGACCCATTAAGGTAGGCAGCGTGAGTTGTTTATGAATAAAGGTGGTAACACGGAGCATAGGCTTTCGTCCTTTAACACGGATGAAAGATATGCTCCTTTTTGTTGTCTTAAAGCACTAATGGCTTGATGATTAATGGTAGTATCATAAATATCAAATAATAACATAATAAGAACAGGAGAAAAGAAATGGCAGAAATGACAGTTTATGATGAATTAGTTGCAAGAGGACTTATTGCACAGGTGACAGATGAAGAGTTGATCAAGAATCTTATTAATAATGGAAAGGCTACATTCTACATTGGATTTGACCCAACAGCAGACAGCCTTCATGTAGGTCACTTCATGGCACTCTGTTTTATGAAGAGACTTCAGATGGCAGGTAATAAGCCAATAGCCTTAGTTGGTGGTGGAACAGGTATGATTGGTGACCCATCAGGTAAGACAGATATGAGAAAGATGCTTACTCCAGAACAGATTGAGCATAACTGCGAGTGCTTTAAGAAGCAGATGAGCAAGTTTATTGACTTTTCAGATGACAAGGCATTGTTTGTAAACAATGCAGACTGGCTTTTAAAGCTTAACTATGTTGACCTTTTAAGAGAAGTAGGTGCATGCTTCTCAGTTAACAATATGTTAAGAGCAGAGTGCTATAAGCAGAGAATGGAAAGAGGTCTTACATTCCTTGAGTTTAACTATATGATCATGCAGAGCTATGATTTCTATATGTTATACCAGAAATATGGATGTAATCTTCAGTTTGGTGGAGATGACCAGTGGAGCAACATGCTCGGTGGTACAGAGCTTATAAGAAGAAAGCTTGGCAAGGATGCTTCTGCTATGACTATTACACTTCTTCTTAACTCAGAGGGTAAGAAGATGGGCAAGACAGTAAGCGGTGCTGTATGGCTTGATCCAGCAAAGACTTCACCATATGAGTTCTATCAGTACTGGAGAAATGTAGCAGATGCAGATGTATTAAAGTGTATCCGTATGCTTACATTCTTACCACTTGAGCAGATTGATGAGATGGATAAGTGGGAAGGTGCACAGCTTAATAAGGCTAAGGAAATACTTGCATATGAGCTTACAAAGATGGTTCATGGTGAGGAAGAAGCTAAGAAGGCAGAAGAAACAGCTAAGGCTATATTTACATCAGGTGATGCTGCTAATATGGCAGTAGTTAAGCTTGAAGCAGATGCATTTACAGATGGCAGCATTGACATTGTATCCTTAATTCATGCAGCTGGTCTTGCAGCTACTAAGTCAGAGGCAAGAAGAGTTGTTGCACAGGGTGGTGCTTCTGTTGCAGGTGAGAAAATATCTGATATCGCTGCAAAGTTTGATAAGGAAGTTTTTGCCGGTGATGGTGTTGTTGTTAAGAAGGGTAAGAAGTCTTTCATAAAGGTACAAGCGTAAGAATAGTATGTTATTTTTGGAGGCAGCCAGTGAAAACTTAGCTGCTTCCTGATATTAAAAGAACGAGGATAGGCATGAAAAAAAGTGAAATTACCTTTATAAGGCTTATGAGTCTTATTGGAATTATGGTTCTGAATCTTATACTTTTGCTGGTATTTGCAAGAGAACATGTATTTCAGAATATCCTTAATAAAATGAATAGTAATGTATATGCTGGACAATCACTTGATACATCAATATATAATTATTATTACTATGCAGGACTTGGGAATATATATAAAATAATATTCCCAGTCACAATTCTTTTGTTGGCAGCTGCATCTGTAGCTGTGTATAAAAAAGTAAGTATGGCAGGAAGGATTGCAGTAGCGGCTAATATATGTTCACTTATAACCGGCATATATCTTTTGATTGCAAAGATAGGTGAAGGCTCAGATAAAATCATCAGATTTGTGAACAGCTTTTACATGGATAAGTCAGAGATTGGCCAGATAGAAAAGATACATCTTATGAGCAGAATACCTATAGCGTATATTCTGATTATTATTCTTTCTTTGCTTGGGCTTGCAATGGTAAAGAGCAGTACAATTAATCATATTAAGATATATAATGAAAAAAATATGACTAACAATGCGGTTATATATATATTTCCTGCACTTAGCGGGTTTATTGTCCTTGAGATTATAAGAAATCTTGTAATATCAAGGCTTGTGACTGCATCAATGGATGAAAATTTAAGAACAGTGGCAGCGTATATTAATGATTATTATATAGGAAGCAAATTCTTCTTTTCCTGGTCATGGCTTATATTGTTTACTATAGTTACATGTGTTGCGATTTTGCTAAAGTCTATAAATACATTAAGCATGAAAAGCAGGATGATGATTGAAATAGCGGTGCCATCAGTTATAGTTATAATAGCTTCATTCATATACTGGATGAATCCACCGGCGTTGTTTGGATATCTTACGATTGATAATACAATATGTGATATGACAGAGGCAGCATTTACGTGGTACCTGATAAGGTATGTTGTTTCAGTGATTTTTGTATTTGTACTTATCGTTCTTACTGTTAATGACAGACTTGATATAAGAGTGGCAGGTATAGTTATCCTTATGTCATGTGCAGCTGGAATAATAATGATTACTCTGTTTTATAAGATAAAAGGAACATTTTCTATTATGTATGCTGCGTGTGTCGTGGCAGATATTGTAAGTGTCATAGTATTGGCTGTAATGTCCAGGGTTAAAGGGCATAAGCTATAGGATGACTAAATCAGGAGTTAAGTATAATACGTAAAATGTTATTGCGTATTATACTTAACTCCTGATTTTTGATGTTTAGCGTGTCCCAAGTAAAAAAGTCTTTTTCTGCAAGCAGAAACGACTTTTTATACTTTTGACACTTACATCATATTATATTAAGATGCTGTATTAGCCAGATATAAGTCTGATACCTGATATATCTGCAATGGCTATAAGTGAATAGTTCGTATAGTAAACAACAAAGCCTGGTTTAGCGCCGGCAGGTTTTTTAACCTCTTTTTTTAATACATAGTCAACCTCTACCTTTTCAAGGTCACGTCCCTTTGAATAGTATGCAGCAAGGGCAGCAGCTTCTTCAAAGGTCTTATCTGGCAATTCTTTTCCTTCTGTTTTGACTATAACATGGGAACCTGGCATCTGCTTTGCATGAAACCACCAGTCACCACCAGTGGCGAATTTGAAGGTGAGTTCATCATTCTGGATATTATTTTTTCCAACATATATGTCAAAGCCATCAGATGATACATAATGCATAGGTTTGTTGTGTGTATTTCCTTTGCTTTTTGACTTTCCACTTCTTTTGATATAACCAGTTACTGCAAGTTCATCCTTGATGTTATTAAGGTCATTTTCAGTTGTTGCTATGTCTATAGCATTTATGATTGATTCAAGATACATGATTTCATCTTTAATCTCAGCAATAAGTCGTGTTCCGGCTTCGTAAGTCCTTTTCAGCTTATTATATTTTGCAAAGTACTTATTAGCGTTTTCAATAGGTGCCAGTGTTTCATCAAGAGGAATGGTTATTTCTTCATTGGTGTAGTAGTTAAGTGCATTAAACTGTTTTGCACCAGGTGTTATGCCATATCCGTAGGTGTTTATAAGTTCGCCATATATGCGGAATTTATCACGTTTTTCAGTATCTTTGAGCTGTTTTTCCTGTATGTCAAGTTTTTTGTAAGAGCGCTCAAGATGAGTAGTAACTATACGTCTTATATCTGTTGATTTCTGATGTATACGTGTGCGGACATCCTTTTCATGATAATATGCAATAAGACATTTGCTTATTGAATCAAAAGGAGTGTTTTTATCATACATAGTAAGTCTGACAGCCGCGAAATCAGCAGGATTTCCGTTGTCGTATACAATGTTAGGTGCATAATGGCCTTCTTTAACATCATTCATAATATTATCAAATGCATTGTAAATACGTTTGCTTTCATCAATATCAAGACAATTTGCAGGTTTACTGCTGTCTATATGAGCCCGGAAGCATATTTCTTCCGCAATACATGTGCTTATACCTGTATATGTCTGACATAATGCTTTTGAAAGAGGTTTAGGACAGATGAGTACAGATGTACTAAAACGTTCGTAATCGGTATCCATAGGATTATGCTTGCCAGCAGTATTTGGTATGAAATAAGTCCTTCCAGGAAGTACTTCACGAACAGAACTCATCTGTGCAGATACATGCTTGATACTGTCAAGAATATTGTTTTTATCATCACATAATATGATGTTACTGTGCTTGCCCATGAATTCTGTGATGAGATGACGTCTGCAAAGGTCGCCTAATTCATCAAGATGTTCAATCTCAATGTCTATTATTCTTTCAAAAGAGGGCTGTGTTATGGAGATTATTCTTCCGTTATTTATATGCTTTCTTAGAAGCATAACAAAATTCGGTGCAGTTGCAGGACTAGGCTTGTTGTCATCTGTTATATATGCAAGCGGCAGTGATGCATTTGAAGATAAAACCACCCTGAACTGTCCTGAGCCTGTCTTTATTGTAAGAAGAAGTTCATCACTTTCAGGCTGTGCTATTTTGTAAAGTCTGCCTCCGAGTATTGTGTTGTTTAAGTCATGTACTATATTGGATATAGTGATTCCGTCAAATGCCATAATTGCTCCGTTTCTATGATTTATAAATCAGTATAATGATACCAGGGTCAAAAGGTATAAACCCACATGAGCTTGCTCATAGGTGGGTGAAAGACATTGGGACCCGCCCCGATATGAGCATAAAAGTGGGATGATAATCCCATGATATGCGAATATTGGGGAGAAGTGTCAATATATATAAGTTGTTTATTTGTTTTACTGCTGTTGCTTATAATACCATGTTTATAGGCAGCTGTCGAGTTTGATATATAAGCATACAACAGATCCGGTTGTTTTTATGATGACTGAAAAATGATGGGAAATGTAAAATACATGATAAGGTTACTTGTTTAGAATATGTAAAATTGGTATAATAAGCTATAAAACATAAGTGAGGGAATCATAATGATAAAAAGCATGACTGGTTTTGGCAGAAGTGAGATTGCCAGTGGTAACCGTAAAATAATGGTTGAGATGAAGTCTGTGAATCACAGATTTTTAGAAGCAAGTATAAAGATGCCTAAGAAGCTGAATGTGTTTGAGGCAAGAATAAGGGATGTTATAAAAAAATATGCTTCGAGAGGTAAGATTGATGTATTTATAACTTATGAAGACAGTTCAGAAAACAATGTCAATATTAAGTATAATGCAGCAGTTGCTAAAGAATATATGGATATATTCAGGCAGATGGAGGAAGAGTTTGCTATCAGGAATGATATCACAGTGGGAGCACTCTCAAGATATCCAGAGGTTATAACTATGGAGGAAGCCAAAGAAGATGAAGAAGAACTCTGGAATTTCATACAGGATGCGGTTAAAGAAGCCTGTGAGGGATTTGTTAAAACAAGAATAACAGAGGGTGAGAATTTAAAGAATGATCTTTTACATAAGCTTGATCACATGGAAGAGCTGGTTGGCTTTATAGAAGAAAGAAGTCCTCAGATAGTAAGTGAATACAGAAAGAAGCTTGAAACAAAGATGGCAGAGGTGCTGGCTGATACAAGTATAGATGAAAACAGGATCGCAGCTGAGGTTATATTGTATGCAGATAAGATATGCGTTGACGAGGAAACAGTAAGATTAAGAAGTCATATTGCACATGCAAGACAATGCCTGTCAGAGGATGGTGGAATAGGACGAAAGTTAGACTTTATAGCACAGGAGATGAACAGGGAGGCTAATACAACACTGTCTAAGGCCAATGACATAGAGATATCTAATGCAGCTATTGATCTTAAAACAGAGATTGAAAAAGTCAGGGAACAGATACAGAATATTGAGTAGTTACTATTTAGTAAATATTATTAATAAAAATATTTTAAAATACTTGCATGAAATGAAAGATTTCTGTATAATAACTTGTACACTTTTGCGTAAGTGTATATATTTATATTTGGTTCAGGCATGTATGTGCGTTGAAGCAATATATTGATTGGCTTATAAAGTGAATCACAGATAGGAGATTAGAGATGAAAGATAAAGGATTACTGCTTGTGATATCAGGATTCTCAGGTGCTGGTAAAGGAACAGTTGTTAAGAGACTTTTAGAACAGCATAACGATTATGCTTTATCGATTTCAGCAACGACAAGATCGCCAAGAGAGGGCGAGCAGGACGGAAGAGAGTACTTCTTTAAATCAAAAGAAGAGTTTGAAAAGATGATAGAAGCATCTGAGCTTATAGAATATGCAAGGTATGTGGACAATTATTATGGAACACCTAAGGCATATGTAGAAGAACAGCTTAAAGAAGGAAAGAATGTTATACTTGAGATAGAGATACAGGGGGCGCTTAACATAAAGAGCATGTTCCCGGATGCAGTACTTTTATTCATTATGCCACCTAGTGCAAAGGAACTTGAAAGAAGGCTTGTGGGTCGTGGAACAGAAGATGAAGCTACTATCAGGGCAAGACTTTCAAGAGCAAGTGAAGAGGCACAGGGGGTAGAGAATTATAACTATATAGTTATCAATGATGATGTTGATGCCTGTGTTGAAACTATAGATTCTATAGTTAAGAGTGAGAAGAGAAAGGCAGCTAATAACATCAATTTAATTAATAATATAAAAGAAGAGCTTAAGGCTTATTCGAAAGGAGAATAATAATGATACATCCATCATATTCAGAATTAATGGCAGTTGTTAACAGTGAGGTAGAAGAGGGCGAGCAGCCATTAGTACAGAGCCGTTACTCTATAGTAAAGGCTACAGCAGCCAGAGCTAAAGAAATAATTGATGCAAGATCTATAGAAGAAAAGGTCAGAAAAGCACGTATTGAAGCTGAAAATGCTCCTAAGGAAAAGGATAAGGATGGCAAAAAGGGTGAGGCAAAGCCACTTTTAACACCAGAAGAAGCAAGAAAGCTTCAGATTGGTACACCACTTATCGATAACGCAGATAATATGAAGCCACTTTCAATCGCTGTAGAAGAGCTTTACGAAGGTAAGGTAAAGATTGTTGGTAATGGTGATGACAGCGAGGTTATGTAAGAGTATTGCATAATACTTATTGTTGTAATATCAGATAAAAGATTTAATATTGTGACTTGTAGCTGCTCGAAAGGGCAGCTATAATTGTATATAGGTTATATAAAAGCCTGTGGAGTAATGTCAGGCAGACTACAAAAAAGCAATGTCAGGAAGGAAAATAGATATGGCTAATTCATATGATGAGAAGAAACGTGTTATTAACTGCGAAAGTGCGGCTAAGTGTGGAAGCTGTGCATATGCAGGTATGAAGTATGATAATGAATTAAAAGTAAAGCAGAATTATATAGATAAGCTGTTTAAGGGAGTCTGTCCTGTAGATGAGATAACAGGGATGTACAGACCTGTGCATTACCGTAATAAGGTGCATGCAGTTGTAGGCGAGGATAAGAATGGAAATATCATAACAGGAACATATGAACAGAATAGCCATGTTATAGTTCCCGTGTCAGAATGTCTTTTGGAGGATAGCCAGTGCAGCAGGATAATAGCTACATTAAGAGAACTTTTTAAGTCGTTTAAGTATAAGCCATACAATGAGGATAAGGGTACTGGGTTTATAAGACATATACTTTTAAGAAAAGGTTTTTCGACAAAGGAGATTATGCTTGTACTTGTCACAAGTGAGGTTGCATTCCCCTCTAAAACACATTTTTTAAAAGTAATTAAGGAAAAACATCCAGAGATTAATACAATCGTCCAGAATGTAAATGCATACAATACAAGCATGGTGCTTGGACAAAGAAATATTGTACTTACAGGAAAGGGCTACATAGAGGATGTGTTATGTGGTTACAGATTCAGAATAAGCCCATCGTCATTCTATCAGATTAATCACCAGCAGACAGAAAAGCTTTATAAGGCTGCGATTAATATGGCAGAAATTACGAAAAAAGACACTGTCATAGATGCTTACTGTGGGATAGGAACTATAGGAATAGCCGCCTCAGGAAAGGCTGGACATGTTATAGGTGTGGAGCTAAATAAAGATGCAGTCAAGGATGCAGAAGAAAATGCTAAGATAAATAATATTAAGAATATAAGGTTTGTCAATGCTGATGCGGGCGAATTCCTGGTAGAATATGCTGCAAAGAAAAAGGCTGATGTTGTTATAATGGATCCGCCAAGAAGTGGCAGCAGTGAGGAGTTCCTTAATGCTATTCTTAAGATAAAGCCAGACAGGGTTGTGTATGTTTCGTGCAATCCAGATACACAAAGAAGAGATGTTGAGGTGCTTTTAAAGGGTGGTTATAAGGTTAAGGGATGTAAGCCTTTTGATATGTTTCCTTTTACGGATAATACAGAAAATGTGATAGCTTTGGTCAGATAAAAAATCCTATAAAAAATCACAGGAGATATGGTATTTTACTTAAGCTTTTATCATTATATGACGATATACATATTGTCAGGAGGGCACTTTATTTCAACGGATTGATTCGAAATAAAGTGCCTTTTTGCATATTTATTACTAAATAACTGCTTGGACCGCTATAGGAAAGCAGTGCGGTTGTGAATGACAGAGTGACCGCAGAAAGGATAAGGATGAAAGTAAACACAGGATATGCATATAACTATTATATTGGCGGTAAGGCTGCTGTGAACACAGCAGATAATAAGACTTTTGACAAAAACATGGCAAAGGCTGGCAATATGCCGGTGATAACTTTTGATGAAGATGGAGCAGAAGAGAATGTTGCTGCAGATAAGTCAAAGGAAGCTTCTTCAACAAACATAAGGGATATGAGCAATAAGGAATGGGATAAACTCATAGAACATGTTGACAAATTTATTGATGAATTCAAAGAGGCTGTCGAGTATGAAAATGAAGTAAGCAAGGAAAACAAAGAAAAGTTTGAAGAAACTGCTAAGGATATTATAGAAACCTTAAATGATAACGAAATGACACGTAAAGAGCTTACTAAAGAACAGGAACTTGCATTAACAGGAAGCACAAGTACAGGTGTAAGCAGTACGGATGGAGTAACAGAATGTGCTTCTGCTGAGGATATTGGCGATGCTAAGACGACATGGACAGTTACAGTGTTTACAGAGGATGGCATAACATGTACACAGTTTAAGGATGGCGTAAAAACAGAGCTTTGGAGAATGAGTTATAAACATAAGGGTGATTATGAAAAGATTACAGATTTTCTAAACAGCTTTGACAAAAATTCTGATTTAAAGTTTGCAAGCTCTAAAAGCTTCTGGGAAGATTTTCTTGATGGCAAAATAAGCGATGAAGAACTAAGAAAGCTATATTAGAGCGGTTGTGTTACGAAAGAATATAAAAACAACGAAATATAATATATATGAGAAGCATAATATAATAAAAATAAATGGATGATAACGGGTTTTCTGACGGATTCGCTTTCATCCATTTTTTGTATTATTTATGATAATTTGCTCGTGATTGCCAGGTAAACCTAAAAAGTATCAACAGATAATCACCTATTGACATAGTAGGCGAATAGGTATATTATTTTGTTACGCTTTATTGAGAATAATTTACATTATATCTGTTCAGTTTAATATTAAGGAATGTATATAATTATTAGTCTTAAGTAAAAGTTACTATATGTAGAAAGGAATATTTAGTTATGGTTATTTCTTCTAAAGGCAGATATGCCTTGAGAGTTATGGTATATCTGGCAGTTAATCACAGCGATGATTATATTCCTCTTAAAGAAATATCACAGAAGGAGGATTTGTCGCAGAAGTATCTTGAAACAATCACCAGAATGTTATCTAAAGCTCATCTTATAGAAGCAGCAAGTGGACATGGTGGTGGCTACAGGCTTACAAAGAATCCTTCAGAGTATTCGATAAGTGAAATACTTAATCTTACTGAGGGGTCGCTTGCACCAGTTGCCTGTCTTAAGGATGAACAGAATACATGTGAACGTTCAAGTGCATGTTACACACTTCCTATATGGGAAGGACTTGCTAAGCTGATTAATGATTATTTTGACAATATGACACTTGAAGATGTAGCAAAGGTTGCCATCAGGGAACAAAATGATGTTACAGAGGCTGTAAGCAAATAATTAGCAGGTTGTAAATATTATAAGTAAAACATGAATGGTTAAGATAAGAAAGGAAACTATATTATGTCAGACAAGAATTTATTAAATATAAAAGATTTATATGTAGATGTAGAGGATAAGGAGATTCTTCATGGAGTTAATCTTTCTGTTGGAAAGGGAGAAACCCATGTACTTATGGGTCCTAACGGAACAGGTAAATCAACACTCGGATATGCAATTATGGGTAATCCAAGATATACAGTAAAAAAAGGTGAGATATGGTTTGATGGAAAGAATATAACTAACGAAGCTGTTAATGAACGTTCTAAAGATGGAATATTCTTATCTTTCCAGAATCCTCTTGAGGTTCCAGGTGTAACTTTAAGCTCATTTATAAGAAATGCACTTGAGTTAAAGACAGGCAAGAGAACACGTTTCATGGAATTTAAGAAAGAGCTTGAAAAGACTATGGAGCTTCTTAATATGGACAAGTCTTATGCAGAAAGAGACCTTAATGTTGGTTTCTCAGGTGGTGAGAAGAAGAAGGCTGAAATATTACAGCTTCTTATGTTAAAGCCATCGCTTGCAATTCTTGATGAAACAGACTCTGGTCTTGATGTAGATGCAGTAAGGACAGTATCAGCTGGTATTGAAGAATACCAGAAGAGATGTGACGGAAGTCTTCTTATCATCACACACAGCACTAAGATTCTTGAATCTTTATCGGTTGATTATACACACGTTATGATAGAAGGTAAGATAATTAACACAGGCGATGCTTCATTAGTTGACAAGATTAACACAGAAGGTTTCGCAGAGTACGAAAACTAATACGCAGCGCGTGCAGTTGTAGTTGTTTAACTGCTGATGGATATATATGAAATGTTAAAGAAAAAGAGAGGAGTTCCTTAAAACTATGAAAGAGAAAACATATGTTCAGGACATAGAAAGGAATATATATGATTTCAAGGATGAGGAAAAGGATGCATACCGAATCAATGCAGGTCTTACACCAGAGATAGTTGAGAAGCTTTCAAAGGAAAAGAATGATCCAGCGTGGATGCAGAATTTCCGTCTTGAATCATTACAGATATATAACAATATGCAGGTTCCTGACTGGGGTCCATCAATAGAAGGGCTTAATATGGATAACATTGTTACGTATGTAAGACCTAATACTAATATGAAGACAAAGTGGTCAGATGTTCCTGATGATATAAAGAATACATTTGAAAGACTTGGTATACCACAGGCAGAAAGAAAGTCACTTGCCGGTGTCGGGGCACAGTATGACTCAGAGCTTGTATACCACAATGTAAGGGAAGATGTTGCAAAGCTTGGTGTTGTATACACAGACATGGAGAGCGCACTTAAGGGTGAATATGCCGATATGGTGCGTACACACTTTATGAAGCTTGTCAAGCCAAACGACCATAAGTTTGCAGCTCTTCACGGTGCAGTATGGTCAGGTGGTTCATTTGTATATGTTCCAAAGGGAGTATCGGTTGAGATACCACTTCAGTCATACTTCAGACTTAATGCTCCGGGAGCAGGACAGTTTGAGCATACACTTATTATAGTAGATGAGGGAGCGGATCTTCACTTTATCGAGGGATGTTCAGCACCTAAGTATAATGTAGCTAATCTTCACGCAGGCTGTGTTGAGCTTTTTGTTGGAAAGAATGCAAAGCTCAGATATTCAACTATAGAGAACTGGTCTAAGAATATGTATAACCTTAACACTAAGAGAGCTATTGTAGAAGAAGGTGGAACAATAGAGTGGGTATCCGGTTCATTTGGTTCACATGTTTCTTATCTTTATCCTATGAGTATTCTTAAGGGAGAAGGCTCAAGAATGGAATTCACAGGAATAACATTTGCAGGTAAGGGGCAGAATCTTGATACGGGTGCAAAGGTGGTTCACGCAGCTAAGAACACAAGCTCTTATATCAATACAAAATCTATATCAAAGGATGGCGGTATAAGTACCTTCAGATCATCGGTAGTTGTAAACAAGCAGGCAGAAAATGCTAAAGCAGCAGTTTCATGTCAGTCACTTATGCTTGATTCGATATCACGTTCAGATACTATACCAGCTATGGATATCAGAACAAGAAAAGCAAATGTAGGCCATGAGGCACAGATAGGAAGTATTAGTGATGAGGCTGTATTCTACCTAATGTCACGTGGTATGACAGAGGAGGATGCAAGGGCATGTATCGTAAGTGGCTTTGCTGATAATGTATCTAAGGAACTTCCTCTTGAGTATGCTATTGAGATGAACAATCTTATAAGACTTGAGATGAAGGGGAGTATCGGTTAATTGATATATAAATATGTGTGATATCCGGATATATAGATATAGGATTTTTGCTTTATGCTATATTATGTTATAAATAATTTTATAGTGGCACTATATAACATATGGGATATACACAGGAATGGAGAGTAAGATGAGTAATATTAGTGAATTAAAGATAAATGCGCTTCCATCTAAGACATGGTACTGGCTTAATCTGAATGATACAAGGGTAGCATGGGATAGTGAGACTGTTCCATGTAATATTGAAACAGATGGATATGCCGATGCATTTTATGATGCACAGAGTAATGATTATGCAGATATCAGTGCAGCAGTAAAAACAGGTGCTACAGATGCCGCTGATGTTTTATTTGCAGATGAAAATATCACATCTTTAGTGATAAATGCAGATAAGAAAGCGGATAATAAAGTGATATATCTTAATATAGATGATTCTGTTGCTGTAGAAAACAAAGTGAATCAGGCAGGAAAGCTTGTTGTTAATGTAGAGGATAATGTAACATTTACAATAATAGAAACATTTACAGGCTCAGAGGAAGTGGCTGGTAATACAGCATTCAGAACTCTTATAGATGCTGGAAAAAACAGTCGTGTAAAGCTTGTACAGGTGTTCTTACAGCCAAAGGAGCAGGATGTGCTTTGTGATGTTGGAAGCAGGTGTGCAGATGAAGCAGGTTTTAAGCTTGTACAGCTGTTTCTTGGAGAAGGCAGTCTTTATGATGGCATACGAACAGATCTTAATGGAAATAAGTCGGATTTTATGTGTGATATAGGATATTTTGGCGTTGCTAAACAGAATATTGACATAAATCTTATAGTTAACCACATTGGTAAGAAGACAAACTGCGGGATAAGCGTTGATGGAGCACTAAAGGATGCTGCTAAAAAGGTATTTAAGGGAACTATTGACTTTAAGAATGGTTCGTCTGGTTCTACAGGTGCTGAAACTGAAAATGTGTTATTGCTGGGTGAAGATGTTGTAAATAAGACTATTCCTGTTATTCTTTGCGCAGAGGAGGATGTCAATGGCTCACATGGTGCAACTATTGGTGAGCTTGATCCACAAACCTTATTCTATTTTGCAGCAAGAGGTATAGATTCAGAGACGGCAGAAGATATTATGACTAAGGGAAGACTGGAAGTCGTAGCAAGAAAGATAGAAGATGAAAAAACTGAGAAGCTTGCTAATGAACAGCTTTGCAAGGTGCTTGGTGAAAATGCCGTCCAAAGATTATAGAATGGAGATAAATATGAGTCGCAATTACAGGGATGATTTTCCACTTATAAAAAATAATGACAGAATATATATAGATAATGCTGCTACGTCACAGAAACCTGAATGCGTGATTAAAGCAGAAGCTGAGTTTTACGAAAAAAATAATGCTAATCCATTAAGAGGCTTTTATCCTCTTAGTATAGCTGCAACAAAAGAATATGAAGATGCAAGAGAAACTGTAAGGGAGTTTATTAATGCAGGTTCTACAAAGGAGATAATATTTACAAGAAATACAACGGAAGGTATTAATCTTGTTGCATATAGTTACGCTCTAAATAACCTTAAAGCCGGAGATGAGATAGCAGTTTCTATTATGGAGCATCATAGCAATATGCTTCCATGGCAGATGGCAGCGAGAATGACAGGAGCAAAGCTTGTGTATCTTGATTGTGAAAAAGATGGAACACTTTCAGATGAAACATTGGCAGCAGGTATTAATGAGCATACTAAAATAGTAGCGGTTGGTCATGTGTCAAATGTACTTGGCTGTGTTAATCCTGTAAAAAAAATCGCAGCTATGGCGCATGCAGCAGGTGCTATTATGGTTGTTGATGCAGCACAGAGTGCACCTCATATGAAGATTGATGTTAAGGATATGGATGCGGATTTTCTTGCATTTTCAGGTCATAAGCTTATGGGACCTATGGGAATAGGTGTTCTTTATGGAAAGCAGGAGCTTTTAGAGAAGATGGAACCTTTCATGACTGGTGGAGAAATGATAGATTCTGTTACAAGAGAAGGCGCTGTGTATGCTGAACTTCCACATAAGTTTGAAGCTGGTACAGTAAATGCAGCAGGTGCAGCTGGACTTGCTGCAGCAATCAGGTATATTAATGAAGTTGGCTTTGATTATATTGAAGAAAGAGAAAAAACACTTACGCGTATAGCTATGGAAGGACTTAAAGAATATGAACATATTCATGTTATTGGTTCTGAGAATCCTGATAACCATACAGGTATAGTAGCATTTACTATAGATAATGTGCATCCTCATGATGTAAGTGAAATATTATCTTCGGATGGAATAGATGTAAGGGCAGGACATCATTGCGCACAGCCGCTTCTTACACATTTGAAGGTATATAATGCTACAAGAGCAAGCTTCATGTTCTACAATACAGAGGATGAAGTACGTGCATTTGTTAATAGTGCTATTAATGTAAGAAGGAGAATGGGTTATGATGAATAGAGGCTTTTATAACGAGATTCTGACAGAGCATAATATAAGACCAGAGTTCAAGCATGATCTTCCAGATGCTAATATAGTACTGGAAGGAGTTAATCCTAACTGTGGTGATGATATATGGCTTAAGTTAAAAGTGGAGAATGGCATAATAGAGGATGGAGCCTTTGTGGGAGATGGATGTGCTATATCGCAGGCTTCAGCAGACATTATGCTTGGCATGATTATAGGAAAGAGCAAGGATGAAGCATTAAAGCTTGGAAATCTTTTTCTTAAGATGATAAAGGGAGAGGCAACTGATGAAGAGATAGATGAGCTTGATGAAGCATCAGCACTTAAAGATATATCGCATATGCCTGCAAGAGTAAAATGTGCTGTTCTTGGATGGCATACCCTTGATGAAGCATTAAAAAAGGCTATGGATGATTACAAGTAAAACGAAGAACTTAATAGAGTTGAGGTAGTTGGAGATAATGAGGGGTTAAAGGTTGTTGATGGATATGTTGATTTTGATATAAATCACTGCTCAACATACTTCCTTTCAGGCCATACAGCAGATGAAGTAAAGGCTGTTAACCCTGCAACAGGAGAACTTGCTGGAACACCTATAAAAACAGGTGATCATGCAAATGTAATGTTATATGTATTATTATCTTTAGCAGCAGTTTCAGCTATGGGATTAGTTGTTGTATTCGGTAAGAAGAGAGCAAACTAAGAATTCAAATATCACAATATTTAATAATAAAACCAGTGTTATATTGTCTATAGCACTGGTTTTTTGTATAATATATACATAAGAATGAGGATATGGATGGAGGAAGTATGGAAATAACTGATAAAATTAATTATGTTCTGGGAAAAACAGTAGTGTATATGTTGCTGATAATATATCCGTTTGTTATGCATAACAAGTTAAATGATGTTACGTTAACAAGGTTTTTCTTCTTTATTATTGTTTCATATGTAGGTTTTTTGGTTCTATGTATTAATTCATTGGCAAGTTTTATATTAAAAAGAGTTAGCGATAAGAAAAAATATGATGATGACAAGGCTGATTTTATTAATATTCAGGAAGGTGCGTATAATGCTGAAAGTCAGAGCATAAGTAAAGTGTATGACATAAAAGATAAGATGAAAAATATGGATTTATGGAAAAAATTAATATTTTTATTTCTTTTTGTATGTATTATGTCATATTTGTTTTCTCCATATAAAAGTGTTGCATTTCTAGGACACGGAGGAAGATATACGGGACTTGTTTTTTATGGTGCATGTGTTTGTATGTATTATGTTGTTTCAACATGTTACAGATTTGAAAAAAGAGATATTACATACGTATTATGTTCTACAATATTGGTTAATGTGTGGGCAGTGCTTAATTACGCGGGCATGGATCCATTCTACATATACAAGGATGTTCCAACTGCCATGAAAACGGTGTACATATCTTCGCTTGGTAATATAGATATATATGGAATGTATGTTAATATGATGCTTGCACTTGCCATGTTTTCGTTTGTATATGAGGAAAGTACAGCAGGCAAGCTTTTTTATGGTATTTGTGCACTGCTAGGAATGATGGGCTCACTGGCATCAGACAGCGATATGGCAGTTGCAGGCATGTTTTTTGCATTTGTGATTCTTATATATTTTGCAATATCAGATTATAACAGATTAATAAGGTATTTTATGCTCGCTGTTGAATTGTTTATTGCAGGGCGTATACTGGGGGTTATATATATATTCAATCAGTTTAATACAAGGATTATAAAAAGTGTTGGCAGTATTATTGTTTACAAGAATGTATTTGTAGTGTTTCCAGTTGTATGTTTCATAGCTATATTTATTATCCAGCTGCTTCACGACAAATATGATTTGTTCGCCAATAAAAAACTGATTGATAAAATAAAAAAAATATATGTAATCATATGTGTTGTATTTGCAGCAACTGCATGTCTGATGGTTATTATATGTACAGCTGTACAGAGAGGTCCGCTTGCTATTACTGATGACTGGGGCTCAGGACGTGGATACATATGGAAAAACTCGCTGGATGGATTTAAAAACCTTCCATTCATAAATAAAATATTCGGTGCAGGAGAGGCTTCTACAGCATGGGTTTTAAGTGATTATTCTGCTGCTGCCAACAACATATTTAACAGAGGAAGAGTAGACAATGCTCACAATATATGGATTAATATGCTTATAACACTTGGTATTGCCGGTCTTATAGTATATGTTTTACTTCTTGTAGCAGCAATCAGCAATATAAAGAGGCACCTTAAAGGTTCAAGTGAAGCCTGCCATATGAACAAATCAAGATATATGCTTGCAGGTGCAGGTCTTGCTGTTATGGTATATTCAATCCAGGGAACGGCTGAAATGCTGGAGGTTATTACATTTCCAATATTTTTCTGTCTGTTAGCAATGTTGAATTGCAGCACAAAAAATATAAACATAGAAAAACAGGAAGTTAATAAAAAAGAAACAGATATATAAATATCTGGCAGATTGGTATTTTGTAAGGAGAGTGTAAGGATATTATGGCAAAATATATTATGGCTTTAGATCAGGGGACAACAAGTTCAAGATGTATTCTTTTTGATAAGGCTGGTAACATATGCAGTATGGCGCAGAAAGAGTTTGAACAGATATATCCAAGACCAGGGTGGGTTGAACATAATCCTATGGAAATATGGTCCTCACAGTACGCAGTTATATCTGAAGCTATGGCATTACTTGGTGCTAAAGCAAAGGATATAGCTGGAATTGGAATAACTAATCAGAGAGAAACAACAATCGTATGGGATAAAGAAACAGGAGAACCTGTATATAATGCTATAGTATGGCAGTGCAGAAGGACAGCAAAGGATGTAAAAGCACTTATAAGAGATGGTTATGGTGAAGTCATAAAGGCAAAGACGGGACTTGTTCCAGATGCGTACTTTAGCGCGACTAAGATAGCCTGGATCCTGAATAATGTAGAAGGTGCAAGGAAAAGAGCAGAAGAAGGCAAACTGCTTTTTGGTACGGTTGACACATGGCTTATATGGAAACTTACAGGTGGAGCCATACATGTAACAGATTATACCAATGCATCAAGAACAATGCTTTTTGATATACATAAGCTGTGCTGGGATAAAGAGCTTATTAATAAGCTTAATATACCTGAATCAATGCTTCCTGAGGTAAAACCATCAAGCTGTATATATGGATATACAGACAGTTCAGTCATAGCAGGTAGTATACCTATAGCTGGTGCAGCTGGTGACCAGCAGGCAGCACTTTTTGGACAGTGCTGTTTTGATGCTGGTGAAGTAAAGAATACATATGGAACAGGCTGTTTTCTTCTTATGAATACTGGAAAGGAACCGGTTATATCAGAACACGGACTTATAACAACTATTGCGGCTAGTACCAACGACTGCGTAAAGTATGCACTTGAAGGCAGTGTGTTTACAGGTGGAGCTGTTATACAGTGGCTTAGGGATGAAATGCGTATGATTAAGAATTCTTCGCAATCGGAGAATTATGCAAGAATGGTTGAGGATACTAATGGTGTATATATAGTTCCGGCATTCTCAGGATTAGGTGCACCATACTGGAATCCATATGCGAGAGGCACAATAGTAGGAGTTACAAGGGGAGCAGGCAAGGAACATTTTATTAGAGCATCATTAGAATCTATAGCTTACCAGACATATGATGTACTTAAAGCTATGGAAAGTGATACCGGACATGTTGTAAGTGAATTAAAGGTTGATGGAGGTGCAAGTGCTAACGATTTTCTTATGGAATTTCAGTCAGATATACTGGATGCATCTATCAGAAGACCAAGATGCATAGAAACAACAGCACTTGGAGCTGCTTATCTTGCGGGGTTATCAGTTGGCTTTTTTAAGAATGAAGATGAGATAAAAGATAACTGGCAGCTTGATACTACATTTGAAAGCAGCATATCACCTGCTAAAAGAGACAGCCTTCTTATGGGTTGGAGAAGAGCTGTTAAATGCGCTATTAATTATACAGAAGAATAAAAACATATTATACAGATGTATAGATGTCGTGGTCAAAAGCCCCCGACATAAATATTTATGATATTGGAGGAAACTTGATTGGATAATAATGTAGGGAAGGCAGCTAAAGTTATAGAACAGGTTAATAAAGTTATACTTGGAAAAGACAGGAAGGTCAAGGAGATTATGACAGCATTTCTTGCTGGTGGACATATACTTCTTGAGGATATACCAGGAGTCGGTAAAACAACTCTAGCAACTGCATTTTCAAAAGCTATGAAGCTGGACTGTAAAAGAGTTCAGTTCACACCTGATGTTATGCCATCAGATCTTACGGGATATTCTGTATACAGAAGTGATCTTGGACAGTTCGTATATCAGCCAGGCAGTGTATTCTGTAACCTGCTGCTTGCTGATGAGATAAACAGAACATCACCCAAAACACAGTCAGCCCTCCTTGAGGTCATGGAGGAAAGAAAGGTATCAGTTGAGGGAATAACAAGAGATGTTCCTGATCCTTTTATAGTAATAGCAACGCAGAATCCATATGGCAATGCAGGTACGCAGAGTCTTCCAGAGGCACAGATGGACAGGTTTATGATAACGATGTCTATAGGATATCCTGATTTTGAAAGTGAGATGGATATGGCAATGTCGGTTGGAAAAATAGGACGGACAGATATGGTAGAGCCGGTTATAACAGCAGAAGATGTTAGGGAAATGCAGGAAGAGATATATGAGGTATATATGAATAAAAGCATATATAAGTACATAGTTGAGCTTGTTAAAGCAACCAGGGAATCTGAATATATAGAAAGAGGTGCAAGCCCAAGAGCAACAATTGCACTCGTAAAAATGTCAAAGGCTTGGGCATGGCTTAATGGAAGAGATTATGTTATTCCTTCTGATGTAGGTACACAGTTTGAGTATGTGATTTCACACAGAATAGTACCTGATATGTCAGCACGTATGGAAAAGTTGTCAAAATCAGACATAATAAATAATATTGTAAAGTCTGTAAAAAGGCCGGTTGTTGGAGAAAAGAGCGTAAACTGAGGATGAAAGAATATGATGTCTAAAGTATTATTAATCTTTTTTGTTGTTATTTCGTGGTATGTTGCAGGAATGGTCCATTCATTTGCATTGATGTTATATGCAGTATGCCTTACTTTTTTTATGCTTGCTATGCATTTTGTTACAAGTATATATAAAAAAAGAGTGTCATTTGCTTTTGCTTCTGATTATGCAAGTGCGGTTGAAGGCAGAGATTATCTTGTAAGGGTTAATATAAATAATAATCATGGCCTGCCAGTAAGTAAAATCAGACTTGATATTGAAGTGTCATATGGTTTTAATGGAAATAAAACAAAATATATGCTTACAAAGAAAATATATGGGAGCTGTCATAAGAAAAAAGATTCTATAAAGTTTACAATAAGGATGCCTTATGCAGGACCGGCATGTGTATATATTAAGCGTGTATATTTTTATGATTATACAGGCGTGTTCAGAAGAAAGGCTGTAACTGACAGTCATATGAATATAGCTGTGCTGCCGTATATTGAGGATGGCAGTATTTATATGGAATATGCTGCATCTGCAGCTGAGGCTTCCCAGGATTTATATGTTAACAGAAGTGGAAATTCAGTTGATGATATAAGACAGATAAGAGAATATCAGACAGGCGATTCCTACAGGCATATACACTGGAATCTAAGTGCTAAAACAGGGAGCCTTCTTGTTAAAGAATTCTCGCAGGAGACAGATATAGAAGTCAATGTGTTTGCAAAGGTGTTTATAGATGATTTACATGATTATAAGAAAATGGGAGATTTTTATGACAAGCTTGCCAATGAGACAATGTGGCTTATTAACGATAAAAGTATAATTAATCTTTTGTGGTATGATTATGAATATGATACGTTTATTAAACATCGTGTGAATAACAGAAAGGATTGCGAAGATGTGCTGTATGCTCTTTTTCTGTATCACGAAAAATGCAGGGTTAATAATAAAAAAACAGGCATGAATAAAGAGCTTCCATCTGCATATAAAGAAGGAAATATAGTTGTGGTAGATACTAGTCTTAATGTGAGTGTTAATGGCAGTATAAAAGTATAAGTTATAGCGGAATGGAGAACAGTATGAAAACAGATATCAGTATAACGGTCAAACGGACAGAAGATAGTGGCTACAGAGGAAACATGTATCTTGGTTTTGCTGCGCTTTTTTGTGGCGTTCTTTCTGTTCTTCTGTTTATAAGTGGATTTAATGCTATAGGATATACGGGGGAACTTGTGTATCTGTCTGCGTTTTTGTTATCTTTTATATTCTGTTATGTGTATTACAATAAACCACAATTGTCAGTTGTATTATGCGTAATGATTTTTATAGGTATATTTATTGCGGTAATAACTGGACTGGATGATTTGCAGCTACAGGCATATTCAGTATTTACGGCTTTCAGTGAGGGGAGAGCGGCTGTCAGGAATATAACTAAGCTTATGTGTGTGTTTACACCATTGCTAGTTGGTGTGTTTTATCTTTTTGAGATAGTTTTTAAGGTGCATTTTGTTTTGTCATTTGTTATGGTTTCTTTTTTACTGGCTTCACCTTTTCTTAAAATATCCATATCGGTCTTTAACATTTTTATTATGCTTGTATACCAGATTTTGTTTTATCTGATGAATAATCTGGATAAAAAGAAAAGAAAAACTCTGTATTCATCACATACAGTAAACAGCAGAAAAAACATTATGGGAAAATGTACAGTCATGTGTGCTGCACTGTTTTTTGCATCATTTGTTCTATCAGCTGTTATTATGAATACAATATCTGAGCCAGTATATAATTCAGTAAGCGGAATAGAAGAGGTGGTTTATAAGGTATCAAGTATAGCCAGTAACAGAGCCTCTGATATCAGCATGAATGGAGGTATAAGTACAGGAAACAATTATCAGACTGGGGCAGAACAGATTAACCTTACAACACAAAGAAAGCCGGAAGAGGATGTATATCTTATAGGTTACAGAGGTGGAGAGTATACAGGTAATAACTGGAATAAGGCTGATGATGTACAGATATGTAATGAACTGGATAAGAAAAAGGGAAATACATATGCCAGATATAGCTCAATATATAGTACATCTGAGGTATTTGGAAACCTGTATTATCTTGGCAATTATATTATGAAAAGTAATGGACTGGCTGTTTCAAAGGATAAAGACAGGAGACTTCAGCTTGATATAGCTTATACAAGTGACAAAAATAATATAATGCTGGAGCCATATTGCAGTAACCTATATCTGGCACAGAAAAACTCTTATGATGAGTATAGTGTTATGTATTATGAACAAAAGGATATGGTTTCTTTATGGGATTCAGATAATATAACTGATTTAACGAAGAAATCAAGGATGGATGATTACATAAATGTGCAGTCTAATTATAAAACTGCAATGAAATCTTACTATACGCAGTATTCAGATGATATTACGCCACAGCTGGCTTCGTATGTTAAGGATAATCCCCTTTCATCACTTGAAGAAAAAACAACATTTATATTATATACACTTATGAGTAATACAAGCTACACAAGGACTCCTGGGATTATGCTTGGAAATACTGATGTGGCAGATAAGTTTCTTTTTGAGTCTAAAAAAGGATATTGTGTCCATTATGCAACAGCTGCAACACTTATGTACCGTATGTACGGAATTCCTGCAAGGTATGTAACAGGGTTTAAGGTGTCTGCTGACAGTTTTAAAGAAAATGCTGATGGGCAGTGGAGTACAGCAGTTACAGATTCAGCACAGCATGCGTGGACAGAAATTTTTATAGATAATTATGGATGGGTACCGGTTGATGTTACGCCAGCAGCAGATGGAACTATGAGGGTTTCTTATCCTGGATATAATATGGAAATATTTAACCAGATAATGCAGCAGAATAACTGGACAGCTGATATGCCAAGTATAAATGATATATCAAAGGAAAAAACAGAATATGTAAGAACGTGGCAGGGTGCTGTTAAAGCAGCTATAAAGAGGTTTTTAAGGCTTGCATGGAGAATACTTAAAATACTGTTGCTGTTCATAGCTGTAATTGGAGCAGCATCTTCGCCTTTATGGTTAAGATTAAGAAGAAATATAATACTTAAAAGACAGAACAAGAAAAAAGCAGTTTCAATATATAAAAGACTGATGTGTATGCTCCATACGACAGGCTATGTGACAGAGTATGATGGCACGGAGGAGAACTTTGCTGATGTGCTTGCAGCAGAATTTGCAGAGGATTATAAAGAGGATGTGACTGATATAAAAAGGGCAGTAGATGTATCAGTGCAATCGGAGTTTTCTTTGCATAGAGCAGATACTTCTGATATGCAATGCGTTCTTAATGTATACAATAAGATATCAGATATTATATATAACAGGCTTAGATGGTGGGAGAAAATAGTATTTAGATATGTATATTGTTTTTAGACTTGACTATTCTTAATATTTATACTATTCTAATGAAAAATTGAAATATATTTCATTGGAGGTAATATATATGCAATTGGCAATGATAACAATACAGCAGGTTTTGGTTTTGTTTGTATTAATATTTGCGGGTTTTATATGTGTGAAGGCAGGTGCGGTAAAAAGAGAAGGCAAGAAGGCATTTTCTGATCTGCTTGTTTATTTTGTTGTACCATGTATGATTATTAATTCATACCTGACAGATTTTGATTCTGATATATTCAGGAATATATTGTATGCACTTTGGCTGAGTGTACTTCTTATAGCTATAGGTATAGCTGTTACTTTTATATTATCGATGCGTATTAAAGATGATAATCTTCCGGTTGTAAGATTCGGATGTATGTTTTCTAATGCGGCTTATATGGGTTTTCCGTTGATTCAGGCTTTGTTTGGCAGTGAAGGGCTTATATATGCAAGTGCATTTGTTACAGTGTTTAATATATTGTTATGGACACTTGGATATTCAGTTGTAAGCCGGACAATCAGCTGGAAGATGGTTGTAAAAAAGATATTTACGACTCCGGCGACACTTGCTGTTTTTGCCGGAATCATAATATTTGTTTTAAGAATTCCAATGCCATCAGTGCTTCATCAGGCCATAAGTGCAGCAGGTGCAGTTAACACTCCGTTATCAATGTTTATAACGGGCATGATTATTGCAGCAAGTGATATTAAGAAAATGTTTGTAAATAAACTTGTGTATTTTTCAATAATTGTAAGGATGATAATTATTCCTGCAATATGTATTGCGGTTTTTGAGTTGTTAAATATTCATGGAATGGTTGCCAATATTGTAATCATACTTGAGGCGTGTCCTTGTGCGGCTATCACATCTGTTTTTGCTGTACAGTTTAACTATGATGATGATGTAGCAGCAGCTTCAGTTGTTTTAACAACGCTTGTTAGTATAGTAACACTTCCTATAGTGGCGTTTATTATAACAACTTTATAACAATTAATTGTTTTTTAATATAATGCCAGTAATTGTGAGGTTATTGGCATTTATTTTTTTTGTTTTTTATGTTATTATGATGTACGTGTCAAAAAGTCACAAAGCGGTTGTGATTGGATAAATGAACATTTTAGGACGGAGAAATATATGAAAATTTTATTTGTTTCGCTTGGCTGTGATAAGAATCTGGTTGATACAGAGAATATGCTTGGAATATTAAAAAATAAAGGCTTCGAGTTTACAGATGATGAATGGGATGCAGATATAATAGCTGTCAATACCTGTTGCTTCATAGGAGATGCCAAGCAGGAAAGTATTAATACGATATTAGAGATGGCAGAGCATAAGAAGGATGCAAAGTGTAAAGTGCTTGTAGTAGCAGGCTGCCTTGCACATAGGTATCAGGATGAGATTATAAAAGAAATTCCAGAGGTTGATGCATTTGTCGGCACATCTTCATATGATAAGATAGCTGATATGATTACTTCTGTTCTTGAGGAAAAGGGTATAACTAATTTTGTAGAGGATGCAGACAGAATGCCGATGGTTAAAGAGGACAGAATAGTTACAACACCAGGTTATTATGAATACTTAAAGATAGCTGAGGGCTGTGATAAGAGATGTACATATTGTATAATACCAAATGTAAGAGGAAGCTACAGAAGCTTTCCGGTTGAATATCTTGTTGGTCAGGCAGAAAAGCTTGTTGAGGGCGGAGTAAGAGAACTTATTTTGGTTGCTCAGGAGACAACTCTTTATGGAGTTGATCTGTATGGAAAGAAATCACTACCTATGCTTCTGCATGAGTTATCTAAAATAAAAGATTTAAAATGGATAAGAATTCTTTACTGTTATCCTGAGGAGATTGATGATGAGCTTATAGAAGCTATCAAGAATGAACCAAAGGTATGTCATTATCTTGATATGCCTATACAGCATGCAAGTGATAATGTCCTGAAACGAATGGGCAGAAGAACTAATAAGAAGGAACTTATAGACATAACAGCAAGGTTAAGACGTGAGATTCCGGATATTGCTTTAAGGACAACACTCATTACAGGCTTTCCAGGTGAAACTTATGAAGAACATCAGGAAGTAATGGAGTTTATTGACGAATGTGAATTTGACAGGCTTGGAGTATTTACGTATTCAAGGGAAGAGGATACTCCGGCAGCATCAATGCCTGATCAGATAGATGAGGCTGTGAAAGAAAAATACAGAGATGAGATAATGCAGCTTCAGCAGGAAATATCAGCTGACAGATCAGCTGACATGGTTGGAAGTATACTTGAGGTTATGATAGAAGGATACATTGCTGAAGATAATACTTATGTTGGACGTTCATATAAGGATGCACCTAATGTTGATGGACTTGTTTTTGTGGAATGTGACAGGGAACTGATGTCAGGTGATTTTGTTAATGTACTTATTACAGGCTCAACGGAGTATGATCTTATAGGAGAAATAGTCGAAGAATAAATTATTATCTGAAAGTAAAGGGAGGACAAGAAGTTGAATTTACCTAATAAATTAACAATACTTAGAACAATTATGATTCCGGTATTTCTTATATTTCTTTATATACCAGGACTTGGTATGACAGGAGATGTTTTGGCAGCTGCAATATTCGTGTTAGCAAGTTTTACTGACTTACTAGATGGGAAAATAGCAAGAAAATATAATCTGGTTACCAATTTTGGTAAGTTTATGGATCCGCTTGCTGATAAGCTTTTAGTATGTTCAGCACTTATTGCACTCGTGGATCTTAACAGAATTCCTGCATGGGTTGTAATTATAATAATTGCAAGAGAATTTATTATAAGCGGCTTCAGACTTATAGCATCAGACAATGGTGTTGTTATAGCTGCAAGCTACTGGGGAAAGTTTAAGACAACTTTCCAGATGATAATGATTATACTTCTTATTCTTAATATTGATTATCCATACAGCAATATTATTAATATGGTTATCATGTATATAGCCCTTGCACTTACGATTATTTCGCTTCTTGATTATATAATCAAGAATTATAAAGTATTTATAGATGGTTCTAATAAATAGTCATACTAATGATGTAAATAGTCTGGATATAAAAGCCATTTCTGTTATCAGGAATGGCTTTTATCTTCGTGCGGGTTAGATATTCAGATCATAGTATCTTATGTTATTGTGTTACATATTTAATGGCTGCAACACAGTAAGAATGGAGGTTTTATATTTATGAATATAGAGGAAAAGGTAGTAAAAAAGCTTAACGAAAAGAATATGCTTCTTACAACAGCGGAATCATGCACCGCAGGTATGATTGCATCAGCAATTGTTAATGTAAGTGGAGCATCTAATGTGTTCCATCAAGGGTATATAACATATTGCGATGAGGCAAAAAACAGTATGCTTAATGTAAAAAAAGAAACTTTAAAGTTATATACGGCTGTAAGTCCACAGACTGCATGTGAAATGGCGCTTGGCGCACTTTCTATATCGGATGCTGACATAGCGGTTTCAGTTACAGGAGTTGCTGGGCCTTCGATGGAAGATGGAAAGCCTGTAGGACTTGTATATATAGGTGTTGCATCAAAAAGAGCATCTGGTTATGCAGCTACGTTTGATGAGGCTTCAAGAATAACGGATGTTAAAAAATATGAAGAGGTATACCAGCATTGCAAAGATCAGGAAGTACTGTATGCCGTAGATAACAATATCGTTATTGTCCGGAAAAACATGTTTGAAGGTGACAGAGGTGCAATACGCGAAAAGGCATGTAAAGAGGCTCTTGATATGATTTATTCATATATTAAAGCTGTAGATATATATTAAAACATGGGAAAATATATCTTTACTTTCTTATATGTATATGGTACGATGAGGATATCCAATATGTTACATAAATATTTAAAATGATATTCGAATAAATGTTCGAAAAAGCTTGACAAAATACATGGAGTATAATATTATCATAACAAGCGAACAGATGTTCAAGATGATGGAGGTATATATAATTTGGTTAATGAAGATAAGTTAAAGGCGCTGGATGCGGCTATTTCTAATATTGAAAAACAGTTTGGTAAGGGTTCGGTTATGAAGCTGGGTGATTCAACAGCGAACATGAATGTTGAATGTATACCTACAGGTTCATTAAGTCTTGATATAGCATTAGGTCTTGGCGGAGTGCCAAAGGGAAGAGTAGTAGAGATATATGGACCTGAATCTTCAGGTAAGACTACTGTCGCACTTCATATGGTGGCTGAAGTTCAGAAAAGAGGCGGTATAGCTGGTTTTATTGATGCTGAACATGCTTTGGATCCTGTATATGCAAGAAATATAGGAGTAGATATTGATAATCTTTATATATCACAGCCGGATAGTGGTGAACAGGCATTAGAGATATGTGAGACTATGGTAAGATCAGGTGCTATTGATATAGTTATTGTCGATTCAGTAGCAGCACTTGTACCAAAGGCTGAGATAGATGGAGATATGGGGGATTCACATGTTGGACTTCAGGCAAGACTTATGTCACAGGCATTAAGAAAGCTTACACCAGTTGTTAGTAAGAACAATTGTGTTGTTATATTTATAAACCAGTTAAGAGAAAAAGTCGGGGTTATGTTTGGTAATCCTGAAACAACAACAGGTGGAAGGGCTCTTAAGTTCTATGCTTCAGTAAGAATGGACGTAAGAAAGATAGAGACATTAAAGTCTGGAGGAGAGGTTGTTGGTAACAGGACAAGAGTTAAGGTTGTCAAGAATAAAGTGGCACCTCCTTTCAGGGAAGCTGAGTTTGATATTATGTTTGGTAAAGGAATATCAACAGAAGGAGATCTTATCGACCTTGCTTCTAACGTTGGGATTATCCAGAAGAGCGGTGCATGGTTTTCATATAATGGAGAGAAGATAGGACAGGGAAGAGAAAATGCAAAACAGTATCTTATTAACAATCCAGATATAAGAAATGAAGTTGATGAGAAGGTAAGAGCACATTATGGTATAGGTGATAATCCAGATAGTGATAAAGAAGAGACGGTTACAGAAGAGTCTAAGACAAAGTCATCTAAAAAGGAAAATACTGAGGAAGTTTAATGAAGACAGAGGAAACAGATAAGTGTGTTACCTCTATTCAGGAAGTGGATTCTAAGCGCAGGCGGGTATTTATAAATTACGAGCCTGCGTTTGTTTTGTATATATCTGAGATTAGAAGATTTAATATAAAGAAAGATGCATATATTTCGTTAGAAGATTACGAGGATATTATTGATATATTAAATAAAAGATCAAAGATACGTGCGATGTCTTTACTGAAGGATAGAGATTATACAAGAAAGAAATTGTTTGAAAAACTTAAAGCTAATGGTTACCCGGATGAATGTATAGAAAAAGCAGTTCAATATGTTTCTTCATATGGATATATAGATGATAAAAGATATGCAGTTAATTATATTATATCCCATATGACATCAAAATCACGAAGAGTTATAGAACAAAGCCTTATGTTAAAAGGTGTAGATGCAGATATAATATCATGTGCGCTTGATGAATGTTATGATGAGATGTGCAATCCGGATATAGGAAATCCTGAACTTGATATTATAATAAAACAGCTTCATAGTAAGTACCACAATAAGGATTTGAATAATTATGAACAGAGACAGAAAGTAAAGGCCTCATTGTATAGGAAGGGTTTTATGACAGATAATATTAATAAAGCACTTGATATTGTGGTCAATGAAGAAAAAGAGTACTAATTATGCGAAAGTTAAGAGGTTCTAACCTTGACATTATGATGATTAAAGTATAATATTAGTATGTTGTATATTTTGTACAATGAAAACTTAATAAGGAGGTGCTCCTGTGTTAATTCCGATAGTTGTCGCAATTCTTGTTACACTTGCAGTAGTCGCACCTATTACATGGTTTATATCAGGCAAAGCCATTGCTAAAAGCAATGATGAAAAAATTGGCAATGCTAATGAGAGAGCCAGAGAGATAATAGACGAAGCTTTAAAGACAGCAGAGACAAAGAAGAAAGAGGCACTCTTAGAGGTTAAAGAGGAATCTTTAAGAACTAAGAATGAACTTGAGAAAGAGACAAAGGAAAGACGTGCTGAAATACAAAAGTACGAGAAGCGAGTCCTTTCTAAAGAAGAAACTCTTGATAGAAAGATCGATGCAGTCGAGAAACGTGACTTAAGTATTACCAGAAAAGAGGAAGAACTTGGTAAGTTAAAGCAGAAAGTTGACGAACTTGAAAAGAAAAGACAGCAGGAACTTGAAAGAATCTCTGGATTGACCTCCGAACAAGCAAAAGAATATCTATTAAAAACTGTTGAAGATGAAGTTAAACATGATACTGCTGTAATGGTTAAAACATTAGAAAGCAGGGCGAAAGAGGAAGCAGATAAAAAGGCAAAGGAATTGGTTGTCAATGCTATACAGCGTTGTGCTGCTGATCATGTTGCCGAAACAACTATATCAGTTGTACAGCTTCCTAACGATGAAATGAAAGGTCGTATTATAGGTAGAGAGGGTCGTAACATAAGAACTCTTGAAACTCTCACAGGTGTAGAACTTATTATTGATGATACACCTGAGGCAGTCGTTTTATCAGGCTTTGATCCAATCAGAAGAGAGATTGCAAGAATCGCTCTTGAAAAACTCATAATTGATGGACGTATTCATCCAGCAAGAATTGAGGAAATGGTTGAAAAAGCACAGAAAGAAGTCGAAACATTAATTAAAGAAGAAGGTGAAGCTGCAACCCTTGAGGTTGGTGTCCATGGAATTCATCCAGAATTAGTTCGTTTACTTGGTAAGTTAAGGTATAGAACTAGTTATGGTCAGAATGTATTAAAGCATTCTATTGAAGTAGCCCAGATTACTGGGTTATTAGCCGGCGAATTAGGACTTGATGTAAAGATGGCAAAGAGAGCTGGCTTATTACATGATATAGGTAAAGCTGTCGACCATGAAATGGAAGGCTCACATATTCAGTTGGGTGTTGATCTTTGTAGAAGATATAAGGAATCACCACTTGTTATTAATGCAGTAGAAGCTCATCATGGTGACGTTGAACCGGAAAGCTTAATAGCATGTCTTGTACAGGCTGCTGATACAATATCAGCTGCAAGACCTGGTGCTAGAAGAGAAACGTTAGAAACTTACACAAACAGATTAAAACAATTAGAAGATATTACCAACTCATATAAGGGAGTTGAGAAATCTTTTGCTATTCAGGCAGGTAGAGAGGTTCGAGTAATGGTTGTTCCTGAAGTTATCAATGATTCAGATATGGTATTACTTGCAAGAGATATTTCAAAACAGATTGAAGATCAGATGGAATATCCAGGTCAGATTAAGGTTAGTATCGTAAGAGAATCAAGGGTAGTGGATTACGCTAAGTAGAATAATCTATTTAGACAAGCTCGAATTAAAGAAACATACGAAAGGCTTAAACATTTAAGGTTTTAAGCCTTTCTTTTTTTATATTTATATATTTAAATCAGAGATGTTTTTTCCGTATTTTTACCCCATTTTTAATCAACAGTCTGTCCGCCATAGACGGAAAAATGTAAATGTGTGAAAGATATACTTAAGTTCGACTTAACAAAATTAAGTAACTACTTAATTTTGTTAATAATATTTTTAAAAATCCCTAAAATATTAATAAACTTAATCACAAAAATTACATTTATTGTAAAAAAGCTTGCTTAAATTATAAGTTCATAGTATAGTAGTAAAGACCTTTGAAAATTAATGGAGGATAATAATATGCAGTATAGTGAAATGAGTAAAGAACAATTATTACAGTTAAAGGCTGAGCTTGATGAAAGATATAAAGAGGCTAAGGCTAAGGGTCTGAATCTTAACATGTCAAGAGGAAAGCCATCACCTAGTCAGCTTAATGTAACGATGGACATGCTTGATGTTATTAACAGTTCTTCGGATTTTAAGGCTGAGGATGGAACAGATTGCAGAAATTATGGTGTTCTTGATGGTCTTACAGAAGCCAAGAAGCTTATGGCTGATATGATGGGGACAACATCTGAACACATTATTATATATGGAAACGCAAGTCTTAATATTATGTATGATCAGGTTTCAAGATCATATGCACATGGAGTTATGGGAAGCACACCTTGGTGCAAGCTTGATAAGGTTAAGTGGCTCTGTCCAGTACCAGGCTATGACAGACACTTTGCTATTACAGAGAGCTTTGGTATAGAGATGATTAATATTCCTATGACAGAAAATGGTCCTGATATGGATATGATTGAAAAGCTTGTAAGTGAAGATGAATCAATAAAGGGTATATGGTGTGTGCCTAAATATTCTAATCCACAGGGTTATACTTATTCTGATGAAACAGTAAAGAGAATGGCAGCATTAAAGCCAGCTGCTAAGGATTTTAGAATATTCTGGGATAATGCATATGTTATTCACCATCTTTATGATGATAAACAGGATGAAATACTTGATATTATATCAGAATGTGAAAAAGCAGGTAATGCTGATATGGTATATGAATTCGCATCTACATCTAAGGTTACATTCCCAGGTTCTGGTATGGCAGCACTTGCTTCATCAGCTGCTAACCTTGCAGATATTAAGAAATATCTTACAATCCAGACAATAGGATATGATAAGCTTAACCAGTTAAGACATGTAAGATATTTTAAGAATCTTGATGGACTTAAGGCACATATGAAGAAGCATGCAGATTTCTTAAGACCTAAGTTTGAAGCAACATTAAAGGTACTTGATGATGAACTTACAGGACTTGGAATAGGTACATGGTCAGAACCAAGAGGCGGTTATTTTATATCATTTGATGCTCTTCCTGGCTGTGCGAAGGCTATAGTTTCTATGTGTAAAGAGGCTGGTGTAGTGCTTACTAACGCAGGTGCAACATTCCCTTATGGTAAGGATCCTCGTGATAGCAATATAAGAATAGCTCCTTCATTCCCTACTCCAGAGGAAATGTCAGAAGCAGCTGAGCTTTTCGTGTTATGTGTTAAGCTTGTAAGTGTTGATAAGCTTCTTGAAAGCAAGTAGTCAGAGGCTGATTAACATGTAGGCAGATTATTAAGGAGGTTGTTATGGCTAAATTCGGTTTTATTGGAATGGGTAATATGGGATACGCAATGCTCAAAGGTCTTCTTTCAGTATATACGCCATCTGATATTATATTCACATGCCCTGATTTAGAAAAGTGTAAGAGAATAAGTCAGGAAACAGGAGTAAGATATGCGGAAAGCAATGCAGAATGTGCTAATAATGCACAGTACGTTGTTCTTGCAGTAAAGCCACAGGTATACAATGTGGTATTAAAGAATATTAATAATGTTATACGTGAAGACAGTGTTGTTATATCAATAGCACCGGGTATAAGTATAGATAATATCAAGTCACAGCTTGGTATAAATGCAAGAGTAGTCCGTGCCATGCCAAACACTCCTGCGCTTGTTGGAGAAGGCATGACTGGTGTTGCTTATGATAAGGAGAATTTCTCATTTGAAGAAAGAGAGGTTATAGACAGCTTCTTTAATTCTTTTGGCAAGGTTGTATATGTTTCAGAAAATCAGATGAATGCCATAGTATGTGCAAGCGGAAGTTCTCCAGCATATGTATATATGTTTATTGAGGCACTTGCTGATAGTGCGGTAAAGTATGGCATTAAAAGAGAAGATGCATATAAGCTTGTTGCACAGACAGTACTTGGTTCTGCAAAGATGGTGCTTGAAACAGGAGAGCATCCAGGTGTTTTAAAGGATAAGGTATGCTCACCTGGAGGTACAACAATAGCAGCTGTTGCAGCGCTGGAGGAACATAACTTCAGAAGTTCATTAATAAAGGCTACAGATGCATGCTATGACAAGTGTACCAATATCAAATAAAATGATGTGAAAGAATGGAACACTGAATGGAACACATTAAAAGAATAAAAAGAGAACTGGCTTATAAGGGCTCAATACTTGAGTTTTATAAGGATACTATGGTTACACCTGATGGGAAAGTGACTTATTGGGATCATATAGAACATAAAGGAGCTGCTGCTGTTGTACCGGTTCTTGATGATGGCAGGATTGTGCTTGTGCGCCAGTACAGGAATTCTCCTGATGAAGAAACACTTGAGATACCTGCGGGAGGTCTTGAGGAAGATGAACCAACAGAGCTTGCGGCGATAAGAGAGCTTGAAGAAGAAACAGGTTATAAGGCAGAACGAAAAAATGTCAAAAAGCTGATATCAGTGTATACAGCAGTTGCATTCTGCAACGAGATTATAGATATATATGTTGCAGATAAGCTTATAAGGACATGCCAGAATCTTGATGATGAGGAGAGTATTAATGTAGAGATATATACTCTTGATGAGATAAAACGTATGATATTTGATGGAACAATCAGGGATTCTAAAACAGTGTCAGCGATGATGGCTTATTCAGACATGATTTCACGTATATAACCATCTGCCTGATAATGTCAGTTACTATTTATAATCCATAGTAAACGATAAAAATAAAACAAAACAAAACATATCAGAAAAGATTCCAGCATATAATAGCCTGACCAGATAAAAGGAGGTTGTTATGGCTGGGATTTTTTTTAGACGTATTTTTGGACAATACAGATATTATATAGTTATACTTTTAGGAGCTGCAGTAGGATCATTGATGGCAAATCTTGTTATAGATGATATAACAGATAAAATAGGAATGTTCAATGAAGATTTCAATAATGCAATTATGAGCGTCAGCCTTGATAAAACATTATATTTAAGATATATATTAAAGCTGCGTTTAAAAGAATATATATGTTTTATGCTTGTGCTTTTTACTCCGGCTGCTATAGCAGGAATATATATATTTATGCTTTTTGCCGGGATAAGTTCAGGTCTTATGATAAGCGTATGCATTATGAATATGGGGATAAAAGGAATGTTTATATATGCAGTATGCCTTATACCGCAGTATATAATATATGCAATTGCCGTTTTTTTAATGGTGTCATATATTGAAAAACGACTGATTAATATTAAAAAAACGGTAATTGTCATATTTATATCACTGATATTTCTTATAGCGGGAATCTTATATGAAGCTTATATAAGTCCATTTATCATAAGGTGGTTATTTGAGCATATCAGCTATTGTATATAAAAGCTTTTCAGATTCTTCCCATCCAAGGCATGGATCAGTTATAGATTTGCCATATATACCTTCACCGACCTTCTGTGAGCCTGGTTCGATATAGCTTTCAATCATAACACCCTTAACAAGATCCTTTACATCTTCTGAATGATTGCGGCTATGAATCACTTCCTTTGTGATACGTATCTGTTCTATATATTTTTTGGCAGAATTACTGTGATTAGCATCAACTATGCAGGCTGGATTAAGTAAATCCCTTGTTTTATACATGGAAGCCAGTCTGATAAGGTCTTCATAGTGATAGTTAGGAATATTCTGGCCATGCTTATTTACAGCGCCTCTTAATATAGTATGTGCCAGAGGATTGCCAGGAGTCTTTACTTCCCAGTTTCTATATATAAATGACTGATTAGCCTGTGCTGCAACAACTGAATTTAACATAACAGAGAAATCACCGCTTGTTGGGTTTTTCATACCGGCAGGAACATCCATTCCGCTGGCTGTAAGTCTGTGCTGCTGATCTTCAACTGAACGGGCACCAACTGCAACATATGACAATACATCTGAAAGGAACCAGTAGTTTTCAGGGTAGAGCATTTCATCAGCAGGCATAAGCTCAGTTTCTTCCATAACTCTTATATGCATTTTCCTTATAGCTATAAGACCAGCAAGAAGGTCTGGCTTTTTCTCAGGGTCTGGCTGGTGGAGCATACCTTTATAGCCTGTACCGGTTGTTCTTGGCTTGTTTGTATACACTCTTGGTATAATAAGAACTTTATCAGCTATTTTTTCCTGGACTTTTTTAAGTCTTAATGTATAATCAAGGACTGCATCTTCGTTGTCAGCTGAACATGGTCCTATGATAGCAAGAAACTTATCTGATTTGCCAGTTATTACATCTGCAATTTCTTTATCTCTTTGTGTTTTCAGAGCTGCAACATTTTTAGGAACAGGAAGTTCATTTTTAACTTCTGTTGGTGTAGGCAGCTTACGTATGAATTCAAAACTCATTGTATTTCTCCTTAATAAATCTTTATGCCAATAAATCATAGCATATAATTACAAAAAATGTTAGTATAATCTTATATATATTAAAAATATTTGCGGTAATTGTAAACTGTGGCTGATATGTATAAGATAGAAGAGGTGGCTGGTTATGAGAATGTTCGATGTTATAAGTAAAAAAAAGTATGGAGAAGTTCTTAGTAAAGAAGAAATAGAATATGTCGTGCGGGAATATACCAATGGTACGATACCTGATTATCAGATGTCAGCATTTCTTATGGCTGTATATTTTAAAGGAATGAGTTATGAAGAGACCTTCCTCCTTACTATGGCTATGGCAGATAGTGGCGACAGGCTTGATCTGTCAGCTGTAAATGGGATTAATGTGGATAAACATAGTACAGGCGGAGTCGGAGACAAAACAACACTTGTGCTTGCTCCTATGGTTGCAGCATGCGGAGGCAAGGTGGCAAAGATGAGTGGAAGAGGACTTGGCAACACTGGCGGAACTATAGATAAGCTTGAAAGTATACCGGGATTTAGAACATCACTTTCAAAAGAGGAATTTATCAAAAATGTAAACGAAACCGGATTGGCGCTTACAGGACAGACTGGCAATCTTGCACCGGCTGATAAAAAAATATATGCATTAAGGGATGTGACTGCTGTTGTAGACAGTATACCCCTTATAGCAAGCAGTATAATGAGTAAAAAAATAGCATCAGGTGCTAAGGCGATTGTCCTTGATGTCAAGGTTGGCAATGGAGCATTTATGAAAAATATGGACGATGCAGTTAAGCTTGCTAAGCAGATGGTTAAGATAGGTGAAAGTGCAGGCAGAAATACGATTGCAGTCATATCAGATATGAACGAACCTCTCGGATATGCTGTTGGTAACGCTCTTGAAGTGAAGGAGGCTGTTGATACTTTAAAAGGACATGGACCAGCAGACCTCGTTGAGCTTTGCATGGAACTTGGTGCACAGATGCTTATAGCCTCAGATATAACGCATGACAGGAATAAAGCTTATGAAATGCTTAGTAGTGTGATAGAAGATGGAAGTGCATATGATAAATTTATTGAGTTTGTTAAACGGCAGGGTGGGGATATTAGTATATTTGATGACTGTAAGAGTTTGAAAAAGGCAGATTATACAGTCGATATAACAGCAGATAAAGAAGGCTATGTACATCATATACAGTCAGAACTTATAGGTGAAGCATCAATGATTCTTGGTGGAGGACGACAGAATAAGGAAGATAAAATAGATCATTATGTAGGTGTTGTGCTTTCAAAGAAGGTAGGAGATGCTGTGAAAGAAGGAGATGTGATAGCAACGATATATGCGAATGACAAAAAGAAAATTGATGATGCAAAAGCATTAATTGTCAAAGCATTTGATATTAATAATCAAATTGTTGATACATATACGCTTATTAAGAGAATTATTAGTTGTAAAAATGTTTAAATGATGTTATTATTATATCCAAAAGGATAATTGATGTAAGTGGCAGATTTTTTTTGCCTCTGATATCATAATTATATAAGAGAAAAGGAGAATTGAGTAAGATGGAAGTAAGACCAGGAGCTAATCCTGCTGATGTCAAGAATTATGACACAGACAGATTAAGACATGACTTTTTAATTCAGAATTTATTCGTTGCTGATGAGATTAAGACAATCTATAGCCAGATTGACAGAATCATAGTTGGAGCTGCAACACCAGTTAACAAAGAACTTGTTCTTGAGGCAGGTGCAGAATTAAGAGCTAAGTATTTCCTTGAAAGAAGAGAGATGGGTATCATCAATATCGGTGGTAACGGAACAGTTACTGTTGATGGCAAGGAATATAATTTTAAGTATAAAGATGGCATGTACATAGGTATGGGTGCTAAGGATATTTCATTTAAGAGTGAAGATCCTAAGAATCCAGCTAAGTTTTATCTTAACAGTGCACCAGCACATAAGACATATCCTACAGTATTTATTGATCCAGCTAAGGATATTTTACCTGAGAACAAGAAAGAACTTGGATGTCTTGAAAGTGCAAACCATAGAACTATTAACAAGTATATTCTTCCTGGACAGGTTGAAAGTTGTCAGTTAGAGATGGGTATGACTTGTCTTGAACCAGGTAGCGTATGGAACACAATGCCATGTCATACACATGACAGAAGAATGGAAGTATATCTTTACTTTGAGGTTCCAGAAGATGCAGTTGTATTCCATTATATGGGAGAACCAACAGAAACAAGACATATCGTTATGAGAAACGAAGAAGCTGTTATATCACCAAGCTGGTCTATTCATTCAGCTTCAGCTACTCATGCTTATACATTCATCTGGGGTATGGTAGGTGAAAACCAGGATTTCGATGATATGGATGATGTTGATATGAAGGACCTTAGATAATCAGAACGTATCTAAAAGGTGCTGATGACTATAATATTTTTGTTAGAATGATTCTCATAGAATATAATGCATAATAAACATGTTATACATTTAATTCTTGAGTTCATTGATATATATTAAGAGAAAAGGAGATTTTAAAATGTCAGTAAATTTTTCACTTGAAGGAAAAGTTGCTTTAGTTACAGGTGCTTCTTATGGTATCGGTTTCGCTATTGCTAGCGGAATGGCTAAGGCTGGCGCAACAATCGTATTTAACGATATTAAGCAGGAATTAGTAGATAAGGGATTAGCAGCTTATAAGGAAGCTGGTATCGATGCTCATGGTTATGTTTGTGACGTAACTAACGAAGAACAGGTTAATGCTATGGTAGCTCAGATTGTTAAGGATGTAGCTCCTATCGATATTCTTGTTAACAACGCTGGTATTATTAAGAGAATTCCAATGTGCGATATGACAGCTGCTGAATTCAGACAGGTTATCGACGTTGACCTTAATGCACCATTTATCGTATCTAAGGCAGTTATTCCATCAATGATCGAAAGAGGCCACGGTAAGATTATTAACATCTGCTCTATGATGTCAGAGTTAGGCCGTGAAACAGTATCAGCTTACGCTGCTGCTAAGGGTGGTCTTAAGATGCTCACAAGAAATATCTGTTCTGAGTATGGTCAGTACAATATCCAGTGTAATGGTATTGGACCTGGTTACATTGAGACACCTCAGACAGCTCCATTAAGAGAAAGACAGGCTGATGGTTCTAGACATCCATTCGATCAGTTCATCTGCGCTAAGACACCTGCTAACAGATGGTTAAAGCCAGAAGAATTAGCTGGTCCAGCTGTATTCCTTGCTTCAGAAGCTTCAGATGCCGTTAACGGACATATTCTTTATGTTGATGGTGGTATCCTTGCTTACATCGGAAAGCAGCCACAGTAATTACATATGGTATAATGAGCGCGAAAGCTGGGACAAGTAACCTTGTTCCAGCTTTTTTTAATATAAATTCGTAAAATATATAAAATGAATAAAAATACAAGATTTGACTATCAAAATATCCTCTTTTATGATACAATTACTATAAAAGTTTTACAAATATGAGAGGAGAACATTTTAATGAAACTTGAAGTAAGAAATCTTACAAAGTCTTTTGAAGATAACCAGGTCTTACATGGCGTTTCTTTTGAAGTGGAAAGTGGCAGCGCACTTGGACTCTTAGGAAGAAATGGCGCTGGCAAGACAACTACCATAAGAATTATTATGGATGGTTTCAAAGCGGATTTGGG
>ULPI01020831.1_pt1 | contig 52926 bp, 44 predicted proteins | sample 1953381 | NCBI WGS metagenome assembly ULPI01 (sample SAMEA4835626, study PRJEB28245) | human gut metagenome | biome: gut microbiome; material: fecal sample | place: Denmark | collected 2008
CTAACTTCAAGTTGGTCTTCAGTCTCGAAGGATCCAATTCACCGGTAGTCAGATCGAGGTATGGCCATTCACCTTCGTTTGCTTCATAGAATTCCCACAGTGCTTTCGGCAATCCGACTGTATTAGCAACGGTAGAATTGTTCCAAGCCTTGTATGTGAATTTACCTTCTATAGAGATACGAGAACCACCTTCCTGGGCATCAGTGAACGGTGCCAATGTCGGATCGCTCATAGTCAACGGTTCAATGATGAATGCCTCATAAGCCTTCACAGTCTTTACATTCCAGTCTTTACCAACTGCATCGCAAAGTACCGCCTCCATTCTAACCGGAACATCTGCTCCAACCAATGCCTTGGCTGCTTCTGTCGGTTTCTCACCGGTGCGCGGAGCATGGATTGCATTTTCCTCTTCCAGACGGATGTTGTAAGTCTGTTCTGCCGCATTCAAGAAGTTCTTTCTTTCATTGATAATCTTGGCAGCAACTTCACCGTTAATCCACAAAATAGATACATAGTAAGAGGTTCCGTCAATCGTTTCCAGTCTATTTTGTACCGTTGCCTTCTTAGGCTCATACTTCATTGCCGAACGGTTGTAATACTGGTAAGTATAGTTATTGATGCGCGTATCGTCAAACACGAAACGAATGGTTTCATAAGGTTTCTTATAGAAATCTTCCTTCACTTTACCACAGTCATACCAAACGGCATCTTCTGCGAATAATGGCTTCGTACCTTCTTCATTCAGGAATCCGTTCAACAAGTCGGTATAAATGTTACAAGTTGCATTTTCATCCTTCCAGTCTGCTGCGTTTGTTTCCAGTTCGCCCCATGCCGGATTGGATTCTTCCGTATCATAAACAATCGGGTTAACGTTGAAGATTGTGTACTTCGGATCTGTTGTCTTCCAGTATGTACCCAAGTGACCCCAAACGCCAAGTTCAGGCATGTTCACTCTTCTCTTCAATGTAATCTTCAGATCCGGATAAGACTTGGAATCATTTCTGTAGTAAACAACCTTGCTGAAGTCTTTGTACTTCTGACCCGGCCAGATGTTACCCATGGTTTCTGTTGTCAAATCCCAAAGGATATTATAAGAATCTACACCACCTTCGGTATTGATTACGTTCTTAGCCGTACCATAAGGTTCAGAAGCATTTTCGTCAAATGTCGTATAGATAGCCTTGAATTCTTCGTGAGTCATACCGCCTTCTTTAGCCTGGTGGTAGATTAATTCATTCATCATCTGAGTCGTTACACGGCTTTGGATGCCACAAGCATAGCAAATCGGATCAAACTCGATTGTGATTTCCTTCACACCAATTTCTCTTGTCCATTTTACTTTCAGATAGCGCTGTGCAACCAATGCATCACCGTTTTTGGTATCAACCAATGATATACGCACGATAGGCTCACGACCGATAGCTGTAGCAGATGTTCCTTCAATTGTATACACCTTTGATGTCATGATACCATTGGACGGAGAATCAATTTTTGCAAACTTCTGCTGGTCGGTCTTATTGGTATTACCTTCCGGACCTCCTAAAGTGATGTATGGAGCTGCTGCCAGACTGAAGCGGAATTCCAGACCATAATCCTTATAATTCTTGAACAGTTCGTGTTGAGCATGATCCTTCCATGCCTCTGCCTCATCAGAAACACAGACTGTTACATACTTCTTCAGATCCAGTTCTTCGGCATAGTCTGCATAAATGTCAATATCCTTACCTGCTAAAGATTCATATGTACAAATAGAGTCACGATAGTGTACAAAGAAACTTCCATTGGCATCTGTCTGAACTTCGTCAGCAAAATAGTCGGTAGTCAAAGGCTTGCCGAAATCTGTTCTGATATTGGCAATATAAGGCACTTTAACCAGCTCTTCAATACGCGAATATTCAGAGTTCACATAGGTCTTTGTCCCTGCTTCATAAGCTTTCCGTTCCTCAGCATCCAGATTTTCCTTAGCAATGGCAGCTTTAGCCGATGCCATCCAGAATTTTTCTTGTCCAGGTGCCGGGTGAGCATCGCCCGTGCTCATGATTCGGTCGTTCAAGAATTCTTTGTTTTTCTTGAAAGTAACAGTCATCAGGCTCTTATCAATTTTAAAGCCAGTCACTTCAATAGGACTGTTCTGCTTAATCAGGTCACTTTCAGCTGCACGAGTTATGTTTTTAGAAGTCATGCAGTCGAAGGCTAGACTTTCCAGATCCTGCGTACGGACACCCATATTAGGACTTACCTGATAATATGCCTCGTTCTTCTCACTAGACAGATAACGTACTTTCGCACCCGCTACAGCCGTATGGTCCAACACAGGGCGTTTGGAGTGATCGGCAGGTGTTGTCATTACTGGATGCAATGGGTCAGAATAATCCGTTACAGCATGTCCTTTAATAGGAGTATATACCTGCGGAGTATATTTCAACGAAGTGAAAATAATGGCAGGAATACCATTGATATGCTGCGTAGGAACCAAATTCATGCTTGTCAGACGATGGCCTAACAGTCTGATAACTTCTTCACTTAACTGAGATACTTTTGCAGCCAAAGCATTCAGCTCTTCGTCTGATACAAAATCACTTAAAAGTTCCGCTTTCAAAGCTTCAATTTTCGCATTTACGTCCTCTAGTGAAGCTTTTTTGCCCAACTCTTCCTGAATTTTCTTTTCAGCATCAGCAATTGCTTGCTTCAGCATTTGTTCCAATTCTTCCTGTGTCACTCCATCAGGAGTGTTTTCACCAACTTGAGCCAAAGCTTCTTCAGCTTCAGCTTTAGCAGCCTGAGCTTCTTTGATTGCTTTATCAGCATCAGCGACTGCCTTATCAATGGCAGATTCAACGCTACTGATTTCTGATCTTAACTCCTCAATAGAAGCTTTCTGATTCACTTGCTCCTGCAGATTAGCAATCTCATCATCGTAATCCTTGCAAGAGGTAAATGTTCCAGTGGAAGCCATTAATAGGGCACTCACTAGCATTACATTAAGATACCTTCTTCTCATAGCACATAACATTAAAAAGTTAAACATATTTCCAGGATTTTCCTGTTGTCATGCAAATGTAGCCCAATCCGCTTCATCAAGTTAGGATTTTTAAAGCAAGAATAAGGATTTTTAAACCCAATTCTATCCTACAAATAGGAAAATTGAAGCATTAATTTTTAATAATCAACTAATAATCAATATATTAAAAATCCTACTAATACGTCATTCATTTCTCATTCATCCGCAATTTTCAGTCTTCTGATTATCAAAAAGCAGACAGTTTTGGGGCTCAAAATTTGCCATCAATCTAAATTGAACCCAGATTTGAAAGCATAAATTCTTTTTTTCAACAATAGCAAACGTTAAATAAGAAGGGACACAACAGCAGAATTGCAGGCACACCAGCCTGCATTTATTAGATTAGAAAAGTCGCGAGTAACTGTGAATGTGCAGTTCAGCTAACCACACAACTTACGTTACGAATGCAATATTAGCTAATTAATTAGAGATTCTTCCGGATGACTTTTGCGCACTTCACTCCAAATCCGAGATGAACAGACGCCCTTATTGAGGCGTTTTACGGAACAATGAAGGTGTTGTAGAAAACAGTTGTTTGAATACGCGCGTAAAATAACTGGTATCTTCGAAACCACAGTTCATGGCAATCTCACCAATAGGCTGTTCTGTGGAAACCAACAGACGCTTGGCTTTTTCCATACGGATTAACAAAATATAAGCCGTAGTACTGTAATTGGTTATGGCTCGTATCTTACGATTCAACTGCGATTTGCTGACACAAAATTTGTCTGCAACCATTTCTGCATTCAAAGCCTTTTCGGCCAAATGTTGATGTATAAATTCAGTCAAGTTGTTCAGGAAGTCACGGTCGGCAGGACGCAATTCAACGTTCCCCGTATTGCCCTCGCACAATGCTTTCGAGTATTTTTCACGCAAGATGCGCCGCTGGTTCAGGATATTTTCAATTTGCAGCAATAGTTCGTCGGCATTGAAAGGTTTCAATAAATAAGCCTCTGCTCCAACCTGTATTCCCTTCAACCTATCGGTTTCCTCACTTTTCGCTGTTGTAATGATGATAGGGATATGGTTGAGCGTTTGTGAACTGCGTATATTTTGGCACAAGGTGTATCCATCCATCTCAGGCATCATCAGATCCGTAATGATTAAATCGGGCATATTTTCATTGCATACGTTCAAAGCTTCACATCCATTGTGTGCATGCCTGATCCGATACTTTCCCTCAACGAGCTTATGAATGTAGAATGACACATCTTGGTTATCTTCCACAATCAGAATCAACGGATTAGCATTCTCTAAAGGTTCTTCATCTATTACGGTTATATCACAGGCTTCAGCAGGCTTTTCATTGTTTTCCGGCAAACTACTCAAAGCAGGTTCACTTTCTTCAACCCGAATTTCAATATGAACCTTTGGATTCTGTAAGGGTATCCGAATGGTAAATTCGGCTCCTCCCTCTTTGCTGTTGGCAGCGGTGATACTTCCATTCATACTTTCAACCATTTGCTTGACAAAAGCCAATCCGATACCGGTACCCATATTATTTTTGCTGTTTGACCCTTGGTAAAATGCGTCAAAGATGTATGGAAGTTCTTCTTTTGATATTCCTTGCCCGTTATCAGTAATTTGCAGAATCAACAGCTTGTCGGATGCTGTGCCCAAGTGAACTTGTATCATTCCCTCTTTGGGAGCGAATTTAATAGCATTACCGAGTACATTCTGCAATATTTTATTGATGTATTCAGGAATGTAATCTGCCTGTAGCGTCTGTACTTGTGTAGTGAAGATGAGTTGGATATGTTTAGCATTCAGATAGCAGCGATAGCCATCCAAAACCAACCGGATATAAGAAACAATATCTGCATGTACCCATTTCTGCTGTTCCATACCCGGAGCCGATTTGGCTGCATCAAGCAACTGGTTAACCAGCCCGAGCAGACTGCGGCTTTGTCTGATAATAGTTTCCAGATAATCGTCCACATCTTTTTTCCCCAACTCCTGTTTTTTCAACTGTTCGGCTAAGCCTATGACGACAGTAAGTGGAGTCCGAAATTCATGAGTAATGTTAGTAAAGAAAGTACTTCTCATCTGAATCGTACGTTTCAGCTGCCGGTTGGTTCGTAGACGTATGCGCTGAATGTATAGTAGAAGCAATATAATAGTTACAGCCAATATAGCAAATAACACACTACCTATAAGAATTGTATTTTTGGATTTCTGCTCTGTTCGATAAGCATTTTGAGCCACGTTGACAATTTTCTGCGCTTTATTCCTCTCATACTTCATCTGTAAGTTCAGCGTATTGTTTTTGTTTTTCTCGTTCATTACGCTATCCGTATATGCCAAACTTTTTTCGTAATGACTAATGGCTTCTTTAAAGTTTCCGGCCTGTTGGCAGGCTAGAGATTTCAACCTGTATATTTCAGACAAATGTTCGGGTGAGTGGATATTCAGTGCTTCCAGTTCACTTCTTTCGATATAAGGCCCGGCTTTCCCGCGCAGATCCTGCAATAAATACACACGCGCAATAGCAATGTGTGCTTCCAGCCAATGCCACCGATCTGAGTTTTCTTCCATAAGTTGGCTCGAACTTTGGTAATGTTCCAAAGCTTCTTTCCAATTTTTTTGTTTTTCTGCCATACGTCCGAGATGATTATGGCAAAGAGCAATGCCTAAATTGGATTGAGCCAAACGATTGAATTTCATAGATTCCTGGTAATAGATGTAGGCTTTTGCTGTTTCTCCTTGCGTTTCCAATATACTCCCAATATTAGCATAGTTGATGGCTTGTCCCAAATAGCTGCCCAATTTCTTTTCTCCTTCGAGTGCTTTACTGAAAGCCTGCATGGCAATTTCAGCATTACCCAATGTCAGATGGATATTACCGATTCCATTGAGCGAAACTACCTTGTTTTTTTCGCAACGTCCGATATTGTATCGCTCCAGTTTTCACAATAGCGCAATGCGGTATAATGGTTGTTAGATGCCTCATCCAAAATCCCCATACGCCTGAAGTTTGTACCTAAATTGTTGTATGCTTGAATGATTTCATTAGTATCTTGAGCCGCCAAGGCATATTCCAAACTTTTATAATGGGCATTCAAAGCTTCCCTGAAACAAGATTTATCCCGCAGTTCCTTTCCTCTTATCTTATAAGCGATACTAAGGGCGTAATTGTTCTTCCTATGCTGATGGATGAAGCAGTCAAGCGAATCAACTTTTGCCATCTGTTTTGCCAGTTTTTCTATTTCCTGCTTTCCTGCATCCATATTAGCTCCTTCATGTACGGACGGGACACAGCTTACCATTATTAGTAAAACACTTAATATCTGTATTATAAGGCGCTGCATAAGTAGTAATCCTATATTTTTTATTATAATAATCAAAAGGAGATTGTCATAATGCAAAAATAGCAGAATTTAACAAAACAGAAAAGGTTTTTAATATTAAAAAAACGCCAACGATGAATTATCATTTTGTTTACTCATTTTAATCTTGGCAATCCGCCTTGACTTTTATTTTCCAAGCACATTCTCGCCTCCAAGATAGTAACATTATTTAAAATCCAGCGAAAGCTGCCCGTCGCCCAGCAGATTGAATGTCAGGCGGTGATAGGGCGTAGTGCCGTGCTCGGCAATGGCGGCGCGGTGTTTCTTGGTAGGGTAACCTTTGTTCCGGTTCCAGTCGTAGTAAGGAAACTCCTCGTGCAGGCGATTCATGTAGTCGTCGCGGTAGGTTTTGGCCAGAATGGAAGCGGCGGCAATGGAAAGATACTTGCCGTCGCCCTTCACCACCGTAGTGTGGGGGATGTCGGCGTACTTCCGGAAACGGTTACCGTCGATGAGCAGATGCTGTGGCCGTATCTTCAGCTGGTCGATGGCGCGGTGCATAGCCAGAAAGGAAGCGTTCAGAATGTTGATTTGGTCGATTTCCTGCGGCGAAACCACCCCCACCGCCCACGCCAGGGCCTCCCGTTCGATAACTTCACGCAAGGCATAACGTTGGTGTTCGGTCAGTTGCTTGGAGTCGTTCAGCAGCTCGTTACGGAAATCTTTGGGCAAGATGACGGCAGCCGCATAAACAGCCCCCGCCAGACAACCACGTCCGGCCTCGTCGCAACCGGCTTCGATCAAATCAGGGTTCAGGTAAGGAAGTAACATCTGTCTCGTTTTTCTGGTTTCGACAGCAAAGATAGGGGAATAATATCAAAAAAAGGATGCCTGCCGGCATCCTTTTTCCTAAACCATTCTCTTAGTATGTTCATTCTACCTTTCTACAAGTCGTCTTATCATAATACTCGTAGGAATCTTCTTTTTCATAATATTCGAGTACCATTTCCGAAGCATTCAGCTTTACTACCGTATATACTTCAGTAGAGTATCTTTCGTCAATCATGAGCTGGTTACCCTCTAACTTCCACGAGAACTCCTGAGTATTATTCTGATAATATCCGCTCCCGTCAGCTTCGAATGTAACAAATTCACCTCCAACTTCTTCGCTCCATCTGTCATTGTATTCAGGTTCCTCATCGTCAATTTCGTAACCTTCACTCCATACAGCTTCCCACTTACCGACAATAGCAGCAGGATCTATACTTTCGTCATCATCGCTACACGACGCAAAACCTACACTTAATACAAAGGCAAACAAAAGAAAAGACAAATACTTTAAAGTTTTCATAGACGTTTAATCTGTTTAGTGGCTTCAACAGGTCCTCTCAAGCCATCGGTTCATATTAAAAATGCAGCGTAGGGACCCTCAGAAACAGTTCCTTTCTGCTACGCCGCATACCCATCTGCTATGTGCAAATATAAAGTAAACCGCAGATTAGTAAAAAAACGTTTTTATATGTATTCGTCTTATAACAGAGGCTTCAAGGATTATCCGGTCGAAAATAGCGATTATGCCGACCAAAATAATTCCTCTTAGAACACGCTCCAAGCCACAGTGAGTCCGGCCATGACGATGGCTACCATCGACATCAGTTTGATAAGGATGTTCAGGCTGGGGCCAGAAGTGTCCTTGAAGGGGTCGCCTACCGTATCGCCTACTACAGTTGCCTTGTGAACATCGCTGCCTTTGCCGCCAAAGTTTCCTTCCTCGACATACTTCTTGGCGTTGTCCCACGCGCCACCGGAGTTGGCCATAAAGATAGCCAATACGAAACCGCTGCTCAAGCCGCCAATCAACAGGCCCAACACACCCGGTACGCCAAAGACAATACCTGTCAAAATGGGAGTAATGATAGCAATGAGCGACGGAACCACCATCTCTCGCTGCGCACCACGGGTCGAAATGGACACGCAACGGGCATAGTCGGGTTCGGCCTCGCCCGTCAGGATGCCTTTGATTTCGCGGAACTGGCGGCGAACTTCGTCTACCATGTGTGCGGCAGCACGTCCTACGGCGTTCATCGTCAGTCCGCAGAACAGGAAGGCCATCATGGAGCCGATAAACATACCCGACAGCACCTTGGGATTCATCAGTGTGACGTCGTAGTGGTGCATGAAGTCGAAGAACGTGGCGTCCTGCAAAGGCACGGCCTTGTCGCCTACAAAGATTTCGGTAGTCCCGAGGCGGGTCAGCCCGATGCGGATTTCTTCGACATACGAAGCCAGCAGAGCCAGTCCCGTCAATGCGGCCGAACCGATGGCAAAGCCCTTACCCGTAGCGGCCGTCGTATTGCCCAGTGAGTCGAGGGCATCGGTACGTTTACGCACTTCGGCTCCCAAGCCCGACATTTCGGCATTACCGCCAGCATTGTCGGCAATGGGGCCATAAGCATCGGTAGCCAGGGTGATGCCCAGCGTAGAAAGCATACCTACGGCAGCAATGCCGATGCCGTAAAGTCCGAGGCCTACGTTGCTGAAGTCGAAGCCCGAAGCGAACAGGTAGGAAGCAATGATGCCCACTACCACCGCAATCACCGGAATGGCTGTGGAAAGCATACCCAGACCGATGCCGGAAATGATGACCGTGGCCGGTCCCGTCTTTCCGCTCTCGCTCAGGCGTTGTGTGGGCTTATAGGACTGCGAAGTGTAGTATTCCGTGGAGCGTCCGATGACGATGCCCACCAGCAGACCAACGACAACGGAACACGAAATCCACATCCAGTTATCGAGCTTCAGCAACCAGAGGATGAAGAACGTGGCGATAACGATGAGCACCGAACTGAGGTTGGTACCGAAGCCCAGTGCGCCGAGCAGGTCTTTCATTGTGGCATTCTCCTTGGTGCGTACAGAGAAGATACCGATGATGGAGAGCAGAATGCCCACCGCCGCTATCAACATCGGGGCGATGACGGCCTTGTACTGCATCAGCGTGTCGCCCGAATGTATGAAGGCTGCCGCACCCAGTGCTGCCGTGGCCAGAATAGAGCCGCAATAGCTCTCGTAGAGGTCGGCACCCATACCGGCAACGTCGCCTACGTTGTCGCCTACGTTATCGGCAATGGTGGCGGGATTGCGCGGGTCGTCCTCGGGGATGCCGGCTTCTACCTTACCCACAAGGTCGGCACCTACGTCAGCCGCCTTCGTGTAGATACCTCCACCCACACGGGCAAAGAGGGCCTGCGTCGAGGCACCCATACCGAAGGTAAGCATCGTAGTGGTAATGACACAGAGTTTGTGTGTGGGTGTCAGCGTTTCGGCAGGTATTACGGCATTCAGCAACAGGTACCAGAAGGAAATGTCCAGCAGTCCCAGTCCGACCACTACCAGCCCCATCACCGCACCACTGCGGAAGGCGATGCGCAGACCGCCGTTCAGCGAGCCGCGGGCTGCATTGGCTGTTCGGGCCGAAGCATAAGTGGCCGTCTTCATGCCCAGAAAGCCCGAAAGGCCCGAGAAGAAGCCACCCGTCAGAAAGGCTACCGGCACCCAGTGGTTCTGCACATCGAAGCCATAGGCCATGATGGAGAACAGAATGACCAGCCCCAGGAAGACCAGTCCCACAATCTTATATTGCTGTTTCAGGTAAGACATGGCGCCCTTGCGCACGGCCGCCGCAATCTTGATCATTTGAGGAGTACCTTCGCTCTCCTTCATCATCTGACGATGGAAATACCAGGCAAAGCCAAGGGCCAGCACGGAAGCTACCGGTACGACCCAGAATAGAAGTTGATCCATAGCATTCTTTATGTTTTGAGGTTTGACAAAATAGAATGCGCTAAATATATAGAATTGAGACGGAATAAGCAAATTTGTTTACCACTATTCTCATCGCTATGGCAACCAATCAAATGCTAAAAAAACAAAAAGGCACCGTTTCCTTACGGGCAAGAAAGGCATTTGCCTATCTTTGCTCCACACAAATGAAAAAAGATAACCGCATATACAAGGTTGCAACGTGGATCATCATCCTGCTTTTCGCCATGCTGCAACCCCTCGGACAGTATGAATCGCTGCCCGATGACGTGACTTCGTTCGACAACTGCGAAATGCAGTTCTGCCAGCAAGGCTCGACCTGCATCGACGAAGACACCACTCCCTATGCCCCTTCGGCAACAAGGCTGCGCCACCAGACGACGTCGGTTTCCGGCCCGTCAGTCATCCAGCGCCACGTTTCATCCCTGTCGGCCTGTTCCGGCCGGAAAACCTTGTGCACACCCTCGGCCGACTATATCCGCCGCCGTTCCACGCTGTGCATCTATCGGCTTTAGACACAAGTTCCATCCTACAGCTTTTATTTTATCAACCGGACGGGCCTTTATCCTATCCCAAAGGCTCGCGTCCGCATGTTTCACTTAATACTCATTTTATGGGACTTGTACTTTTATACCTTATTCTTGCCCTTTCCGTATCTTTTCTCTGCTCCGTCATGGAAGCAGTGCTGTTGTCTACCCCCATGTCCTTCATCACCATGAAGGAACAGTCCGGCGCCAAGTCGGCCACCCTGCTCAAGCGGCTGAAGCAGGACATTGACAAACCCATCGCCGCCATTCTGTCACTGAACACCATCGCCCACACCGTGGGTGCGGCGGGCGTCGGAGCCGAAGCCGTAAAAGTGTTCGGCGAAGCTTATTTCGGCATCATCTCCGCCGTACTGACCATCCTCATCCTTGTCCTCTCCGAAATTATCCCGAAGAGTGTGGGTGCCAACTATTGGCGTTCGCTGGCTGTGCCTTCGGCCCGCATCATCCGGGGTATGATTCTGATCTCCTATCCGCTGGTGTGGCTGTCCGAACTGATTACGCGCCTGGTGGCGCCGTCGAAGCACGAGGCTTCGGTGAGCCGCGAAGAGGTGTCGGCCATGGTGTCTATCGGTGCCGAGGAAGGCGTGTTCCAGAAGGACGAAAACCGAATGATACAGAACCTGATCAAGCTGGACAACGTAACGGCCCGCGACGTGATGACGCCTCGTGTAGTAGTGGCCGCTGCACCCGAGGACACCACACTGAAGGACTTCTACCGCAGCAAGCAGTTCTGCAACTATTCGCGCATCCCCGTCTTCCACAACAACGAAGACAACATCACGGGCTACGTGCTGCGGCAAGTCGTATTGGAGCGCCTGGCCGAAGACAAGTTCGACATGAAACTGTCCGACATTGTACGCCCCATCCTGACCTTCCCCGAAAGCACTTCGGTTTCGAAAATCTGGGAAAAAATGCTTGAGAAGAAAGAGCACATCTCCATCATCATCGACGAATATGGCTGTCTGCGGGGCATCGTCACCATGGAAGACATCATCGAAACAGCCCTCGGTTTCGAGATTGTGGACGAGCGCGACGCCGTGACCGACATGCAGAAGCTGGCGCGTGACCGCTGGCAGAAACGGAAGGCAGAACAGGGTTCCACCTTCTAAAAGCGTATACCGGAAGCAGTGAATCTTCCCCCCTCGCAGAAGCACTCCAGAGCTGTCCGGGAGCCATACAAGTACGGCTCGTGAGAGACACTTGTGTTGCTCGTGAGCCGTGCAAGTGTCCCACACGAGCCGCGCAAGTGTGGTTCACAGGGGTATTTGCGTCACTCTACGGTCACCGCCGTACCGGCTGCCGTCACCATCAGCATGGAGCCGCTGCCGCCCACAGTTTCGTAGTCCAAGTCAACGCCTATCACGGCATTGGCCCCCAAGGCACGAGCCTACTCTTCCATCTCGCGCAAGGCAGTTTCCTTGGCTTCGCGCAGCACTTCTTCATAAGAGCTGCTGCGTCCGCCCACAATGTCGCGGATACCGGCAAAAAAGTCACGGAACACATTGGCACCGATAATGGTCTCGCCCGACACGATGCCGTAGTAGCGGGTAATTCTCCCGCCGTCAATCATAGAAGTGGTTGTAAGTAACATATCTGTCTCGTCATTTAAAAGTTATTTGCTCTTATTAGACGCAACCGATGGAGGAAAAGTTGCAGGAGGGAGAGAAAAAGATGGAAAAATCAAAGAAAAGGGTCGGACAGATAATATAAACCGCAGAGAATACGGATTTAAATTGCAATCCGTGTCCTCTGCGGCTTTATGGTTCCGATTGACGGCTTTAAATATCAGAACATCCTGCTCACGCGCTCCACACCGGCTACCAGCGCATCGATTTCTTCCTTCGTATTATACAAGGCGAAGGAAGCGCGGACAGTACCCTCGATGCCAAGCCGTTGCATCAGCGGCTGGGCGCAATGATGCCCCGTGCGCACGGCAATGCCAAGGCGGTCGAGCAGCGTACCCATATCGAAGTGATGGATGTTGCCCACAAGGAAGGAGATGACACTACCCTTTTCGGGAGCTTCGCCAAAGATACGCATGCCGGGTATTTCCTTCAGGCGACGGGTGGCGTACTCGGTCAGTTCGTGCTCGTAGGCGGCGATGCGATCCATACCGAGGGCGGAAACGTAATCCAGTGCCTTAGCCAAGCCTGTAGTGCCGATGTAGTCGGGCGTACCGGCCTCGAACTTAAAAGGCAGTTCGTTGAACGTGGTGCGCTCGAACGAAACGTGCTGAATCATCTCGCCACCACCCTGATAGGGAGGCAGCTTGTCGAGCCAGTCTTCCTTTCCATAAAGCACGCCAACGCCTGTGGGACCGTAAATCTTATGTCCGGAAAAGACGTAGAAATCGGCATCGAGCGCCTGCACATCCACCGGCATGTGAGGGATGCTCTGCGCACCGTCCACCAGCACGGGGACGCCGTGGGCATGGGCCGTGGCTATCATTTCGCGCACAGGGTTCACCGTGCCTAATACGTTGCTGACGTGAGTCACACAGACAATCCGGGTACGTGGAGTGAAGAGCCGTTCGTATTCGTCCAGCAGCAATTCGCCGCGGTCGTTCATGGGAATCACACGGAGGACAATGCCCTTACGCATCTGCAGCAGTTGCCAGGGGACAATGTTGCTGTGGTGCTCCATGGTGGAAACAATCACCTCGTCGCCCTCCTTCAGAAAAGCTTCGCCGAAGCTGGAGGCCAACAGGTTGATGCTTTCAGTCGTGCCGCGGGTGAAAACTATCTCGGTGGTGCTGCGGGCGTTGATGAAACGGCGCACCGTCTCGCGGCTGGCTTCGTGAAGTTCAGTGGCCTGCTGCGACAGGAAATGGACCCCGCGGTGCACGTTGGCATTGACGCTGTAATACTCGTCGGTGATGGCATCGACTACGCAGCGCGGCTTCTGGGTCGTGGCGCCGTTGTCCAAGTAAACCAGCGGCTTGCCATAGACGGTGCGGGCGAGAATGGGGAAGTCGGCTCTTATCTGTTGAATATTATACATATCTATTTACTAATTAAAAGTTCCAAAATCGTTCATCTTGTTGGTCCATATCTAATCCATCATTATAATATCCCCAATTATAATAGTCTTTCCAAGCATCATATTTTTTATCATCTTCACATTCCCATTTTTCATCATATTCGACAACATCTTTAACATCTACTGCATCTTTTTGTGGCAAAAAAGTCCCAGAAACAATAGCATTGCTAAATATTTTCTCACATAATTCATCAGCGTTACCCCCATTTTCAGCACATTTTCCATCTGCTGTTTCAAATAACGTTAATTTAATAGAGGACAGGGCTCTTGGCATGTGACTAACTTTAACTGTTATCAACCTTCCATTTTCATATATCTCTTCATTTACAATTTCCCTCTTAATTGTTTCATACACACCTGTAACAGAATTAGGATTTACTTTATAAAAAGAGAACGGCGTTTTCCATTCATAGGACATCAATCTAATAAATACAGGACTTCCTATTACATTCCCCATATTATCCGTTATACATTTTTTCTCAAGTTCTTCTGCTTGTGCTATTGTAGGAGGACATAGTCTTTTTTCAAATTTTGGCGGCAAATATTCTCCATGAGAATAAAGATAATCTTCTAAATTAATATACATATCAACCTCCGATCTAATACCTATAGCTATAATATCAAAACAAGGAGGGAGTTTTCCGCAATCTACCTTAACAAACTTTTTTATTAGACATTTCATATAAGACAATTCTATAAAAAACATATTTGTCAATCTTCAATACAATATATATTATTTACATATAGCCTTACAGTCCTGACAACGCCCCAGCTCGCCGCGGAAGCGCTTCTCAACCAGCAGGTGCAGGCGGTCGCGCAAGGCGTCGAGGCGGATGGTGTCTATCACTTCGTTGACGAAAGCAAACATCAGCAACAGACGGGCTTCGTGCATCGGAATACCACGCTGACGCATGTAGAACAAGGCTGCGTCGTCCAGCTGACCGACTGTCGCACCGTGACTACACTTCACGTCGTCGGCATAGATTTCCAGTTGCGGCTGCGTGTACATACGAGCCTCGCGAGTAGCACAGAGGTTGCGGTTGGTCTGCTGCGAACTAGTGTGTTGCGCACCGGGACGAACCAGTACCAGTCCGGCAAAAGCCCCCGTAGCCTGGTCGTCGAGCACATACTTGAAAAGCTCGTTCGACGTACAGCTGGGCACGGCGTGGTCGATGACGGTGTGGGTATCGACATGCTGGTTCTTGTCAGCAATGGCCATGCCGCAGAGGTTGATTTCGGCATGCTCGCCAGCCAGGGTCACGTTGACAGTATTGCGTGTGGTGCCGCCTGTCAGCGTCATACCGTTCAGCAAGACATTACTTCCGCTGTCCTGACGGACGTACATGCTACTGACACGTACGGTGCTGGTATGTGTTTCCTCCAGCTCGTACAGGTCGAGTACGGCATTCTGTCCCACAAAGACTTCCACTACTTGTGTAGCCAGGAAGCTGACTGCATCCATTGCATGATCGCATACCAGCAGACGAGCCTGCGCACCGTCTTCCAGCACAATCAGCACACGACGGTTCACCATCAGATTGACGTCGCTGCGCAGGATATTGACCAACTGAATGGGGCGTTCTACCACTACGTTCTTAGGCACATAAAGCAGCACACCGTCTTGCGTCAAAGCCGTGTTGAGGGCAGTCACTCCGTCCTTGGATGTATCGGCCAGCTTGCCGTAGTATTTCTTCACCAGTTCGGGATGTTCCGCTGCCAGCTGACGTAAGCTGCCGAAGAGCACGCCTTCGGGTAAATGCGACTTGGGCAATGACTTGCTATAAAAAGTATCGTTCACAACAAAATAGAGCGAAGTGCTCATGTTGGGCACGTCGCACTTGAACACGTCGTACGGATTGACTGGTATGTCGAGCTGCTTCAGGTTGAGCCCGTAGTCGGGTTCGAACAGTTTGCTGACATCGGTGTACTTGTATTTCTCGTCCTTGCGGGTGGGGAAGCCCAGACGCTCGAAATCGGCAAACGCCGCTGCACGGGGGGCATTCATCACCTCGCAACTGTGCTGGCATATCATGGCCTCGCACTGCGAGAACAGGTCTATGTATTGTTGTTCGGGTCTCATAATCTCAATGAAGAATTATGAATGAAGAATGAAGAATGAAGAATTTACCTCCAATCCATAAGCGAAAAACAGCAATTCTTCATTCTTCATTCTTCATTCTTCATTTAACTGCTCTTTCTTTATCCAGTCGAAGCCGCGGTTCTCGATTTCTGTTGCCAGTTCGGGACCACCGGTCTTCACGATGCGGCCGTTCAGGAGGACGTGTACCACATCAGGCTTCAGATAGTCCAACAAACGCTGGTAGTGCGTGATGATCATGGCCGAGGTCTGCGGCGTGCGCAGCTTGTTGAAGCCCTCGGCCACAATACGCAACGCATCCACATCAAGGCCAGAGTCTGTCTCGTCGAGGATGGCGAAAGTTGGCTCCAGCATAGCCATCTGGAAGATTTCGTTGCGCTTCTTTTCACCGCCGCTGAAGCCCTCGTTTACCGAACGGTTGGCCAGTTTGCTGTCCAGTTCGACGATGGCACGCTTCTCGCGCATCAGTTTCAGGAACTCGCTTGCCGAAAGGGCAGGCAGATGGCGGTACTTGCGCTGCTCGTTGACGGCAGTACGCATAAAGTTCACCATCGATACACCGGGAATCTCGACCGGCGTCTGGAAGGAAAGGAAGATACCCTCGTGGGCACGGTCTTCGGGCGAAAGGGCCAGCAGGTCCTTTCCGTTGAAAGTAATGGAGCCACGTGTCACTTCGTAAGCAGGATGGCCTACAAGAACGTTGCTCAGCGTACTCTTTCCGGCACCATTCTGGCCCATAAGGGCGTGTACCTCACCGTCGCGGATGGTAAGATTGATGCCTTTCAATATCTCTTTGCCATTAATGCTGGCATGAAGGTCTTTTATCTCTAACATAACTTATGTAATTAAGAATGAAGAATGAAGAACGAAGAATTACTTTTTCCTCATCCCGACTTCCTCATTCAATTTGATTCTTAATTCTGCATTGTTCGTTCATCATTTATCCCACACTGCCTTCCAGCGAGATGCTCAGCAGTTTCTGAGCCTCGACGGCAAACTCCATGGGCAACTTGTTGAGCACTTCCTTGGCATAGCCGTTGACGATAAGCCCCACGGCGTCTTCGCTCGAAATGCCGCGCTGGTTGCAATAGAATATCTGGTCTTCACTGATTTTGCTGGTGGTAGCTTCGTGTTCCACTACCGCCGTTTCGTTGTGAATGTCCATGTAAGGGAAAGTATGTGCACCGCACTTGTCGCCCAGCAGCAGCGAGTCGCACTGACTATAGTTACGGGCATTGTCTGCCTTGGGGCTGACACGAACCAAACCACGGTATGAATTCTCGCTCCGCCCGGCCGAAATACCCTTGCTGACAATGGTCGAACGGGTATTCTTTCCGATATGTATCATCTTCGTACCTGTATCGGCCTGCTGGTAGTTATTGGTCACGGCTACGCTGTAGAACTCGGCCACGGAATTGTCGCCTGCCAGGATGCACGAAGGATATTTCCAGGTAATGGCACTACCCGTCTCGACCTGCGTCCACGACAACTTGCTGTCCACACCCTTACAGATGCCACGTTTGGTGACGAAGTTATAAACGCCACCCTTGCCTTCGGCATCGCCTGGATACCAGTTCTGCACGGTGCTGTATTTCACCTCGGCACGGTCGTGCACCACAATCTCCACAATGGCGGCATGAAGCTGGTTCTCGTCACGCATCGGAGCCGTACAGCCTTCCAGATAGGAAACGTAGGCATCGTCATCGGCCACAATCAGCGTACGTTCAAACTGTCCTGTACCTTGCGCATTGATGCGGAAGTAGGTGGACAACTCCATGGGGCAACGCACACCTTTGGGGATGTAAACAAACGATCCGTCGGAGAATACAGCGGAGTTAAGCGCGGCAAAGAAATTGTCGCGATAAGGGACAACCGAGCCCAGATACTTCTGCACCAGATCGGGATGCTCGCGAATAGCTTCACTCATCGAACAAAAGATGATGCCTTTCTCCATCAGTGTCTCCTTGAAAGTAGTCTTCACAGAGACGGAGTCCATCACGGCATCCACGGCCATGCCGCTCAGTGCCATCTGCTCCTCCAAGGGAATGCCCAGTTTATTGAAGGTTTTGATCAGTTCAGGATCCACTTCGTCCATACTCTTGGGACCTTCCTTCTTCTTAGTCGGGTCGGCATAGTAAGAGATGGACTGATAGTCAATCTCGGGAATGCGGAGGTGAGCCCATGTGGGCATCTCCAGTGTCAGCCAGTGGCGGTAAGCCTTCAGGCGGAACTCCAGCATCCAGTCGGGCTCACCCTTCTTTTGGGAGATAAGACGGATAACGTCTTCGTTCAAGCCCTTCTCGATGACATCGGTATGCACGTCGGTGGTGAAGCCATATTTGTACTTCTCCTGCGTGAGTTCCTTGACATATTTATTGGGTTCTTCTTGCATCACAATATAAAATCAATGAATTATTTATGAATCACTATACTATAAGTCAACCGAAAGTTTGTCCAAATCACCGTTTACAAATTCTTCTGCAACTGTTTTTGCCACAGGAAAGAAGATGCCGGCAAACGATTCCATGGGATAATATAACACCGATTCTTTCTTTTTTGTTTTATCAATCAGTGAATTATCGGAATCGATGAATTCGAGTACACCAATCAGCAGACTGACCAGCAGAAGATACTTCAATGCGCCAAGCCCCGAGCCCAGCCAACGGTTCACCCAACCCAAGGAAACAGCCTCCATGGCTTTAGTCAGCAAAGCGGCTATCAGCGTAAAAGCCAAAGGTACCGCAATCCAGATCAGGACAAAAGCCAGTATTTGTGCAAACGTCATGGAATCGGTCAGGGCAGGACATAGCTTTTCGGCTGCCGAAGCATACAAGGCTTTAGCAGCCAATAGTCCCACAATCAGTCCGAGCAGAGATGCCAGCTGTTTTATAAAACCTTTGATAAATCCCAGCACTGCCCCGATACCTACAATAACAAGTATGATGATATCAATCGTTGTCATGCTTCTCTCTATTTGCAAGGCTATAGCCAAAAGTATTCTTCTGTTTCGGCATTACCTTATTTATTATATAAACTTCAGCCGCAGGCAACACCGACAACGCAGATTTCACTTTCCCTTGCGGTATGACAACACGAATCATTCGTGCAGCACAAAATCTATGTCATCCGCGTTAGCTGCGGCTGAAGAATCAACTATTCAAATTACAATGTCTGCTTTACTTCTACTTCTTCATAGGTTTCGATGATATCGCCCACCTTGATGTCGTTGCAGTTGGTCAGGCTGATACCACACTCGAAGTTAGTACCTACTTCCTTCACATCGTCCTTGAAGCGTTTCAGTGCATTGATGTTTCCGCTAAAGATTACAATACCATCGCGAATAAGGCGTGCCTTGTCGGTTCGTTTCACCTTTCCGGTCTTCACCATGGCACCAGCTACCATACCAACCTTGCTGATGTTGAATACTTCGCGCACTTCGATGGTTGCAGTTACCTGTTCCTTCACAGTCGGAGCAAGCATACCTTCCATAGCGGACTTCACTTCCTCGATAGCGTCGTAGATCACAGAATACTTGCGGATATCTACACCTTCCTGCTCGGCCAACTTGGCTGCCGAGTTAGACGGACGTACCTGGAAGCCGACAATAATAGCATCGGAAGCGGCGGCCAGCGAAACATCGGATTCGGAAATCTGTCCCACACCCTTGTGAATAACGTTGACCTGAATCTGCTCGGTAGACAACTTGATAAGAGAGTCGCTCAAAGCTTCGACAGATCCGTCCACGTCGCCCTTCACGATAATGTTCAGTTCGTGGAAGTCGCCCAAAGCCAAACGACGTCCTACTTCGTCCAGCGTCAGCATCTTCTGTGTACGCAATCCCTGTTCGCGCTGCAACTGTTCGCGTTTGTTGGCAATTTCGCGTGCTTCCTGTTCGGTTTCGATTACGTGGAACGTATCACCTGCAGCCGGCGCACCGTTCAGACCCAGAATCAGAGCGGGTTCAGCCGGACCGGCTTCTTTCATACGCTGGTTACGTTCGTTGAACATGGCTTTCACCTTACCATAGTTGGTTCCGGCCAACACGATATCGCCCACTTTCAAGGTACCGTTCGAAACGAGCACTGTTGCCACGTAACCGCGACCTTTATCAAGTGAAGACTCAATGATAGAACCTGTTGCCTTCCGGTTAGGATTAGCCTTCAGGTCAAGCATTTCGGCTTCGAGCAATACTTTTTCAAGCAATTCGGGAACACCAATACCCTTCTTTGCCGATATATCCTGTGACTGATATTTACCACCCCATTCTTCAACGAGGAAGTTCATACTTGCCAATTCTTCCTTAATCTTATCGGGGTTGGCAGTCGGTTTATCAATCTTGTTGATGGCAAAAACAATGGGCACACCGGCAGCCATGGCATGATTGATAGCTTCTTTGGTCTGCGGCATCACATTGTCGTCGGCTGCCACGATGATGATAACAACGTCTGTTACCTTGGCACCACGGGCACGCATGGCAGTAAAGGCTTCGTGACCCGGTGTATCGAGGAATGTAATCCGGCGTCCGTCTTCCAGCTTCACATTGTATGCACCGATGTGCTGCGTGATACCACCCGCCTCACCGGCAATAACGTTAGCCTTACGGATATAGTCGAGCAACGATGTCTTACCATGGTCTACGTGACCCATCACAGTAACAATCGGGGCACGAGGCTCCAAGTCTTCTTCTGCATCAGCTTCTTCGACAATGGCCTGAGCCACCTCGGCACTGACATACTCGGTCTTAAAGCCAAACTCCTCGGCTACCAGATTGATAGTCTCGGCATCGAGACGCTGGTTGATAGATACCATAATACCGATGCTCATGCAAGTTCCGATTACCTGTGTCACAGGTACGTCCATCATGCTTGCCAATTCGTTAGCTGTTACGAACTCCGTCAGCTTCAGTACTTTGCTATCGGCCATTTCCTGATTTTCGAGTTCGTGCATACGGTCGGCCGCCTGTTCACGTTTCTCTTTACGATACTTGGCTCCCTTACTCTTACCCTTGGCTGTAAGACGTGCCAACGTTTCTTTTACTTGCTTAGCAACATCTTCTTCGCTTACCTCCTGTTTTACTACAGGCTTCTTGAAGCGATCCTTATTCTTCTTTCCGCTACCTGGCTGTCCGGGCACTCCCGCCATCGGGTTACCACCTTTCTGACGGTCGTTTCCTCCACGCTGGAAGTTGGAAGCATTATTGATATCTACTTTTTCCTTATTGATGCGCACGCGTTTCTTCTTGCCGCCCAAGTCTCCATCGTTGATGTCCTTCATCTTGCTGTCTTCCCGACGGATTTCCTTAATGATGGCTTCTTTCATCTGCTTGCGCTGATCCATGCGCTGCTTTTCCTTCTCTTCACGCTCGCGTTTCTTTTCTTCCTTCGATTTCTTCTTGGGGCGTGTAGACTGGTTCAAAGCAGCCAGGTCGATTTGGCCTATGACATTGATTTTCGAAACGAACTCCGGCTGGCGAATCTTGAAGATTTCCTCCTCGCCCGATTTCTTCGTTTCTTCCGTATGCTCAGCTTCAGATTCTGCTCCATCTGCCTCGTCCGATGCAGACGCATTTTCCTGAAGAGGTTCTTCTGCTGGTTCGGCTTGCTGACTGGCAGACACTACGTCTTCCTGACTGTCGGCAGCTGCGGCATCCTGTACCAAGGTCTGCTCGGGCTGCGAAGAAACAACCTGTGCCTGCGGCTCGGGCTGTGACTCTTCTACTTGTTTATCGGATTCATCAGCCGTTACAGTTGTCTCCTGTTCAGCCTGTACATTGGTGGCCACTTCTTCTACTTTCTCTATTGTTTCCACGTTTTTTTCCTCGGTACTCTTCTCCATTTGCGTATTATGTACTTCTTCCTCTTTCTCCACTACCGGACGACGGTTCAGCTTGTCAAGGTCGATCTTACCTACTGGCTTGAACTTCGGGCGTATATCTTCCGGAATCACAGTTCTGATTTCTTCTGACTTCGTTTTCTCCTGAGTTTCCGTTTCGTATCCGTCGATCGATACAGAAGCCTTATTACGCTCCTTGTTCTGACGCACCTGGCTGAAACGTTCAGACTTCATCTTGAGATCCTTGTCTGTACTGAACTCTTTCTTGAGCATTTCGAACTGTTCATCCGTAATCTTCGTGTTAGGATTTGCCTCCACGGTAAACCCTTTCTTTTGCAGGAATTCGACAGCCGTCGTAATTCCTACATTCAAATCTCTTGTTACTTTATTTAACCTAATCGTCATACTTTAATTTTAATGAATAATAGTGGAGAAAGAAGTGGGGTAAGTCATGCTGTTCGCCCGGACTTACTCATTGTTGTCGTCTTCAAACTCCTGTTTCAAAATACGTAATACATCGTCCACCGTTTCTTCTTCCAAATCGGTCTTTTCGATCAGCATTTCACGGGGCGCGTTGAGCACTGCCTTGGCAGTATCTATACCGATAGACTTGATGGCATCGATCACCCATCCGTCTATTTCGTCGCGGAACTCGTCGAGATAGATATCTTCGTCCTCAACGGCACTGTCATCCAGTTCACGGAAGACGTCGATGGTGTATTCTGTCAACATGCTGGCCAACTTGATGTTCAAACCTCCCTTACCGATGGCCAATGACACTTCTTCGGGTTTCAGGAAGACTTCGGCCTTGCGTTCTTCTTCGTTCAGACGTATGGACGAAATGTGTGCAGGGCTGAGGGCACGTTGGATAAAGAGTTGTATGTTGGATGTATAATTGATCACATCAATGTTCTCGTTACGCAGCTCGCGTACGATACCGTGAATACGGCTTCCCTTCACACCGACGCAGGCTCCTACGGGGTCGATGCGATCGTCGTAGCTTTCTACGGCAATCTTGGCACGTTCGCCGGGAATGCGTGCAATCTTCTTGACGGTGATCAGACCGTCGTTGATCTCGGACACTTCCATTTCGAGCAAACGTTGCAGGAAGACGGGCGACGTACGGCTCAGAATGATTTTCGGATTGTTGTTCTTGTTGTCCACACGGGCTACCACGGCACGGGCCGTCTCACCTTTACGGTAGAAGTCGCCCGGAATCTGCTCGGTCTTGGGTAACAGCAGTTCGTTTCCTTCGTCGTCGAGCAGCAGGATTTCTTTCTTCCAGATCTGATATACTTCTGCATTGACAATGGTGCCTACCTTGTCGATATACTTGTTGTAAAGGCTGTCCTTTTCAAGTTCCAGTATCTTGGAAGCCAGTGTCTGGCGCAGATTCAGGATGGCACGGCGTCCGAACTTGGCAAAGTTCACTTCGTCGGTCACTTCCTCGCCCACCTCGTACGAAGCATCTATCTTCTGTGCCTCGCTCAGCGAGATTTGCAGGTTGGGGTTCTCCAGGTCTTCGTCGGCCACCACTTCACGGTTACGCCATATTTCGAAGTCACCCTTGTCGGGATTCACGATTACGTCGTAATTCTCGTCGGTACCAAACATCTTTGCAATGACGCTGCGGAACGACTCTTCCAGCACGCTCACCATCGTGGTACGGTCTATATTCTTCAGTTCCTTAAATTCCGAAAATGTGTCTATCAAGCTGACAGTTTCTTCTTTCTTGGCCATAAGTCTTATTTAAAACTGATTAAGTATTTAGTATATTTTATTTCTTCGTATGCAAAGGTCAGGTCTTCGTCTACCATCTTAGGACGTTTGGCACCTTCTTCTTTCACCTTCTTCTGTACAGTCACGATGAAGCGTTGTTCGTCGGCATCCTTCAGCACTCCGTGCAGTTTACGCCCGTCGCAGGTAAGCACTTCGACTTCGCTGCCGATGTGGCAGAGGTATTGTTGCAGCACCTTGAAAGGTTGCCCGATACCTGCCGAGCCTACTTCCAGCTCGTAGTCTTCTTCTTCTCGATTCAGCTTGGACTCAATGTAGCGGCTCAGTTCCACACAGTCTTCAATCCAAACACCGTCTTTGTGGTCTATTTCTACCACGATTTTATCATCCGGGCTGATGGTCACATCGACCAGGAAGTAGTCTTTTCCTTCCAGCCACTCATCAACAATCTGACAAACAGTTTTCTTTTCTATCATAGATTAACTAATAAGAACAAAAAAGAGGAGCTTGATTGCCCCTCCACCTTTCATCCGTTTCCGGTGCAAAGATATAAATAATCTGCTCGCCTGCAAAATATTAGAACGAAAAAATTACGCAACAGAAACAAGCTGTGCGGCGCATAGGGGTTTCTCCTGCACTCAATCATGCGCATTTCAAATTTTTATTTCATATCCGGTAGGTTCTTTCCAAACGTAATATATGGCTTTTCTCCCTATTTAACCTGCCCAAATCTCGGAATTCGCTCAATTTCTTCCTCAAAAGAGGCAATTTAAATGAAATTTCCAACGTAACTTTGCGAAGTTAACTAAAACACATCACGTATCATGAAAACTTTACTCAGAACACTGCTTATTCTGCTTGCAGGAAGTTGCCTCTGCACAAATCCGGCGAAAGCACAAAACAAACAGCTGAAACCACGTCTGGTAGTACTGACCGACATCGCTCCCGCCAATGTGGAGCCCGACGACATGGAGTCGCTCATCCGTCTGCTGGTACATGCCGACTTGTATGAAATTGAAGCCATCATCGCCACCAGCGGATGGAACAGCAGCGGCGGCCCCTACCCCACCAGCTGGATGGACAGCATCAACACCGTTATCGACGCTTACCAGAAAGACTTGCCCAACCTGATGAAACGCTCGGCACAGAGCGGATTCCTGCCCCTGAAAAAAGAGAACCGCCAACAGCAGCTTGGCTATTGGCCCAGCGCCGACTATCTGCGAAGCAGGGTGATGGCGGGCAGCCTGGAACTGGGCAAAGACAAACTGGGAGAAAAGAACAACTCGCGCGGCAGCGACTTCCTGATTCAGCTGGCCGACGAGGACGACGACCGCCCGCTGTGGATTGCCGCCTGGGGTGGAGCCAACACCCTGGCACAAGCCATCTGGAAAGTGCAACGCGAACGGACGGAAGAGCAACTGAAAGCCTTCCTGGACAAACTCTACGTCTACACCATCACCGACCAGGACGTGTCCTGGGGCGACCGCGACAACCACAAGTACAGCTCGCACTACTGGATGCGCCAGACGTGCGGCAAATCGCTGCGTTTCATCTGGGACGAAAGCGCCTGGCTCTCGCAATGCGGACTGGGCAGCAGCCGCTGGGGCGAATACGCCACCCATATACAGGGCCACGGACACCTGGGCCGCATCTACCCCAAGAACAAATACGGTGTAGAAGGTGACACACCCTCCTACCTGCACCTAATGCCCAACGGACTGAACAACCCCGCCGTCTTCAACGAAGCGGGCTGGGGCGGCTACTTCGAGTGGGGACTGAGTCCCGACGGCGAAACCAGCTGCTACACCAACCACCAGCCCGAAGTGAAGAAAATATCGCAGAAGTACGAAAATTACTTCTACCCCACTATCTTTGCCAACTTCGCCGCCCGCATGGACTGGGCTGCCCAAGGGAAAGGCAACCGCAACCCCGTCGTGATAGTCAACCGACAGAAAGGGCTGGATGCCGTCAGCCTTAAAGCCCGTGCCGGAGAAACCATCCAACTGGATGCCTCGAAATCGTCCGACCCCGACGGCGACCGCCTCAGCTACCACTGGTGGATACTGCCCGAAGCCGGAACCTATGCCGGTACGCCGGAGATAGAGCATGCCGACGCGGCCTGTGCCACCCTCACCGTGCCTGCCGACGCAGCCGGAAAGACCCTTCACGTCATCTGCGAAGTGACCGACGACGGACAGCCCGCACTGAAGGGCTACCGCAGAGTAATCATAACCGTCAACCCCTAACAACACCCTATAACTCATGAGAAAAAAACTATCCCTCGCCTTTCTTCTGCTGCTCGTAGCGGGCAGCCTGTTGCAGGCAGCACCGCGCCTGCGTGTAGTCATCATGACCGACTTCCCTCCAGTGGACGTAGTGCCCGGCGGAATGGGATTCGGCGCTCCCGAACGCCGAAGCGACTCGGACGACGTACAGTCGATGGTCCGCTTCCTGCTCTACACCAACGAATTCGATGTAGAGGGCCTCATCGCCACTTCGGGCACCTTTGCCAACGTGGCCAACAAACAGAATCTGCTGGATATGCTCTACCTGTACGAAGCCGTACAGCCCAACCTGAAACGGCACGACAACCGCTACCCGACTGCCGACGCCCTGCGCCGGGTGACGTGGCAGGGACGCTCGGGCACGTGGGGCAAAAAGGCCGATGAAATCGTAGGAAAAGATTGCGACAGCGAGGCATCCGAACAGATTATCCGCCTGCTGGAAGAACCCGACGCACGCCCCGTGTGGTTCTGCGTCTGGGGAGGAACAGCCGACCTGGCCCAGGCCCTGTGGAAAATACAGCAGACCCGTCCCCGTGCCGAAGCCGAACGCCTGATGGCCAAAGTACGCATCTACATGATAACCTTGCAAGACGGCTCGGGACAATGGCTGCTCGACACATTCCCCCACCTGTTCACCATCATGTCGCGCCAGAACTACATGGGCATGTTCTGGAACGCCGTAGGCTCCGACCCGTCGGTGGCCGACCTGAAGTGGGTGAACCAGCACATCCGTCGCGGCCATGGACTGCTGGGTATGGCATACCCCGAAAGCGGTTTCTATCCCGACACGCCCGGTGTGTGGGAAGGCGACTCGCCCTCGTACCTCTACCTCGTAAGCGCCGCCTTAGGCATCAGCGATGCCGAAAAGCCCGACCAGCCCAGCTGGGGAGGCCGGTTCATCCGTCCCAACGCGAACAAGAACCACTGGTTCGACTCGCCCGAAGGCGGAAAGGCCGTCTACCAATGGCGCGCACAGTTTCAGGAAGACTTCGCCAAGCGTGCCGACTGGATGCTGCCGCCTGCCAAGTAAACGGCCGCGCACTGCATAGCACACAAACATAGCCCGCGAGCAACGCTTGTGTGGCTCATGAGAAACACTTGTGTGGCTCGCGAGCCGTGCAAGTGTCGCTCGCGAGCCACACAAGTGTCCTACAACTACCTGAAAACAGAGTGCTTTTTCTGGTAAAAACAATGCCTTCCGATATACTTTCCGCATCCGCCTCCTTCGCCATTCAGCTACAAGCCAGCCACATGTTTTCGGGACCGGAACGACGGGGAAACCGAAAAATGAATTATCTTTGCGAAGAATTATCTCTAAACGCATCCAAACCATGACACACCGTCTGAACACCAACAAGCAATTCATGATAGGCAACGGCATTCTGGCCTTCGCCGTCATCCTGGTAGTCGTGATATTCGTCTACATGAGCATGCGCCTGCAACGCGAGAAAGAAGGCGAACGCTACTTTGCCGAAACCTACAACATCACCTTGGTACACGGATTTGCCGGCGACTCCGTCTCCATCCTGATAAACGACAGCCTGCTCGAACGCCGCACCATCGACACCGAGCCGTTCAGCCTGTCCGTCAAGCGCTTCAGCGAGCAAAGCGCCCTGATGATTGTAGACAACGCTACCGACAAACTCTCCCTGTTCGAACTGAGCGAAAAAGGCGGCGACTACCACTTCGAAAAAGAAGGGGAAGAAGTAAAACTGCTGTCGCAGGAGTAAACCGCCCGCCCTACCGGCCAAGGCCACAAAGCCCCGTGCGGAATTGCCGCAGTTCCTGACGCAAGGCCAGCGCCCGTCCGTCAGTCATCCTGTCCAGCAAGGCCCAGAAACGGGGGCCGTGGTTCATCTCGCGCGTATGAGCCAGTTCGTGCAGCAGCACATAGTCTACCAGATGGCGCGGCAGGAGCAACAGATAAAAGGAAAGGTTGATGCTGCCCCGCGCCGAACAACTCCCCCACCGTCCGCAACTCGAATTGATCTTCACACTGCTGTACGTCAGCCCGTTCCGTGCGGCAAGCTGCTGCAAACGCGGCGGAAGCACCACTTTCGCATTCCTTCGCAACGCTTCGTCTATCACCTTGCGCAACCATGCCTGCAATGCCTCGTCGGCAAAGTCGGCATCCGGCGGACAGACAATCTGCATCTCGCCCACGCCAGAACGGGACAGGAAACGTTCCTGCCTACCGGGCACCAAAGTCAGCCGGAAGTAATCGGCATCAATCCGGAAATTCAGGTCGATCAGCGGACGCGCCAGTTTCTGCCGGGCTGCCAGCAGACGAGGACGCAACTGCTCGATGGCGCGTTTCACCTCGGCAAGCGGCGTACCGGGCGGCACCGTCACGTGTATGCCATCGGGCTTCGTGCGGAACGTCAGCCGCCGTGCACGGGCATCGGCACGCACCAGCAGCAACCCCAGCTGTTCGTCGTCTATCACATAAGGATTCGTCATATCAGCGTTTTTAATCAGGCAAAAGAACAAAGATTCCCCGAAACCACCAACAAAACCTCCATCAAACTCTGTCGCCCGCCCCGCAAACATCCCGTCTCCACCGGACAATCCACCCGCAAGACAGTACGCAAAAGCGGACAACTGTCCGTTTCCGAACAGAAGTAGATTCTTGATATTTGTTGCAAATCAGCCGATTAGACTTTTGGCACAAGAATTGTCCTACACATACCGACGAAACTTTTTTGAAAAAAACATCGCTAACCGTGCAACTTTTCAACAGGGCTCTACGTCTAACAAATAAACGAAACACTTAAAAACAAAAGATATGAAACGAATAACATCTATCCTTCTGGTCTTCATAATGGCCATCAGCACACAAGCCTGTTCTTTCTCCGGAAACTACGGTTTCGGAAACGGCAAACGCGTCAAAGGTAGCAACAACTATGTGACCAAAGAAATCCGTACCGGCAATTTCAAGAAGATAAGCGTCAGCGGAAGTTCCGACGTGACTTATACCCAGAAGTCCGGCAAACCAAAAGTAGAAGTCTATACCTCGGACAACATCGTCGAACTGCTCGACATCCACGTTAAGGACAACACTCTGCACATCGGCTTCAAGAAGGGCTACAACATATCTTATAACAAGCTCGAAGTGCGTGTCACCTCGCCCGACCTGAACAAGATCAGCGTAGCCGGTTCGGCCGACATTAACCTGGTCAACGGAATAAAGACCGACGACTTCGGAATAAGCGTGGCAGGTTCGGCCGACATCAAGAGCCCCCACACCATCGCCTGCGAAAACATCTGTAGCATTACCATAGCCGGATCGGGCGACATCGATGCCAACGCCCTGCGCTGCAACCGACTTGAGGTTTCGGTAGCCGGATCGGGCGACATGACCATAAAAGATGCCCAAGCCACCAGTGCCAATGCCTCGGTAGCAGGATCGGGGACCGTCACCATCGCAGGAAGCGTGGACAATGCCGAATACAGCGTGGCAGGTTCGGGCGACCTGAATGTTTCCAATCTTCGTGCCCGCAGCGTATCGGCACAGGTCAGCGGCTCGGGCGACATCCGCTGCCATGCCACCGAATACCTGAAAGCACGCACTGCCGGCAGCGGAGGCATCGGCTATAAAGGCAATCCGCAACTGGATCTTGAAAAGAAAGGCATATATAAACTCTAACAGCAAATATAAATTCTCTCTTTCCGAAGGGTGCGCACCAGCTGCCGCCACAGACAGAACAAACCTGCACAGAAATATCTCAGACACAATGCGGAGAATCCGACTGGGAACTCCGCGACAGCACAGGCAATCTGTGGCAAATACCCGAATAAGAGCACCCTTCCCAATACAGGCAAAAAGGCTTCCGCGAGGAAGCCTTTGCCGTTTCTGCCCAGTCGGGAAAAATAAAAGGGACGCTGCATCACGCGGCGTCCCATTTATCTTAGTTAGTTTCTATAAGAATTTTGAGAGAATTGAAACTTCACAGCTTCTAAATTTCCGTTTTTAATAAAGCACACTAACTATTTATATATATAAAGCAAATGAAAATGTTATTTTAAAAGCAAATTAAAAACTCTACTTCTTCAGTTCCTGCTTCTCCACCCGCTGCAGACTGTCAAGAATCTGCTGCTCGTGAGTTGCCGGCGTCTCCTCCGAAAGAGCTACCGACGGAGCGGAAATCTGTTTGCCGATGGTGTCGGCTGTGGTCATTTCCCCATTACCGTCATAGAACGAATGCTGCATCACGTTGCCCAGCGAAAGCACTACAGCCACTACAGCGGCAGCCTTGAACAGCGGCATAAAGCGCGACATCAGCGACATACGGCGTGCCTTGACTACCGGTACTTCTACCTGTGCCAGTACGCGCTCGTCGAAATCGTCGCTCAAACGGGCATCGTGCTGAAGCTGCTGGTACACAAACAAGTCTTTGTAACGGAGCAGATGTGCAGGGATGTTGCCCGCTTCGGCGAAGTAGGCACGCAACTGCGCTTCTTCCTCTAAGGAAGTTTCGCACTTCCAATAGCGCTCCAAGAGTTGTTCTATATGTTCAGAGTCCATAACCATCAATATCTATAAATCTTTGTTTTACCTTCTGCCGCGCCCTGAACAGGTTCACCTTCACTTGTTCTTCGGTCAGGTTCAAGGCTGCTGCTATTTCCTTGTAACTTTTTCCCTCTACATCCCTCAGCAACATGATTTGCCGTTGTTTTTCGGGAAGTTCGCCGATCAGGCGGTGCACCAGTGCCATGCGGTCCTTTGTCACCAGTCTGTCGTAGGGGCTCGATGCGTCGGGAGTCTGCTCCAGTTCCGGTGTCAGTTGCACCGTTTGCGCGTCTTTCTTTTCGCTGCGGTCGATGGCGAGGTTTCTGGCTACTGTCAGGCAATATGCCTCTATCGACCCGAACTGCGTCCACTCGTCGCGCTTGTTCCATACCCGAATCAGCGTTTCCTGTACAACATCCTCAGCCTCGGCCCTGTCGAAAACAATCTGCAGAGCCAGTCGGAAGAGTTTATCTTTCAGCGGAAGAATGTCATTACGAAAACTGATTTCTTGCATCTCTATTTACATTGACGGTTAAGTCGGCCGAAAGTTACAGCCGACCCCTGTTTTTTTCTGAAAAAATATGTTTTTTCCCGATTATCGGATGATACGGGTACCCTCGCCCGGCGTATTAATGGCCGATGCCTGCGTGATGATGACCTGCGACACGCCTGCACGGAGTGCCTCGAAAGCGTTCTCCAGCTTGGGAATCATACCACCCTGCACCACACCGTCGGCCACTAGCTGTTCGAAGTCGGCACGGGTGATTTGGGGAATGACACTGTCGTCATCGTTCTCGTCGCGAAGCACACCGCGCTTCTCAAAGCAGTAGACCAGCGTGACGTCGAACAGCTGTGCCAGAGCCTTGGCTGTCTCGCCGGCAATGGTGTCGGCGTTGGTATTGAGCATGTTGCCGCAACCGTCGTGAGTCAGCGGTGCCATCACCGGCACGACTCCCTTCGCAATGAGGTCGCCCAGCAGGGTTGCATCTACCCGTTCCACATCGCCTACAAAGCCGTAGTCCACGTCTTTCACAGGGCGCTTCACCGAACGGATGACGTCCATGTCAGCACCTGTCAGTCCCAGTGCATTGACACCGCATGCCTGCAAGCGGGCTACGATATTCTTGTTCACCAGTCCGCCATAGACCATGGTTACTATCTTCAGTGTTTCGGCATCGGTGATGCGGCGCCCGTTCACCATCTGGCTTTCGATGCCAAGGCGGGCAGCCAGCTTCGTTGCCGAACGTCCGCCGCCGTGCACCAGCACCTTGCGGCCTTCGATGGCGGCAAAGTCGCTCAGCAGTGCCTGGAGGGTGGCTTCCTCTTCTACTATTTTTCCTCCTACTTTGATCAGTGTCAGTTTCTCTTTCATATTCCTTTATATAAATAGTTCACCACAAAGGACACAGAAGAACACAGAGAGGGAAAAACTCTGTGAAACGCTGTGTCCTCTGTGGTGAAAAAGTTTTTTATTCCAAATAGGTATATCCGTACAGGCCCGAACGGTAGTTGGCCAGGAATTCCTTGCCTTCTTCGAGCGAGATGCGGCCTTCCTTCACAGACTGTGTCACCCAGGTTTCGAGCTTGCGCACCAGTTTCTTGGGATTGTACTGCACATAGTCCAGCACTTCGGCCACTGTTTCACCGTCAATCAGCTGGTCGATGGTGTATCCCTTGGAGTTGACAGAAACGTGTACAGCATTCGTATCGCCGAACAGATTGTGCATGTCGCCCAGAATCTCCTGATAAGCTCCTACCAGGAAGACGGCCAGGTAGTAGTGCTCGTTGTTGCGCAGCGAGTGGAGCGGCAGGGTTGTAGCGTCGGGGCGCGAGCTGACAAAGTTGGCAATCTTTCCGTCCGAGTCGCACGTCATGTCCTGAATGGTAGCTTCGCGGTCGGGTTTCTCGTCCAGACGCTGGATAGGCATGATGGGGAACATCTGGTCGATGGCCCACGAGTCGGGCAATGACTGGAACAGGGAGAAGTTGCAGAAATACTTGTCGGCCAGCAGTTTGCTCAGTTTGCGGAACTCGTCGGGACAGTGCTTCATGCCACTGGCAATGGAGTTGATTTCACGACAGATGCTCCAGTACAGTTTCTCAATCTGGGCACGGGTGTTCAGGTCTACAATGCCGTGGCTGAAGAGGTCGAGTGCTTCCTCGCGTATCTGCTGCGCGTCGTGCCAGGGTTCCAGCATGCTGCGTTGGCTCAGGTTGTCCCAGATGGCGTAAAGTTCTTTCACCAGTTCGTGCGCATTCTCGTCCGGTTCCCATTCATCGTCCATCTGCGGCAGGGAGGCTGTTTCGAGCACCTCGAAGATAAGTACCGAGTGGTGGGCCGTCAGGCTGCGTCCGGTTTCGGTGATGATGTTCGGATGAGGGAAACCGTGCTTGTCGGCTGCATCGACAAAGGTCGAAACAACGTCGTTCACGTATTCCTGAATGGAGTAGTTGACCGAGCTTTCGCTGTTCGAAGAGCGGGTACCGTCGTAGTCCACGCCCATACCGCCGCCGGTATCAACAAACTCGATGTTGAAGCCCATCTTGTGCAACTGCACGTAGAATTGCGAAGCTTCGCGCAGGGCGTTCTTGATGCGGCGTATCTTGGTGATCTGGCTGCCGATGTGGAAGTGTATCAGCTTCAGGCAGTCCTTCATCTCACGTGCTTCGAGGAAGTCGAGTGCTTCGAGCAGTTCACTCGAAGTCAGGCCGAACTTGCTGGCGTCGCCGCCGCTCTCCTCCCACTTGCCGCTTCCGCTGGAAGCCAGCTTGATGCGGATACCGATGTTGGGGCGTACCTTCAGCTGTTTGGCCATCTTAGCGATGAGATTCAGTTCGTTCAGCTTTTCTACCACCAGATAGATGCGTTTGCCCATCTTCTGTGCCAGCAGGGCCAGTTCGATGAAGCTTTCGTCCTTGTAACCGTTGCACACTACCAGCGAGTCAGGGTCGGTGTTGACTCCGATCACGGCGTGCAGTTCGGGTTTGGAGCCGGCCTCCAGTCCAAGGTTGAACTTTTTTCCGTGATTGATCATTTCCTCGACTACGGGTCGCATCTGGTTGACCTTGATGGGATAGATGATAAAGTTCTCGCCCTTGTAGCCGTATTCCTCGGCTGCCTTCTTGAAGCAGCAGGACACCTTCTCGATGCGGTTGTCCAGAATATCGGGAAAACGTACCAGCATGGGAGCAGTCACGTCGCGCAACTGCAGTTCGTCTACCAGTTCCTTCAGATCGACGGCTACACCGTCCTTGCGCGGCGTTACCACCACATGTCCCTTTTCGTTGATACCAAAGTACGAAGTGCCCCAACCGGTGATGTTGTACAGCTCTTCAGAATCTTCAATACGCCATTTTCTCATCGACTTGTCTTCTATTTACAGATTAAAATTAATGAATACACGCGCCCGCATCTGCTTCTTCGCATGGAAGGGAATGCGGGACTGCAACAATCAATTAGGAAGTGCAAAAATAAGCATAAATATGACACCCCCTGCATCTTTTGCCCAGAAATACACATTTACAAGGGATTATAGCCCCAACAGGTTACGCAACTGTTGCACAGACTCGGCTATCTGACGCCGGCTTTCCAGCCGTCCGCCATCAAAACGGTAACGGGCCTTCGAGTAATGGGGTTCGCGTTCGCCTAGTGCCTTGACGATGAACGAGCGCAGTTCGTCGTCGGTTTTGCCTTGCAGAATGGGCCGCTGCTGCGTAGCCACACGCAGACGACGGAACAGGATGTCGGGATGAACGTCGAGCAGCACCGTCTGTCCCTGACGGTTCATGTAGTCCATGTTGTCGAAGAAGCAGGGCGTACCGCCGCCGGTAGAGATGACGACATCCTCGAACTCGCCTACTTCGTGCAGCATCGAGCGCTCCAGTTCGCGGAAGCCATCCTCGCCCCGCTCGCGAAACAGTTCGGGAATGGATTTATGAAAACGTTCCTCGATGTACCAGTCCAAGTCGATGAACGGTACATGCAGCTCGCGGGCGAAAGCCTTGCCCAAGGTTGTCTTTCCGGCACCCATATAGCCGGTCAGGAATATACGTATCATATTATTTTGAGTTTTTGAGTTTTTAAGTTTATAAGTTCTTGAGTTCTTAAGGGGGTTGAGTTTACACGCTGAATTAACTTACAAAGTTACAAACTTATAAACTTAAAAACTCAAGAACTCAAAAACTTAACAAAGGTAAGCAATTCTGCAATGTACAAGAGGGAAAACAAGAAATATTTGTACCTTTGCCGCATGAAAAAGAAACAGAAATACTACGTCGTATGGGCAGGCGTCACACCCGGCATCTACGACAACTGGACAGACTGCCAGCTTCAGACCAACGGATACGAGGGTGCGCGGTTCAAGTCGTTCGACACGATGGAGGAAGCCGAACAGGCTTTCGCATCTTCACCTTACGACTACATCGGGCAAAAAGCCACCGGTACAGAACAGCCACGAAAAGCTGCCGCAGCCACAGGAGAACTGCCGCCGGAGGTGATAGAGAACAGCCTCGCTGTCGACGCTGCCTGTAGCGGCAACCCGGGACAGATGGAGTACCGCGGCGTACACGTGGCCTCGCGCCAGCAGGTGTTCCACTTCGGACCCGTCTACGGCACGAACAACATCGGCGAGTTCCTTGCCCTTGTCCACGGCCTTGCCCTGCTGAAGCAGAAAGGAATAGACATGCCCATCTACAGCGACAGCCGCAACGCCATCGCCTGGGTGCGGCAGAAGCAATGCAAGACCAAGCTGCCCCGCGAGCCCCGTACCGAAGCCCTCTTCCAACTGATAGAGCGTGCCGAGAAATGGCTGCGCGAAAATACGTACTCCACGCCGATACTGAAATGGGAAACTGAGCAGTGGGGCGAGATTCCGGCGGACTTTGGGCGGAAAGGGTAATGCAGTCTTACTTCTTCGTGTGCAGACGCAAAGTCTCACGGTCGAAGACTTCCTGACTGTATGTCCACTTCCTTTTATATCCTAGCGAACGATAAAGCCGTTCGAAATAGACCTCTTTGCGCTTCAGCCCGTCTGCGGTCAGTACGCACATCAGAAACAGGCAGGGGCGTCCGTCCTTAATGGCATACCACTCGGCCGAATAAGCGTATCTGCCACGCACGGCTTCGGACAGGTTTTTCTCGAAAAGCCAGACGGAATCAGCCCCAAATTCCTGGTCGGCATCGGAAGCCGCATACACCGTCAGCCCTTCCCTTGTGCCAGACTCGACGGCCTGCTTTATGTAATCCGGTTCAGTCTTCGCCCCTCCCAACCAGGCAAGGGTCAAAGCCGAGACATCCGGATAAAAGGCCACACATTCCTCGTCGTCAGACAACAGCATATAGTTGTAGAAAGGTGTCACTCCGCCCGCTTTACGCTCCTCAGGTATCCAACAGGCATCCTGTCCCTGCTGCACAACCTCAAATCCGTCTGGAGTCTTAACCACAAATCCTGTAGCGCGCCCGGCAAAACGGGCATATTTGTGAAAATCGGGAAGCAAAGACTGCGCCACTCCCTCAATCGAGACACACAGCAACAAAGCTAAGACAGTAGATATCAACTTATTCATGCGAATAAACTTTAGTAAGAACAGATCCTTCATTATTTCGTTTTTTAAAATTAACCTCCGTAATATACAAATTCTATCTGCTTCTTTCCGTCTCCTCTCCCCTAAGCCTTCCGCCAACACTCCAGTATGTTTTCTCTCTTCTCATAGGCATGAGAACAGTTTTCTCATAGGTATGAGAATGTCGTTCTCATAAGCATGAGAATTCCTTTCTCATAGGTATGAGAAAGAATAAAACCTTAGGCGTTGTCCGGCAAAAAGAGTCGGGAATGGTGCGGCAGTGACTAACGTAAGTCGTAACGCTCGATATATTCATCGAACTGCGGCTCTTCCTTCAGACCAAGCCGGCGGAAAAGTGCGGCAATCTTTTCTTGCTCTTCGGGGAAGACGAAACGCTCGCCGTGGCGTATGCGGTAGAACATATTCCGTCCGAAAAAACCGTAAAGGGTAGCACGAGCCATACGGGCTTCCCGGTAAGGCAGTTTTTCAAACTGCTTCAGCACGGCTTCGATGCCTCGTGCATAGCGCACTTTCCGGATGGGACGGAAATACGTGCATCCCGCAGCGGCCATCTGGCGGGCTGCAGCAGGCGAAAAGACGCGGATAGAAGTATGAGCCGCCGGAACACCTTCGGCTATGGCGCGGCGCAAGCATTCCTTGGCACGGGGGCAAGCATCGTGCAGACAAAGGGTATAATTCTCGGGGAGCAGGGTGTAATCGAAATCGGTTAACATAGGCGTATAGTTAGTATTAGTTGACGAGTTAACAAGGGGACAAGTGGACAAGGGGACAAGTGGACGAGGAAACAAGGAAAGGAACAGAAGAAGACTCCCATTCGTCAACTTGTCCCCTCGTCAACTTGTCATCGTATCAGCTCAGCGACTGCATATCGTTCAGTCGCTTGTAATATCCGTCGAGAGCAATCAGTTCTTCGTGAGTACCACGCTCTACGATTTCGCCTTCGTACAGCACGCAGATCTCATCGGCATTCTTGATGGTCGACAAACGGTGAGCGATGGCAATCGTCGTACGCGACTTCATCAGGCGCTCCAGAGCCTCCTGCACCAGACGTTCGCTCTCGGTATCGAGGGCTGAAGTAGCCTCATCCAGAATCAGGATAGGCGGATTCTTCAGAATGGCACGGGCAATGCTGATGCGCTGGCGCTGTCCGCCGGAAAGGCGTCCGCCACGGTCGCCGATCATGGTATCATAGCCCTTCTCCGTCTCCATAATGAAGTCGTGAGCGTTAGCTATCTTGGCAGCTTCGATCACCTGCTCCATCGTAGCATTCTCCACACCGAACGTAATATTATTGTAGAACGTATCGTTGAAGAGGATGGCCTCCTGGTTCACATTACCAATCAGCGAACGCAAGCTGCGGATAGATACATCCTTCACATTCTTTCCATCGATTATCAGCGCGCCTTCGGCAATGTCGTGATAGCGTGGCACCAGGTCCACCATCGTCGACTTTCCCGAACCGGACTGTCCCACCAGAGCGATTGTCTTGCCCTTGGGCACGGTGAGGTTGATGTGCTTCAGCACCGGACGACCTTCCGTATAGCTGAAGCTGACGTCGCGGAACTCCAACTTATCCTCGAAGTCGGTCAAAGGCAACGGCTGTGCAGGTTCCTTGATAGGATTCTCGGCTTTCAGAATCATATCGATACGGTCCATACTGGCCAGACCCAACGGAATGTTATAGAAAGCCTTGGAGAATTCTTTCAACGGATTGATGATGCTATACAATATCACCATATAGAAGATAAAGGTAGCCGCATCCATCGGTGCATACGTCTGGTTCAGAATCAGCGCACCACCAAACCACAGGACAATAACAATGACACACGTGCCCAGAAACTCGCTCATCGGGTGTGCCGAACTCTGACGGATAACCATCTCGTTCATGGCCGTGCGGAACTCATCGTTCGTCTTGGTGAAACGTGCCGACATCTTTTCTTCGGCAATAAACGCCTTGATAATGCGCAGTCCGCCCAACGTTTCGTCCAGCTGCGACATGATGTCGCCCCACTGTGCCTGCGCGGCCGAAGACTGGCGCTTCAGCTTACGGCTGACTACACCCATAATCCAACCGGCAAAGGGCAGAATGACTATGACGAAGAGCGTCATCTGCCAGCTCACGGTGAACAGGGTAAAGAAGTAAATCAAAAGGGCTATCGGGTTGCGGATAAGCATATCAATCGAACTCGTCAGCGAGTTTTCAACGGCCGTCACATCGGCACTCATACGGGCTATGATGTCGCCCTTGCGCTCCTCGGAGAAGAAACTGAGAGGCAGCTTCAGCACCTTATTATATACTTCGATGCGGATATCGCGCACAATACCCGTACGCAACGGCACCATCACCGCCGATGAAGCGAAGTAACCTGCCGTCTTCAGCAGTGTCATAAATATCAGAACGCCTCCCAGCATGACAAGCGTCAGGAAAGCACCGTTCGTCTCTACGAAATGGCTGATCCAGTAATAAGCATTATTCACCAGCACATCCTTATCGAAATGTTCCCAATCCATCGGCTGATATTCGTACACTTTGCCATCTATCTTGAACAGAATATTCAGAATCGGGATAATGGCCATGAACGAGAACACATTAAGCCACTGCGACACGAAGTTCAGGATAACAGCCCATGTCAGATACTTGCGGTAAGGTTTGATGTACCGCTTCATCAAAGAAAAAAATTGTTTCAGCATAATTATCAAGTGAATAACGGGGACAAAGGTAGAGAAAAAATACGACCTCTGCAACAAGAATGAAATATTAGCGGATGCCGACTATACGCACCACCCGCCAAGGCCTCTTACAGCTACTTCCCCTTACGGCGTAAAGCACGGAAGAGATATTTTGCAAACAAGCCGGAAGCTACAGCCGGAGAAATCTGCCACACCGCACGGCACATGCCCCAGAGGTCTGCCACGTCGAAGACACTTCGCAACGAACAAACCAGTATGGTCTTTATATAACTCTTCAATGCACAGTGCAAAACGGCATCGTCCCGGCGGTCGGGATAATATCTGGCAATCCAGTCCACGAACAGAGCGGTAGCCTTCGCCTTCTCCTTGTTGTAAACGATAGAATTGGATATGTTCTCGTTCTCGGCATTCCGCCAGCACACCGGCTGTCCGTACAGCGACACGATGCCACCTGCCAGGTCGGCAAAACGAGCCCATGAGGCATCGTCCGAACACCAAGCCAGCGGAAACTTCACAAAGCCACCTGCCTCAGTATACACATCGCGGCTGAATACATACTCACACGCCGCAGAAGATATTTTTCCGCCAAGCTTGTCCAACAGGAAATGATAACCCGAAATACAGTCCGCATCGAACGGCGGATTGCTACGGAACAAATGGCCTTCGGCATCGACCAGCGACAACGGGAAACGGAAAAAGACACGGGTATCACCATGCACCGCAGCTGCCTGCAAGATGCGCTCTACGCCGTCAGCGGGCATCAGATCGTCGTCGGAGAAAAGCCAGATTAACGGTTCATTACGGCTCAGCGCAATGCAACGCTCCCAATGACCGGGCAAATCGTTCCGCCCCATATTCTCTTCGAAACGATGGTATACGAGGGGAAACTCATTCCGATAGCGTCCGACAATCGCTTCCAGATTCTGCGGGCTGTTATCATCACCGATGTACACCACAAAATCCTTGCAACTTTGCTTCGCGATAGAATCCAACGTAGCCTGCAAGAAACGACTTTTATAAGCCGGTATCACAATTGCCAGTCTGCTGTCCATACCCTTTACTGTTTCATTCACCATTATTCCTTCATTACCTTACGCCTTTCGTTCCAACAGCTTCTCACCCAGAATCTGCTCGTAAATCGCCATCCGGCGCTCCAGCATTTCCTGCGGATTGTACAAAGCACTCAGCTTGTCGGCAGCCTGCTGCACCAGTTTTTCCTGCAGTTTTTCGTCCTCGGCCAGCCGGACTACCGCATCGGCAAAGGCCGAAGCCTCATCGGCTATCAGACATTCCTCACCACTACGGAAGTCAAGCCCTTCGACTCCTTTGGAAGTAGTGACAAACGGCACCCGGGCAAAGACGGCATCCAGTATCTTCATGCGCATTCCGCTTCCCACCCGAATGGGCACTATGGAAATGGCTCCTTTCAGGAAAGTTGTCAGCTCGTCTACAAACCCCATGAACTCCATTTCCGGGCAGACTTCGCAAAGCCTCTTTGCATCTCCGCTGTTCCACTTTCCTACCAGTTGGAATGTGAACTTGAATCCACGCTGACGCAAAAGCGGAGCTATTCCGGTGCAGAACCAGATGACGGCATCCCAATTGGGCATATGGTCTTCGCCGCCTACAAACACCAGACGATTGGTTTGCGCGGGGACAAACGTATCGGCCACATTTCCCGACTTGCGTATCACTGCCGGAGAAGTATAAATGCGCTCTGTCCGTCCCAAAAGCTCGGCCAGCAAGGCACGGTCGGTCTCAGTCAGTACAATCAGATGCTTATAGCTGTCCAGCGCCCCTTTCTCAAAATCTCTTGCCACACCATAAAGCATACGGTCTTCATTGGTCATCTGCTTGAGAAGTTTCATTTCGTTCTGGTTGCGAATGTATCGCAGTTCATGATGCACAAACACGGTCTGTACATCGTCCGGCAGAACGTAAACCAGTGGTAACAGATCATAGAACTGAGCTTCCACTATGTCAAATCCCATGCGTGAAACCTTGGCCACATAGTCGACATACTGGCTGTCGAAGTTCCTGAAAGTAGAATTCATGATGGTGCCTCTTCTACGTACTTCATTACCCTCGACGGCCTGAGTGCCGTGTGCAACCAGCTGCCTCCTCATTTTGCGGGCAACCGATGCCTGAATCTTTTTCAGCCATTTGTAATACAGCGGATGCTTGATCGAATAACCCTTTTCTTCGTCCCCGGCTTCGAACAGGAAGAACTCTACATCGGGCCAGATTTTCTTCAGCTCCTTCACCGCCTGCCTTTCTCCGGAAGTGTGCGGATTGAGCAAAATAGACACTGACAAATAGCGGCGCATGTAGTCCACCATATTAAAGAAAGCCTGATTACCTCCGGAGTTCAGAGGATAGGGAGGCCAAGGGTTAATTATAAGAATCTTTTTCATCATCGAACACATTCGTAAACGTTTCACATCCGGAGTATCCCGATAACTGTCCAACCGGAATCCGGTTATATTATTTTAAAACAGCCGACTTAGGCTGTTGGTTCAACATTCTTCCACACTTTATTGTAGACATCTATATACTGCCGGGCAGTGCAGGATATCTCAAATTTCCGTGCAATAGGCGCCACACGTCTTTTCAGCTCGCCATACAAAGACGAATCGGTAGCAAGCCGGACTATAATATCCGTAAGGGTGTCTACCGGCACTTTCCCGTCCTTCAGTTCGAACAGGGCTCCTGCCACTCCGCCGTCCGTATCGGTAATCATGTTCCGGATTTCTCCAACATCGCTGGCTATGATGGGGGCACCACTCATCAGGCTTTCGATAACTACCAGCGGAAAGCTTTCTCCCTTGAAGTATGAGGGAAGCAGTCCGGCATCGGACATGGCGAAATAATTGCGCACATATCCTTGCCTGCCCATCAGATGTATGAACGGAGGAAGATCCTGCTGCTTCAGCGCCTCATAGCACTCGCCGTCTCCTACCAGAAGCAAATGAACCGGCCGTTGTATGGTTGCATTGGCCCGTTTCACAGCCTCTACCGCTTCCATCCAGCCTTTGTACAGGAAGCCGCGGCTCACCAGCGACAGGCAGAAAGCATCTTCCTCAATGCCCAGACTGGTCCGACTATAAGGCGACAAGGGAAGATAGGGCAGACCGTTGCCTATTTTCTTCAGCCGAATCTGCGACTGAACGTGCTTCAGCGGGAGCAGATTCTTATCTGCGATGTAGACAAAGCACGAGCATACGGGGAGCACTGCTTTCAGAATCTTGTTCAGTTCCTCTTCCGGCACAGCTTCGTACATTCCGTGAAGGGTGACTACCTGCTTACACGGAAACGAACGGTTGCCGATGGCATTGGCCACCGCACTGTCGATGGTTCCGTGATGGGTATGGATGATGTCGGCACCCAGCATAGTCATCACGTTGCGAAGCTGTAAGACGTGCGGCAAAGCCAGCAAAGGCACATTCCGGTCCAGTTTCTGCCTGATTTCTTTTTCACCACGCTCTCCTCTGAAATCGACAAACGTCACGGCAATGCCCTGTCTCTTCAGCTCATTGGCCAGGTAGATGGGAAAGACCTCTCCTCCTCCCTGCACCATGGCATAAGTACAAATCAGCACATTGGGCTGTCTGCCCGCCATGCTTTCTTTTATCTTGTCCAAAGAATAAGCCTTCTCGACTTCTTCCACAGTGATACATTGCTTTTCAAGGCAATGTTGAATAAGATTTTTCTTTACCACCTCGAAAACTGCCGCATCGACTGCGTAGTTCCGGGCCACGAAACAGGAAATCTGCAACGTTTCCGTATAATAGTCCAGCGTCTTCTGAATCTTCAGCGACGTGCTTCCCGGATGAATTCTGTAATAATTGTTCACCCGATTGGTATAGCTTACAGCTCCGCCTTTAATCAGCCACAGGTAGAACAGCCAGTCGCCGCACAAGGACATCTGCTCCCATTGGGATATAATGTCAGCCGGAATGGTACCTATGTTCCGGAAGACGGCACTGCTGACGTTGGGCACCACATTCTTGATAGCAAAAGCCTTGCTTACGAGCTTGTGGGCCGACATGATGAACGGCGCATTCCAGGCAACCGGCAAATCGGCCAGATACTCTTCCTGAGACCAGATCTGCTTTCCCTCCTGCATGAATACGCTTCGTGCAAACGACAGCATGACCGACTGATGGCGCAAGCCCTGAAGCACTGTTTCCAGAAAATTCCGGTCGCAATAGTCGTCGCTCTCGGCAATCCAGACAAACTCTCCCCTCGCCAGTTCCAGTCCTTTGTTCCACTGATGGAACACTTTGCCCGAATTGTGCTCATTGGCAACCAGGCGAGTATTTTCGGGATACTTCCGCGCATACTCTTTCAACACCTCTACACTTCCGTCGGTAGAACAATCGTCCAACAGGATCACTTCGAAGTGTCTGTACGTCTGATTATAAATGGAGTCCAACCGTTCTTTCAGATAGCGGGCATGATTGTAGTTGGGCACGATGATGCTGAACAAAGGCGGCTTTTTCCAGGTCACCGGTACATCCAGTGCACCAAAGTCATTATCCCTGACATTAGGGAACACTCTTTTTGAAGATAAGAACTTTGTAGAATGAATAAATTTCAAATAATGCGTACGGGTAAAAGCATCTGTTTTTTCACGTTTAAACAGAGTCACTTTAAAGCACTTGCGTTTTTCAACAGAATACAAGCTGCTTCCCGTAATCCTCTTTTCATAAACCAAGGGCAACAGCTTATGCCGAAAAAGTTTTTTCAGTGTCATTTCAGTCATTTCACTTTACAGAAACAATACATTTTACATACAGGTAGGCTAAAACACAGCTTTCTTCGATTCACAGAATCCAACAAAGCTTTATATAAAAAAACAAACTACGCACGAATACTGCATCACGTTGCGTTAAGGTTTGTTATTTGCGACTGCATCACGACGACCGGTCTGTTCGGGCACACACGGGTTTCGAGACACTCTCTCCAATAGTTTATTTTGCAAACATAGTAAAAGTTCTCCTATGCCACAACTTTCGACCGAAAAATCAGTGAAAGACATGGATTTCTGAAGAAGATACGCTAACTTTGCTTCTGAAAACCAGATATCCCGTATAAACATGCCTCCCAAAGTCAGCGTCATCGTGCCCAACTACAATCATGCCCGCTACCTGAAAGCGCGCATCGACTCCATCCTGAACCAGACCTTTCAGGACTTCGAGCTGATTCTGCTGGACGACTGTTCGACCGACAACAGCGCCGAACTGCTGCAATCGTATGCCGGCAATCCGCACGTCAGCCACATTGTGCTGAACGACCGCAACACCGGCAGCCCCTTCCTGCAATGGCAGAAAGGCATCGGCCTGGCGCAAGGAGAATACGTCTGGATAGCCGAAAGCGACGACACAGCCCAACCCGACTTTCTGGCTACTACCGTAGCGGTGCTCGACCGCCATCCGCAGGCCGCGCTGTGCTACACCGGCTCGCGCCTCATCGACGAAGACGGAAACGACCTGCACCACGACATCAACCAATGGGGCAGCCGCAAACTAAGTCTGCCCGAGAAACATTCCGTCATCGACGGACGGCGGTTTGCCGCGCACAACCTGTACTGGCGCAACTACATAGCCAACGCCAGTGCCGTCCTTTCGCGCGCCGGCCACCTGCGACGCATCGACCTGCACGACTGCATCCGCATGCGCTACAGCGGCGACTGGCTCTTCTGGTTCCGCATGACGTTGACGGGCGACGTAGCCGAAGTCTACACCGACTTGAACAACTTCCGCCAACACACGCAGAAGGTGACCGTAAAGGCCGAACAAAACGGAGGCGGGAAAAAGGAAGACATCGACATCGTGGCCCAGATGGAGCAGCAACTCCCCGAAATAGGACGTTGCAAACGGGTCATACGCCATGGCATCCTCTACAACCGCATCGACAGACTGCCCCTGACGCCCGAAGGCAAGCACGAACTGCATGCCTACCTGAAGTCGAAGCTGAACGCCGGCCCCGCCGAAGGACGTCTGGCACACGTGGCCCAACTGCTGCGACTCGTCTGGCCGTGGGTGCCCGACATGAAGCGAGACAGAGTCTGATTATCAGCCATCTACAGACACGCTAAAAAGTGCCGCGAGCCGTGCAAGTGTTGCTCGTGAGCCGTACAAGTGTTGCTCGTGAGCCACACAAGTGTCTCTCACGAGCCGTGCAAGTGTCTCTCATAAGCCGCACAAGTGTCCTCTAAAACCGCCCCAGAACGGCCCAAAACGAAGCCAAAGCCGGGCGAAACAAAAATATTAACTTTTTTTTGGCAAATATTAGGTTGTAAACAAAAAAAACATGTAACTTTGCAACCTAAACCTAAACATCTAAAAATTAACGCCTAATGTCTCTTCAAAACAAACATGCTTATTTAATCATCGCACACAATGAGTACCCCGTGCTGAGGACCTTGCTGTCGATGCTCGACGATGAGCGTAACGACATCTACCTCTACATCGACCGGCGCTCGCGCAACCTGCGAAAAAGCATGCATCATTACGAACTGAGCAGAGCCAAGCTCTACATCATCCCCAATCCCATCAAGCTGTATTGGGGTGACATCAGCTTGGTCGAAGCCGAATTTACCCTGCTGGAAACAGCTTCCGCAAACGGTAAATACGCCTATTACCACCTGCTGTCGGGTGTGGATCTTCCACTGAAAAACCAGAACTACATCCACGACTTCTTCGACCGCCACGCCGGACAGGAATTTGTGGAATACTGGCACAGTCCCGAACACCAGAAAGACCTCGACCGGAAAGTCTCGCGCTACTACCTCTTCACCAAGAGTCTGCGCCCCAACGACCGCTGGCACGCTTTCACCATGCCTTTCTACAACTTTGTACTCATCCTGCAAAAGCTGCTCCACTTCCGCCGTAAGCACGAAGTCGGATTCCAGAAAGGCTCGCAATGGTTCAGCATCACCAATGACTTCTGCCAATATCTGCTCAAGGAGAAAGCCTTCGTACTGAAACGTTTCAAATATACCCTGTGCCCCGACGAGATATTCATCCAGACCGTTCTGTGGAACTCCCCCTTCCGGAAAAACATCTACCGGCCCGAGGACGAAGCAGCCGGCAACATGCGCCTCATCGACTGGCACCGCGGAGGACCCTACGTGTGGAAGAAGCGCGACTACGACGAACTGGTACAGTCCGACAAGCTCTTTGCCCGCAAGTTCAGTTCCGACCAGATGGAGCTGGTGAACCACCTGGAAGCCACCTTCGCCTGCTAAATACCGTGAAGGCCATCCGGCCTTCGCGACAAACAACCGCCTAAAACTGACCGACGAATGAAACAATACGATTACCTGATTGTAGGAAGCGGACTCTTCGGAGCCGTCTTTGCCCACGAAGCCCACAAGGCCGGAAAACGCTGTCTGGTGATAGAGAAACGCCCACACACGGGTGGAAACATCTATTGCGAGGAAGTGGCAGGCATCAACGTGCACAAGTATGGCGCCCACATCTTCCATACCGACAACAAGGAAGTGTGGCAATACGTCAATCGTCTGGTCGAGTTCAACCGATACACCAACTCTCCCGTAGCCAACTATCAAGGGAAGCTCTACAACCTTCCCTTCAACATGAACACCTTCTACCAGCTATGGGGAGTACGCACACCTGCCGAAGCACAAGCCAAACTGCAGGAACAGTGCGCCGCCTACGCACACATCAGCCAGCCCCGCAATCTGGAGGAGCAGGCTCTCAGACTGTGTGGCAATGACATCTACCAGTATCTGGTGAAAGGATATACCGAAAAGCAATGGGGATGTGCCGCTACCGAACTGCCGGCCTTCATCATCAAGCGGCTTCCTTTCCGCTTCACTTTCGACAACAATTACTTCAACGATCCCTATCAGGGCATCCCTTACGGAGGCTACAACCGCCTCATCGGATTGCTGCTCGAAGGTGTCGAAGTACGTACAGGTGTCGACTATCTGGAGCACCGTGCCGAACTTTCCGCACTGGTTCACCGTACCCTCTACACCGGATGCATTGATGCTTACTTCGACTATGCCTGCGGACACTTGGAGTACCGCAGCCTGCGCTTCGAACACAAACTGCTGGAGGGCGTCGCCAACTTCCAAGGAAACGCCGTGGTCAACTATACCGACCGCGAAACGCCCTACACACGCATCATCGAGCACAAGCATTTCGAGTTCGGCCAACAGCCCGATACCGTCATCACCTACGAGTACCCCGACAGCTATGCGCCCGGCAAAGAACCTTATTATCCCGTCAACACCTCGGCCAACAACGAAATCTTTGCCCGCTATCAGTCCATGGCCCGACAAACACCCGACGTGCTGTTCGGCGGTCGCCTGGCCCAATACACTTACGCCGACATGGACGATACCATCGCTGCGGCACTGAGTCTGTGGCGCAGTCAGCAGTAACGTCCTTTGCCAGCCGTCTGCCACAAACCTCAGGGAGACAAAAAATATCTACAGCAGTTCTTGTTTTTTACCGAATAGGTCCTATCTTTGCAAGGTAGTAATACTAAAACGCTAACCGAGTTTCTAATATAAAACAAGAATTGCAATACACATGTCATGCACGATAGCCCTTTTGATTATATATAATCACCGGTACGATAAAAACATAAAACGCTTAGAAGAGATTTACGACAACCGATTCAGCCACATTTACCATATAGTACCCTTCTATGACGGCGATCTGCCCAACGTGATTCCCGTCTACGAATCTTCGTACTATTTCTCCGGATACATCAGCCAAGCCTATCCCCACCTGAAAGGGAAAGGCTACACCCACTTCTTCGTAGTGGCCGACGACATGATTATCCACCCTGTGCTGAACGAAAACAACCTGATCGAAAAGATGGGCCTGGCCGAAGATGAGTGCTACATAGACTACCTGCTGAAGCTACAAGAACTGACCTACCCCTGGCGGCAAACCGAAGCCATGAAATATAAGGTAAAGCAGAAAGGAGTAGAAGCCGCACAATTCCTGCCTACCGTAGAAGAAGCGCAGAAACAGTTCGACAAATACGGCATCCCTTATTCGGCCATACCATTCCGTCCGCTGATAGATATCCATTGCAAATACATCTTCAAATATCTGCGCAACTACAAAAGACGCCACCTCGACTATCCGCTGGTAGGCGGATATGCCGACATTCTGCTACTGACAGCCGACATCATGGAAAAATTCACCCTGTACTGCGGGGCTTTTGCTGCTACCCGGCTGTTCGTCGAATTTGCCATTCCTACAGCATTGGTTCTGTCGACCGACAAACTGAAATTTACCTCCGACACTCCGTGGGAATCCGGCGTAATGTGGCGCCCCCATTACGAAACCTTTGCCCAGCAGTACGGCTACAACCTCTCCGAACTAATGAAGAACTATCCGGCCAAAAAACTATTCCTGCATCCCATCAAACTGTCTAAATGGTCCTAACATGAAAATCGCTGTTATCGGCGCCGGCATATCCGGACTTGCCATCGCACATATACTGAAACAGAAACATGAAGTCATCGTTTTCGAAGCCGACGCACGCCCCGGCGGACTGATCAAATGCGACTACGTCGACCACAGCCTGTTCCACCGGACAGGAAGGCATGTATTCAATACCAAACGAAAAGACGTGGCCGACTGGTTCTGGCAACACTTCGACCGAGAAAAGGAGTTTACTAAGCCCTGCGCAATTCGGTCATCGCCATGCCCGACGGGAAAGAAATCCCCTATCCCATCGAGAACCACCTTTATCTGCTGGACGAAAACACACAGAAATGTGTCATCGACGACCTTCTGCACATGTCCAGTTCCGCTGCCGAACCACCTCACAACTTCGAGGAATTCCTGCGTAAACGCTTCGGCGATACCCTTTACCGGCTTTACTTCCATCCCTATAACACCAAGATATGGCGTCGTCCTTTGAACAAAGTTCCCCTTGAGTGGCTGGAAGGCAAACTACCGATGCCCACCGCTGCCGAAATCGTATACAACAACATCAATCACGTCAAGGAACAAACCTTTGTACACAGTTCATTCTATTATCCCCGGCAAGGCGGCTCACAGTTCATTGCCGACCGTCTGTCGCAAGGCCTCAACATCCGATATAACTCGGCTGTGAACCGTATGGAACAAAACAAAGGGAAATGGATTATCAACGAAGAAACTTTCGACAAAGTGGTATTTTGCGGTAACATCAAACAGTTACCCACCATGCTCAACGGACATACAGCCATACGCCTCTATGCAGACAGAATAGACAGGCTCGAATCGCATGGCACCACAACCGTCTTCTGCGAAATCAGCCCCAATCCCTACAGCTGGATCTACCTGCCTGACGGACAACACGCTTCTCACCGGATTATTTGCACCGGCAACTTCTCTCCGGCCAACAGCTCACCAGTCAGCAACCATCCGACAGAGAGACTGACCGCCAGCATAGAGTTCACCGACCGGATAGAGAAAGAGGAAATTCTGGAAAATCTTGCCAAGATGCCTTACTGCCCCCGTTATCTGACCCATCACTACGAGCAGTATACCTACCCTATTCAGGACAAAGACACCAAAGCAGCCATCGCCAGCCTGAAAAACGAATTACGCCAGGCAGGCATATACCTTTTGGGACGTTTTGCCGAATGGGAGTACTACAACATGGATGTAGCCATCGGTGCAGCACTCGACATGGAGAAGGAGTTTGCCTAACTCCTTCTCATCACTTTTCTGAAGAAGTCGGGAACGGTATTGTCTACATAGATAAAGCCATCCTTACACAAACGGTCGTACACAGGTGTACCGATCACGCGGCCATACTCCATCTCCAGCTTACCTTCTTTGTACATCTGGTAGAAATAACGCCAATGGCATCCGCCATGCTTGCTGGGGTTCTGTTCGAGCTGCTTGCCTCCGTTGATCATTTTCTCCATGAAGTGACGCTTGCCACGAATGTTGTAATGATAGACGTGTACTTTTCCCAGTTCCGAACGGCGGGGAAACATGGTTACCTTGTGGTTGCCCATCGAAATCTGCAGGTAACACTTGGTACGGTGAATCACTTTCTTGTTCTGATGGTCGAACAGAGAATAGAGCGACAGGTCATACTGTTCGGGTTGCGAAACGGTCTTTACCATCTTGTTCCACTGCCAGAAAGGCTTGTCTTCTTCCGGATAGACACTGCGCACCTCGCACTTCAACACATTGGAGTGGGTAGCCGACAAATCATTCTTCAGGTTACCCGAAGGTGAGTACCACAACTCATCGGCATCGGCATTGATCACCCAGTCGGCCTTGTACACCGTCTTTGCTTTCCATATCATGCGGTCCACCCATATTTTCTGCTTGTAGTTGGTAGCCTTTTCCCAGATGACTTCCTTTACCCAACCTTTCTCCTGATACTTGCGGATGATGTCCGGCGTACGGTCGGTAGAATTGTTGTCGGTGATAATGAAACAATCTACCCCCATGGCTTTATGAAACAGAAGATTGTCTTCCAGTACATCTTCCTCGTTCTTCACCAGCAGCGTCATCACCAGCCGCGGCGAAGGTGTCAGCCGGAAGCCTCCGAAGCTCTCGGCAAGAGCCAGTCCTACCTTTTTCAGAAAATACATGCTCATAGTCTATCAGATTTGTTAATTAATCGCCACTTTCACCCAGCCTACCGGATAGATGTTCGGTGTCTCGCAATGCTGGAACCAGCGGTTCGGAACAATCACAATCTTATCCTCGTGTGGGTCGAGCCAGGCTCCCCACCAGCTGAAAGTACTGTTGCAGATGATGTGGTGGCGACAATGGCTCATCAGCATCATGTCCTGCCAGCTTTCTTCTCCCTTGTTCCAATCGATGTAAACGGCATTCTGCAAAGGGATGTTCTCCTTCACCCAGGCTATATCGTCGGAGAATACATAATACGAAGGTGCAGCCACCCTGCGGTTCATCTCGGCTATAGCATTCTGATAATAGGGAAGCTGACAGACACTGCCTGTAGTGGCCCAGTGTTGCGGTTGCAGATAGTCGCCCCGACGGATGTGCAGCGAAACGGCATTCGCATCGGCATCCAGCCGGCGAAGCAATTCGGCACTGCGGGCGTTCACCTTGCTACTGTCGAAGGTAAAAGCCTTGCGCACCTCATCCTTTATATCAGCAAAGAAGCGCTCGGACTGATAAAAGCCTTTGAAATAGAGCAGCGGCCACAGGTATTTCTTTTCGAATGCCCGCAGACTGTTGGGGTCCTGCTTGCGCTCGTATATCTTCTTAAAGAACAGAAACTCAATCACCTTTTTCAACGGTTGGTTGATGCAGAATTCCGTATGCGGCAGATTGAAGACGCGATGCATCTCGTAACCATGATGAACATGATAGTGTACCATGTCCGAAAGGTCAATGCGCACCTTGGGATAGCGCTTCTTCATTCGCAAATAAAAGGCGTAGATAAACATCTGGTTACCCAGTCCGCCTGTCATTTTTATCAGTCTCATAACTGTCTGCTTCTATTATATATGTATAATTGGTTCTGTTTGCCATACTACCTGTTCATAATCCCCAGACGCTCGTGCAGTCCGTCACAATAGGCTTTCCACAGGCGGGCAATGTCGCCCCACTGCCAGGCATCGGAGAAGGGGCAGGTGAAGAACGCCACCAGTATATAGCCTATCACTCCGTTGAAACCACGAAGATACCTGACGACCCAGTTGCGTCCGTAGTGATGGTTTAGGTACGTGGAATTGCGCACCTGGTAGTATCGTTTCCATTTCTTTTTCTTGCTGCGTTCGCTCCACGTGTCGTTCGAGAAGAACTTTTCCTTATCCATCAGGGCCGAGGGTACGTAGAGTATCTTGAATCCTGCCAACACGGTACGAAGGCAATAGTCGGTATCGTCGCAGAAGATAAAAAGTTCCTTGTTGGGCAAGCCGATTTTTTCGATCACTTCCCGGCGGATAAAGGGACCTTCGAAAGCAGTACCTTTCACCTCAGTAGGGGCGGTTATGGTCTGCTTCGACAGTTTCTTGCCGTACATCGAAGAAAAAGGATTGGTCAGGTTGTATTCCTGAAAATCGTGAGTGAAGATTTTTCCCTCCATCAAGCGGCGGGGCGCCAGAATACCTACGTCTTTTCGCCCGGCTTCGGCCAGAAGATGTTCCAAACAGTCGGCACGCGGAAATACATCATCGTCCATGCACCACACCCAGTCGGCTCCTTGCTGATAAGCGCGTTGCATGCCGGTATAAAAACCGCCCGAGCCTCCTACGTTGGACTGATGGATGACGGTCAGGTCGCTCTGCTGGTCGAGCCATGCGGCAGTGCCGTCGGTGCTGCCGTTGTTTACCACTATGATAGAAGTAAGCGGCTTGTTCTGCCGCAAACAGTGAATGTTGCTCTTCAGGAGTTCCTGACGGTTGTACGTCACGACCACAGCGATAATGTTCATAGCAGATTCTTGTTTTAAAGGATTCTTGTTTAATAGAGTTCTCCTCCCTTTTCGGTCTGAAGCCGCCGGTAGTAGGAAATCAACTGAAAGCATTTCTCGGCATCGAAGCCCCGCACCTTGGCATATTCTTCGGCCATCAGGCGGTGCATCTCCGGAGTAGCGGGCAAGCGTTCGAAGTTACGGCATCCGCGCCGCAGGCCGATGTGCCCGATGTACATACGGTTCAAGTCGACTATCTCTATCTTGGCCGAACCGTCGGGCATGGGGCGGAACAGAATGTTGCCGCGGCCATAGTCTTTGTGGGCATATCCGTTTTCGTGCAGAATGGCAGTCACCCGTCCGATTTCGCGCAACACTTTCTCTTCGCACTCGAATTTCTGCACAAAAAGATCGGAATATACGTAAGGACAGTCGGACAGACAGCTGACGTAGTAACTCTTGTCAAACAACAGCCCCTGACGCTGGTCCATACTTCCGACGGGCTGTGGGGTGCCTACTCCCAGCTTCAGGAACGCATCGGCATAAAGGAAAGAACGTTTGGCCTTGGAAGCGCGAAACACGCCATAAATCACACGGTTGAGCCAATTGGGCTGATGAAAGGACTTCACCACATAGGTGACTCCTCCGTATTCCATACGACGCAGTTCGTTCCGCCCTCTGTGTATCACCACGCCTTCGTTCCGACGAAAGCGCATAGGCAACGACAATATAAACGGCTCCAGACTTTTATAGTCCGGATGAATGGTCAATACCCTCGGATGAAGAAAACGATATAGAGCGGAAACCTTCCCCTTATCTTTTATCATAATGAATGTACCTAAGCTTATAGACAAAGTGTTGCCTCACAGCATCCAAGACAACGGAATTCGCGGCAAATATAGGCATTATTTGACAGACTTCCAAAAAACACATTGCCTGCCGACCACACAATTTCAATATGGAAGCCGAAGGAACTGAATTTTACCGGAAGAAAAGGCTGACTCCTGCTGAGAGACACTTGCATTCCATTTGTGGGACACTTGCACG
>ULPI01004116.1_pt1 | contig 42093 bp, 33 predicted proteins | sample 1953381 | NCBI WGS metagenome assembly ULPI01 (sample SAMEA4835626, study PRJEB28245) | human gut metagenome | biome: gut microbiome; material: fecal sample | place: Denmark | collected 2008
TACTATAGTGTACAATGGTCAAATTTATAATGCTAATGAATTACGTAATATTTTGAAAGAAAACGGATTTTCTTTTGAAAGTCACTCAGATACAGAAGTATTATTAAAAGCTTTTGTGCATTTTGGAAAAGATGTTGTAAATAATTTAAATGGGGTTTTTGCATTTGCAATATGGAACGAAAATAAAAAAGAATTATTTATGGCAAGAGACCATTTTGGTGTAAAGCCATTGTTTTATACCGTAAAAGATGATTGCTTTATATTTAGCTCAGAAATAAAAGCAATTGCTAGTTATCCATCTATAGAATTAACAATAACTAAGGAAGGAATTGGAGAATTATTTGGAATTGGTCCTGCCCATACCTCTGGATTAACAGTTTTTAAAGACATTTTTGAGGTAAAACCTGCTAGCTTTTTAGTTTATAATAATGATGGTGTTCATACATCTAAGTATTGGAAATTGATAAATAAACCTCATACAGACAGTTTAGGTAAAACTTGTGATAAAATTAGTTTTTTATTGGAAGATGCTATTAAAAGACAGCTTGTATCTGATGTTCCTATTTGTACTTTTCTTTCAGGTGGTCTTGACTCAAGCATAATAACTTTATATGCCTCAAATTATTGTAAGGATAATGGATTACCGCCTTTAGATACGTACTCAATAGATTATGTTGATAATGATAAAAATTTTGTTAAAAGTGATTTCCAGCCTAATACGGATAACCATTATATAGATGTAATGGTTAACTTTCTTCATACAAATCACCATAAAATAATTATAGACACTCCTGAACTTGCAGAAAATTTAGAAAGTGCTATGTTAGCCAGAGATTGTCCAGGCATGGCAGATGTTGACTCTTCTTTATTACTTTTCTGTAAAAATGTAAAACAAGATATGGTAGTAGCTTTAACAGGCGAATGTGCAGATGAAATATTTGGAGGATATCCTTGGTTTTTTAGAGAAGATGCCCTAAAAAGTGGAACATTTCCTTGGTCTATTGCTATAGAAGAAAGGCAAAAATTACTTAATCCAGATATATCTTTAAAATTTAATTTAAAATCTTATATAGACTATAGATATAATGAAAGCTTAGATGAAATTGAATTTTTAGATGAAGATACTACAGAAACAAGAGAAAAAAGAAAAATAACACATTTAACACAAAATTGGTTTATGCAAACATTATTAGATCGCTCGGATAGAATGGGTATGTTTAATGGTTTTGAATTAAGAGTACCTTTTTGTGATTATAGATTAGTCCAATATGTTTGGAATATACCATGGGAACTAAAAGCACTTAATGGCCGTGAAAAAGGACTTCTTAGGTATGTAATGAAAGATAAATTACCAGCAGAAATTATAGACAGAAAGAAAAGTCCATACCCTAAAACTCAAAATCCAACTTACTTAAAAAAAGTAAAAGAAATGCTTACTGAAATAATGAAAAAACCTAATGCCCCTATAAAAAATCTTCTAAATGAAACATATATATGGGAAATAATTAATACAAACGGAAGTGCTTTTACCAGACCTTGGTTTGGTCAATTAATGACTGGTCCTCAACTTATGGCATATCTTTGTCAGGTTAATATGTGGCTTGATAGATATGATCCTAAGATTGAGTTATAAATAAATTAAAAAGCAATATTATAGTTATTATTAGTGAAACAAGGTCTTAAAATTTGTGCATACAAATTTTAAGTAGCAGTGCATCCGCAGTTGAACTAAAAATAACTATAATATTGCTTTAGTATCAAATTAAATTCTATTTCCAAGACCCCCATAGAGTTTTCTTTAATTCTATGGGTTCATCTATTTCTAATTTTTCATCATTTAGTATATATTTTGGATTGTTTGTTGTAATCTCTAATGTCTTCTCTTGTCCTATCCATTTTTCTAATAGTTTTAATGCTTCTGGTATGTGTTTATATATTGTGTTTACTCTATGATTATCTGAGCCTAAAAAGTGTATCATGTTATGTGTTAGAAGTTTTTTTGCAGTTTCTTTAATTTCATTTCCATATACTCCTATAATACTCCCATAATTTGTTTGAAATAAAACTCCTTGTTCTATATATTCTAATAACATATTGGGATTTTCTCTAACATAGCTATATCTCTCCGGATGTGCTACAATTGGAGTTTTTCCTTCTTGCAATAATAAATATATAACTTGGTCTATATTCATTGGCTTATTTTGCATAGGAAATTCAATTAATACATATCTACTATTATTTAAGCTCATAGCTTGTTTAGATTTTATATATTCTATTATATTTTCATTTGCATAAATTTCATTTCCTTGATGTATTTTTATATTTATTTCTTCTGTTAATTTTTGAACATTTAAAATCCTATTAAAAATTTCATTACATGGTACCTCATAATAACTTTCCATGTAGTGTGGAGTGCAAATTATATCTGTAAATCCCACTCTTTTTGCTTCTTTAAGCATATATATTGTATCTTCTATTGTTTTAGAGCCATCATCTACTCCATAAACTAAATGTGAATGTATATCAATCATTATTTTCTCTCTTTCATTTATTTTCGTTTTATATGAATTTAACCTTATAAATTTACAGCATAAATTTTATAAGGTTAAATATTTACATAATTTTATATATTTTAGTTATTTTATTCATCTGAATTTTTATTTTCTTCAATATTGTACAATCTGCTGCCTTCTTGATTTTCTGGTCTTATTCTAGCTGCAAAGTCAACTTTATTTCTAGTACTTTTTTTATGTGTTGTTGTTACAGCTGTTGAAGAACCATAATAGTAAGAAGCATAATATTCTTTTTGAGCTATAGGCATTTTATTTATAACAACACCAGCAATCTTGCCACCTACGTTTAAGATGTCTCTTTTTACTCTTTCTAAGTCATCAATTTTTGTATATTTATAAGCACACACTATAATAGTACTATCTACATTTCTAGAAATAATAAGTGCATCTGTAACTAAATTGGTTGGTGTTCCATCATAAATTACAATATCACACATATCTTCTAATTTTTTCATAGTTTCTGCCATTTTTTCAGAAACAAGTAACTCTGAAGGATTTGGCGGAACACTTCCTGCAGTTATTAAATATAAGTTTTCCACTTCTGTCTTTCTTATATAAGACTCTATTTTTTCATCTCCGCTTTCTCCATTTGAGTTAACCCCAGATAAATAATTTGAAAGTCCAGGAGCTGGCGGAACAGAGAAAACAGAAAAAAGCCTTCCTTTTCTCATATCACAATCTACTAATATAACTCTTTTGCCTGCTTGAGCAAATGTTGTAGCTAAATTAGAAGAAACCCAACTTTTTCCCTCTGATGGAGATGTTGATGTAACTAGCAAAGATTTTAATCCAGTCTTTGTATTCATAAATTGTATATTTGTTCTTAATGTTCTAAATAATTCTGATATAGGTGACTTAGGCTCTCTTGCAGCAATTAATTCTTTTTTCATTATTTTTTGCCTCCTTTAGCTTTCTTAAAATCACATACTGGTATAGAAGTTAAAACAGTTAATCCTAACTTTTTCTCTATATCTTCTTTACTTTTAACTGTTGTGTCAAGCATGTTGGCAATTAATACATAAATGCATGCAATAACGAAACCTGCAGCAGCAAATATAATTAAATCTTTTGTATGATTTATATTATATGGTTTGCTTTCTGCCTTTGCTTCATCTACTACATAAACATTGTCCATATTATAATATTGTTGTGCAATTTGAGTAATAAACACCTGTGCAGCTTCATTTGCAATTTTTCTTGCCATTTCACTATCTGCATCTGTTACGCTTATTGCTATTATTTCAGTATCATCCTTTGCTGTTACTTGAATATTTTTCTTTAAATTCTCTACTGTTTTATCTATTTTCAAATTATTTATAACTTGTGTTAAAACCTTATCTGTTTTTATTAAATCACTATATGTAGAAACTAATTTTTGATTCAACGTAATTTCTGTTGATGTAATAGTTCCATCACCTGATTGAGCAGCATTAGATTTTGCCAATAATATGGATGTTGTAGATTTATATTCTGGCTTTACTAATACATAAGAATAAATAAACCCTATAACTACTGCTATTATAACAATTAAAATTATCTCAAATTTTCTTGTCCAAAACATGTTAAACAAATCTTTTAAATCTAATTCGTCCATGGTAAAATTCCCTTCTATTTAGCTTAAAATATTCTCTATATAAAGACTACTTATATATTAAATAATGTATAAAAAAATTATTTATATTTTTTATTTTATTTCTATGTCTTTATATTTTACTAATTTTACAACTGCAAATGTAATAACTACAGCAATTATTACTATAAAGAAAATATTTACACCTGTTTGAGGTAATTTAGAGTCTGGAGCTATTGTATTGTCTTTACTATTATTTACAGTACTTCCTGTCTCTTTATTAGATTCTTGTGTGTTAATAACTATATTTTCTGTATTAGTATTATTTGTAGTCTCATTTGTTACTCCATTAAGTGTTTCATTAGTAATTTGATTTTGAATATTGTTTTCTTCGTTGTTATTGTTATTTTCGTCTGTTCCTTCTGGTTTTATTGTATAATTAACAGAATATGTAGGATATTTTTCATCTAAAAGATTTCCATCTGATATATTAAAATCTTTTATAGAAACTGTACCTGTTTTTTCTTCTTTAACATCTCTTAGTTCAAATGTTAATTCTACAAATTGTGTATTAGAATTTGCTTTATCATTTTCTAATAAAACCATTTTTGTTTCGTCTGAAATTGTTATTTTCCAATTATCTGTTGTTTTTCCAGAAACTTTTGATATATTAGCGTCATCATATACTAATGACATAGAAGCACTCATTACAGAGCCTTCTTTTACTCCATCGAATTTTCCAGTAGATATTTTAATTGTTATTTTGTTTTCATCTTTTACTGTTTCAAATTTTATATTAACAGATGCATTTTCTGCTTCTGGTGATTCAGATGCATATGCTGTACAACCTATGCAAACTAAGCATAATAATAAAATAATTGATACTAATTTTTTCATTTTTTTCTCTCCTTTTTACATTTTATCTTATGATATTCTACTATAAATGTTATTATATAACAAGATTTTATTTTTTACAATTGTGTTACGATATATTTACAAATATATTTCACTTATAGTAGTAGAATTATTATAAATTACATTTTAAAAGATTTAAAATTCTAATTTTGTTATAGTTAGATATTAGGAGAAATTAATATTCTCCTAATATCTCTATTCTCATTCTTGTATAATCTTTCACTCCAAGTTCTTGTTTATCTACATTAATATCTGCTGCCAGTTCTTCTAGTTTGTCAAACTCTCTTAAATTTAAGATATATCTTCTAAATGTGCTTAAGTCATATGTAGTTACTTTTCCATCTCTATTAATATCTCCTGCTACAACTATTGTATATTGAGAACCATTTTTTAATTGCAAAATATCTCCTGTAGCAATTATATCTGTATTTAACAAATTATTATTATTTCTCTTTATAGTATATTCTGTTGATAAATTGAATTTTTTAGCGAATTGTTCTACCTTTGTTTCTTGTCTTACATTTAAAATATGTTCTCCATCTACAACATATCCGTCTTTACCTTTTTCTACAATATACATCTCTATTGATGTACTATTTCCCGCTTTATCTGTTGCAGTAATATTATATATTCCCTCTTCTTTCAATGTATTACCAGAATTAAACTGGATACTAGTACCATTAAATAATACTTCTACTTTTGCTAAGTTTTTATCTGTTATAATTGGTTTTACTGAATTTGTATAAATTTTTCCATTAATTATTCCAGAAATTACTGGAGCTTCTTTATCTATATTTGTAACAGTTATTTCTTGTTTAAAAGCTTGTCCTCTTCTTTCATATTCAAAAGTAAATGTACCATTTTTATTAAATGTATATGTATTTTTTCCTTCATTATTAATTACTTTTGAATCTGAACCAATATTTAAAGTTACAGTTACATCTTTGTTTGTAAATTCATCTGTATTTGAATAACTTACTGTTACTGGATTTTCTTTAATGTATTTATTTACATATATATTTGCAAAGTCATTTGCCCAATCTGCTAAATAGTATGCATGTAAACTGTTACTTACAATTAACCCTGTTTTTATATCGTTTTCTTCTTCTAATCCAATTATGTATTTTGACTTATCATGTAGTTCTTTTGCAAAATCCAAAATTTTGCTTGGATATAATATATTTAAATCTGAATTATTATTAATGGTAGTTTCTGCTTTATTTAGCAATTTTTCTGTTTCTTTATAGTAAGCTTCTCTTGAAGTAGCACTTACTGTAAGTAAATCTTCATATGAATTTCCTATGTCATTTAGCATATCTAACATTGAACTTACTTTTACATATTCTACATTTAACTTGTCTTTGTTAAATGAATCTAAAATCATTGTTCCTAAATAAAAATGTTCATGCATCATTTCTATAGATTTTTCTTGAGTTTCTGTTTTATTGTTTGCAATAGATGACATATAATTCTTTAATTTATTTATTTGCTCTTGCAATCCATCTATACTTTTCAATTCAACGCTAAATTTTTCTTCAAATTCTGCATATTTTTGTAAAGCAGTATTTGAAATAGCTTCATAGAAGTATTTTGTTGAAACATTATCTAAGTAAACTGGTGAAGATGTAATTTTCAATGTTCCATCTGTATTTTCTATTGCATTACCATACATATCGCTTGCTGTGAAATTTTCATAAGGTATAGATATTGTATTATTTGTATTAGTTGACCAAGTTATAATTTTAGTTTTTCCATCTTTGTCATATACGTGTGTTTCTAATCCATCTGCTAAGTTTACTGTACCTATATATTCTGCACCATTGGTATTTTCATAGTAGTTTTTCATAGTATAATATGCAGGTTTTGGAGTGTAATCATTATGCAAAAGACCATGATTTTGAGTTTTACTGCTAGTATCGGTACCAGTATCCCAAAAATTATAAATATTTGAATAAGATACTCCGTATTTATTTAAGCAGTTTGTTTGTTCTATTAGTTTAATTGATTGTTCTTCTTCTGTATATCCATTATATGTAGAAAATCCATATTCTGTTATATATTGTTTTAAAAATCCACCAAAATCGTTAAATTGATTTTTATGAGTTTCTATCTTTTGTGGCAAATTTGTATAAACGTTATAAGCAAAAGTTTCTGATAAATTATAAATTGTATCACTATACATTTTGTTAAAAAATGTTTTTGATGATAAATATGTAGAAGTATCTTGCGTTCCTGCTGAAGGAGTACCAGAAATTATTTTAATATTCGGATTAAATTCTTTTAAAGCAATAGATACTCTTTCTAGCATTGTTCTATACCAATATAGATCTTCATCTGTAAGGTATATAAAATTAGGTTCATTTAAAATTTCAAAATGTATTATATCTGGATAATGTTTTGCAATCTTTTCACAAAATTCTATATACGTTTCTATTTCTCTAATAGAGTTAATTTTTCTGTCAGATCCAGTAAAAATTGATGCCGGCTGAACAATAGCAACAATTTTAATATTAGGATTTTCATTCTTTAATATTTTAATCCATTCATCATATCTAGTAAAATTATAAGTATTATTTTTATAAATATATGAATAGAAAAAGTCTATCCTTATTTTATTCACTCCTAAAGCAGATAATATTGGTATACTTTTATTGTAGTTCTCATAAGTTCCTGCCCTATAATGAGCTGTTATACTGTTATTTGATAGCTCACCTAAAAATTGCTTATCATATGGTTTTATATAAAATATATCCATTACTTCTGATTTTGTTTTTTCAGCATTTTTATAAAAATCTACTTGTAATCTATATTTACATTCTTTTTCTAAATTTAGTTCTATTTTCTGTTGTGCACTACTAATATTTTCTTGCATTATCAAATCTTCATTAAGCCAAATATCTACTTTATAATTAGAATTTTCATCATAATTTTCTATTTTAGTATTAAATAAAAATTTATCACTATATGTAATATTATTTTCTACCTCTAATATATAGTTTTTTTGTTCTTCTTCTATTAAAAATACTTTATATAAATCTCCAATGTTATATCTTATTAACGATAGAGTTGAACTCCTTTTATCATAATTCCCTATTGCTTTTTCTATGGTAAAAGAGTCTTTTTTAGAAATAATAATAGAAGGAATTATCCAGATAGTTAATAATACAAAAAAAAGTATAATTAGTAACAGTAATATTTTTTTATTTAGCATCTTTCTTTTTATTCCTAAAATACTCATTTGTTCTCCTTATTCTTTTTTATTAATACAATACATATGGCACTACTCCTGAAATATTTTTTAGTAACATTGCACAGAATGATATGAAAAAGATAATATAAGTTATTAAATACCATACTTCTTTTCTTCTATTTATTCTTTCTATTACCATAGGTACATAAATAATTGTAAATACTTCAAAATATAATGATACTCTAGAAATTAGCAACGAAACAAAGGCTCCTTCAAATCCTACAATACATGCTAACCCTATTAATGTAGTATATATCATATATTTTCTATCATTACATAAATCTTCGCTTGTATCTTCATTTTTATTCTTTCGTTTTAATAATACATATAATCCAAGTATAGTAAAACATAAATATGCTATTATTAATAATATTTTTCCTCCACTTCCAGTCTCTCCAAATATGTTATTAGTTGTAAAATATGAAATATATTTTGGAAATAAAGTTATAAAAATTTTAATTGCCGGTGTTAGAAATAACCCACTAACTAAGGCAATTGCCCAAATTATCATTATTTTTTTTATATTATACTGCTTTATTAACCCCAAAATAATCCCCACAATTGCCATAAAAATCGCAGTATTATGTATCGAAATAGCACATACGCTAAGAATTATATACATTTTCCATTTTCTATCAATTGCATATTTCATTGCAATTGCACACAGTAATATTGCAATAAATTGCCTTGTAATATTAAAACTTTGTAAATAAAAGTATAGTAATAAATATAAAACAGTAGATACATATATATTAGGAGATGATTTTGTTACAAATATCACAAAAAGTAATGTAACTACAAAAGCATTTGCAATAATAATATTTCTAGTATTATCCCCTAATAAAAATGAAACAAGTTGATTATAATATACATATCCCATTGATGTATCAAATTGTTCTGTCATATTGCCATTTGTAATACTATTAAAAATTATGCAATATAAGTTATTATCTACACCAACACTTTTACCTCTTAGAGCCATAACTGAAAATAAAATACAAAAAATTATTAATATAAAAACTATTCTCTTTATTTTTTGGTTCTTAGTTGATTTAGAATTCAAGAAGCTCATTATAACAGCTAATATCATAATAACTATTAATAGAATTATATAAATTGTCATTTTATCCTAACCTAATCTTTCTATATATTTTTCTTATGCATATTAATATTTCTGAGAAAAATTGTAACATAAATATATTTTTAATTAACAAAAAATTAATATATATTTTTGTTTTTATTCCTTTTTGTCGTTTTTTAATATTTATTAATTCTTCTCGTATTTCTTGGTTTTGAATATATTTTTTTATATACTCTCTTTTTCTTCTAATACTTTGTTTTTCTACCATTGCTGTTAATCCCGAGAAACAAGTGTATATATAATTATTGTCTATATATTTTATATCATAACCATATTTATTATACAATAGCTTTTGTTGTTTTAAATTTTCTAATTTCACATAAAGTTTTTCTGGCCCTGTTTTTAAACTTAATCCAGTGTCAGTTGAATAATAATTATATAAAATTTTACTTATATAGATTGCATTGTTTATGCAATCTATATATTGCAGATTAAACCTATAATCTTCACCAGAAGCTATTTTAGTATCAAATTTAATATTATTATCTTTTAAAATTTTCGTTTTATATACTTTATTCCATATTTGATTAAACAAATATGCTCTTTGCATTTTCTCTATAAAAATATTCTTTTCTTCACCATTTTTTAAATATGTAATATTAGTATCCATTTCTTTAGTTTTATTCTTATGTACATGTATTCTGTTATATCCAAATACTATTAAATCATTTTCTTGTTCAATATATTTATAAATAGTTTCTAATGTATTTTCATAATATTCATCATCTGAGTCAATAAACATAATATAATTACCAGTCGCACTATCCATTCCTAAATTTCTTGCATTACTTACACCATTGTTTTCTATTTTTATATAATTAATTTCTTTATATTTAGTGGCATATTCCATACAAATGCTTTCGCTATTGTCAGTTGAACCATCATTTATAATAATTAATTCATAATTATCATAGTTTTGTCTTATTACTGAATCTATAGTTTTAGCTACAGTATTTTGAGAATTATATACAGGTAATATAATTGATATTTTTTCTTTCTTCATGATTCTATCCTTTTTTTATTATCTTTTTTACAATATTTTTAATTTTGTCATTTAATCCTGTTTTGGCTAAAAACCTTCTTACCGCTCTTTCACTTTTTACCTTTATTGTATTTGGAAAATATTTATCAAAAAATTCACTTTCTTTCATTTTATTGATATCATAAAAAAATTCTTTTCTTCTTTCATTAGGTTTTGGACTTTCTTTTAGTTCTCTAACATTTTTTATAGCACTTTCCAATCCAATCTCCTTATAATTATACTTCTCTTTTACAATATTAAATATCTTTTCTCCATACTCTGTTTGAATTATCATTCTAGTTGTTCCTAAATTATCAGACATTTCTTTGTCAAATTCTGCTATTGTAAAACAATCCCATATCGTAAAATCGCTTATTCTATCTTTATCTCTAAATTTACATTCAAAGCAAGAAGGTCTATCAGAATAATTATTAAAAAATGATCTTAAATATGGATCTGTTTCAACTCCTTCTCTGTAAAAATTATCTTCTCCATCAATTCTCATGGAAGAATAACCATACCCATATTTAGTTTTATCTCTAAATACTAGCTTTTTTATGTCGCTCATATTATTTCTTTGCTTTTGATATTCTAAGTACTTTCTTAGTACTAGTGGAGAAGGTACAGCTCTACACACAACATCTACTGTAATTAAGTTTTTATACTCTTTTCTTAAAAAGCTTTTCAAACCTTGTATTTGACATGGTGTACCACTAAAACATACTAATCTTCCTTGTTCTAGGAAAGTTTTAGCTTCCATAAAAGTATTCTTTAAATCACTTTGAACATATTTACTACCTCTAAATTTTTGTAAATCATCTTTACTTTCTGTATAACTATGGTGTACATTCCACTTATCATCAAAAATAGCTCCAAATACTACACCATTATTCTCTACTACATATTCTGCAATAGGTGTAAAAGCTCCCCCCGATGTACTTTCTAGACGAACTTCATTATCTTTATTATTGATAACATAAGCTTTTTGATTTTTTTTTCTCTTCTCTTTTTTATTTATAGTTGGACAAATTTTTTCACATAATCCACAATTAATACATTTATCCATATTAACTATTGGATACAAAAATCCTTCTTCATCTTCTAACATCTCTATTGCATTCTTAGGACATATATTTTTACAAGCTGTACAACCACAGCAATCTTTTTTATGCTTTATTTGTATCATCATTTATTCTCCTCACAATTATATCTAATATATATTTACATATTATACACATAACAATTACAATAATTGCTAGTATTATTGCTAGTATACTATTAAAGAATGTATCACTTTTATTTAATATATTTTTTATTAATGGACATATATATTGAAAAAATAGTATAGGAAATTTATGTAATAATAGTATAATTAATGTATTTTGTCCAATATAGCTAATTATATTTTGCTTTTTCCATATTTTATTAATTATTTTACTTATTATCATTATATTTATTATCATTAAAATACTTACAACAAAATACATTACATAATTTCCGTACTTATCTTGCATGACAGATATAGTTTCGTTATTATATACTAACAAACTGCAAAGTCCTATTGTTACTATTAAAAATACTACATATAAATATCTTTTACTTGTTAATATTTTGCATAATTTGCTAGCTTTTAATCTTTCTTTATTTTCTTTTATTAAAATACCTAAATATGTAAAAATCATCATGCACATAGCAGCTTCTAACTGTAATGGTAAATATATCTTCATGGCTGATAATATATAACCTAATATAGTTAAAGCTATAACAAATAATACTCTTATTATTTGTTTATATTTATTATTATTTATAATATTTTCTAATATATTTATGATAAATAGTTGCATAAATAAGCATGGTAAAAACCATAAAGGTTGATTCCACTGCATATTTTCTAAATTTGGATTAGCATATATCATTCCAAATATATTATTCCATATATTAAAGCTTGTACCTTTATCCATATATTTTCCCATAAAAGAATATATTAAAATGCTAATGATTGACATTATTATATATGGAAAATATAATGATTTTATTTTCTTTTTTAAAAAGGTAATATTGTCTTTTTTAGAAAAACAGATACCTGACAAAAAGAAAAACAATGGTACATGAAACGCATATACAAATTTTCTTAAATTACCAAAAGTAAGTGTATGGCCTAATACAATTAAAAAAATTCCTATTGCCTTTGCTATATCTATACTTTTTATTCTATTTTTGTTATATCCGTTTACTAACGAATTGTACGTGTGTGTGTGTGTGTGTGTGTGTACTCTCCCAACGGTTTCAGGCTCTTATCAATATTTCTCATAATTTATCCTCTTTTATTTCAAAGCATTATTTAAAAACTGTTTTGAACTATTTCTAAAACCTTCTATTTTTTTGTTAACTCCTTCAAAATCAATCTCTTTATTAATTACATCTTCTATTTTCTCTTTACCTGTTAATAATCTATTTCTCAAATTTACAAAATCTAATAATGAATATATTCGTGAATTAGTAGACATTTTTGAATTTTTGCTACTAAACCTTTCAAATGTAAAAAAATCCACTTGATTAATTAATGAAAACACTGTTCCATGGAATGAATCTGTACAAACAAACTTGGCATTTCTTATTAAATTTATAAATTCTCCTGGTCCTACATTATATGGTGCTTCATCTGCAAATTTATCACTATATTTAACATATTCATCTGAATGATTTATGGAAACAATTTTATAACCAGTTTTTTCTTTAAGTCTCTCTGCAAATTTTCTGTGTTCTATGTTTTTGCCCAAAAAATAGCAAAATATATAATTTCCATCTATTATAGGATTATCTTGCTGTATTTCTAGCCATTCCTTTTTGTCTAATAACAAAGTTGGATCACATACTAATGTAGCATGTTTTCCCGATAAATCTTCAACCAATTTGCAAGCATTTTGTTCTCTTACTGATATATAATTGATTCTTTTTAAAAACTGACTGTATTTTTCATCATATTTTTCTGGAATTGTAGAAATACCAAAACTAGTAGCATAAGATACTTTATTTATACTTTCAGGTACCCAATTTAGAGTATAATAATCTGCCACAACATTTACTGGTAACCATAATTGGTCACTTCCTACAATAATACTTGAATATTTATTACTTTCTTCTGTCATTTCTTTATATGTATAATAAGGCTTTGATAATTTAAATTTATTTTTAAAACTCTCAAATTCTTTATCTCGTATAGCTAAATTTTTTCCAAGTTCTCTATTAAATTTTTTATCTAATTTTAATTTTATCATTCCCAACTTAGTTTTTATAAATGAAAAATTAAATATTTGAGATTTATAAAATTTGGCTTTTCCTTTCTTAAAATCAATGTTTTTTTCTATGTTTATAGTTTCATTATCTAATCCCATATTGTCCAATATTTTTTGTGTTGCATATGCTTGCAGCATGCTTCCATAATTTTTTTTAAAATAGCAAGATACAATTCCTATTTTTTTCATGTTTTCACTCCTTTAGATATTTTTTGTCATTAAATATTATAACATTACGATTTTTTTTTGACAATATTTTTATACAATTAAATAAAGCCAAATGTTGTTTACGTATGTATTTTAATAATTAAAAGATATTGTACTTCAGCTCTAATCTATATATTGCATTTTATAAGTTATTATGATATAAATTAAAAATATATACTAAAAGGGGTGAATTTTATGATAACCGTACAAAAGTCTAATAATAGGGTCTTTTATATGGATTTTTTAAGAGTTATATCTATGTTTGCAGTAATTATACTACACACTGCTTCTTCTAAAATTAATTCTGTAGATATAGGCGGTTTAAATTGGCAAGTTCTTAATTTCTTTGATAGTGCAACTAGATGGTGTGTTCCTATTTTTGTTATGATAAGTGGTATCTTATTTTTAAATCCTAAAAAAGAAATATCTATAGGTAATATTTATAAAAAATATATTCCTCGACTTTTAATAATATTATTTGCTTGGAATTTTTTATATGCAATATTCTCTTGTGTTGTAGAGCATTCATTTTCTCTTCAAACATTTATCAGTAATATATTATTAGGTCCAGTACATATGTGGTTTTTATATATGATAATTGGTCTTTATATGATTACTCCATTTCTAAGAAAAATAGCTATTGATGAAAAATTACTTAAATATTTTTTATTACTATGGTTTATTTTCTCAACTATAAATATTATAGCTCAAATTACCGGATTTAATATTGCTACTACTATACTGGAAGATAAAATGTCCATTCATTTTGTTATTGGTTTTAGTGGATATTTCCTATTAGGATATTTTTTAAGTACAAAACAATATAAAAATAAATATGCAATAATTATTGGAATTATTTGTTTTTTTGTTACCATTGTAGGTACTTATCTATTATCTATAGGTAATAATGTTACTAATCAACTACTGTATTCTAATCTTTCACCTAATACTATAGGTATAAGTATTGCAATTTTTATATTAATAAAAAATACATATGATAACAAAGAAAAAATTAATATAAAATTAAAAAATATTATTAATATGTTTTCAAAATACTCTTTAGGAATTTACATTATACATTTCTGGATTCTAAACATTTTATCAAAGCTAAAAATAGATGTATTAATTTTACCACCGTTTATAAATGTAATTGTAATTTCTGTTATAACATTATTATTAAGTTTATTAGTTATATTTATTATAAGTAAAATTAAATATATAAAGCACTTAGTTATATAAAAAATCCATAAATACTTATGGATTTTTTATATCGTTAAATATTTTATTACTCTTTTTTTAGCTTTTTCTTTATAAATTGAATTACTTTAATTTTTTCCTTTTTATTTAGAAGTGCTATAAAATTAATTATATATCCTATAATCCCTGAAACAATTGCTACTATAATTAAATCAAACCAAGATGTTATTTCTATAAAATTATTACCAATGCTAAATAATACTATAATAATTATCATACATATAACTGCTTTGCAAAACGGTGGATAAAAAGTAGTCCATTTTACTTTTAAATTATACGCTGCATTAATTGGTGTAAATACAACAATTTTCAATGCCCAATAAAAAGCACTTACTGCAGAAAGAGCATATAGTCCCCAATTTGTTGTTTGAATAGCAATTACTTCTGTAATTACAGTTAATATTGCTATTATTAACTGTACAATTACTGGTCTTTTCAATTTATTTGTAACTGTATCTATAGAAGATAAAGTAAAAATATAAGAACTCAAAATATATGGTAACAATGCTAAAATGGAAAGGCATTGTAACTGCATAATTTCTTCTGCTGTCTTATATGGCATCCATAATTGGTAAAAATCATATCCAAAGACAATAAATCCTGCTAAAGGTACTGTCATCAATAATGATAACAATTTTGTAGAAAATTTCACTTCATTAATTAATTCTTCTTTTTTATTTTGTGAATATAATATTGTAAACTGTGGCGTAAAGGCTCCGGAAATAGCTGCTAATAATGACTCTACTGCTGTTGGGATTGTTTTAGCAATAGATAATGTTCCCATTGCATTTGCACCCAAAAATATATTAGCTATAATTAAATCAACTCCTATCAACAATACTCTGCTAAAATTATTAATTGAATTCCATATTCCAGAACTTATAATTGTTTTTACTGCTTTTACTTTAAAGTCTTTTACTTTTAATTTTAACTCATTTGCTATCTTTTTAGTTATTTTTATATTAGCGAGTAACAGATAGAAACTGCATATAATACTTGCTATTGCAATATAATAAATTTTAGGCGGTAATATAGCAAACATTACTATTAATAATATTACTTTTAAGACATTTGAAGTAATATTTCTTATAGAAGAAATATCTACCCTGTTTTTCACAAATGTTGCTACTGTAAATACAGTACTTAATATTGTAATAATGAAGTTAACGAATACTAGCGAAAAAGTAAGTTTTACATCCCATATTAATTCTTCTGGTATATTAATTAAATTTTGTAGATTAATTATAATACCTGTAGAAGCAATAGCTACTACTAAGGATAAAATAATATCCGCCACAAAAATTGAAGAATAATATTCATTTGCCTTTTTGTAATTTTGACGATTTATTTCAATTGATATAAATCTACTTGCCATTGAATTTAACGCAACTGTTAATATAGAAGCATAACTCACAAAATTATTAGCTAGTCCTATAAATCCATATGCAGCATTTCCCAAGTGTTCTACTAAATATGGACTAAGAAAAAAATTAATTGCTAATTGAACAAAAAATGATATAATGCTTGCCGCTAAATTAATAAATAATCTTTTTTTCATCTTTTCCCCTTCCTTAATCCAAGTCCATAAATAGTTCTATATTTAAATTTTTTATTATTTTTCTTTTATACTATGTATTTTTCTTTTTATCCTTCCACCAGTTCTTATTACAAAGTCCTTTGGTATAGAAATAGTATTTTTAAAATTGATTCTTTTCTTCTCTTTGTCAGAATATATTTTATTACTATTTTTCAACTTGCACTGCATTATTGCTTTCATTTCTTTTGATAGCCATTCTTCTCCTTTATTGTTAATTCTATTTCTCATTTTATCATAAGTAGGAGTATCTAATTCTGGAATACATCCAAATGTTAAAAAGGCATGCCCATTATAACAATGTGGCTCTGTACAATGTTTTCCAATAGGAAGTGTTTTTAGTGGTTTTTCTATATTTTTATATATATTACCAAGTTTAATTCCACAATAACATTGTTGATAATCTCCTGTAACTAGATTTAAGTATAAAGACCATTCACCAGCATAACAAAATTCTTTTCGCTTTTTAGAAAAAATCTCTGATTTAAATTTAAATAAATCTGAATTGAAAGTACTCCATATTTTATTATACTCATCTAGTGTTTTTTTTGTTAAAACTGCTATTTCTCCACTATTTACTCTTCCTACAGTAACATGACATAAAGTTCCTAACTTTTCTTCACATACATTTTTTATATCATCGATATGTTCCACTAATTCATCACTTGGTGTAATCTCAACTGTAAATGAAGCACCTGCATTTTTCATCATTTCAATATTATTAAAAAAATTATTTAAAATATTTAATCTTAATAATTCTAAATAATGAAAAGAAAATTTAAAAAACAGTCTTTTCATTAATTCACTTGGAAATTCAGATATTTTTTCAAATCTTTTTGTTAAAGTACCATTTGTTACTATCATAACATAATGCCCTTCTTCTAACAGTTCTCTTACTACATCTATAATTTCTTCTGCAATTAAAGTTTCTCCTCCTGCACAGAAATTAAACATACAAATACCACCAAGTCTTTTAATAGATAATGCTTGTCTAACTTCATTTGGTGAATATTTTAGTTTAGCTATTTTGCTATTAAACTTTCTGTTTTGAGCAATATAACAATAATGGCATCTTAAATTGCATGTTTCCGTTGGTATATAAACATCTATAAATCTTTTTAATTTTATTGAATTGTCCATCTTCTCTATTCCCCTTTTATTTAATATTATCTTTATTACAAATGATTACGTTTTTCAATTCACTATATCTCTCTTTTATTTCTATTGGATATATTCTTTTTTCTTCTCGTAATACTTCTTTTATATTTTCCTCTAATAAGTCTATATTCTCAATAAATTTAACATAACCTAACTTTTTAAGCCATTCATATACGCCCTTTACTTTATAATTATAGTTTCCTATAGCAATACAAGGCGTCTCCGTAATAGCTGCAAATATCATACCATGTAATCTATCGGTAATAATAAGTTCAGCATTACTAAATTCCTCTAATTTTTCTTTTAATTCTTCTTCTCTATTCTTTTCTGTTATTCTCTTTTTTACAACAGTATCTGTATATTTAATTTTATAATATTTTGATACTATTTTATCTATATTTACAGTACTTTCATCGTTTATATTTTTCTCAGCATCTTTTCTTAAACATAATAATGCTATTTTCTCTCTTTTATTCTTCTTGTCATTAGTTTTTAAATATAAAACTATATCTGGAGTTAGCAACGATTTTATATTTGGATATGTTTCTCTAAGCCATTTATATGTAACATTTTCTCTTGCGCATATAACTAAATTTTTATGTTCTTCATATATGCTCTTATCGATATTTAATTCTTTTTGTCCATCTTCATCATTTTTATAATATATAGTTGATGGAAAAATAATTGTTTTGTTATTAGAAAAACTTTTTAACACCTGTCTAACCATATTTTCTTCTTCCAGCCATTGACTTCCTATAAAACCTCCACCAGTTATCATAATTACATCGTCTTTTTTTATATGTTTTTTTAGTGTATTAATTAAAATATTTTGCATTTCTATTGGAATATCAAATACACTCTGTACACCTATATCACTTAAAAATTGACGTTCTGCCACTAAAATAGCATGATCCCCTATGTTTCCATGAGTAGGTACTCCAAACAATATATACTGTTTGGAATTACTTTTTCTATATTTCGTATAATTTTTTATATATTTTATTTTATAAATAGTATGTAACAAAATATATTTTACTATTTTTTTTATCTCTCTCATTATTTTCAATCCTTAACTGTTATATTTTATATATCACCATTAACTTTTTTTGAATATTTTCTCATTTTATAGTATAGTTTGGGAGAAACTCTAAAAAGTATAATTTTTAATTTATCTTGCTTACTACATTCTGGTAATTTTATAACTTTTTTATAACATTTTTTATATTTATTTTTTAGTTCCTTTTGAATTTCTTCTGAATTTTCTAAAAACATTTTACAATTTGTATAATGTATCATTAAAACTGTTAAGTATCTAACTAAAGTAAGATTATATAATTTTTTCTCTTCTTTTTCCTGAAAAAATTTTAACCTTTCTTCTAAGGCTGCTATGCCATCTAGTCTTTTTTTATTAAATTTTTTATTCATAATGCTATTCGGTACATAACGATAATAATATAAAATTTCTGATGACATAACTACTTTTTTACAGTTATAATACAATTTATAAGTAGTATATTCATCTTCATGTAATTTCCCATATGGAAAATTAGTTGTTTTATACAGTTCTGTTTTATACATCTTGTTCCAAGTAACTGTAGATTGCACATATAGTTTCTTATTATATATATTTTCTATCATTTGCTTACCTGTATATATTTGTTCTGTTTTATTTTCTTCTTTCTCTTTTAAATACTCCTTTTTGAAGTCTTGAACTCTTTTAAAGTTTGATATTGATATGTCTGCATTATTTTTTGTTATTAGATTATATAATTTTTCCACATATTCATAGTTTATAAAATCGTCTGAATCTATAAAACAAATAAATTTTCCATTTGCCTTTTCTATTCCAGCATTTCTAGCATCAGATAATCCACCATTTTTTTTATGTATTACTTCTATTCTTGAATCTTTTTGTTTATACTTGTCACAAATTTTTGGACAATTGTCTTTTGAGCCATCGTCTACTAATATAATTTGTAAATTTTTATAAGTTTGGTTTATAATTGATTGAATACAATCATTAATATATTTTTCTACATTATATATTGGAACAACAATAGTAATTAAATCATTCATCGTCTTCCTCCTGTTGCATTAATTTATATTTTATAGTTATATTCGAAATATTATAAGTTATAAATTATTAAATATTTTTTCATGCTCTCTAACTAGTTTCTCTATATTAAAATTTTCTATAGAATATTTATAATTATAATTTGATACTTTGCAATACAATTCTCTATCTTTTATATATCTAATAATATGCTTAGCAAATTCCTTTACATTTCCTACTTCTATTAAAAATCCACTATTTTCTGTTTTTATAATATCTACAATTCCTCCAACATTACTAGCAACTATTGGTTTATTACATACCATATATTCTATTAATACTAACCCAAAGCCTTCCCATTTAGAAGGTAAAATTGCTATATCGAATGCAGGGATATATTTTTCAGTATCCTCTATCCAACCTGTTATCGTTACTAAATGTGTCAAATTATTTTCTTGTGCATATTTAATAACTTCTTTTTCTAAATCTCCTGAACCTACATACATAAGTCTAACATTTTTGTTTTCTTTATATATTTCATTAAAAGCTTTTATAGTAGTCATAGGATCTTTTTGCTCAGATAGTCTTCCAACTACACCTATTACTATTTCGTTGTCTTTTATATTGTATTTTTTTCTAGTTTCCTCTCTATATTTTTCGCACCCTTCAAACTTTTTAAAGTCAATACCATTTTCTATTATACACATTTTCTTTTCTGAAGCTATCTTGTATTTTAAAGCAGAGTCATATTCACTTTTAGAAATATTAATAATTTTATCTGTTTTAATAGCCAATATTTTTTCTATCAATGCTATTATTTTTTTCTTTTTTGGGCTCATATCAGCATTAAAATACCAACCATGTGCATTATATAAAATTTTAGTTTTGTGATTAAATAGCATTGCTATTCTTCCATATGCTCCAGCTTTACTACTATGCAAATATAATATATCTGGTTTAATTTTTTTCAACAATTTTCTTACTTCTAAAATAGACTTTATATCTTGTTTTAACTTAATTTCTCTTGTCATCGGAACAATATATATTTCTTTTACTATATTTCTAAATTCCTTTAAATTTTTTTCGTAGTCTTGAGATACAATTAAAATATTTTCATAATCTTTATTTTTAAAATTCTTAAAGAACATATATAAATATTCTAGTACTCCCCCCGCACTTTGTGCTATATGTACTATTTTCTTCTTTGCCATTATATAGCTCCTTCTCTTAATATTACCTTCTTTATCGTCTTAAATAATAGTTTTATATCTGTTTTTAAAGACCAATTATAGTAATATTCAATATCCATGTTCATTCTGTCTTCAAAAGTTATTTCACTTCTTCCAGATACTTGCCACATTCCAGTAACTCCTGGTTTAGATTGAACTATAGTATGATATAATCTTCCCATATCTTTTTTCTCTATTGGTAAATATGGTCTTGGACCTACTAAGCTCATATCCCCTTTTAACACATTTATAAACTGTGGAAACTCATCTATGCTTGTGCTTCTAATAAAATGACCTACTTTTGTAATTCTTGGGTCATCTTTTAATTTTTTATATGTAGAATATTCTTCCCTAGCTTCAGCATTTTCTTCTAAGTATTTAGATAATTTTTCATCGGCTCCAATTACCATAGACCTATATTTATATAATGTAAATTCTTTTCCATTTTTTCCAATTCTTTTTTGTTTGTAAAATAATGGTCCATAGTCTTTAGCTTTAATATTAGCTATTTTAATTCCTATTGACAATGGAATTAGAAGTATTATACCTACAATACTTCCTATAATATCTATAAATCTTTTTAAAGCTTTTTCTATATACAATAATACTTTAGCCTTGTTATTGGCTTTAGCAATACTTTTATATTCAAACTTTTCTTCTATATTCCCAACATTCTCAACATATGCAAATTGTTCGCTACTATTTGCACTCATTTCTTAGCCCCCCATTTTATTGTTTAAAATATACTTTTATTTACTATACCCTGTTTTACTTATTATAGCATCGTTTATACCTTTAACTATCTCTGATGGTGTATAATCTTCTTCTCTAAATATTTCCTTATGTAATTGCTTTACATTTTCTTCTAATGTAACTGGTACCCCATACCATCTATCTGTAGTAATACCTCTTGTTTTATATGGCCAACCAATACTTTCTGACATTTTGTAAGATAACATATTTGGTGCTAAAGATAATACTTCATTTGGTTCTAAATTTGTATATACTTCTGGTAATATTTTATCTGCAAAACTGTTTATTTCTCCTATGCTTTTATCTTTTAATTTTTTAAACATTGCCTCTATAACAGTTCTCATTCTTTCCGTTCTTCTATAATCTCCACCTTCTGTATATCTTACTCTTGAATAACCAACCGCTTGAACTCCATTTAAAGTTTGCATTCCTGCATTTTCTATATACTCAGCTTCAAGTCCAGTATGTTTTGCAGTATTTCTTATTGCTGAATTAATAGCAGATATTTCATCTTCTTCTATTCTTATATCTACTCCACCTAAGGCATCAACTGCATCTGCAACAGCGTCGAAATTAACTGTAACAAATTCTTTTATATTTAAATCCAAATTTTTATTTAATGTTTTAATTGCAAGTTCAGGTCCACCATAAGAATATGCATGTGTTATTTTATCTAACCCATATCCGTCAATGTCTACATAGGTATCCCTATATACAGAAACTAAATTTATTTCCTTAGTATCATTATTTATACTTGCTATAATAATACAATCACTTCTATTTCCCTTACCTAAGTCACTATCTCTACTATCAACTCCAAATAAAGCTATATTTCTATAACCTGTTAGATTTTCTTCAACTTGTGTTGATACACTTAAATTATTTTCATCTATATTTACTTGTTTCATTTGGCTTAATTTACTGTTCAAATAAAAATATCCAGTTAAAATTGCTGTAACTATAATAATTATAATTGCTAAAAATATTATCCCTATTATTTTTAACGCTTTTTTCATCTTTGCTCCCAACTTTCACATAATATACACATTTTATTATATAATATTTTGATATTATTTTACAACCTTTTTTCGATATTTTTTTCGTTTTTTACATTTATTTCTTCATTATAAAACATGTTATCCTATTTAAAAAACTCAATCTAAATATCTTCTATTTTTTCTTTCCTACTACAACAAATCTTCCATCTTCTGTATAATATGAACATGTAGTTAATGTAATTAATTCATCTCCATATTCTGCTGTTGTATCAATATCATATATAGATGCTTTCTTTATATTTTTTATAAAATTGTTGTATTCTTTTTCACTTTCTGAATTCATAAAATTGTAATACTTAAATACATCTTTATTGTTTTTATTATACACTTTTGCTCTAAATACTGCTATAATATCGTACTCAGCATCTTCATTTTCTGTTGTAAATCTTATAATTGGGTGTTTCTTATAATACTCTTCTTCCACATACTTCGTTAAATCTGTAAACATTTCATTATTAACCATGTAATGACCATATATCATTAAGTTATTTCCTTTAATATCCCAATTATAGTCACTATCTAAAAAAATTGCTCCTCTTTCTGCATTACCTCCTTTATAATTATGTGTCAAATAAAATTCATTATCTTTTCCTTGCACTACAGGATAACTTATATGTGTATCTTTTATTTCAATCCACCCTACTATGTTTTTATATTCTTTTTTAAGTTTTGCAACTTGCGCCATCCTTTTAGTAGATTCCTCTTCCTTTTCCTTTCTAATTTCTTCTGCACTTTTTTCTTGTCTCTTTTGATTTTCTTCATTATTTATGTTGTCTTCATTTTGAACTTCCTTATTATCATTTTTTTGTTTTTCACTTTCATTGTTATTTCCATCATTTGTTTTACTGTTTTTGTATTTTTCTTCTATTTCTTCAACATCGCCTACGTCAATTGAGTTTAATAAATCTCTTTCTTTTTCTGCTTCTCTTTTACTTACAAAACTTTTTGCTATATATACACTTGACAAAATGATTAATAATATAAAAATTAAATATAGAATTCTATTCAAAATTTTATTTTTATTAAATTTTTTCATTATAAACCTAATATTCCTTCCTTACATTTTTTAATGTTTGTAGTCATAAATTTTTACACACACTTCCCATTTAGTTTTGTTTTTTATGTAAATAAAGACTGTTAGCATGTGATATATATTTGCTAGCAGTCCTTTTATATTTCTAATATAATTAATTAATATCATTAATATTTCACAGAGATTTATTTTTCTTCTTTTCTCTTCATATAAACAATTCCAGCTGTTGATGCTATAATTGTTAAAATAGCAAGTCCTAAATAACTTTCAACACCAGTTTTTGGAACATCATCTTTTTCTTCTTCATTTACTTCTGGCTTTTCTGGTTCTACTGGTTTTTCGTTTTCTATTTTAACTGTTCTTGCATAAATAGTTGTGTCAGTATCTAATTTAGCATTAAAATCAAATGCATTTGTATAATTTTCATCTGTAAAGAATCCGTCTATTTCATAACCTTCTGGTACTTTTATATGAGACTTTAGCAATTCTGCTGTAACTGTTGCACCTTTGTCTACAGTTATTTTATTAGAATTTTCTCCTCTAATTAATGTTACAACAACCTTTTGAACATCTGTATTAGGTGTTGCACTTTCTGGTATAGCATTTTCTGAAATAACATTATTGTTTTTATCGGTTAATACAACTTTGTCACCAGCTATAACAACTTTATTTGTTGTATTTTCTGTATTTGTTACTGTAAACTCTGTAAGATGACCATTTGTAGCAGGACGAACTACGTTTTCATTTACATCAGATGTTAGTGTTCCATTCATAGTTAATGTCGGATTATTTGTAGCAGATGCACCTTTATCTATCTCTATACCATTATTAGTGTCTGCACCATTAAATCCTAAATGTAAGTCTATTACCTCTACATTACCACCATTTACTAAAACTCCACCATATCTAAAACCTACTATTGAGACATTATCTAATATAACAGTTGCGCCATCATATGCTTGTACACCATACTTTGGACCATTATTTAAATTTATGTCCTTTAATGTAAGTTTCCCTGCTGCCAATTGAGCTGTAAACATTGTTTGATTTCCAGATGTTGATGTCCACTCTGTAGAACCTGCAACAGTATAACCATTACCATCTATTGTAAGTGTTTTTTGAATTACAATTGGCTTTGTTACAGTTATGTTGTTTTGAATTTCAACTGTACCACCATCATCAACATTTTCTATTGCTGTAATTAAGCTCTCTTCGTCTGTGGCTGTTTCTGTACTAGCAGCATTACTAACAATTGGCATACAAAGTAATACTAGCATAGTTAATGTTAAAAATAACACTATTTTAATTGTGTTTTTCATTTTAAACCTCCTAAATTGTATTTTATAGTAACCTTATTAAAATTAGTTTTACTATATTTATAATTTATTTTGTCAATTTTTTTGTTTTTTATTTATCTTTTCAAAATTAAAATTTTCCAAATTAAATAGTATATCTTTTCCATAAAAAAGGAGATACTGTATTTGAAATGTACCATAAAGTTAAACTTTTTATCTAACTTTTTTTGGTTCAATTCAATTAGTATCTCTGTATCTCTTTTTAATTAATTTATTTAATATAACATTTCATGAGCACTCATTATACCAAATGTTCCAATTCCCACAGCAACAAATATTGCTATCATTATAATAACTAATAAAGCTACAATAAAATATGACCTAGCATAATTTTTTCTGTTAATGTTTGAATTGTCAAATGCATAAATAATTAAGAATATCCATCCTATAATTGGTATTGCAAAAAGGATGTTATAACCAAAGTATGCCCATGGTGAAAGTGGTCTATAGTATGGTGGAATACTTGGATCGTTTTTGTAATTATAGTTAGAATTTGGATTTTGGTTGAAATTACCATTTTGATTGTAATTTCCATTTGAAACATTATTAGCATTATTATTTTGGTTCATATTTTTCTCCCCCTTTTATTATATTTATAATTATTGTTAATTAATATAACAAATATTTATCTAGGATTTTTAATTGCTGCTTGTGCTGCTGCTAAGCGTGCTATAGGAACTCTAAATGGTGAGCATGATACATAAGTTAATCCAACATTATGACAAAATTCTACTGTTGGTGGATTTCCTCCGTGTTCACCGCAAATACCAAGTTTTATATCTGGTCTTGTTTTCTTTCCTAAGTCAACTGCCATTTTAACTAATTTGCCTACACCTTTTTGGTCTATTTTTGCAAATGGATCAAATTCATAAATTTTCTTTTCATAATATGCATCTAAAAATTTTCCTGCATCATCACGGCTAAATCCAAATGTCATTTGTGTTAAATCATTTGTACCAAATGAGAAAAATTCAGCTTCTGTAGCAATTTCATCTGCTGTTAATGCTGCTCTAGGTATTTCTATCATTGTTCCTACATGATATTCTAATTCTACTCCTGCATTTGCAATTTCTTTATCTGCTGTTTCTGTAATTATATCTTTAACATATTTTAACTCTTTTAATTCTCCTGCAAGAGGTATCATAATTTCTGGAACTACATTCATTCCTTCTTTATTAACATTTATAGCAGCTTGAATAATAGCTTTAGTTTGCATAGCACCTATTTCTGGATATGTTACATCCAATCTGCATCCACGATGTCCCATCATAGGGTTAAATTCATGTAATCCAACAACAATGTTTTTAAGTTCGTCAAATGTCATGCCCATGTCGTTTGCAAGTTGAGCAATTTCTTCGTCTGTATGTGGTAAAAATTCATGTAATGGAGGGTCTAATAGTCTTATTGTTACAGGATATCCTTTCATTGATTTATATAACCCTTCAAAGTCTTCTCTTTGCATTGGTAGTAGCTTATCCAATGCTTTTTCTCTTTGCTCTACTGTTTTAGATACTATCATTTCTCTTATAGCTGCAATTCTTTCTGGTGCAAAAAACATATGCTCTGTTCTACATAAACCAATTCCTTCTGCTCCAAATTTATATGCTGTTACTGCATCTCTTGGAATATCTGCATTTGCTCTTACTCCCATTTGTCTATATTGGTCTGCCCAATTCATTAACTTTTCAAAATTTCCTGAAATTGAAGGTTCTTCTGTTTCTATTCTTTCTCCATATACATTTCCTGTTGAGCCATCTAAAGAAATATAATCTCCTTCATGGTACACATTTCCTTCTGAATCTGTAAATATTTTTTCTTTTTCATTTATTGAAACTCCATCACATCCTGATACACAACATGTTCCCATTCCTCTTGCAACAACTGCTGCATGTGATGTCATACCACCTCTTAAAGTTAAAACACCGTGACATACATTCATTCCGTCTATATCTTCTGGTGATGTTTCAAGTCTTACCAAGATTAAATCTTTTTCTCCTTCGTCATGTTTTCTTACTGCATCTTCTGCTGTAAATACAATTTTACCTGTTGCAGCTCCTGGAGAAGCAGCTAATCCTTTTGCAATAACTTTTGCAGCTGTTAATTTTTCTTGATTAAATACTGGATGCAATAATTGTTCTAATTGATTTGGTTCTACTCTTAAAACAGCTTCTTTTTCTGTTACCATACCTTCGTTTACTAAGTCAACTGCAATTCTTAAAGCTGCTGTTGCTGTTCTTTTTCCATTTCTTGTTTGTAAGAAATATAATTTTCCTCTTTCTATTGTAAATTCCATATCTTGCATATCTTTATAATGCTCTTCTAATTTACGAGAATACATTACAAAGTCATCATATGCTTGTTTATTTACTTCTGCTAATGTTTCTATTGGCTGTGGAGTTCTAATTCCTGCAACAACGTCTTCTCCTTGTGCATTCATTAAATATTCACCAAACAATTTATTTTCTCCTGTTGCTGGATTACGAGTAAATGCAACACCTGTTCCGCAGTCATCTCCCATATTTCCAAAAACCATTTCTTGTACATTTACTGCTGTTCCCCAATCTCCTGGTATATCATTTAACCTTCTATAAGTAATTGCCCTTGGATTATTCCATGAACGAAATACAGCTTTTACAGACTCTATTAATTGTGCTTGTGGCTCTTGTGGAAATTCCTCGTTTATGTGTGTTTTGTAAATTTCCTTAAATACACTAATTAACTGTTTTAAATCATTTGCATCTAATTCTGTATCTTGTTTAACACCCTTAGCTGCTTTTATCTTATCTATTTCTTCCTCAAATAATTTTTTTGGTACCTCTTTTACAACATCACTATACATTTGAATAAATCTTCTATAGCTATCATATGCAAATCTCTCATTTTTTTGCGCAATAGCTTCTACAACTTTATCATTTATACCTAAGTTTAATATTGTATCCATCATACCTGGCATAGATGCTCTAGCTCCTGAGCGAACTGAAACTAATAGTGGATTTTCTACATCTCCAAACTTTTTGCCAGAGATATTCTCTAGTTCTTTTAATGCTGAAAAAATTTGATTTAATACTTCATCTGATATTGTTTCTTTATCTTCATAATATTTTATACATGCTTCTGTTGTAACTGTAAATCCTTGAGGTATAGGAAGACCAAGGTTTGTCATCTCTGCTAAATTTGCACCTTTACCTCCTAATAGTTCTCTCATTGAAGCATTTCCTTCTTTAAATAAATATACATATTTTTTGTCCATTGTTTCCTCCTTAAATAAATTTAATATCTATACATAACATGCGTAAAAAAGCACATATTATACATACTATTTCATATGTTTCGGCTTATGATGTTTACCTAATTTATTATTTTTATTTCTTCTTATTGATGATTTTCTTTTAATGTTCTCTAATTCTTCATTATTATCCTTGTCAAAATAAGATTTTGGTTTATTATTATCTTTTTCATAATATTCTTGTTCATCTAACAAATCTTTTTGATTATATTTTATCTTACATTCCTCTGGCTCTATAATTTTTGGTTCTATAAAACCATAATCTTCTTCATAATCATTAAATTTTAAATTTTTATAAGTGATTATTTCACTTATATCTTCTATTTTATTTTCGCCTATTCTATCTTCTTCTATTTTACTTATTTTATCTTTATTTGTTTTGCTTTCAGTTACTGTATTTTCATTTGTTTTGTTTTCAATTACTTCATTTTCTGTTGAAACTATTTCGTTAAATTCTTGTTCATCATTTTCTTTTAATAAAGCATTTTCTGCATTACTATATAAATTGTGTTCACTAATATTTTCATTATTGTATAAATTTTGTTTATTATGTTTTTTAGTTTTATTTACTAATTCTTCAATATCTTCGGCCCTTATTCTATTATTATTGTCTAATGCTAGCTTAATTTCTGCAATATTTAGTGGCTGTGTATTTTCCATATTTATATTAGTTGAATTTATCATAGTTTCTCTGGTTTGATTTTCAATGTCTTTAGTATACAAATCTTGGAACGAAAAATCTGTATTTCTTAAAGTATCATTTTCTTGATTTTCCATTTCCTCGTTTTCCATATATTTGTTATTTGATGAATAGCTGCTTTCTTCTGCATAGCAATCTTCTTCATATATTCCTATTTTTACTAATATTGGATATACTTTACTTCCAAAAGGTATCATTAAAATGTCTTCTTTTTTTAACGATTTTGTTAATAATATCATAGCCACATAAATTAATGCACCACAAAGTATTGATATAATTGTTGCAATATTTCCACTAATTACTTTAGAAAGTCCTGCATTTATAAAGTATACAAATCCCCCCATTGTAACAGCTGCTATAATTGGTTTTACAATATTGTTTTTTAATTTCAAATTCAATCTTATACTTTTTCTTAAGCTTGTAAAACAAATTGTAAATGCTACAACTTGACATACAATTGAGCTTATTCCTGCCCCTATTATTCCCATGTTTGGGTTACTAATTAATACTATATTTAATATAAATTTAATTAATGCTCCAACTGCTAGAGCAATTGCAGGAGTTTTAGTTTTGTTTAATCCATATAGTCCTCCATTAATTGTTTGGCTTAATGCTATAAATATCATCGAAATAGAATATAGCATTAAAATATTCGCTCCATCAGAAGCTGTTGGATAAATTAAGTTTAATATTGGTTGCGCTAGTGCAATAAAACCTGCAGCACAAGGTAAAACTATTATAAGTGATGAAAATAGCGAAAAACTTAATCTTTTAGAAGCTGTTTTATAATCTTTTTTTGCAATTGCTGCTGCAATAGCTGGAGTAAGTGCTGTAGAAAACGCCACATTTATTGCTACTGGAAGTCCTACTAAAGTATCCATTTTTGCCAGAATACCAGTCATATTCATTGCATATGCTTCCAGTGCTTCTTTTCCTCCTGTAATTATTGATGCAAATGCAGTTTGAATACATCTACTAACTGTTGAAGAATCTATTATTGGATTTACAACAGATATAACAGAACTAATTGTAATTGGTATAGACATTGCTAAGATTGCTTTTAATAATTGCCCATTTGTTTTATTTCTTTCTGGTGAAATTTGTTTTTTGCTTACTCTTATTTTTTTTCCCTTATAATACAAGATTAAATACATAAATGTAATTATAATAGCAAGAGTTGAAGATAAATTCCCTCCAGCTGCCATTATATAAGGTTCTTTACCTATTAATGCATATACAAATGTTATAGATAAAACACAATTAAAAAATTGTTCTAAAATCTGTGATGCACTTGTTGGTTTCATGTCATTTTGTCCTGCGAAATATCCCCTAAATACTGCAGATGCTGCTACAAATACTATTGCAGGTGCTAAAACTTGCATTACATATTTTACATCTGGTACATTAAATACTAGTGTTGCTATTGGCTCTGCTGCAAAAAACAATAATAAAGAGAATACTAATCCTAGACTTACAAAAAATGTCATACTTATTTTAAAAATTCTTTGTGCACCTTTATTATCTCCTATTGCTATTCTCTCGGAAACCATTTTGGAAACAACACTTGGAATTCCTATAGATGAAAGCGCTAAAAGTAGCGAATAAATTTGATATCCAGTAGAATAATAACCAAGTCCAGTATTTCCAAAACCTTCTGCATTTGTAATTACAAGTCTATATATTAAACCTAATAATTTTACAGATATTTGCGCAAACATTAATATTAAAACGTTTTTCATAAATGAAGCGCCTTTTTGTTTTACTGCTTTTCTCAAAGTTTTCTTCCTTTCGTATAATTATGCACTAAATTGTATATAAGTTAATTCATAGCCTAACATATATACAATAACTTACAATAATTGTTATTAATTCTTTATACTAAATTTAATAATTTAGTATATTTTTTATAATTTCAATAAATAAAATCTTATTTTTTTTCAAAATTAAATTTTGGCATCATACCAATTTTATCTGGTGTATGCTCTGGTAATTGATATATATCATGTCCAGGGAATTCATTGCCTTCTACAAATAAAGGTCCATCTGGTGTAAATCCAACATCCCAACCAGCATATCCCATTTCTGGAACAACTTTTGCTGCTCTATCAACCATTTCTAACACTTTATCCCAATAAGGAAATTGAAAACCTTTTATTTTAGAACCTGTCTCAGGGTGTGTTACATAAGTATTTTTCATTTTATCAATAGCAACTTGTGTAACTACACCAGTTTTTTCGTCAACAGGTGCAACCATTCCGTTACTGTTAAAATTATCAACAAATCTTTTTCCTGTACCAATTCTAAAATATGCACATATTACATGTGTTACTAATTTTAAATTTTTTCTTTCATCCTTTGGAATTGTTAAAATTGACTTTCCATCTTCTGTAGTAACTATTGTAACCACTCTTACTGTATTTATAGCATGTGGATTAATTTTTGCTACATCTTGATGTTGTTTTATAATTTCTTCTAATTCAAAATTAGAACTTCCTTCTATTAGATGGTCATATATTTCATCCAAAGTAGCATAATTTTTAATATTAATTTTTTCTATTCCTTTTCCACAACCTCCATCTATAGGTTTTGCCATAAATTCAGTATGTTTATTCATAAAATCTATAATCTTATCCTTTGGAGTTCCATTAACTTTTATCCAATCTCTTTTTAAATACTCATTAAAAATTGTATTAAATTCATCTTTATTTTGAAAAATGTGAAGATAATCTAAATCACAATATTTTGTAACTAAATCATTGTTTCTTCCTCTAGTAAGATATGTTTCTCTTTGTGCAGGTGTCAAATTATACATTTCAAACAAATCATAGTCCATATATCCTGCACCATATTTTCTAGCACATTTTTGCATATCCATAAAAATTCCAAATTTAGTTTTTCCTGTTTTATTATGAATAGAATTTATTTTTTCTTTCATAGCTTTAGTATCCATTGATTTAAGCCTTTTTAATATATATTTAATATTTCCCAATTTTACAAATCTCCTTTATAATTTATACTTGTTAATTATATACTAAACGTTTCCTTAATTGCAACATATAAACACATTTTTTTAGTTAATTAGAACCAGACTAGTTTTTCTTAGATTAAGGAGAAAATAGTCTGGTTCTAAATTTTTTAGCTATTCATACCATTTAACTAGCACATTTTCATTAATTTTGCTTGCATCAAATCTATAATGTCCTATAACTTCCATATTGTTATATTTAAAAAAGTCTTCTTCTCTATTTGGCTGCCCTCCATTATGGATTATATACGTCTGCCCTTTTGAATTTCTTTTGTCTGAAACAATTCCAATATGTTCTTCATTTCCAAATACTACAATATCTCCAGGTTGCCATTCTTCTATCTTATTAATATCTAATGTTAAAGATTGTGCATATTTTTTGAAAAATATATCTAAATTTCCCACTCTTCTAAAATCTATGTTTTTATCTCTTGTTTCTACATAAATATATTCTTCTAAATTGTTTTTTATATCATTATCTACCATATCTCTTAAACAATAACCTGCATTTTTAAAAGCTCTCCAAACTACATCTGTACAAACTCCTATATTATTTGGTGGATATCCTCCATTACCAAAATATTTACTATTATATGTTGGATGATTTTCTGCATCATTCCTAGCACCTAATAATATATCTTTGTAATCATCTATTCCATTGTTATTATAATCTATAGAACTCTTTATAGTACTAATGTTAAAGTCCTTTGCTGTATATACCTTTTGTGGAATTATATTAAATTTATAAAGTTCATAAACTAATATAACTATTGTTATTGCTAAAATAATACATAAGATAATAAAAATAATTGGAAGTTTCTTTTTCATATATTCCCCTTCTTTATATATATTTTTTTGTTTCTATTCATTTTTTTATTTTTTATATTTTATTTATAATATTTTAATTTCTTTTAACATTTTATTTCCATGAATATTTTTATACTATATTCCAATATATTTAAATATATCTAAATATTAATTGTTCTCCAATAATTTTAAAAATTTCTCATGAAATTGTGGTGCATACTTTTTTAAATTAATTGGTTTTAAATTTCTATCTGTAAAGCAATGTTTTGTTTCTCCTGTTAAAACTATGTTTCCATTTTTCTTGTCTGTAACTTCATATCCTATAGTCATCCTCACTCCAGTATACTCTTTTGCATATGTTTTGATTAAGATAGTATCTCCAAAAGTAACATGATATTTGTATGTACAGTTTACCCCTAATACAGGAATAGTTATTTTATTTTTTTCCAATAAATCAAATGGCATGTTCAATACTTCTAGCCATTCTGTTCTTGCCTCTTCCAAATATCTTATATAATTTGAGTGGTGTACTACTCCCATTCTATCTGTTTCATAATAATTAATTTTTCTTTCATATATAAATTCCATATATAATTTCCCTTCTTTTTTATATAATGCATATTAATTATATATCTTATAATTGTATTTTGTAAACATTTTTTATGTTTTCTTTCTTCATTATCCTAAACATGTATAAGTCTTTCATATTTCATATTAGTTAATGTTGTTATTTTTTTGTCTTTTTTAAGGATATATTGAAAACTTTGTACGTACTCCTCAATATACCACTTTAATGAAGATGTTATATGCTATGGGTTATACTTTATCAGTAGTGCCACTAGACGAAAAAATAAGAAAAGAAAATAAAGAAGCGGAAGTAAGACAATAAAACAGCTTCTTTAATGAATATCAAAAATGAACTATAATTCAAATAAACCAAATGAAGAAAAACAAAAACGTAATGCACCAATAGTTGCTATTGGTGCATTAATATTTGCAATATATAGTAAAATCCCTCAAAATACCTACTATTGGTACCGATGGTGGGACTCGAACCCACATGGTTTCCCGCCAGATTTTGAGTCTGGTGCGTATGCCAATTCCGCCACATCGGCATATACAAAATACTTATATATAATAACAAAAAATATTATAAATTTCAAGCAAAATTTATAATATTTTTTTGTTTCATATATAATTGCATTTACTTTTTGAAAATCGCGTTGAACATTCAAATTGAACTTTCATATAAAATAATATCTATCTATTATTTTAAAGCATCTAGGATTGGGGGTAACATTTGTTTCTTTCTTGAAACAACGTTTTCTAACATTGCTGTGTGGTTTTCTACTGGAACACCGAATGCTTTTTCTACTACTGGTGCATCTGTACCTAAAGAAATTATCTTAGAATTTGAATTTATAATATCTGTTGCTGCAAATACGTAAAAGTCTAAGTTTTCTTTTTCTATATTATTGTTTATAGCTTGCTCAAAGTATACTTGATTTTTAAATATAGAGTCTAAATCTGCTGTATTTACTTGAGCAATTCTAAATTTCTTATTGTCTTTTTCAAATAATTTTGAATCTATATTTATTACTTGTTCTGGTGTAAAGTCACTAATATCTGTACCAGCTTTTAACATATCTACACCATAAACATTTATATCAAGTCCTGTTATTTCTTCTAGTTTTTTAACAACTTTTTTGTCATATTCTGTTGTTGTTGGTGATTTTAAAACTAATGTATCTGATGCAATAGCACTAAGCATTAATGTAGCTATTTTTTTATCTATTTCTATATCGTTTTCTTTATATAATTTATATAATACAGTAGCTGTACATCCAACTGGTTCTGCTCTATAGTATAATGGATTTGATACTGAGAAGTTAACACAGTGATGATCTACAACTTTTAATACTTTTGCATTTCCAATATTATCTACAGATTGTACTGGGTCATTATGGTCAACTAAAATAACTTCTTGATTATCTGGTATTTCTGAAACTAATTCTGGTGCATCCATTCCTAAATAATCTAGAATAAATTTTGTTTCTTTATTAACATCACCTAGTCTTACAGCTTTAGCATTTACATTTCCTAATTTTTTTTCTAAATTTTCCATTATCATTGAAGACATTATTGTGTCTGTATCTGGGCTTTTATGTCCAAAAATTAAAACATTATTTTCCATATTAAATCTCCTTTTACTAATAGATTTATTTTATGTCACTCACAATAGTTATTATACCATAAATTGGGTAAATAGTCAACAATTTGCTTTTATATTATGTTTACTTGCTTTTTCTTACAGAAATAAGTATTTTACTTTTAACATGTATTATTTTTTATCTATGTAAACTCTATCTACCCTATTTGATATTCCACATAATATATCATGTACTATTGTATTACATTTACTTGCAACTTCTTCTAAAGTAATATTTTCATTATCCCAAATTGCTACATCATCACCTACTTTTATATCTGGAATTTTTGAAACATCAACCATAAAATTATCCATACATACTACGCCTATAATAGGTGCTTTTATACCATTTATACATACATACCCTTTGTTTGAAAGCTCTCTTCTTATTCCATCTGCATATCCAACAGGTACTGTAGCTATTTTGGTATATCCTTTTGTTACATATGTTCTACCATAACTTATTGATGTATTTTCTGGAACATTCTTTATATATGCTACTTTACTTAAAAGTTTAGTACATGGTTTTAAATTAAGCTTTTTTTGTTCTTTTCCTCTTGATGTGTGACCATACATTATAATACCTGGTCTTACCATGTTATAGCATGCATAAGTATAATCTGTTATTCCAGTACTTGCTAAAATATGTTTATACTTAATTTCTATATTTCTTTCTGATAGTTTAGTTAATAAATTATCAAATAGACTTATTTGTTTATTAGTATAATCTTTTTCTTCATCTGGTGATGCTAAATGGCTATAAATTCCTTCTATTTCAATATTATCTAATTTTTTTATATTTTCTATAGTTTCTATATCTTTTTCAAATTCACTACTATCTGTTGCTATTAATCCCACTCTTCCCATACCTGTGTCTATCTTAATATGTACTTTCACTGTTATTTTCTTATCTGCTGCACATTTATTAAGTTTTCTAGCTATTTCATATGTTGAAATTCCAGCAGTTAAATTATACTTTATTATATCCTCTACTTCATCTTCTAATATTTCATTAAGTACCATTATTGGCATTTTAAATCCATGATTTCTTAGTTCTATAGCTTCTTTTATCATAGCAACAGCTACATATTTAATGTTATTTCTTTCTAGTAAATCTTTTAAAGCAACAGCTCCTAGTCCATAAGCATTTGCTTTTATTACTGGTAAAAGTTCTATTTCTTTTCCCATACATTGCTTTATTTGTTTTAAATTATATTCAAGCTTATTTAAGTCTATTTCTAATCTATTTACGCTCATTTTATCTAAAGTTCTCCTCCCTTTTACTAATAAAAAACCATTCTTTAAGATTATATAAAATTTTAATTTTATATATCATATTTCGTATTTTATATTTTGAGAAAACATAATCTAAACCTATATGTTTAACTATTTCATTTTTTCTTTCATTTTTAAAAGTGTATTTAGTGCATCTATTGGAGTTAATTGATTTAAATCTATTTTATCTATTTCATGTGCTATTTCTGCTAATTTATAATTATACATATCTAGTTGTCCTGCTGCTTCTTTTTTATTTTCTTTTTCCAATTTCTTTTCATTCAATACATTTTTTCTTTCTATTGAACGTAATACTTCGTTTGCTCTTGTTGTAACAGCTTTTGGTACACCTGCGAGTTTAGCAACATGCACACCATAGCTTTCGTCTGTACCACCTGATATTATTTTTCTTAAAAAGATTATATCTTCACCTTTTTCTTTTACTGCAATTGAATAGTTTTTTACTCCTTCTAACTTTTCTTCTAACTGTATAAGTTCATGATAATGTGTTGCAAATAAAGTCTTTGCTCCACATTTTTCCTTATCTGATATATATTCTGCAACAGCCCAAGCAATTGAAAGTCCATCATATGTTGATGTTCCTCTTCCTATCTCATCTAATATTACTAGACTGTTTTGAGTTGCTTCTTTTAGTATTGTCGCAACTTCCATCATTTCTACCATAAAAGTACTTTGTCCCATACTTAAATCATCCGATGCGCCAACTCTTGTAAATATTTTATCTACGACTCCAATTTTAGCATAGCTCGCAGGAACAAAACTTCCACACTGTGCCATCAAAGTAATTAATGCTACCTGTCTCATATATGTAGATTTTCCTGCCATATTAGGTCCTGTTATAATAGATAGTCTATTCTCTCCTTTATCTAAATATGTATCATTTGGCACAAATTCACTTCCACCTATTATCTTTTCTATTACAGGATGTCTTCCGTCTTTTATATCTATAATTCCACTATTATCTACTGTTGGCATTACATAATTCATATCGTCTGCAACTGTTGCAAATGATGCTAAAACATCTAATATAGAAATTATATTAGCAGATTTTTGTACTCTTTGTACATTTTTTTCTATCTCATCTCTTATCTCAACAAAAGCATTATATTCTAAATTAATTACTTTTTCTTCTGCACCTAAAATTTCATTTTCAAGTCTCTTTAAATCTTCTGTAATATATCTTTCACAATTTGCAAGTGTTTGTTTTCTTATATATCTGTCTGGAACTTGTGATAAATTTGATTTAGTAACTTCTATAAAATATCCAAATACTTTATTAAATCCTACTTTTAAACCTTTTATTCCAGTCTTTTCTCTTTCTTCTGCTTCTAATTTTAGCACCCAATTTTTTCCGTCTGTTGTAGCTGTTTTTAGTCTGTCTATCTCCTCGTCATATCCTAATTTTATAAGTCCTCCTTCTTTTACACTTATTGGAGGCTCATCTACAATTGCTTTGTCTATAATTGCGTATATATCTTGTAACTCGTCTAATTCTCCATATAAATCTTTTAACATTTGAGATTTTGCTTTACTTAAAATTGTTTTTATTCCTGGAAGTTGTGCTGTAGAATTTTTTAAAGATATTAAATCTCTTCCATTTGCACTTCCATAAGATATTTTACTTGCTAATCTTTCTATATCATAAACTTTTTTAAGTGAATCTACTATATCTCCTCTAAGAATTATATCTTCTTTAAGTTCTTTAACACTTTCCAATCTCCTATTTATATGACATTCATCTATTAGTGGGTCATTTAGCCATCTTCTTAAAAGTCTTCCTCCCATTGATGTTGAAGTTTTATCTAAAACCCATAATAAAGTACCTTTTTTACTTTTATCTCTTAATTTTTCTGTTATTTCTAAATTTCTTCTTGCATTTATATCTAAACTCATATACTTTGATGTATTATACAATAATATTTTATTTAAATATTCTAAATTGTTTTTTTGTGTATCTACTAAGTATGCAATTAATCCATTTGCAGCAGTTATTGCTAAAATATAGTCATCCAACTTTTCTATTTCTTTATCATCTTCATTAACAATTCTACTTCTTTCTTTTATTTCATTAACGTTTTGGCTAAAACCATTTGATTTAGAAATATATGTTTCAAATCTCTCTTTTATTTTTATAATTTCTTCTGTTGAGTTAAACATAAGCTCATTTACAACTATTTCAGATGGACTATATCTTGAAATTTCATCCATTAACATAGCAAAATTATTTGTATCGCGTATTTGTGTCATTCTAAAATCTCCTGTAGATAAATCACACACACTCATACCAAAATATATTCCATTTTTGTAAATTGCCATAATATAATTATTCTTTTTTTCTTCAAGAAGGTTACTCTCTATTACAGTTCCTGGTGTTACAACTCTTATAACATCTCTTTTCACAATTCCTTTTGTTGTTTTTGGGTCTTCTAATTGCTCACATATAGCAACTTTATAACCTTTTGAAATTAACCTTGCTACATATGTTTCTGCTGCGTGATATGGAATTCCACACATTGGAGCTCTTTCTGCTTGACCACAATCTTTTCCTGTTAGTGTAAGTTCTAATTCTCTTGATGCTGTAATTGCATCATCAAAAAACATCTCATAAAAGTCACCTAATCTATAAAATAGAATACAATCTTTATACTCTTCTTTTGTTTTTAAATAGTTTTGCATCATAGGTGAAAATTTATCTATATCTTTATCCATTTACAATAGCTCCCTTCAAATACCACATATGTTCTGAGATTATTTCTACATCCAATACTTCTCCTATATTTTCTTCTCTCCCTTCAAAAATTACTACTTTGTTAGAATCTGTCCTTCCTGTATATGTATTTTCATTTGTTTTACTTCTTCCTTCTACAAGTATTTTTTGAATTGTGCCTACATATTCTTTATTTCTTTTTTCTATTTGATTTTCAACTAAAGCTTTTAGTTTATCAAATCTTTTATGTTTTATATCATCTGGAACTTGATTTTCCATTTTGTCTCCAGGAGTTCCAGTTCTTCTAGAATAAATAAACATATAAACTTGTTCAAATTTAACCTTTCTTACAACATCCAAAGTATCTTCAAAATCCTCTTCTGTTTCTCCTGGGAAACCTACTATAATATCTGTAGAAATTGTTAAATTTGGTATATTATTTTTCATTTTTTCTACTAAATTCAAAAACTGTTCTTTTGAATATTTTCTATTCATAACTCTTAAAACATTCGTACTTCCAGATTGAAGTGGAAGATGTACAAGTTTACAGACTTTATCGCAATCTCTTATTGCTTCAATAACGTCATCTGTAAAGTCCTTTGGATGAGGAGATACAAATCTAATTCTTTCTATACCATCTATTTTATTTACAGCTCTTAAAAGTGTTGCAAATGAGTTTACTCCTTCATATTTCTCATATTCTATATTTTTTTCATTTTCTACTCTTAGATATGAATTAACATTTTGCCCTAAAAGTGTAATTTCTTTATATCCTTGTTTTGCTAAACATCTTACTTCTTCTATTATATCTTTTGGAGTTCTACTTCTCTCTCTCCCTCTTACATATGGAACTATACAATAACTACAAAAATTATTACAACCATTCATTATTGTAACAGATGCCTTTATTTTGTCATCTCTTCTTATTGGAAGTCCCTCAATTATTTCTCCATCTATATCTAATATATCTTCTAGTTTTTTATTAGTTGTAACTGCCTTATATAAATTTTCTGGAAATTTATGTAATGTATGTGTTCCAAACAAAACATCAACAAATGGATAACTTTCATGAATTTTTTTAATCATTTCTTTTTCTTGCATCATACATCCGCCAATTGCTATAATGCTACTTCTCTTTTCCTTCACTTTCTTTGCTTCTCCAAGTTTGCCAAATAGCTTGTCTTCAGCATTTTCTCTAATACAACATGTATTAAATATAATTAAGTCAGCACTACTCATTTCAGTTACTTGCGTATATCCCATTTTTTCCGCCATTCCGCATAACTTTTCAGAATCATTTTCATTTAATTGACATCCCATAGTTAAAATATAATATGTATAATTTTTTCCCTCATTTATTTTTGCCACTTTTTCTATATAAGATAATTGTTCTTCTATTTCTACTTTATTTGTCTCCATACTTCTCACGTTATTCCTCCAAATTTATTCTTCTCTTATAATACTTATGTATTATAACATATAACTTTACATTTTGCTTAACTTTTTTGTAATTTTTAAAATTTTGTTAATAGTATTTTATCTATAAAAAAAGAAGTCCACTAAAGTAGTTTCTATCTACTTACTTTTATCATATGAACTTCTTTCTTATATTAAATTATATTGTTTAAATCTTAATTTATTAAACTCCTAAATTATACGGATTATTTTGACTACCATCTCCACTCGTTATTTTAAGATTATTTTTTAAAGTAAACACTGGTCTAATTGAAAATGTGTTTTGAAACCAATCACTACCTCCACTAGGAGTTATAAAAAAACATTCTATTTCTCCTCTTGAACTACGTAATCTAAAAGAATCTCCACTAGTTAACCCAACAACTTCTCTAGATGCAAACCAGTATGGTGTATTGGTTGATGATATTTCCAATTTTTTCATTTGATTGCTATCTGTAATATAATTATTATCTTGATTTTTCATAGTATATCTATTGTAATAAGTTGTACTTCCGCCTTCATAGTATGGGCTAGTAGGATTACTTCCTACTGATCTAGCACTAGTTGCATACTGTGTATTTAAATATTTTTCAGCTGAACTATTTAATATCGCAATTGCATTATTATAATCATCATCACCTGTTATTGATATATTATCTATTGCATTTTCTGATATTATTTGTATTCCATAATTTGACGTAGGACCATATAATACTATACATTTGATAGTTCCGATTATTAGCTGTTATATAATTTACATAATTTCCTTCTTTAAGTGTATTTTGAACATTTCTTGTTATAGTTGTTCCATTTATAGTTTGACTTCCTTTATTTCCAGCTTTATCAAAAGTTTCAACTTTTATTGTATAAGTTGTTCCCTCCGCTAATCCTGAAAACGTATACACATTATTTTCACTTGTTTCTTTTTCTATTCCATTTAAATAATATTTATAAGTTCCGTTTGCTTGTAATCCACTTTCATTATCTATTGCTTGTACATTTACTGTTATACTATCATGTGTTATTGTTCCCCTGTTTACTGTAACTATTGGAGCTTTTATATCTTTTATATCTATATTCACTGTTTTACTTCCGTTTGTTCCATCAAACAGTCTTCCATATACTATCTGTCCATGTTGTAAATT
>ULPI01019532.1_pt1 | contig 40436 bp, 50 predicted proteins | sample 1953381 | NCBI WGS metagenome assembly ULPI01 (sample SAMEA4835626, study PRJEB28245) | human gut metagenome | biome: gut microbiome; material: fecal sample | place: Denmark | collected 2008
TTTCACTTCCGCAATGGGTTTAGTGAGGTCCAGAGGTTCAAGTTCCTCGGTAGCGGTAGAATCCGTGTCGCCATGCGTAATAGCAAGCGAAGCTTCATTGGTGCCGTCACCTTCGAGCACGAAAGTAACGGAATTGAACCCCTGAATGTCAATGGGAGTTCCCGAAGTAACCGGGACCACCTTCATATGAGATGCAAGATCTTTCATAGCCATAATGATTTCTCCTTTTTTGCTTAGGCCGCGAACTTGAGCAGCTTAATAGCTTCAAAGTTCTGAATGCCGCCGCCAGTACGCAGGTCAATGTTGAAGATAACGAGAGGGGCCTTGGTCACGGTGTCTCGCTGGATACGCATACCGCGACGTTCGACAACAAGATATCCCTTACGGAAGTTGCCGAAGGCTATAGAGAAAGCATTGGCTTCAATGTCGGGCATATTTTCGTCAATTTCGATGTTGTAGCCGAGCAGGGTGTTCGGCTTGCCCATCTGCAAGGATGGCTGCCACAGATAGTTACCATCGTTATCCTTGAGCTTACGCACGGAGGACTCGGTAAAGGAGTTCATCAACCAGTTAGCGCCCTGACGATAACCACGTTTCAGGAAGGTGGTCATATCGATAAGGCAATCGGCGGGGCCTTTATCCTTAGAGGCAGAATCGTAAGGAAGGAACGCACCAGACTTGCCAGTCTTAGCAAAACCGAGCTTGCCCCAATCAACACCAGCCTTGCCAGTCTGTTCGGCAACGGGATAGGCAAGAATGCCGAAAGGCTTCTTCACGCCATTGCCCCACACATGGGCATGAGCAATCGTTTCACCGAAGGCGATACGGGTACTGTCCATGAGTTCGGCTTCGATGTCGACATAAGAGTCTTCGATGAGTTCGGAAGACAAGGTGGGCTTCGCCATGAGCGTGTGAACATCCCACTTGAGCTGACCGTAATCCGGAGTCTTGGTTTCGCGGCGCGTTTCGACTTCACCAGTCCACACAGCGGATGATTCGGAAAGACGGACAGGACGTTCATAGCTTGACGTACCCGTGGTCTTCTTTTCAGCAAGACGGTAAATCGCAGAGTCATCACGAGCGAGTTTCAGGATATCACGTTCGACTTCCACAGGGACGAAAATGCCACCATAGGTATCAATACCAGACAGGAGGGTCTTCATTTCCGTTTCTGACTTGGGAAGGCCATAAGCTTTCGCGGCGCGCATTTCAGCTTCAATAAGAGCTGACTTTGATTCCTCGGGAAGATCCTGATAATTGGTCTTGTGGACGGTACGGAAGAAAGCGGACTTAACCATATCTTCACGAGTCTTCGGATCACCAGAAGGGGCGCTTGAAATCTTGAGACGCTTAATCTCTTCGTCCGCCTCAGCCTTATACTTCTTAAAGTCTTCGTCCTGTTTAGCAAGCATTTCTTTGAGATCGGAAATAGCGGCAGAGCTATCCTTTTTCAGGAGTTCGTCACGCTTGTCGAGAGCAGCCTTCTGCTCCTCCCAAAGTGCATTGATCTTGTCGATAATAGTATTTTCAGCCATAAAAACACTTCCTCTTTTCGAGATTTTTAAAATAGATAAAGTAAAAAGTACCTCCCATTCATCCCGAACTGAGGCATTGCCAATATTGACTTTGATAGTGTAAATCATATTTTTACATTTTTGTCAACCCCTTTTTTAAAAAGAACAAAAAAATTACGCCGTCTCAATTAAGAAAACGACGTAATAATCAGTCATATTTTTTATTAAAAATTATTTTCTAAACAATGCTTCCAAGGCTTCCAGAGCTTCCCTTTCTGCATTTTCTTTACGTTTGGCAGCAATAGCCTCATCAAGCCATGCGGAAAGTTCTTCGTCCATTTTAGCTTCTTCTGTGTTTTCAGAAACAGTTTCGCCTTTCGTTTTATCTTCGGCGTTATTTTCGGGAGTATTGTTTTCGGGCTCATTCGACTCTTCGGAAATATTTACGGATTCCTCTTGGATGCCCTTGGGTTCTTCATGAGTCTCCTTAGATTCTTCCGGCTGTTTAATTCCTTTGATTTCCGCATCAATATCAGCGGAGATAATGGATTTAAGCTGGACAACGATATCTTTGGCTTCCTTATTAGAAAAACCTTTTTCACGGAGGAATTGTTCGGCATCTCGCAGAGTGCCGATATTTTTCACCGCGTCAATAGTAGCTTCCGTATTCATGGGAAACGTCACCACAGACCCTTCAATGAGATGTACTTTATTTAATTCTCGGACAGTATATGCGGAAAATTTCCGACCGTATTTCTTTCCTTCCACATATTTATAATCTCTGGCTTGATAGCCAATGCTCATGCCCATAGAACCGGGATCTGATTCTTTCAAGACTGTCCACATATCTTTGCCAGACGTGGTGCTGAAAAGTTTCCCTTCTACATAAAGACCCTTTTCATCCTCACGCATAAGCGTCCATTTTCCAATAGGCTCAAGATCATCAGCGGTAAGTTTCATGCCGCCATGCTGCTTTAGCATTGGAGGATAATGCCCCTTATTTTTCCATTCTCGGAGAGTGTCTTTAAATGCGCCGGGCATGATAACGTCCATACCTTGGTCGACATTATTACAAACGGCGAGATATCCGGAAAATGTATATTGATCTCCGTCATCACTTTTACATTCAAGATCACTAAAAGGGCAAAAATGTTTCGTTTCAACTGTCATTATTTTTTCTCCGAATTTCCTTTAAATTCGCTCTCCAGTTCCGCCAACTCTTTTTTAATGAGTTCATATTCAGTACAGGTTGGGTCGACGCCTTGCCGCAAAAGCTCCTCTACCCAATCCAAATCACGTTTCTTGAAATAAATAAGCTTAGAAAGGGTGGCTTTATCTTTACTCATTGTCTTCGTCATTCCGTTGATCGCCATTGTTCGTCTCTCCGTTTTTAGGTTTTTTCGGAATTGTACTACCTGATTGAGGAATCTGTGCATCCATTACGTCCGCTTCCTTAACAATGGATTCTACAGTCCTCATAGCTCCCTGCATAAATAGCTCATCACCGCCCTTGACGGGATTCATTTCAGACAGGGCTCGAACTTCGTTAGGAGTCATATACCCGGAATTGATGGCAGTACGATAAACTTCGGCACGGCTTTTCGCGTCGCCACGAAGCAATCCATCATCCATGAACTTGAAATACAGACCTTCCTTTCTACGCTGTTCTTCTGTGAGCAAGAATTTATTGGCACTCGTTTCAATACGCCGATACCACGGATCAAGCGTATGAATTTTATGCTGCAAGAAAAGCTGTTCGGAAGATGCGTACGTTGTGGTCTTCATATAATCAAAGACCATGATTGGCATCACTCCCCAATTTCGACAAAGATCCGCAACTTGGAATTGACGATTCTCAACAAACTGAGCGTCCTGATTAGTCATGGACATCTGCTGATATCGAAAATCGTTGCTCAAGATAATTGTCTTATTGGCATTTCTTGAACCGCTATATTCTCTCTCCCACGTCTCACGAATACGCTTTCTCTGTTCCTCTGTCAAGTCATTTACTGCGGTAAGAATTCCGGAAGGTTTAACTCCATTCTTTAAAGATGTTCCAAGATATTTATCCGAAGACAAAGAAAGACCAATAGCATTTTTTGCCAGTTTGACAGGAGACAGTCCACGAATAACATCGTACCCTCTCCACTTCAAATGCCACATATCCTTTTCAGGAATTTCAATATATCGCCCGTTTTCGGTCGTTACAAAATATTTTGACCGAAGCCCAAGAGAATCAGATTCATCCATCTGAACATTAACCATGCCGGGAGGGAAAGGATACATCTCCTTAATCTCTCCACGTACTCTTACAAGCCAAACGAAAGCTTCTCCAGTCAGCGCGAGATGCAAGCCGAGAGTCTCCCGAAATTCAAATTGACTTTGATATGGATTTGGGCCTTCCTCAAAAAGCCAATACAATGGGTGGTTTTCCGCTGGCTTTCTAGTATTTCCCTTTTTTTGATACAAACGAAAAGGAACCTGAGCGATACCATTGGAAATAACGGAAACACAAGCCAAGACGACAGAGCAATCAAGCGCTGTCCGCGTAGTTACTGGAGTACCGGAATCGGAAACAGAGATCGAATTTAAGAACGAATCGTCCATATTCGATTTAGACTCTGAATCCTTTTTTCGGAAGTTATTGAAAATATTTAAAAAACCCATAATACCCGCCCTGCGGTAAAAATTTACTACTACGTCCTATACGACATATATTTTCCTTTGTCAAGTAAAAAATTGACAAAATTGTAAAATATAGAAAATTAAGGGGCGTAAATACGCCCCGTTATTAGTTTTTATTTATATCAAAAATAATCAAGCATAGATTATGAAGTTGAAGTGTAACTGCTCTTTATAGAACACTAAAGACCTAAAATTGACCCTTACCACTCATGAATGGATTGTTGTCTATGGTGGCTTCCTTTATGATTTAAAAGGATTTCGTCAATCACAGCGTTGTATCCGTATTCATCCCCAATAATATAGAATTGAGAAGATAAATTAGTGTGCTTTTCAAAAATTTCTTTAAGAATTACGTCTTTCTCTTTTGCTTCCGTTTCCGTTTGGATTCTACCTACCATAGAATATTTTTTAACCCTTTTAATAAAAACATCCATTGTCTTTACGGAGCGGTGCAGATTGAGGATCAACTCGGATAAAGACGCGGAATAATATGACCTAGGAGCGATATATGCCAGTCCAATCAAAATAGGCGAGTCCGTAATAATATAATCGACTTTTCCAAGAAGCCTATCTACTCGATGCCATTGCTGCGCAGTAACGAGCAATTGATCATTCAGTAGGTCGACGCTATTGTCCCATACACAATCTTTAGCAAACTCAGTTACAAGCTCGCAAGAAATCCCACACAGCTTTAGCTCCGAGAATATATGGGCGGCTCCGGTACTTTTCCCACATCCGGGGCCTCCATAAAGATTGATAACTTTAGTATCCTTCATATACTACGGCTCCTTTCTTAATCAAATCTTCCCAAAGCTCTTCTCGCTGCTCCAAAGGGATGAGGGCTATGCTAAGATGCAAAGGGGCTTTGAAAATTATATCTATTTCCCTTTTTTCTTTTAACTTGCACCATCCATCCCCATACGCCACTTTCTTATTTGAAAACCAATGCTTACGAGCATAATAGATTTCAGAATCGTCCTTATCGTATTTATCAATTTCTTCTTCTGGTATTTGCTCCTTAAAAAGAAGATCATATTGAGAATAGCGTCCCTTAACCCGAAAAAGGTTAAGACCATTTGCAAAAGAGAGAGTTCCATCCTCGATAGGAAAGGCGTCATCCCCAATATCCACAATTCTGCATCTATGAGTTCCAAGAACAATTCTATGAATGGGGCGTTCTCTGGTAGGGATGAACAGTGTAAATTTAGGTATTTCTATAATAGTTTGCGTCAGCTCTTCCATATTTATACCTCCTTAGTATTTTCTTTTCCACTATTAAGCCATTCCTCGTAAAGAATATCGCATATACCTACAAAGTCTGGACGGGCTTTTTCTCTAAGCTCCTTTCTAAAATCAGGGTCGCACATTTCTGCGGGGGTTACGGGCCGCCCAAAAAGTTCCTCAACATAAGAATGATATTCACTCCACGCGCCCATCAAGAATCCGGTAAATGCGGAAACTATTGCGCCTTCTCGATTCGTAAACTCCATAGATCCTCCTTTTTTAATATGGAGTACGTAAGATTAAATGTACTTACGTACTCCATATTTAGCTACAACTTTACGATTCTTTGGTTATTCGATGCCAACTTTATTCCGAATAAAGGTTCTATATAAGATGGTTTTGTTTTATCATACATTCCGAGCTTGGCATATTTTAACAGGTGGTGAAGCGGCTTAGGAATTTTTTCATATCTTGTCCATAACCAAATCTCCTGAAAATACGCATTCAATCGAATGATAAAGTTTTGAAGAGAAATCAAATTCTGATCAAGAGGTTCTCCTCCCAAAATCCAAACTTTTTTTACTAATAGTTCACTGTCTTTAAAAAGTCCAGAATTTTCTTGAGTTTTAAGCCATTCCTGATACGGAATCCCCTGATTGAATTCCCAAAGTTCTTTGTTATGACATCCCTCACAATGAGGTGCCTTACATCCGGAAAGATATATTTCCAGTGCCCGATGAGCCAGATTAAATTCTGTGCCCGCTACTCGCATCTCATTTCTTCCTTACCATAGAACTGGCGATTGGGACGGTCTTTTTCACGGCGAACCTTATTCCAATTTTTTACATTAGTAAAGAATCCGACAACACGGGTAATCTCCTCAGACCATTCTTTGCCACAGGTAGGGCATCTGTCGGAACCCACCCAAGTATGGTTATCATCGCAGATCCGAAGAAGATAGTTTACTGCCCAATAAACAACGCCAGACTTTGCGGCATAGATGATAAGGTCTTCGATGTTCTTCGTGTCCTCAATTCTCTCACCAACATTGACATGGCAAATCGCTCCACCCGAAAACAATCCATCGAATTTTCCTTGGAGTCTAATACGGTCGAGCATATTGGCTTTAGCGATAAGCGGAATAAACTGATTCGAATAGAAGGATACTCCACAATCGTAACCAAGGACTTTATCTTTCTTCGCGAGTTTCACAGAGGATGACTCGGCAGGAACCTGTTCACAATTATGAGGAGCTTGATACAATTCTTGAGCTTCATCAATCCAAAGGTTAATCTGTTCAAGAGTCCGCATCACAAGATCTTGCCCATCCTCATCCAAAATGTCCTTTCCGAGGATGCTCACTGCTTCATAGAGTCCGGTGACTCCAAAAGTCGAATATTGTTTAGTAATATCCATGTATCCATGCGTGTACAAAGGCGCTGCGCCAAGGTCAATTCGACGCTGTACAATCTTGCGTTTAGCGTTATTGATTTTCGCTGCGGTAAAAAACGCATCCCTAAGCTTATCAATAAACACGCCCTCATCTCCCCCCGACTGCATTGCAAGGCGAGGGAAGTTTGCCGTCACAACACCAAGAGATCCAATTTTTGTGCTTCCGGAGCCGAAAGAATTAAAATACTCATTTTTCCTGTCCGAGCGCAAACGACAGTTATGGGTGATTACGCCATTGGGCAAAGTGAAGTAAGGTTCTTCCGGATTCTGCATTTCAAAACAATATACGTATTCTTCGTCGTAAGGAACTTCTTCGACACTTTCTACCTTAAAATACACAGAGTTGTTTCTTACCTTGTATACGCCCGGATGCTCACGACGATTCTTCAAATCATACCAACGGATACAATATAGGGGGTAATTCCGAGAATAGTTCTTTCCGCGAATCTCCACCAACTCATCAGTGCGATCCGACAGGTCGATGTTGCTAACCATACCCAGAGAAGTAAGGATGGCTTCTCCAGTTTCGATAAGCTCTTTAGACGTAGAATAAATACGATTGCTATTTCCTCCGTCAGTTGCATACCATCCGGCGATGATGCCCTTGCGGAACTCTGTGGATTGAAGAAGAATGTTCATATCAAACGACTTCTCTTCCGCATAAGAACCTTTAACATACTTCCCAATAATATCATATATCGCCTTAGAATAAATTTTGGCAAACACAACTTTGTTCCGGGACGGATTAATATGGAAGTCCTCTTCAATACCCCAATCTTTTGCGGCTTGAATAAGCGTGTCGATACAACCGCGCTTCGCTTCACTCAAAGAAAAAGTCACATCGTAACTTTCGACGCCCTCTCTTGCATATCGGCTTCCATCGCCAGCATAGGCCCCAATGAGATACCCCTGAGCATAGGTAAGGTGCTCATCTTTTTCATTATAAGAGTTAAGCTCCCTCATACTGAATCCGATATAATCATCAGTAGTCAAATCAACAGTAGTTTTATCCCCAGAGAGAGTATAGTTGATATGATTATCCGTTACAACAAATTCCTTCTTATTAGAAAGAACGACCTTATACATCTTATGGCCCAAAACAGGAAGCATCACGGGCTTTGCCTTGACCCAAGACCCATTGTGGAATACAGCGAAGTTCTTCCTATAAAGATCATAGTTGGATGATTTTACGATATCACGAATATCCGCAAGAACCACGCCATTACTGGATTTCGTAAGGACTTTCTGCCCTCCAGAAAAACAGCATGAACTCAAAGTTGACATTTTGCCATTATACATATTGATAAATCCGAACTCTTTGTTCTTCTCAGCAATGAACTTTACAAAGTCCTTATCTACGATATTTCGGTCGTCATCAATAGAAAAACAAGCTGTCGTTACGGGAAACGTAAGAGGCGTTCTCCGCATCTCTTCATTCATGGCGTCGAGGAAAAGCCCCTGCAACTCATGAACAGTTTCAGGATTAGCGGCTTTTCCGTCCATCATGTAATCAGGACAGAGGGATTCAAGGAAATTACGGTCGAATACAGAAAGATTGGAAAATGGGCTTTGATTTCCCCGGAATTCCCAATTCACCGTATAAATAAAATTGATAAGTTTTTCCTTTACATATGTTTTATAATCATCAACTTTAATCCGACCATCGTATCCGATCTTTTTCATTTTTTCTACGAAAAGAGATGCCACAATAAGAAAATCTGCAAATCCGGTAGCTCCCAAGGTTGAGTTTGCAGCAACAACCATAAACTGTTCTACTTGACGCACAAACGTCTCCAAAGATTTAGGAGCGCTCACACGAACTCGCTTAGATACGCCTTCCAAACCATTAAGAGCGATATCATAAGTAGAATAATTAAAACAATAGGGAAGGGCTACATCAGTGGAGTCGTTAACATAAAGATCACCACGAAGCACTTTTTCCACGACAGTATTAGCTTCAAGGAGCCCATAATCCTTTTTAATCTGTTTCCAGAGGAGGAAATAACTATTGTACTTTTTAATGGGCTTCGGCATTTCATGATTATACTCAATAGATGTCCGCGCACATACATTGGCATTAGAGTCTACGGAAACATCTGCCGTTGTAGTATCCGTATTAAAAAAATCTTTAGAAAACTTATTGATATCCATCTGATCGCCAATTCCATCCAAGGTCAAAAAGTCCCTGCCATATTTAGCGATAAGATACATCATAAGGTCATAGAACTCTTGATCCCAAGTAATCTTAATATGCATGTGCTTTCCTCTTTTTTTTATTTATGTTTTTATACATTTTTCAATGGCTAAATATTGACATCTAGCCATTGAAATTTTTTCTATTTACACACCAGTGCTGCCAAACCCGCCAGTGCCTCGAACGGTTGTGGAAAGCTCCTCAGTCTCCACCCAATCGACAGGAAGATACGGAACAATGACAATCTGGCAAATCCGATCGCCCGTTACATAAATTTTATTCGCAAGGCTAGGATCTTGGAAGTAATTCTTGGGAATACGGAAGACAGCCTTGATCTCTCCGCGATAATCGGAGTCAATGACGCCTACGCAATTAGAGAGCGTCATTTCCTTCTTGAATACAGAAGACCGAGGAAACACGAGGCCCACGTACCCCGCAGGGATTTCCATACCGATTCCGGTTCCATAGGTAACAAGCCCTTTATCCCAATCGATATCGCAGGTGACTGCATGGAGGTCATATCCAGCGGACCAATCGGTTCCACGGAGGGGCATACTGGCATTTTCATGAAAACGCTTGAAGTTGATAATGTGATTGCTCATGTAGATTCTCCTTATTAGTTAAAGATTGTATATCCGATAAACATCTTCTCAGGATAGGGCATTTTCCCATTTTCAAGAAAAATGATTCCCTTTATAATCTCGGGGAGATGTTTAAGAACATTAATTTTTTCATCCGGGGATACTCCTACGATATTAGATAAATTACGAACATATTTTTTTGTATCGTTTTCGTGAGGAGGTCCCATTCTATACACCATGCTCCGCAATGTGTCAAGGCCGTTCTTGTGTTGATAATTCTTTAGATTTTTTGCACAAGCCCGGATACCATACTCAGGGGATTCAAAAATGATGAACTTGCCATCACTTCCAATTTGACCGTCCCATTTCGTATTCTTCGAGCTTTTGAGATTACAAGGATTGTTATTCCGCAATCCTCTAGTATCTCCATACGTCTCTTTTTTATCTTGAGACGTATTTTCCTTTTTTTGATAAGGGGCTTCTAACTTCTGCTTCATAATAGCATTTTCAGAGGCCATACTTCCTAACGCTGTACTTAAAAATTCTATCTTATGATGAAGTTCCTCTATCTGAATATTCTTACTTTTTCTAAAATTTGTAAGTGTTACATAATTATGTACTGAATTAGCAATAAATACGCTAATTAAAAGAGCTATAAGAATCCTATCCAAATAATTGAATTTAAACATCCACCCTACCTTAATATTTTTTATCTACTATTTTCAATTCTTACGTTTTCCCAATATTCTCTTTCGGCTTTTTCACATTTTTGAAAACCCCAAATGAAAACAGAAACAAAAACCGCCAATAAAATCATACCTTTGATTTTCATAATAACTATTTTCTTTCTGTGTTTATTCATTATTACTCTCTCCCTTTACGGCAGGGATAAACCTATCATCAAGATACATGAGAATCTGGTCGCAGAAAAACCTCCATTCTTTCAGCTTATGGTTCTTGCGCTGATGGTACATATTCCGAAGAACCTTATAATTAGTACATACGATTCTCCGCTGCAAAAATCCTTCGGGGAGATTTTCTTTTACACCTTCAAAGTCCTTTTCGTCAATCATTTTATTCAGAATATCGATAATTTCCTGACGAACTTTGTCGGAGAAATCGTCCTTCGTGAGATGCCGCTTCATAATCGTGTGCATCGTAGACTCGGACTGTTTGGATGTTCCCACACGATAGGTATCGAATTGCGACCAGAAATAGCGGGGTGCAGTAATATCGATCCAAACTACGATACTTTCTAAAAATTTATTATGCCCTCCATCAAGTCCAGCAAGTTTATGCGCACGAGCAGAAAGTTTATTTAAAGTATTTTCGGCTTTCACCCTCCCATCGCATTCGATGTCGCCTATAGTTTTATCAGACGTAAGGCCATAAGACAAACCCATCCCAAGAAACGCAGCGACGTGTCCAGCTTCCCCAATAAACTCAACTTTCATGTTCATTTGTTTTTCCTTCTTATGCTTTAAAGTTATATACTGGCTTAATAGTGAACAAGGCTTCCACCGATTGAAGATTGTTACGAATCTCTGATCCATCCTTGTATGCCATAGGGCTTTCGTCAAGAGTAGAAGTATTTACGCAAGAAGAATAAATACCTTCCATTTCATTTTTAAAATCATTCATATCAAGACTGCGCTTGGCTTCACCTCTGCTTAGTCTACGTCCAGCTCCATGAGGTGCGGAATAGTTCCAATCTTCAAGCCCTTTACCAAAACCAAAAATAATACCGTCTCTCATATTCAAAGGGATCATAAGAGCCTGTTCTTTTTTAGCGGAAACGGCTCCCTTGCGCAGCATGAACACATCATTGTCAATACGTTCTATATAGTTATGAACGGTTTCATAAACATCATCTTTCTTAATCCCAATGTGTAGCATGATATCGTTAATGATCGCCTCACGATTCAAAGAGGCATAATATTTCATGATTTCCATATCATACATATATTCATCGAACATCTCCCCTGAAAGATACGCTAGATGTTTGGGGGTGCCCGGACATTCTTTAATAGCGACATTTTGATAATAAGTAGCTACTTCTTTTCCAATATTCCTAGAACCAGAATGTACGGTAAGGAAATAAGAAAAAGTACCATCGAAATTATCGGATTCCCCTATTTCAATAAAATGATTCCCTCCCCCCAAAGTCCCAATACTGTGCTCCGCACGAGCGATATTAACTTCATTACGACACGCAAGCATATTCAAATTGATGGCGCTAACCAATTCATGCTTGTCGTTACGAATATTAAATCCTGCGGGAATATGCTTTCGAATAATTCGATCAATTTCTTCAAAAAAGCTATTGTTAAGTTTATCGTCCAAAGTAAATTCACAGGAAAGTAATCCACAACCTATATCGACTCCGACAAGATTAGGAACGATTTTCTTGTTTTCGATAGTCATCGTCGTTCCAATAACGCATCCAGCGCCAGCATGTACATCTGGCATAATGCGAATCCTACTACCTTCGGTGAACTCTTGATTACACAATTCGATAATTTGAGCCATAGCTGTCGGCTCAACATAATCCGTGAAAACCTTAGCTGTACTTACTGAGCCTTTTACTTCAAACATTTGAACTCCTTATTTCCAATAATTAATCTTCACTACAAAAAATAGCAATGAAATCTTCTTTTTGTCCGAGTCTTGCATCATCCCAATCTTTCATTAATGTATAAGCAACTTTATGCGCTGAGGAACATGCATCTCCCTTTATTGCCTCTCTTATCGCCGCCATTACTTCTACGAGTCCATATGTATATTTAGTATCATAGTTATACCATCTTACAATTTCTTCCGCTTTTAATAACTTAGCATATACTATGATAAGCTCCTCATCAGTAACCTCTCCAATTGCATATGCCTCAACTATATCAAGAGCATTCAAAGACAATTCATTGAAAAGCAAAGACGGGACCTGCCTGATACATCGTACAGCAAAAAGACGAACTTCCGGAGCTTTAATAGTTCTCAATGCCCAAATTGCTGTATCGAGTCCATTTGAATCAAGAATAGTTTTAAAAGATAAGGGCTCATCATCAGCTTTCATTTTTCCAAGGTACTTAAGAAGTCTCTGCCAGTCTTGGGTAGAAGGGCCGTACTCACGAATTTCATTCAATGTAGTGTAAAACATTCTTACGCTCCTTTTTTTACTAGAAATATTTGCTTCCGATGAATGGAGTATTCATCAATCGGAAGCAAATGTCAACACGTTTTTTAGGTTATTTTCTATAAAATTCTCCCCTCCATCCTTCGGCCTTTACTGGCAGACCTTCCGCCCATTGAGGAAGCTTGCACATGATATTTTCAAATTCCTCGACAGACCCAAACCCTTTAGGAACCTCAGCAATGATTTCATCGTGAACATGAAACACTACCGGATAGTTGGCTTCTTCGAGATTGAACATCGCATTCACCATCAGATCTCTACAGAAAGCTTGTGTAACATTTTCTGAAAGTATGAGATGGTTAAGCGGCCTTCTCACAAATTGTTTTTCTGGCGTCAAGGTCATCGCCGTAACAAGCTTCTTGAACGCTGGCTTTTCTGGAGTAGACCATGCCATCTCCACATCTTCAAGTTTAGGCTCGAAGTAGAAGAGGAACCTGCCACTAGGGAGCTTCATAAGGAGGAATCTCTTATAGTATTGGAATGATACTCCACGATAAGAATAAATTCCGCCCTTATTCGTCATAGCCATGACAGCAGCTTCAACGAGTTTGTGCCAAAGCTTAACCGTCATTGGGTGCCCGTCTCTCCATGCAGCAATAATCTTCTTTCCTTCCTCTTCATCAATGCCCATTCTATCAGCTCCAAAGCGAAGGAACGCGCCATAACCACCTCCGTATCCACAGTTATGCACAATGCGTGGACCGCAGGATGTATGTATCATAAACCTGCTTTTATCTCCACAATTCAAAAGATCATAAACTTTTTCTATTTTAGTATAACCATCTCTATTAGATAAAATGCTCCCAGTAAGAATAATTTCATCGCTATCATCTTTTTTGATAAACTTTAAAATCGCCATATTTATTTTATTATAGTCCTTAATAACGGCTTCACTCACTTTAATATTCAGATAATTTTGAGCTGTTGAATACTTAGAAAAAATCGTAGCTAAAAAGACGATAATGGAGCATACATATTTAACTTTATCTTCAAGACTCGTGTTCCTTAAGCTTTCACCCAAGTATACATAAACACCTTTTCTACTTTTAGAATCAACAAAGGATACATTAAAGTCATCTTCGTCAAAATCGGAAAGAATTACTTCAATTCCCATTTCAGCTATAGTTACTTTTACTGGGTATTTCTTCAAACTATAAATAATTTTATCTTGAACTTTTGAGATTTGATAACTAACCCAACTAGAGAATATTTGATATTGCTCGCTAGAATAAACTTTCCCATCTCCTAGCCATTTACACAATTCAATAGCTGCATCGGAGTCTATCCAAATATTTTCATCCATCAACCATTTTTGATCAGGCGTAGATTCTACTCCCAAAAAATTAACGATTTCTTTAATACCTTGGCAATATGCTCCATCTGTCAAACACCAGTTTTCTCCATCCCATACATAATCATCTTTAGTTATGTCGACGATTTTTTTTATTCCATAGCTCGTATAAACCATTGTATCCGCAGAGAAGCAAGCCAACGTAGCCGTCTTACCTACTTGACGCTGCTTCTTATCCACATCTTCATATTTCACCCCATAGATAGTCGTAGCTGCAACTTTATACGGGTCGAGGCCATCCCTAAAACCTTGAAGAACATACTCTTCGCCAGCGAGATATGCCAATGCTCGGGCTTCAATCCCACTATAGTCGGCACAGATAAAATCGTATCCTTTTCTAGCGTGAATCATTGCGCGAAGGCAATCGGAGGCAAGGACTTTAGGGTCTTTCCAATACTGCTGGATAAGATCTAAATCCCCGCTAGCTGCAAGTTCGATATCCATTTCACTGATATCATAATTATCCAAAGGCTTGGAACCTTCGGGTATATTCATATTATTTGTTGAAGGTCTAGTCAAATTTTGCGGTTGAATAAGAGCACCAGCAAATCTTCCCGTAGAGGCTCCATGATATATCATCGTTCCATGCGCCCTGCCATCATAGCACGAAGTACAAAGCATGGTCTGATATTTTGCCGTAGAAGACATGGCAATAGTCTGACGAATCTCAAGGAATCTACGAACATCGGAGGGGAGATCAGTCCGTTCAAGAAGGTCGGAGATAGCTTGCTTGCTTGCCGAATCAGTATCAACCCCACGAGATTGAAGCCATTCAATAATAGACTTGGAAGACTTCATGGTAGATACAGCACCATACGTAATCTCGGAAGCTTCCTCCGTCAAAATATCTTCTACTTTATTAACCATATCCATAATTTTGACCGCGTGAAACCTGTCAATTCCTACTCCACGGTCATTGATCGTCTGGTCGAGCCGCCACACTTTAAGCTCCCGCTCAGGGATAGGAGGAAGCTCCATAAAAAGAACTTCTTCCGCAACCACGTCCTGTCGACAATATTCAACATATCGTTTAAACATTGGCTCGTCACAAGGATAGACAATATATTGATGGTAGTTTTTAATGGTAGGAATGCCACCTTTTGAAAGCACGGCATAGACGTACTCTTGAGTAGCCTTAGCCTTTTCGGGGTCTGGAAATGCGGAAAGTTCGGCTTTACGGAATTTCCTAGGCTTTGACATTTTCATCATCAGCTTATGCCCTTCATTATCCTTCTGAGGAGCGTCTTTTCGCCAAACCTTTACCGCTTGTTCCAGTTTACGGGGAAGGTTGCACATAAGGGCCTGAGACATCGTGCATCGAATTTTCTCTAATGGCAATGGCTTAAACCAGAGAGGCTCCATCTTGAACTTCCAAATGGCTCTTTCGAAAGGGGCGTTATGTGCTGCAATCTCTTCACAATTATTAATAATATCCTGCAATTCATCGTCGCTCAATTCAGTATCAAGAAAATGCCTATATGCCGGAGCTACCCATACACGAGCCTCCTGTCCACATATACGGACGGCAAGCATCATCACCTCAGTATCAGGGTGCGCAGCATATGCGTAAGCTCCACAGGTTTTAATATCTACAGGGGACCTCGTTTCAAAGTCAATTACGGATTTCATCATGCCTCCTTTATTAAAAAAGATACCAGAATTTTTAACAAACGCTGGTATCTTTTTTTTTATTTATTTCGTTTCCATGTTTATATGATTTAGATAAAGCGGCTGTATACTTTCGCCTTTTACCCTACGTTTCGCTGGATATGCCAATTGGCAGACTAGATATTTTTCATCCCACATCATACACCTCTTTTCCTTACACGGCGCATTCAAGAAAGGACAAATTTTTTCTACTACCCTGAAAGTTCCTTTTGCCATTATATCCTCCGTGCTTACAGAATTTCAATGCTTCCGGAACAAAAGTCCCCACGGCCCCAATGAATAAGCGGAGTAGGAGGCAGCGGGTCGCCTACCGCATTAAGCTCAATATATTCCTCCATCAAAGAATCAATAAGAGCAAAAGCTTCGTCGATATGAATCTTTGCATGTTCAAATTCTTCAAACACGTCGCTCGGCTTTTCTTCCATCTTAGGAATAGGGAGCCCGGAAATATTGAGGCTTTCATTATTCAAAGTAAACTCAATATTGATGCCGGAGCCAGCGCAGCAAGTAACCGCTGCCTTTTCCGCACGAAGACCACGCAGAAGGGCCATACGAGCCTCGTGAAGCTGGTCCGACTTCTCCGTGACCTTCTCCCCGGTTTCCGCCGAACTTACCGTTACAGTGCCGCTCATGGAGCATTCGTAGGAAGTATTCTCGGTGGTGACAGGTTTGGTGGGATCATTCTCCATGCGCCACCAGAACCACGTCAGGAACGTCTGGCTATCGACTGTGAAATCAAGGTTTCGAGATTCCACAATTTCTTCGAGATTCTTAACATTTGGAATCCCGGCGACCAACTTGAACGACGCCCGGAACTTCTCAAAGACACTATTGGAAGTAGCGAAAAGATACCCTTCCCCTGTTTCGGGATTAAACATGACCGGATAGAAAGAGGGCTTGGCTTTTTCTTCATTGAGCAGTTTGTTCTTCACAGTGACCTGAATGTCCTTACGTTCTTCACGATTGGGTTTCTTTCCATGAGTTTCGGAGAAACGTTCAATCCGGTCAGAAATTTCACGCTTGAGAAGATTGGGATCTACCCGCTTAGTGTCGGTACGGAAAAAGAATGCAATAAACCCATTCGCCTTGATGTTGCCTTCGTGGAAATCAGAGGAGCCCCAACGGTCATTAAGGGGGCAGAAGCCTTGCATGGAATCCATTCCCGCTTCCCACTTTTCCTGAAAACGTGCGGCGTTAAGCCCATTGATGATAGTTTCCAGATTGTCTTCAACTTCGGTGATAAAACGGATAACGGAAACCTTGGACTTGAGAATAGACATATTTGCTCTCCTTGTTGATGTTTTTTACAACCTATTAAATTACGCTTTTCGTGTCAAGAACTTTTTATGCGGAAGGATACCCTTTTCCATTCCAATAACGTATAGCATTGATTTCATTATCGGATATAGGGCCTCTAGCACGACATTTATTGCATTGCACCTGATAAATATCGACTTTACGATAATTCTTTAATCCGGATCGAATTACGAGCTTCCCCTTTCCCCCGCAGTACAAACAGTTTGATATGGTCATAGCGTATCTCTCAGTATAAACGTAGAGTCCCCGCTCTTTGCTTTTTTTAGCTCGGATGCGGGGACTTTTGTTATAGGGTTTTAGTTCTTCTCATTAATCTGGAGTCGGGAGGAAAGCTTCACACGAACACGTTTTCGTGCGGGCTTACGAACAATTTCTCCGGTAAGGTTTGAACGGAACTCACGGGGGGCCAAGTCTACGACCTTGAAAGTACACAGCCGATGCAGCTTCACGCTACGCCCTGCTTTAAGATTGGCATAAATCACCTCGGTATACGCATTGATAACCTTTTCGATATCAGCACGGCGGAATCCGGTAATACGCATGACGGCATTCGTCAAATCGCGGCGGCAAACATTGTTGGTCTTTTCATTCTCTGACATTATTTTATTTCCTTATTTTTTTTATTAGAACGGCACATCATCGGAGGAAGAATCTTCCGAACCACCGTAGGTTACATCGTTATTTTCTTCGGTGCCATAGAGTTCGCCAAGGTCGACGGGAGAGCTTCCGGCAAGACGCTGCCCTTCACCAGTCTTTACGACACCCTTGAGGGAAAGGAAGCACCCGGATTCGGTTCCCGGCTTGTCATTATAGTAAACATCCATGATGACATCAGCGATACAGCCCGCATAAAGTTCCTTTTCGATTTCTTCTTTCGATTCGAGCTTCCGATAAGTCGTAGGGCCAGTCTTGACACCAAGAGCAATAGGATACTTGTTTTTGACGCTCATGAAAACAATATCGTCGCAATCGCCACTCGGCTTGTACTTGCCGTCTCGAAGAGGGAAACCATCCTTACCTTGCTTCGACAGATACGTATCAAAAAATCCGGGCTCACGGAAATCAACTTTCCACTTCTTCTTATCCGGGCCAGCGCCCTCGGTATAAACTTCCTCAAGCACGGAGCGCACTTTCTTAATCGTGTCTACGTCGCTCTTGGGAATGCGCGCTTCAATGCTGTACTGAGGGTCTTTGTTCTTATCATTAGGATTGACTACGGGCTCGGAAAGATGAGGATAAGAAATAGAAGCCTTGAAAATAACGCGCTTAGTAACTCTTGCCATTTTAGTTTTCCTCTTGTTGCGAATAAAATTCGTCGATAGATGTTAATGGATTTACGGATTTACGTTTATCGTTTTCTGGTTTTAATTCCATACCGGATTCCGGTCTAAATGAGTAGAGATCAATTTCCTCTCCTGTCAAAATACCTTCTAACTTAGATGGCGATTTTAACTTTCTCTCCTCAAAAATTTCATCTCCATATTTCAAACTTAGCTCTTGGGCGGTGAGCGCATTGTCCCTCCAAACTCGTCTCGATTTTCTTTTTTTAACTAGCTTAAACCCCGGAACTAATCTTCCAGCGACAGCGTCTTCATAAGCGGATTTTGCTACCGCTTCGATCCAAGGGGCGTACACAATCGATAGATGCAATATACGAGACTTTTCTTCACTTGTCAAGTGTCTTGGGTCTGGAAGTTCAATATTTTTTTTCTTTTCTTCTATATAGTTGTTATAATTTACTAAATATCCAAGGTCTTTTTCGATCTGAGGACAAACTCCAAAAGCCGGGCACCATTTACAGTGATCTCCTGATGAAAATTCGGCATCAGGGTCTTCTGTCTTTTCCACCGCAGGACGTAATTCCGTTTCAGCCCAGAGATAGAGGTCATCGATCTTTAAACTATACGAACTTACTCCAAAACAATCGTTTCTCGGCTGGACAATAACCATTACTACTTCGTCAAAGTCGTCATTCGATAACGGCTCTCCTACAATACCCAAAGCATAATATTTCATTTGGGAATTATCGATGGCGGTTACTGGCGTGCTCTTTCCATATTTTAGGTCGAATACATAGAGTCTCCTATTCTTATAATCTTTGTAATTACAGTCGCATGTACCGAACATCCCTTCCTTTATCCAAGTAAGAGCGAATTTTTCCTCGACGGACAGCTTCTTGCTATCCCCTTTCTCAAACTTTTCAAAATGGACATTTTCGGTGTCGATTTGAACAAGGTCGCCATTCTCGTCCATCCACAATTTTTGATTATGAACTACGTAAAGAATGTGGCCTACGTAAAGAGAGACGCTTTTTATCATCTCTTCTTCTATCTCAAAGGAATCTCCCTTTACGTAGATCTTTTTTCCTTTCTTACAGGCGGGATACATCTCATTTTTAAGGCAGAACTCCGCTAGAGCATGTGCAGCAGTGCCCTCTCTTGCTGCAAGGCTGTCTTCATTTTTGAGCCCAACACTCATCCTGACGGAAGCGGGACACGCCATCCATCTTTCTGAGGAAGAGGCTCCTATCCTGCTATGTTTTCCCAATACATTTACCTTTCATTTTTTTTATTCATTGGTTGAATTATGGTCTTCTCGCAAAAGATCTATGTGATTATGAAGTTTCGTCACAATCGTATTGTAATATTTCTCCTCAACTTCAATGACTTTGCGAGTTACACCCGTCACATTTTGAAGAATATCGGCAAGCATTCTATGGGACGTATCAAGATCTCTGCCAGTCCGCATTACCCGACTGCAATACCGCTTGCACTCATCCAGAAATTCTGCGGGAGTATAAGTTCTTTCGGGCTCTTCCTCAAACTTGAGCGGAGCGGAAGGAACATCCACATAGTCCTCTTCTTCGGAGGCACAGCCTTCCCCGCCGTTATATTCTTCCTGCCCGGTCTTCTGCAAAATAGTCGCCGCAGGGTCTTCCATGACTGGAGGAACATCGTCATTTTCGATAATTTCGGGTTCAGGTTCTTTGGTGGTTTCTTCGACAGTGTTATCGGAATCTTCTACGAGCTTCTTCAATGTGGCAAGACGTGCACGAGGAGAAAACTCGATGCCACGTTCGGTAAGAATAGACTTCAAATGCTCACGTTCTTCGTCACTATTCGTAGGCTTGTTTTCTACGTCAGATGCCTCTTCTTCATTTTCAACGGGCTTATCTTCGATGGAAGACGTGTTCTTTTCATCTTTCGTATCAATCTTTTCTACCACTTGTTCGGGTTTATGTGGATCGGTAGGATTGGGCGATTCTACTGCTTCATTAAATCCGGACTTCATTCCTCCAAGACGCAAGAAAAACTCGGCAACCGCTTCGGGGGAACCTTCCACATTTACTCGGATATTATCAGATGCCCACATTAAGTTCTCTCTCCTTTAATTATTTATTAAAAAAATTTTCAAAAATAAGGTCTGCAAGCTCAGATTCCGACATACTTTTTATAAGAATAGCTAAAGACTTTCTTTCCTCCACAGGAATATTTTCCAAAGAATCTAAAATTTCAGGGATAAGAACTTCTTTCACATAAACGGAAATTATGGCTAGTTTACTCGGATCTCTGAAAATAAGTTCCTCCTTATTTCGCATGGCATAGGAACCAATTTCTCTTTCAAGGCCCATAAATTTTGCGCCATGCAAAACCAATCTTTCATATTCGGAGCTTTCTTGACATTTAATAAGTTTAACGTACTTTTTAATAAGAGGAAGATATGACCTGCCATGACAATCTTCTTCTTTCACTAATGCAAACCCCAATTCCCTACGAGCTTTCAAAGAAATCTCTTCCATAAAACATGGATTTCCATCAAGAACAGAGGTTAGGATATCACGAAATTCACCTATCTCCACACCTACGATACTATCAAAATTAAGCTTCATATTATCCCTATTTATTAATTTAAAATTTTATCTGCAATTTCCTGTTTATGAATAAGCATGGAACAAAGTTCTTTATCAAGGGATTTTTCTAAGACTAAATGCTGAACAAGCACATAATCCGCTGTAGCCCCGATTCGTACACAACGATCCTCAGCTTGACTCATAAGACCGGGCACAAATGCCAATTCTACAAATATCACTATTGAGCTTTTTGTCAAGGTGTATCCGACACCAGCAGCTTGGATATTTCCGATAAAAAGATGCACATTATCATTTTCTTGAAATGAATCAACACTTTCCTGCTTTTGTTTGTCCGACATTCCTCCTACAACTTTTACGGGATTGTACTCTTTAAGCTCGTCAGTTAGTAAATCAACAACAGCCCTATGATGCGCGAAAACGACGACTTTGTCAACCCCCTCAAGCAAATCTTTTAAATATTCTACACAAAATGGGATTTTGCTCAATGCAACTTCCTTGCGCTTTGCCGCCATCTCGGTAAACGCGACTCCCTCACCAAACTCCATCTGGCGCACGCATTCTTCGTATCCATAAAGATCACATAATTTAGCCCATCGTTTGGCTTCTTCTTTGATAGCTGCCTTACAATCTTTCGTTTCCAAAGGTATTTCGATAAGTTGTCTTCTTTTCTTGGGAAGCTGCGGAAGCACATCTGATTTCAATCTTCGAATCATCATCGACCCACGGAGCTTCTCAGATAAGGATGGAAGATTGCTAGCTCCACTCATATTGAGTACGGATTTTTTTACCGCATGTCCTTTTTGCTTATCATATATGTATATATCTTCATAATGTGCGGAACAATACTCGAATGCAAACGCGAATTTATTAGGCCATCTTTTTTCGTCAAGACAGTTCAGGAGCGGGAATAATTCTATGGGCCTATTCACCAAAGGAGTTCCGGTCATCAAGACTTTCCGAAATGCTTTTTTTGCGAGATGAAGCGATTGAATAGTCTTTTTCGCTTCGTCATTCTTACAATTGTGAGCTTCGTCAATAGCCACGACATCGTATTTTCTCTTGTCGAGGAAAGGGAATACGTTCGGCCTCCATACACTCGAAAAGCTTACGATATGCGCGAAAGCCTCATCGTCTTTAGGGTCCAAAGTTACTTTACGGGATTTATCGACAAGCCATTTATCCAATTCCCTTTTCCAATTCAGCCGGAGAGATGATGGACATATAATTAAAGCTCTCTTTATTTCCGGAAGGCTGTTCAGATATCCGGCAATCTGAATGGTTTTCCCCGTTCCCGGTTCATCAGCAAGTAAGACTCCGGGGTTCCTCATCATATATTCTATACCTGCCAACTGATAATCTAAATACTGCAAGCCTTCATTAGATGGTACGGAAAATCCTTTCGACGGAGCTGTGGCCCAAGAAAAATCCCATTTTTCTGAAAAACTCTCAAGAATGCTTCTAGTCCTGTAATCGTGAGAACTTTCTATAAATTCCTTCGCAATCCTGAATAGCTTTGTCTCGAACCAATCTTCTTCCTTATTATATGTTACGTGTTTCATTTTACTAAGGGCACCCCGTTCTTCCTGTGTATGTGCCCGTATTTGAAAAAGTTTTCCGTTATACCTCAACCTCATAATTCCCTCCAAATCTGTGATTTTTTCAAAGTAACCTATCCAACCAAAAAATTCAAGACTTTTCCCTTGACAAAAACTTCTTCGTGAAATAGTATGGGAAAAAATTGAGGAGGATGAATTATGGATTATCATTGGGTAGACATATCGACATGCGGGCAAGAAAGGTATCTCCTTCGTACGAAAAGCGTGATAAGTCCAGATGCGACTGTTTTTAAAGATGAAAAAGGAAATTGGGGATTTACAGCATTTGGTAGGACGTTTCTGTCGAGTTCGAGACATGTAACTAAATATAGAGCGATGCAAAATTGCGAAAAACTTATCCGCTCGGAGTTAAAGTCTCTTTTAGATGAACTTACTCCAACGGAAAATGTCTCTATCGATGATGAAGAGAATCCATATCTCTCTACTATCGAAAAACTGAAATCTATATTTCATATGTAAGGAGAACACAGATGGAAACTATTATGACACTTTTGTATGGTGGCCTGATTTCTTTTGCTGCGGTCATCATTTGTGTTTTTATCATCCCTGTACCTAATAAAGAAAAACTCGAAAAAGAATGGGAAGAGGAGGCTCTTAAAAATGGATTCAAAAATTGGAACGTGTAAGTGCGCCTATGTGGATATTCCTGAAAATGAAAATAGGCTTGTTGTACGATGCGTAAGATTTGTTTACAAAAATCCTGAAAATGAAGATGAAGTAATCGCGCCTATCACTTCTGGCGAGGTATGCTCCGTTTGTAGGGAATATGAGCCTTTCATTGAAGATACTGAAAATACCGATGATTCCGAAATTGAATTTGAAACACTTTAATAGGACGCTTCATGATTATAAAAGACCTGCGGCATTGCCCTGAAAAATACGATGTCATTTACGCGGACCCGCCTTGGAGCTATTCCAATAAAGGTCTTAATGGCTCGGCAGAAAAACATTATTCTACTATGAACATAAAAGATATTGGGGAGCTTCCCGTAGAATCCATTAGTAAAGACAACTGTGTGCTTTTCATGTGGATGACATATCCATTAATCAAGGAAGGTCTTTGGTTGATGGAAAAATGGGGATTCAAATATAAGACAATCGGTTTTCAGTGGATTAAGCTGAATCGCATTAATAAAAAACCTTTCTTCGGATTGGGCAATTGGACTCGCGGAAATTCGGAGCCTTGCTTTATAGGAGTGAAAGGCAAGATGGCTCGGAATTGCGCTGGAGTACATCAAGTCATAATGTCTGAGATTGAGAAACACTCTAAAAAACCAGATGAAGCCCGCCACAGGATAGAACAGCTTGTCGGCCCGGATTGTAGGAAAATAGAGTTGTTCGCTAGACAGGAATACAATGGTTGGGATTGTTGGGGAAATGAAATCTAATAAGCAAAGGTAATATTATGGAATTTATGTTTTCCACAAAATGGTTCTTCGACATATTGTTCATATGCTCGGCGGTGATTTGGGGTTTTCTCATTCATGCGCTTTCTTTTCATCTTGCATATGATGAAGAATACGACACTGAGGAAACAAAAAATATTGTATTTTACATTATGGTTTGCACTTGCTTTTTTATCCCCTATCAGGCGGGGCAAATCGCATTGCATTTTGTAAAATAAAAAAATCGGGAGAGAGAAATTATGAATCAGATTGCTATTAGGAATTTTTGTGTCGGTGGCAAAGAAGTACCTGCTGTGACTTCATTGCAGATTGCGGATAGTTTTTGCAAAAACCACAAAGACGTTTTGAGGGATATCCGCGTAATTATTGAAAAATGTTCACTGGAATTTACTGAGCGCAACTTTGCGCTGAGTGAATATGGGGATTCCACAGGACGCAAGCTTCCCATGTACGTTCTTTCCAAAGACGGATTCATGATGGTAGTTATGGGGTATAATACTCCAGAAGCTATGAAAATAAAAGAAGCCTACATCGCTCGCTTCAATGAAATGGAAGAACAAATCAAAAATGCTGTCGCGCTTCCCTCAAACTATCTGGATGCTCTCAAGGCTCTTGTAGCTTCCGAAGAAGAAAAGATGAAAGCTCTGGAAACAGTCGAACAACAAAAGCCGATGGTCATGGTAGCCGAGGAACGAATTGAAAAGAAAGGCTGCCTGTCCATCACGGACGTTACAAAATCACTTGGATTGAAACGCGGAGAAATTACAAATTGGGCGAAGGCAAAAGGCTTCATCCATAAAAGGCTGTGTGAGGTGAATAAGGCGGGAGAGGAATACTTTAAGGTATATTCAACAGACAAAGTTCATAACCAAATCGGAATTACGGAAGAAGGGCTCAGGTTGATCAAATTCGAGCTTCTTCCATTTTAACAAAACAGGAGTTTAATTATGTATTGGTTTAAATCTAAGGAAACACAGGTTTTGTATAAAGAAATCGAAGATCTCAAACGTACTAATTCAGCATTGGAAGCAAAACTTAAAAGTAAAGAAGTTGCCCTCAATTCCGCTTTTACGGAAAATCAAAAAATGCGTCAAGACCTCGTTAGTCTTAAAATGTGGATTAATGAAGCCTGTTCTGTACTTCTTACTGTAAAGAAAAAACTTAATATCGAAGAATAACTTAAATTTTTCTATTGACTCCCCACAAAATCCGATCTATCATTCTTGGGTATTTCGGATTTTGTGTGTTTTAAATAGGATGTTTTTCAAAGTATTTTTTTCAAAGGAGGTTTTATACATGGGAGTCATCCTAACTCCTCATCAAAATGAGGCAATTGAAAAAATCATTCGGCATAAAAAGGATTGGGAGCCCTTTATGCTAGGTGGCTGTGCGGGTACGGGCAAGACTACGCTGCTTTATGCCTTGGCGGAATACTATAAAGATGAATTGATCATGCTCGCTCCTACGGGGAAAGCCTGTCAAGTACTTTCTCGAAAAATGCCAGCGGGGACGCTCATAAAGACGGTGCATTCTGCGCTCTATTCCGTTAGAGAAATCAGCGATGAAGAACTGGAGGAAGCAAGAAAAATAGCTGATGAGTCCGGTGAAGACCAAGACATCGTAAGATACACGTATTTGCTGGAGGCAAAAAATAATTTAGGCATAGAGTTCACATATTCTCCGTGCCCGGAACTCTTTTCGAGGGTTGTTGTCATTGACGAATCCTCCATGTTGGGGTATAAAGAGTTTAAGGCCCTGAAACAGATCTGCAAGAAACTTATTCTTGTTGGAGATCCGTTCCAACTGCAACCTGTAAAATCCGCTCAAGTCCTTCCTTCCAATCCCTCGGATTTTGATGCGTTTCTGTCGGAGGTGCATCGTGCCGCATTGGAATCCCCGATTACTCGTCTAGCCACGGAAATTCGTATGGGAGGCTTCCAAGGATGGGAATATTGGAAAAACGAAGGAATAGGATTCTCCTATGGGTTGCCTAAAGAAGAGTATGCTATCGCGGATCAGGTCATTACGGGCCAGAACTCTACCAGAATGAAGCTCAATCGTTGGCTTCGTGAAGAAAAAAATCAGGTATTTCCGGTTGTTGGCGATAAAATAATCGTCAAGCAGAATATCCGGGAATCTGTTTCAAAAAAATATAATAAGCTGATATTGGTCAATGGAGATATCGGAAGTGTTGTAGGATCTCATGAAAGTCAAAATAAAATTACTTTATATTTTGACTATAAGGAAGATGGAGACACGCATCACACTATAAAAGTGAATGATTCCCTTCTTCGGGCGGCATTTGAACTTCCTGAAAGCAATAAGCCGAAGTGGGGGTCTATCGTCGTCGACTTTGCCTATGCAATTACCGCACACGCATCTCAAGGAAGCGAATGGCCTTACGTTATTATATTTGATGATGAAATGAGAAAAAACGATATTCAAAACAGAAAGCACTGGATGTATACGTCGATTACTCGGGCAAAAGAAAAAGTGCATATCGTAAAGCCTAGAAATAAATAGAAAAATAAGGAGATGAGGGTGGCATATATGCAACGCTTTGTATATTGGAAAGTTGAAGAAAGAGAAAGCGCTTGGAAGATTTGTAAAATCGACAAAGTGCCGAATATCGCTATGTTCTCTACGTCAATGTCTTTTGAAACGGAGCCCAATTATAAGGATGAAAATAAGGATATCCTTAATTTGGCTGTAGTACGATATGGGGATTTGACTCTCGATTTCGACTCAAAAGATGCTGAGGAGAGCCGTATCGATACAGTAAATGCTTTGAATAAATTGGTTCTTTTGGGATTGGATTCGGAGTCTCTTAGAATCTATTATTCGGGGCAGAAGGGTTTTCATATCGTCGTTCCTGCGGAGGCTTTTGGCGCGGAAAATGGGCATCGCGTCCTTCCTTGGATTTACAAAGAAGTATGCCTTGAACTTTTCCCTAGCGAGGAAGGCTATAAGACTCTCGACTATTCCATGTTCGCTATGAAGCGTGGAAAGATGTTCCGAATTGCGAATAGGCTTCGTTCCAATGGCAGATACAAAATTCGTATTAGCGCGGACGAGCTTATCAATAATACCATCGAATATTTCCAGAGCAAAGCTCTATCGCCTCAACCTGACGAACAAGCGAAGAAACCCGCCAGAATTGACTATCTGAGCGATCTTTTCCGTAGATGTGAAGCGAATGTCGTAGGGGCCATCAAAGCCCGCTCAGGAAGGAAGCAAGCCCCGCTTAATATTAAGGACAAGGAAATCGTTCCTTGCCTAAAGGCGATTCTTGGGCTTACAAAGAAAGCTGGAGACTACTCCTTCAATCAGATGTGCTTCTCCGCCATTGTCCCCGCTCTCAGATCTGCGGGATTTACAAAGTCGGAAGCCATTAACCATCCTCTCGTAGTCGACTTTCTCGAAAACTTCGAAGAGTCTCAAGGTTATACTTCGGCTATGGACAGGACGCACCATCTTGAAAGCGTGTGGGATACTGACGAGAAATCCCCGTGCGATTTCGGTTGCGGAGCGATGATTACGATTCTGGGAAAAGAGCGTTCGAGGGTCTGTGGAAGCTGCCCAATCTATGCCGAACGCATGTTTGAGATGATTATGAAAGACTACGGAACAGAAGACCCTAAAACCGAAAACAAGGAATCCCCGACCAATGTAGAGGATAATCCTTTCGGAAATTCGGAGGATTCCTCATCCGATATTGTTAAAAACGCCGAAAAGGAAGAAGATTCCGATCAGGACTACGTGCACCCTCTGATCAAAAAAATGAATGGCCTTTTCGCTTTTACTTTTATCGGAGGGAAATCGGCAATCATTTACGAAGATCCTGACGGGGAATCCAAATTCCTTACTCCTAGGGCCGCCGAAGAGTTCTCCGCAAACCTTCCCGCATTCGAGTTTCTTGATGCAAAAGGGAACGTGAAGCAAAAGCCCCTCTTCAAAGCATGGATGGAAAGCAAGAACCGCCGTCAATACCGTGGGGTTGAATTTGCTCCGCAGGGGGCTCCAAAAGGCTATTACAATCTCTGGCGTGGATTTAAATACGCAAACTCGGAGATGGGAATTGCCGAGGCCACTGAACGCTGCAAATTGTTTAGGAGCCATGTCAATGAAGTAATCTGTGATGGCAATGAAGACCACCAACGGTATATGTGGGCTTGGCTTGCACATATGGTCCAAAAGCCGGAGGATAAGCCCGGCGTAGCCGTTGTGCTTCGTGGTGAGGAAGGTACTGGTAAAGGCTCTTTCGTATCTCCGTTCATGAGCATGTTGGGCAAGCACGGCCTGTCCGTAGCGAATAGGCAGCATTACTTTTCTAACTTCAACGGAGCCACCGAAGGGAAAGTCCTTATCTATCTCGACGAAGCTGTCTGGGCCGGAAGCAAACAGGACGAAAGCATTCTCAAGTCACAGATCACGGAGCGTACTCAGGTGATCGAAAGGAAAGGCTTCGAATCATACTCTGTGCATTCCTGTTCCCGGTTCATCATGTCTTCTAACGAGGACTGGGTTATCCCCGCAGGTAAGGACGCCCGCAGATTCTTTGTTCTCGATGTGTCCTCGAAGCATAAGCAGGACACTCAAGGATACTTCAAAGACCTTAATGAGGAATTTGAGAATGGCGGTGACGAGGCCCTTTACGTCTATCTGAAACATTATGACTTTAGCGGAGTGAATATCCGAGAGGCTCCCCAGACGAAGGCTCTCATGGAACAGAAACTCCTTTCTTTGAGTAGTGTGCAGAAATGGTGGTATGATATTCTTTCTGAGGGGGCATTCCCGAGGGAAGAAATCGAAGATGAAAAGTCAGTAAAGCTTTTTGAGGACTCAGACTGCCCATCTTGGCCTAGCTATTTGTCACTTGGAAAGGCGCATGAAAAGTTTAAACAAGAAATGGTTAGAAGTAGAGCATCCTCCTACGATATTGTATCTTTAAAAAAATTCAGTATCGAAACAAAACGTATTTTTGGATTAGGAGATCACACTTTCAGGGTTCTTCAAATTGCAAACAGGAATGAAAGAATGAAAGTACACGCCTTTCCGAAATTGGACGATTGCATTGGTTTGTTCTGTGAATATCTGAATATCCCAAAAAACGAGTTTGACGAATTGAGCACAGATTAGTCTACCACCCCAAAACCTAAACTCGGACGAAAAGAAGATCCGAATCTCTTTTGCCGATCTGTCGGGCTCCGAGATTCGGATCTTCTTTTCGTCTTTTGATCAGTTTAAAAGGTGATCCAATTCCTTTTAACTCAGAAAGTTTCCGTTTAAAACTCTTTTAAAAGCCGAAATTTCTTTCTCTTGGAAATAATTGACATTTTTATTTTGGGTTTCTTTTAGTTTTAATTCGGAAACTTTCTGAGTTAAAAGAGTTTAAATTGGAAAATAAAAAAGTCAATTAAATCGGTCGATAAGAAATTCCGGCTTTTAAAAGGAATTAAAAGAGTTTTAAACCGTAAAGTTTACAAAAGAAACCCAAAATAAAAAATTGAGTTATTTCAACTACAAAGAAATTTCGGCCTTTAAAAGAGTTTTAAACGGAAAAGAAAAGGAAATGGAACTCCAAAAGTTTACATAATGCCCAAAATGGGACATTCGGAGCTTATAATCTTTCTTAAAGTTTCTTTTAGACAGAAAACTTTCCGAATTAAAACTAAAAGAAACCAAAAATAAAAAAGTCAATTAAATCGGTCGATAAGAAATTCCGGCTTTTAAAAGAGTTTTAAACGGAAACTTTACGAGTTAAACCTTAAATAAAAAGTCTAGTTATTTCAACTACAAAGAAATTCTTAGAGTTACACTTTAAGTTTTTAGCTTTCCCACAGATTGGGAGGGGAGCTTCAAAAAATGGGATTTTAACAGAAGTGTGATCCGAATATCGGGATCACAAATTGGATCGGGATCACAATCGGGATCACATTTTTATTCTTTTATTTTATATATTTATATTTATGTGATCCTTGTGATCCCGATAGAGAGAAGATAAGTCCATAAGAAGAAAAAATGATCAGTCTCAAATATGCAACATACCCCCTATACCCCCCCTCGTGATCATATATAAAAAGACTTGGGAGGTACCCGGATCAAGATCATCCGGATCACAAGGGTCTAAAGTATCGAAACTATTGAATCGAGTGTGATCCGTGTGATCCCGATTTTTTAAATCACAATATATTCTAGTTAGTTATATGAGCGATTTTCAGGTTCAATTTTAAGGACCTATTTTAAGTCTTTACAATATATTTCAATTAGTTATTGTAGATCCGTGTGATCCGGGTGTGATCTACACCCCTTATCCTTGACTTCCTTCGACTCTTCTGCTACACACATCGGATAATCAAAAAATCTACACAGTATAAAATGTTACACAGGAGTAAATATTCGATGGCTAAATCAAAATTCAATAAACCGTATTTCATCGGCATCGACCCCGGAAAAACTGGTGCCGTAGCTATAATCTCCGACGATGGATCATTTTGTTCTCTCTGCGATTTTACGAATCACCCAATCTCGTTTCTTCGCAAGTTCAATAAACACGTCAGCCATGCTTATATTGAGAAAGTCCATGCCATGCCGAAGCAAGGAGTAGTTTCCACATTTTCCTTCGGAGAGAATTTTGGGACTTGGCAAGGAATCCTGCGGACGCTCGAAATTCCGTATTCTCTCGTTCCTCCTCAGTACTGGCAACGCGAGCTTAATCTCGTCAAAATCGACAAGAAGGACAAACCGTCGCTCCCGATGGCCCGAGAGATGTTCCCTGACGCCCCTCTTCATTTAAAGAAACACCACAATCGTTCTGATGCTCTGCTCCTAGCATACGTAGCCCTGCAAGATTACAAGAAAAATCAATTAAAGAACGTCATCCTGACCACCGAAGACTATCTGAATGATCTTGTTTAATAAATGTAAATCTATGAAATTCTAAAAGTTCCTACACAAATCGTTTTTAAGGCCACATTCATCTCTTACACGACCAAATACTCACGAAACACATTTCAAGCCTTAAAAACACCCTCCTAGCCTCCGTATCACCCATAATCCCTCCTTTCATTTGGTTCCATTCACGTACGGCATACCTACGTTGGAGCACATTCGGAATGGATACCCGGATATTCCTTCTGGAATATTCCTTCGGGGATATTCCCTAGAGTCAGAAACAAGTATTTTTTTTTCGTAAAAAAGTTGTTGACACTCTACGAATATCCGGGTATTCTGCGTTTATTGGAGAAACATCGAAAGGAGGTAAATAAATGATCGTATGGCATGTAACCACGGCGAAGAAACTTAATCGGTATAGAGCTTCCGGAGGCATTCTCCCTCCTGTACGGGCATGGGAGAGCTTGCCCTCGGCGGAACGTTTTTCAAAGCAGACGGGGCGCAAAGTTATTTTGAGGCTTAAATTTCCGGATACAGCAGAGAGACTTCCGGGCCATCGTGGAGAAGCCTTCGTCCTGTATGAAAAGTACAGGCTTACGAGTGTGTAGTGAAATGGGGGTTCATATGAGCACAAGAAGATGCCCGCATTGTGCTAATGCCGCAACTGCCAAGAAGGTTCTAATCGACTCTTTTGTTGGTCCATATGAAATGTGGCATGTGACTTGCAATAGCGTTTTCTGTAATAAAAAGTCGGATTTTTTCAAAACCAAGGAAGCCGCAGAAGCTGATTGGGACGCTAAATTTCCGATTAAAGACCTATACAACAAAGAAAGCTATAGATTTCAACTTAAAGATAGCGAAAAGGAGTGGTTGGAAAACAGAAAAGACGTATGTTTTAGGTGCGGAAGGGATAAAAAGACCGAGTGTATTTATAGATTCTATTATTATGCTCAATGCGTTGGTCAAAATTATCCTATGAATCCAAAACGATACGCTCTGTCTGGTTTTAGTCAAGATGTAGCTAAATTTGAGGCAAGGGTAGCTCTTTTGCTGGCGAAAGTTTGCGAAATGAATATCATGCCGTGCGAAATGATTGGCGAGGGTTGTATAGAGATAGGTCTATTAAGATATAAATGCGTGCAATGTCGCCTTAAACATGCAAGAATTACGGTCGAGCAAGAAATGGAGGAAGAATCATGAACGAGGTGGAATTGCTTTTTCATCAGGTGAGGCTTGGAGAATCGTCTGAGAAAACGCTTGAGAAATTAGCGCAAGAATTGTTGGATAAACATAATGAAGTTTATCCTAGTGATAAATTACAGCTAAGTTTTTGGGATGAAGGGCATCCCGTTGAATTGAAAAGTGGAGAACGCTTTAATGTCGTAATAAGTGCACGAAGCGCCTACAATGATTTGCCAACTTATATCTACTGTTCCACACAGGAACTTGATAACCCTTATATTTATTATGATCGTATAAAGGAAGAAAAGGAGAATCGTAAACGAGACGATACATATAAGGAAGATCTTGCCATGTACATGAAGCTCAAAGCAAAATTGGGACTCTAAAAATGGAGGAAGAATTATGTCAGAAAAAGGAAGTTTTTCTATGGAGATTGTAGAACTCTTTCACATTGCAGATAAAGCCAATGAGGAAATTGAGAGGCTTGTACACGATGTTCTGAAATTCCATAACGTGGTATACCCCGACAATATGTTACAGTTGAACTATTCTTTCGACACCCCTGTAAAATTAAGATATGACGATGATAGCGGCTTCTTTGTTAAGATACGTGCGCAGAGTATAAATGACGGACACATTGAGTACATAATTTGTTCTACAGGAGAGTTTATCGATCCACATATTTACCAAGAGCGGATAGAGGAGGAGAAAGATTTCCGTAAACGTGAAGATGCTCGCCTAGCCTTGTATAGAGCGCACAAATCCGAATTTCACCTATAAAAATGGGGTACATATGACCAGAATATCTTGCGAAGAAGCAATCAATTTGTTTCGTCAATACGGTGAAATCGATGAAAAGATTGAGAATCTTGCATCAGCTATTGTGTCCGCAGAAAACGAAGCATGTAGCAAAAAGTTGGAATTGAGTACTTACTTAGACGATGATGGCGTTGAGCTCGTAGAATATAAGGGGAAACAAGTAGTTCGTGTCGTAGCGTATGGTGAATATGCGGAAAGATACGAACTTGATTGCAGTATCGAGGAATTTGTTAATCCTCTTTTGTATTATTTTAGAAGATTGAACGATTATAAGGCGTGAGGTCTTTGGTGCCAAGAATCTGAGCGAAAGAAAGATCTTGCTCAGTATGAAAAGCTCAAAGCAAAACTAGGTCTGTAGGAAAAGGAGGTATTGAATGGACGCGCATAAATTTCTTGAAAAATTGGAGCATCTTGCGAAATACGCTACTCCGGGGCCGTGGAGTGAAAGCAAGCAAGGAACTAATGAAACATATCATCATCGTATCGAACGGTATTATGGTGGTAAGGAGGTCCCCGAGCATATAGCATATGTCGTCTTGCCGAATGTTTTTGGGAACGTAGACGACGCTGCTTATATTGTCGCCGCGTGTAATGCAGTTCCGCGATTGGTGGAGATGGTAAAATACTTATCCGAAGAGTCAAGAGTAGAAACAAATGGTACTAATACTTGGAGGATAAGAAAATCGCAAGACATCCTTCAAGAGGCATATGAAGCCACTGACCCAAAAAGAAATCTTGAATCCGAAGAACCTTCCAATACTTTGACATGGACAAATGAAATTCCGAAGGTTCCCGGATTTTATTGGATGAGGAGCAGTCTCTTCCCAGAGCCTCATATTATGAATTTTAGTATTGAGGTGGTCCCCCTGTGTGCTGATGACCTTCTTCCGGATTTAGAGTTTGCTGGCCCTATTCCTGAACCAACAGAATCGATGTAGCTACTTATGGAAGTATTGCCCGTGAACTGTTATAAAGGGATTACTATTCCGGAAGGAATGACTGATCAAGATATGTTAAAAATGTTTCGTGACGGATTTTATACTGAATTTGTTAAAAACAGATATAAAGGAGGATCTATGTATACTTTAGGAAATGAGATTATTAATGAATATAAAGTAGAAGGCAACCGTGAGATCACCAATGGGGAAAGGAAAGTCAGTGAGGTTATCCATCAGGCTATGTTACGATGCTTCTCTGGTAAAGGGAAGGAGCGTCATAATATAGAAGGCACTGTAGACTTTATGGACCAGCCTCTCATGGAAATCTCTCGTAGAGTAGGCATAGGTGGACCGCTCTATCAAGTCCATAAGAAGGCATATGAGGCTCATGATATGGTTCGCAAAGGCGATTTTGAACGTGCCAGAAATGAGCTTCTTGATATCATCATCTATACCGCAGCAACTGTTCTTCTTCTGGATGAGCAGTCAAATAATAATCAAAAGGAGCGCGAATCCTAATGAATACTCAGCATTATTTGACCGATGAATTTGTGGAAGACCTTGTAAAAGACATTTCCGCTAACATGGATTACGTCGACGGGGTGAATATTCTAAATAAAATCGTCGAAAATATGTATAAAATCTCAAAGAAATTTGTTTTTCAAACGGGTAATGTTTTTGCAATGGGGGAAGTATATAAAGTTCTGGATGAAGCTGACAAGATGATCAAAAAACTGGAAAATCCAGATGATATGACGCCAGAAATCCAAGAAAAACTATTCTTCGCCGCGTCGCTTACCCTGATGATTGCTCAAAAAGAACTCCAAATTACCCCAGAATAATCATTAATAAAAAAGAGCATCCATAATTTAGATGCTCTTTTTTATTACAAAATTGTAAAATTATTGGAATGGATACTTGACAAAATTGTAAAATTGATTTACGCTATTTCCTAAAAAATAAACAGGAGAAAATGTATGCGTAAATTTTCTAAGCGCTCATTGAACAATCTTGAAGGTGTGCATCCGAAGCTCCGTGCCGTTGTAGAAGCCGCGTTACAGCGAAGCGAAGTCGATTTCACGGTAGTTGAGGGGCTGCGCACGTATGAAAGACAGGTTCAGTTGAAGAAGGATGGGTTCTCAAAGACCTTGAAGTCCTACCATCTGAAACAGTCAGACGGGTATGGGCACGCTGTCGACCTGTATCCTTACTACAATGGGTCTGTGCAGGTTGAACCCGATAAGGAAAAGTGGTTGATGATTAATAAGGCCATGATGGAATGCGCAGAAGAACTTGGTGTGAATCTTACGTGGGGCGGAAATTGGAAGACTATCGTTGACCAGCCGCATTATCAGATTGAGTTTTAACAGGTAACAAAAAATTCATAGGAGAGGGAAGGATGAAGGAAAAACTATGGATTTTGATTGGAAAAGTGTCGTTGGAACCGTTGCTCCAACAATCGCTACCGCTCTTGGTGGCCCTCTTGCTGGAGTTGCAGTATCATCATTAGCAGCGGCATTCGGGCTTTCCTCGGATGCTGACGAAAAGCAAGTAGCTCAATGTGTGCAGAAAGCATCTTTCGAGCAACTCGCAGAATTAAAAAAGGTTGATTCCGACTTTAAAGCAAAGTTAGCTGAGTTGGAGGTAGACCTTGTTCGTATTTCTGCTGATGACAGAAAGGACGCCCGCCAACGTGAAATAGACGCTGACGACTCTTCGACGCCGAAACTTCTTGCCATTATAAACGTGATTGGCAACCTTGCCGTTTCTGCCGCGATATTTTATGCTATGGCCTTGTATATGAATGGAACTCTCTCAGATATAAAAGTTCCTGAGTTCCTTGTCGCTCTGATTGGTGGTGTTGTGTCGAATATCTATTCTAGCTCGAAACAAGTGATGGAATATTACTTCGGATCGTCTAATTCATCAAATTCGCAGAATAGACTTTTGTACCATTCCTCTCCGATAGGAAGCACTTCAAAAAAGTAGGAAGATCATGGCGGACAATACGCAGCACTCGGCATCACCTAATCTCGGGTGCCTAGCTTGCCACAATATGACGAACGAGGAAACAATACGGCATATTCTTATTCTTGCCCACCGTATTGATGAACGGACTGGAAACCAAAGCATGTTGATTGAAGAAATGCGTAAAAAGCTCGATAAAATCGACATTAACAACATCACGGAAATGAAAGAAACTCTTAAACGACATGATAGACAAATTTCGATCTGGAAAGGCGCGTTAGGCATCTTATCCGCCGCATTCACGATATTCGTTACATGGTTTATCAACGTGTACAAGTAACAAAAGAAGGCCCCTAAAACATATTGAATTGTTTTAGGGGCCTTCGCTTTCGTGGTTTTTATTGCGATGGAGATGTTCGCAGCACCTTTATCCATCTGTAAAGATTACGAGGAATGACTTATGGAACCACGAAATTTATTATTTTTCATTTAGATTTACAGAGATTTCGGTGCGGAGTCTTTTTTGTCCTTATTGGCGTTTCTAGCCGTCATAAACGCGCTTATGCCAATAAACGAGATAAGATACATAACTTCGTTCGGATCTAATAGATTTATCCAGTCCCATCTGAGCGCACTACAAATAACCCAGAGCGCAAACATAGAATCAATAAAATAAATTGCTGAGGATTTAAACTTTTCCATTACACCATTCCTTTTTTTTAATTGTGTCCGAGTGGCGGGAGTTGCACCTAAAATGCTGATCAAGCATTCGCATTTTCTTCGAAGCTGTTTACTTCGCGCAGATGTTTTAACTGTGGCCCGTCAGAATCAATATCTTTTTTTTTCAATGAGTGCCTACTAGTATGCGGTTTTCTCATCTAGATCCTGACTAAGCTCTTAAACTACACCCGGAGATTTGTGGGGCCAAACGGACCTCGATAGGATACGCAAGGAGGTCGAATCGTTCCTTTCAAGATCACGTTTGGCTTTTATCGATGAAGAGGATCTTGCGTTCTCGATCCACACGGGGAGATACGTAGATCAACTCAATCCATCGAAATATTATCGATATTTAATAGGGTCTTGCAAGTAACGAAGCATCGTAACCACGAGTTTGATATGCTAGTTCTATCTATCGTCATAGAAGGTCTATTGCGTCGCAGCTACTATTAGTCTATGTCTTTCGACATATCCGTCAGTTTTTCAACGCACTTGTCTGCTCTACTTCGTATCCCGTATAAATATCGATAAATTTGGCGGACAAGGTAGGATTCGAACCCACGGACGCTCCTGCGCCAACGGTTTTCAAGACCGCCCCAATAAGCCTGACTCTGGCACCTGTCCTGTTTTTAATTCTTCTGGCTGTGGGAGACGGGATTGAACCGCCAACACCTTGATTAACAGTCAAGTGTTCTACCAAACTGAACTATCCCACAATATTTTTTGGTACTACCGATGGGATTCGAACCCAATACTGTAGGGTTTTTAAGACCCTTGCCTCTACCTGTTGGGCTACGATAGTATGATGGTAGACCCGATAGGACTCGAACCTATAACTTCCCGGTTATGAGCCGGATCTTCTGCCAATTGAAGTACGAGTCCATTAAAAATTTTGATTATGGGAGACGCAATAAAGGAGGAAATTGCGTCTCCCGATTCGAGGAGCAAACGTATGAATGAATTGATGGAAACCTTATACTAAACTTAAATCAGAATGTCAAGAACTTTTTTAATAGTTTTTAAGGTCGTTCGATCATACTGGGAACAAGTGTTGCGGAATAAATGATTTTTTCTTCATCCGGGCCATCCTCGTTCTCAACGAAGGCTTCAAATTCGATCTTACTGACACTAAAAAGGACAGTAATAGCGTCAATCTTGTCGCCTTTCTTAAAATCGCCAATATCCATGTTCAAAGTGCAATCATAAAACACAAAGTCGAAAGTGTCAAGCTGATCCCAACCTTCACAAGAAAACATTCTTTCAAAGAAATCAGTGCTCGTGTCCATCTATGGATCTCCTTTTTATAGATTTATGGTGCGACCGATGGGGCTTGAACCCATAACTTGCCAATTAAAAGTCGGCTACTCTTGCCAATTGAGTTACGGTCGCATGGAGTGTGGGAAGCGGGATTGAACCGCCAACATATACCTTTGTATTGTTCTACCAAATTGAACTACCCCACACACACATCAATTTTTATCTGATACGAGCATACCTTTCCGAGCCAAGGATGTCAAGCATAACTTCGATAGGTTTTTTGTTTTGTACTGCCATCTTGAACGCAGAAGGCGACAGACCGGAAACTATCGTTGCTCCCACCTCATCTTTCTGGACAGGAAGATTTCTTCCTCGACTATTCACATTCCAGAATACGATGGTAGGCAGCGAGTATCCATGTGCTCGGAAAGATTCTTTCATGTATTCAAAAGCTGTCTTCGAATAGTCCGTAGATTCATTAAACTCCATATCGGAAATGATATACAGAGTTTCCGGAAGGTCTTCTTGCTTCAATTTATGCCTCATGGCGGTGGAGAGAATCAAAGAAAACACAGCTTCAATGTTCGTGCCATAGCCCCAATTGGCGGAAACCATGTTCGAGAGTTTTTCTCGCATCGTATTTCCGTAGATTTTTACAAGCTCCGGTTCGGTACTGAAAGTAAAGAAATGGTCTTTGAACGGGCCTTTGCTTCTTTCAGCGAAATACAATCCAAGAGAAATAGCCACGTCAAGAGCCGTGACACTTGAAGATTTGGATACTCGGGACAGCATAGAGCCACTGGTATCTACTACGCAAATAGCATTTTTGTTTCGACCAGTATAGTCCGGCAACGCTCTCCACATTTCATCGTAGATATCTTCATATTCCTCTCCGTCCCGCTGAACACCATAAACAATGTCGTAGGGGTAAAGAACGCTCGAATTTACCTTTTTCTTGCCGCGTTTAACAGCTTCGGTATATTCTGAAAAACCAAAAGGGTCATTTCTTGTAAATGCCTTTGTGTGTTTCATCAAAGCATAGGAAGGGAGCTTGCTATAATCAATGTCGCTCCATTTTTTCGAGCACATTTCCTGTTCGACAATATTCAGATGCTTTCGGATATTTACGATGGTCTTGCGGCATTTCTTCTCGTTCCCATCGAAAATATCGTCCACAAGTTTCTTTGCGAGGTTTTTTCTCCATTGAGAGGACACACTGTTCTTTAGCGGAAACCATTTCGCGCAAAGAGTCAGATTTTCGTAATGTCCGAGATTGATTTTACCTTCATCGAGGTCGAGAATCGTTTTCACGAAATTAACCATAAAATCATATATGGATTCGTTACTCGGATAGATAGCCTCCATAATCCAGAAAAAATCATCCCATCTGCCATATTTGGGGATTTGTCCGATGTTATAGATGATATCGTTTCGGTCGTCAGTATAACCGTTTTTGATAATATCATACAACATACAGACCCTAAAAATGTCCCTTTCACCCTGTCCGCCGCGAACATCACGCAGATAGAAGAGGTTTTTCCTTGCCAAACTCTTATTTTCTTCTAATGCTTCCTCAAAAAGCTCCTTCGCGGAATTGAGGGAGTCTCGTTTAGCGGAGGCCAATGCGAAAAAGTTCAGATTGGCATTATCGGAATCAGAATAGGTAAGGCATCCGTTTTCCGTAACAGAATTAAGATTTTTGTTAAATGCCGAAATAAAAGGCGAAATTTTCGTACTCATAATTTTTTCTCCAAGGTTCTGCGTCCTTTGGGGACGCTACTTCCAGTATGAATGTTGTGTTGTTGCTGTGAGAACCTTTATTTAAATAACTAGGTGCTTTTACATTATTGCTTAACAGGCAAGTGTAATTTTTGTTGCTGTGAGCACCTAAATGATTATGAGCTGTGTATGAGTTTTAACTAGATGCCGTTTTAAATAATCATAGTATTTAACTTTAATATGCTGTCTGCATCTGCTCATTCGCTCATCGTGAAAAGGAATATAGTTAAACTTTTTTGATTTGTCAACTACTTTTTTAAAATATTTTTAAATTATTGGTTTAATTGAAGAAACCTTCCGGAGATCCGAAAGAATCTTCACCTCCTAGATTAAGTTCTCCCTTCTTCCTAGCTACTCGGCTACGAGAATCCGGCGTGAGTCCAAACCTTTGTAGAAGGGTATCAACTTGCTTTTCTGCTTCCATAACAAGTTTCGCAGTAGGATTGTTTTTCCTGATACCTGACGGCGTAATATACGTCTCGCCGCCTTGGGCTTTCAAATCCCTGCGGAGTTTAAGCATCCTATTCACCGCATAAACTAGGAGTTCCAAAGCCAGAGAGTATTCAGCGTGGTCAAGGCCCTTCTGTGCGATAACATCAGCAATCGTGTTATAAATATCTTCCGAGGACATTTTGTCCCAATTGATTTTTCTTAGCGGTCCCTCAGCCAATGGAACGTCTACTCCATGCTTCGTAGAATTGTATGTACCATCTTGCTTATGGGCTTCGATTGATTTAGTTTGACGGCGCAATGATTTTCTCCTTTTTTAGATTAAATTTATTAAAAATATTAAGCCATAAACGAATTTTT
>ULPI01009879.1_pt1 | contig 37471 bp, 35 predicted proteins | sample 1953381 | NCBI WGS metagenome assembly ULPI01 (sample SAMEA4835626, study PRJEB28245) | human gut metagenome | biome: gut microbiome; material: fecal sample | place: Denmark | collected 2008
TTAATAAACGAACTAAAAAATGTAATAAAAGCTATATCAATTATTAGTAAAATTTTGATATAGCTTTTTTAGTTAAATTTTTTATATAAGCTTTTTAGTTAATAAAAATCTAAATTTTAAAATAAGGATAGGAGGAAATGTATATGCAAGACAATATTAAAGAAAATATATTAAACGAATTAAAAAGAAAAGATGGTAAGAGAATAATTATATGTCAAACAGGTTTTATATCTACTAAATTCTTAGTAAATTGTTTAAATTACAGAATAGAATATGACACATTAACTATACAAGACGAAAAAGAGGGAGTTTATTTAAGTATAAATTTAAACCAAGTATATAAATATGAAATAAAAGATAGTAAAATAAAAATATATTTAGACAATGACTCTATAATTATTATTTCAGAAGATTAAATAATATTAATTTTAAAGAAGATATATTTAACTATATCTTCTTTAAAACATGTAAATGCAATTATTAGCAATAAAACTACCTTACTATTTTACGAAATTTGTATTATTTATGCATTTTATCTAATTTTAATCTATCATCTTCTTCTAAATTGCTTAAACTAAATTCTAGTAAGGTAATTATTGTTTTATTAAATGATAGATTTTTTAAGTTGGCTAAGTTTTGAACATCGTCTGCTATATTTTCAGGAAGACGTAATGTTTTACTTACGCCACTATGGTTTTCTGGTATTTTTAATTTGTTCATAGCTACCTCCCGCAATAATTTTATAATTAAAAATAAAATAAATATGCACCTAAAAGTAGTTGCAAGCAAAAACTTTGAATATATGAGTACAACAAGAATTGACAATATTTATAAGGTAATATATAATTTGAGAAGTTTTCTATAGAGGGGAGAAAATTATGGGACTTAAAGTTGAACATGTTAATAAAACATATGGGACCAAAAAAGTTGTAAATAACATTTCTTTTGAAATAGATAAACCAAGTGTTTATGGACTTTTAGGAACAAACGGAGCTGGTAAAACTACTACAATAAGGATGATACTTGGAATACTAAAAAAAGATAGTGGAGAAATATCTTGGAATGGTAAGGAAGTTAAAAGAAAAAATGTTAATTTTGGCTATTTACCAGAGGAGAGAGGAGTATATCCTAAAACAAAGATATATGACCAAATGATGTATTTTGCAGAACTAAAAGGGATGAAGAAAGAAAAAGCAATAGAGGCACTTAATTATTGGGCAAAAAGATTAGAAGTGGAGCAATATATTAATATGACACCAGAAAAGTTATCTAAGGGAAATCAGCAAAAAATACAATTTATAACTTCTATTATACACAACCCAGAATTGGTTGTATTAGATGAGCCATTTAGTGGACTAGACCCTGTAAATACAGAGATTTTAAAAAGTGTAATAATAGAGCTTATTAAAAATGGAAAATATATTATAATGTCTAGCCACCAAATGCACTCTATAGAGGAGTTTTGTAGTGATGTATTAATTCTTAATAAAGGAGAGACTGTACTTAAAGGAAACTTAAAACAAATAAAAGAACAATATAATGCAAATAGAGTTAGTTTAAGCACAGTAGAAAATGTAGATAAATACATAGAAGAGTTAGGCTTAAAAATATACAACAGTAAGGATAATGATTATATAATTAATATTAATGGAGAAGAAGATGGCTATAAACTTATAAATAAGCTTATAGAAAATAAAATTAGAGTAGAAAAGTTTGAAATTATGAAACCAAGCTTAAATGATATATTTATAGAGAAAGTAGGTGGAGTAGAATGAGAGATTTGTGGGTAGTAGCTTCATATACAATAAAAGATATGCTTAAGAAAAAGACATTTATTATTTCAAACTTAATTATATTTATAATTATAATTGTCGGATTTAATATTCCAAATATTTTAAACATGTTTAAAGGAGAAGAAAACTCAGAAGGAGGTTCTTTGCCTAGAACACTAATAGTTGATGAGAAAAATATATTTGAAGGTTCACTAGATGCATTAAATGAGTTAGAAACAGGAGAACAATATGAAATTAAAAATGAGAATATGCCATTAGAAGAAGTAAAAAACAAAATAGTTAATGGTGATGTAGATGATGCAATAATTATTAGTAAAAACGAAGAAGATGGTAAAGTTAATATACAATACATAGTTGAAAATATGGCAATGATGGAAAATGCCGTGCCAGAAAGAATTACTAATATGCTAACAAGTTTATATACAGATGTACAAATTTCTAAATTAGGATTAACACAAGAGCAACTTGCAAGCATTACACCACAATTTAATTTTGAGCTAGCACAAGCAGAAGAACAGGAAGTAAAAGGTAATGTACTAGTTATAATGCTTCTTTCATTAGTATTATTTTATGCTATATATTTCTGTGCATATCAAGTGTCAAACTCAATAACAACAGAAAAAACTTCTAAAATAATGGAAACATTGGTTACATCAACTTCTCCAAGAACTATTGTACTTGGAAAAACTATAGGAATTGGAATAGTTGGTTTATTACAAGTTATTTCAATTGTTGCTGTTGCATTAATATGTGCATATGCATGTTTACCAAAAGACATGCTAAGTAGTGCATTAGATTTATCTCAAATTACACCAACACTAGGAGTATTAACTGTAATATACTTCATATTAGGATATGCTACATATGCGCTATTATATGCTTTAACAGGTTCTACAGTAAGTAAACCAGAAGATGTACAAAGCGCAAATGGACCAGTTGCAATTATAGCAGTAATTGGATTTTATTTAGCTTATTTTACAATGATGAATCCAACTAGTGACTTAAATGTGTTTGCATCAATATTTCCATTTTCAGCACCATTTTGTATGCCATTTAGAGTAATGATGGGAGTTGCAACTCCAACACAAATTGCTATATCTATAATTGTATTATTATTAACTATTCTAGTAGTAGCAAGTGTATCTATAAAAATTTATTCAAATGCTATTTTAAACTATGGAAGTAGAGTAAGTTTAAAAGATATGATAAAAATGTATAAAAATAAATAAATCCACAGTACTAAATATATTATGTAAAATTTTAAGAGAAAGGAGAAATAATCCAATAGTTTATATAATAATTTAATAATTGGATTATACGTGAAAATATGTATAATAGAAATAATACAAGAAAAATAATGGTAGGAAATGTACAAATTGGAGGACAAAATAAAGTTATTATTCAATCTATGTGTAATACTAAAACAAAGGATATAGAGTCAACCATAGCACAAATTCTACAGTTAGAAGAAGCTGGATGTGAAATTGTTAGGGTGGCATGTTTAGACATAGAAGATGCAAAAGCGATAAAAAGAATAAAAGAAAAAATAAATATTCCAATAGTAGCAGATATTCACTTTGATTATAAAATAGCATTGGAAGCTATTAAGTCAGGTGTAGATAAGGTTCGTATAAATCCGGGAAATATAGGGAGCGAAGAAAAGGTAAAAGCAGTTGTAGATGCATGTAAAGAAAAAAATATCCCAATACGTATAGGCGTAAATGGTGGCTCTTTGGAAAAAGATTTGTTAGAAAAATATGGTGGAAAACCAACTGCTAAAGCAATGGTAGAAAGTGCAAAGAGACATGTTGAAATATTAGAGAAACTAGAATTTTATGATATTTGTTTATCTTTAAAAGCATCTGATTTAGATTTATGTATAGAAGCATATGAAGAAGCAGCAAAAACATTTAACTATCCATTACATATAGGAATTACAGAAGCAGGAACAGAATTTAGTGGTACTATAAAGTCTAGTATTGGTTTAGGAGTATTACTAAGGGAAGGAATAGGTGATACATTAAGGGTGTCTTTAAGTGATGACCCTATTAAAGAAATAAAAGTAGCAAAAGAAATTTTAAAAAACTGTAATTTATATCATAAATCACCAACATTAATTGCTTGTCCTACATGTGGAAGGACTAGAATAGACTTAATTCCAATGGCAAAAGAGGTAGAAGAATTTTTACAAGGAATAGAAGCAGATATTACAGTTGCTGTAATGGGATGTGCTGTAAATGGTCCTGGAGAAGCAAGCCATGCAGATATAGGAATAGCAGGTGGAGTAGAAGAAGGACTATTATTTAAGAAAGGCAAGATTATAAAAAAGGTAAAACAAGAAGATATAGTTAATGTGCTAAAACAAGAAATAATAGATATGGTAAATGATAGAAAATAAAAAAATAGAAATGAAAAATAAATTGTAAATTGCAAATGATGTTGGAGGAATAATACATATGGAAATAGTATTGGGAAAAATGGCAGGATTTTGTGGTGGAGTTAGAAATGCTGTAAACAAAACATATAAAGAAGCTGAAAGCAATAATAAAACAATTTATTGCTTAGGAGATTTAGTACATAATCCGGTAGTATTAAGTAATCTAGAAGCATTAGGAGTAAAAATAATAAACAGCCTAGAAGAAGTACCAAATTCAAAGGGAAAAACTGTAATAATTCGTGCACATGGTGTAACAAAAGAAATATATAATAAAGCAAAGCAAATGGAAATTACATTAAAAGATTTAACATGCCCTAAAGTATTAAAAATACATGACTTTGTAGAAGAATATGCCAAAAATGAAGATTATATATTTTTAATAGGAGAAAAAAAGCATCCTGAGGTAATTGGTACAGCTAGCTTTTGTGGTAAAAACAGTACAATAATTGAAAATGAAGAAGAATTGGATGAAGCCTTAAAGATTATAAAAAAAGTGTGTGAAGAAAAAAACAAAAAAAATATATACAATATAGAAACTAAAAAAGATACAGAAGGTAAGGCAAAAATAGAAAATTTAATTACTAGAAAATTAGTTGTTGTGGCTCAAACTACATTTAATTTAGAGAGGTTTAAAAAATTTGAAAGCAAAATAAAAGAAGAATTAAAAGATAAAATAGAAATTATTATAAATAATACTATATGTGATGCTACAAGATTAAGACAGGAAGAAACAGAAAAACTATCTAAAGAAGTTGACGGAATGATAGTTATAGGTGGTAAAAAAAGTTCTAATACAAATAAATTGTATCAAATATCTTTAAATAATTGTAGTAATGTAATTATGGTGGAAAATGAGGAAGAACTAGTAAAAGAATTAGAAAAATTTAAAAAGTGTAATAAAGTTGGAGTTATGGCAGGTGCTTCAACACCAGAAGAGACAATAAACAAAGTAATTAGTATATTAAAAAATGCATAAGAGATTTATCTAGCATAATTAGAAATAACAAAAAGAAATGTGAAAATTTTGTGAAAAGTAATAAAATGAAGTCAATTGTGTTGACAAATGACACTGTGTCACATATAATGAGTGGCACAGTGTTTTTTTACAATATGCATATTGCTTAATTAATTGGGGAAAGTCCGTAGTGGAGGTGAAAAATGCCAAAAGATACATTTTTAAATCTATCAGAAGATAAAAAGAATAAAATTATTAATGCAGCAAAGAAGGAATTTGCAAGAGTTCCAATTGAAGAGGCTTCAATAAAAAATATTGTTGAAGAAGCGGAAATTGCAAGAGGAAGTTTTTATCAGTACTTTGAAAGTAAAGAAGATTTATTAAAATATATACTTAATAGTAAAGCCAAAAACTTAGAAGCTTTTTTAAAGCAAAGTCTACAAGAAACAAAACGGTGATGTTTTTAAAGGATATATAGATATGTTTGATTATATAACAAAAGAACTAGAAGATAGCGAAGATAGAACTTTTTTTATAACTATATTTAAAAATATAAAAATAAGTGAAGAACAGTCTATTGCATTAGGAAACATCAAAACAGAGAAGCCAAAAGGACCTTTTCAAAAAGAAGATATTATAAATATGATAGATAAAAACAAATTAAAAGTTAGTACAGATGAAGATTTAAAAATAATAATAAAAATGTTATATGTTATAACGAGAAAAGCTTTAGTTTCTACTTTTAAAGGCAATTCACTAAAAACCGCTAGAAAAGAATATATAAAAATGGTAGAGTACCTAAAATATGGAATTGCAAAATAATAATTATATAGAAAATATTATAATGTTACTTATTTAAAATTAATTTTGCAATAGTTTTAAAAACTATTTTTTTATAAAATTTAAAGAAAGGAGAGTATGGAAAAACCATACATATTTATTTATGTTAAAAATATTAAAAAACTTAAAAAGAACATGGATATACGTAGTTATAATAGTCTTATTATTAGTAGTTCAAGCTATTTGTGACTTGCGTTTACCAGACTACACTTCAAGAATTGTTAATATAGGAATTCAACAAGGTGGAATTGAAAATTCGTCACCAGAAGTAATAAGAAAATCATCTATGGATAATGTTTTATTATTTACAGAGGATGACGAAGAAATTTTGGGAAATTATACTTTAATTTCAAAAGATAATTTAAATGAGAAAGATTACAATAAATATTTAAAAGATTATCCAGAGCTTGCAAATCAAGATTTGTATGTACAAAACAAATTAGAAAGTGAAAATCAAGAAAATCTAAATACTATTATGTCTAAACCACTTATGGTAGTTTATAACTTAAATAGTGGAGAGGCAGCTGAGAAAATAAAGGCACAAATTTTATCTAATATGCCTAAAAAAATGCAAGAACAGTTTAATGACAAAACAGCATTAGAAATAATAAAAATGCAAATGTCTCAAAATACAGGCTCAGAGCTTTCAGGAGGAAGTGCATCTGAGGGAGATTTTATTAACCAAATTAATGAGAAAATTAATACAATGCCAGAAAGCATTTTAGAGCAAGCAGCTATAGAAGCAGTAAAACAAGAATACCAAGCAGTTGGCATTAATTTAGACAATTATAAAACACATTTTATAATTGTGTCTGGAGCTCAAATGCTTGGAATATCTTTAATTATTATGGTTTCTGCTATAACAATAATGCTTTTATCTTCTAAAGTAGCAGCAAGACTTGCACAAACTTTAAGAGATAAAATATTTAAAAAGGTATTAAGCTTTTCAACAAGCGAATTTAAGCAGTTTTCAACAGCTTCTTTAATTACACGTAGTACAAATGATGTTCAACAAATTCAAATGCTTATGACAATGCTATTTAGAGTTGTAGTTTACGCACCAATTATTGGTATAGGTGGATTTTTTATGGTGCTTGCAAATAGTAATATGTCAATGGCATGGATTATTGGAATTGCAGTATTTGCAGTTGTATTAGTAATGGGAACATTATTTGTTATTGCAATGCCTAAGTTTAAAAAATTACAACAATTGGTAGATAAGTTAAACTTAGTAGCAAGAGAAATTTTAACAGGTTTACCAGTAATTAGAGCATTTAATAAAGAAAAAGATGAAGTAGACAGATTTAACAATGCAAATAAAGATTTGATGAAAGCAAATGTATTTGTTAACAGAGCAATGAGCTTAATGATGCCAACTTTAATGCTTATTATGAACAGTATATCTTTATTAATTGTTTGGGTAGGTGGACACAATATAGACTCTGGAACAATGCAAGTTGGAGATATGATGGCATTTATTCAATATACAATGCAAATTATAATGTCATTCTTAATGATATCTATGATGTCTATTATGCTACCAAGAGCAGGAGTTTCTGCTAGACGTATTAATGAAGTTTTAGAAACAGAAAATTCTATTAAAGACCCAGAAAATCCAAAGAAATTGGATACAAATAAAAAAGGATTAATAGAATTTAAAAATGTTTCGTTCCGTTATCCAGATGCAGAGGAAAATATGTTAAACAATATTAGTTTTACAGCAGAACCTGGAAAAACTACAGCAATTATAGGAAGTACAGGTAGTGGAAAATCTACAGTAATAAATTTAATACCGAGATTTTATGATGTTACAGAAGGAGAAATTTTAGTAGATGGAGTTAATGTAAAAGATGTTACACAAAATGATTTGAGAAGTATAATAGGATTTGTGCCTCAAAAAGGTATATTATTCTCAGGGACAATTGAGTCAAATATAAAATATAGTGATGAGAATATGGCAGATGATAGAATGATAGCAGCTGCCGAAATAGCTCAGGCAACAGAATTTATAGATTCTAAGGAGAAAAAATATAATTCTGAAATTGCTCAGGGTGGAAGTAATGTTTCAGGAGGGCAAAAACAACGTTTGTCTATAGCCAGAGCAATTGCAAAAGACCCAGAAATATTTATTTTTGATGATAGTTTTTCAGCATTAGATTATAAAACAGATGCAACTTTAAGAGAAGCATTGAAAGAAAGAACTGAAAACAAAACTGTTGTTATTGTTGCGCAAAGAATTAATACAATTCTAAATGCAGACCAAATTATAGTTTTAGATAATGGAAATATTGTAGGAAAAGGAACTCATGAAGAGTTAATGGAAAATTGTGAGGAATATAAAGAAATTGCTTTATCACAATTATCTGAAGAAGAACTAAAAAAGAAAGGAAGTGAGTAATATGCCAGGAATGAAAGTTCCTAAAGGAGCAAAAGCATCTATAGAGAAACCATCAAAAGGAAAAGAAACAACAAAAAAGTTGATTAAACATTATTTAATAGATTATAAATGGCAATTATTAATAATGCTAATATTTGCTGTTGGAAGTACAGTTTTTACAATTGTTGGACCTAAAATTCTAGGAAATGCTACAACCGAAATATTTAATGGTATAGTTGGAAAAATATCTGGAGGAACAGGAATTGACTTTAGTAAAGTTCTTGGTATTTTACTTACACTTTTAGGTTTATATGCTATAAGTACTTTCTTTGGATTTATACAAGGTTTTACTATGACAAGTGTAGCACAAAAATTAACTTATAGACTAAGAAATGATGTAGCTGTTAAAATAAATAAATTGCCAATGAGCTTTTTCGACAAAAAAACACATGGAGAGATTTTATCTATTGTAACAAACGATATAGATATGCTTTCTGAAAATTTAAATCAAAGTATTACACAAATTATAACTTCTGTTTGTACTATTATAGGTATTTTAATAATGATGTTAACTATTAGTGTAACTATGACTCTTGTATCATTAATTATAGTACCACTAAGCTTATTTATTATAAGAATTGTAGTAAAAAAATCACAGAAATATTTTAAAAAGCAACAAGACTATTTAGCATTTGTAAATGGACTTGTAGAAGAAGACTATAGTGGTCATGATGTAATAAGAGTATTTAACAGAGAAAATAAAACTATAGAGGAATTTAACAGATTTAATGAAGAATTATATAAAAGTGCGTGGAAGTCACAATTTTTATCAGGATTAATATTTCCTATAATGAATTTCTTTGGAAATGTTGGTTATGTGGGAGTAGCTATATTAGGTGGATATTTAGCATCACAAGGAATTATTACTGTTGGTAATATACAATCTTTTATACAATATAATAAGCAATTTGTACAACCAATTAACCAAATTTCACAAATTTCGGCAACATTACAATCTATGCTTGCTGCCGCAGAAAGAATTTTTGGTTTCTTAGAAGAAGATGATGAAGCAAGAGATGTAGAGAATTTTGTAAGTACAGATGGATTGGTAGGAAATGTAGAATTTAATCATGTTCATTTTGGATATACAGATGATAAAATTATAATAAATGACTTTAATGCAAAAGTTAAAGATGGACAAAAAATTGCAATTGTTGGACCAACTGGTGCAGGTAAGACAACAATGGTTAAGTTGTTAATGAGATTTTATGATGTAAATAGTGGCGCAATTATGATTGATGGTCATAATGTAAAAGATTTCAAACGTGGTGAATTACGTAGAATGTTTGGAATGGTTTTACAAGACACATGGCTATTTGGAGGAAGTATTAAAGATAATATTAAATATGGAAAACCAGATGCAACAGATGAAGAAGTTATAGAAGCTGCTAAAGCAGCACATGCAGACCACTTTATACGTACACTTCCAAATGGATATGATATGTTAATTGACGAAGAGGCAGGAAACATATCTCAGGGTCAAAAGCAATTACTTACTATAGCAAGGGTTATTTTAACAAATCCAAGAATATTAATATTAGATGAGGCAACAAGCTCTATAGATACAAGAACGGAACAACAAATACAATCTGCTATGGATAATCTTATGAAAGGAAGAACAAGCTTTATTATAGCTCATAGATTGTCTACAATAAAAAATGCAGACTTAATATTAGTGATGAATCAAGGAGATATTATAGAGCAAGGTACACATGAAGAATTGCTAGAAAAAGACGGATTTTATGCTAACTTATATAATAGTCAATTCCAAGAAGGGGAAGAATAAAAAATTTAATGTTAAGAGGGCTTTGCCACTTAAAGATTTTGAAATAGAAGTGAATAAAGAAAATAAAGTATATGGTTATTTATAATCATATGCTTTATTTTTATAAAAAGGAAAATTATCCTATTGACAACGGAACAAACGTTTGATAAAATTAGCGAAAGGATGTGATATTATGAAAAATTTCGAAGTCTTAGATACAAGAATAAACTATTATAACGAAGGTAATGAAGATTACATATCTTTGACAGATATGCTAAAATCAAAGGATGGTGAATTCTTTATTTCAGACTGGTTGAGAAATAGAAATACAATTGAATTTTTAGGAATATGGGAAGAATTGCATAATCCTAATTTTAATTATGGCGAATTCGCCATAATTAAAAGTCAAGCGGGTTTAAATAGTTACAAAATAAGTGTTAAAGAGTGGTCAAATAAAACAAATGCAATTGGAATAGTTGCAAAAACAGGAAGATATGGAGGAACTTATGCACATAAGGATATAGCCTTTGAGTTTGGAATGTGGATTAGCCCAAAATTTAAAATATATTTAATTAAAGAATTTGAAAGATTAAAACAAGAAGAGCAAAAAGAATTAGGATGGAATGCAAAGAGAGATTTAGCAAAAGTTAACTATAGAATACATACGGATGCAATAAAAAATAATTTAATACCTAAAGAATTAACTAGCAAACAAGTAAATTTAGTATACGCAGAAGAAGCTGACGTATTAAATATGGCTTTATTTGGAATGACGGCAAAAGAATGGAGAGAAAAGAATCCAAATAAAAAAGGTAATATAAGAGATTACGCAAGTATAAATGAATTAATATGTTTAGCAAATTTAGAAAATACAAATTCAATATTTATAAATGAAGGAATGCAACAATCTGATAGATTATATAAATTAAATCAAATAGCAATATCACAAATGAAAATATTAACAAAGGATAGTGGAACAAAATTATTAAAATAAAAAGAAAAAGGAGAAAAGTTTAAATGAAGAAATAAATAATATTATATAATTAATTTTCCACCCTCAGATATACACAACACAATTCCAAGAAGGTAAAGAATAAAAAATTAAAGAACCATAATATGATTTGAAACCAAATTATTAGGTATTTTGGATTTAGTACATATTATGGTCCTTTTAAGTTTATTATTAATTATTTTATTATTTTTTTCTGTTATTTAAATAATGTGCAGCTCTAGTTATTCCAATAATTGCACAAGAATCATTAAAAGTTCTATCATTAAAGTCTTCAACTTTTTTAATAGCCTCAGCAAATGGAATAGTAAATGATGTTAAATATTCATCTTCATCTAAGTCTAATTCATATTTTACTTGAACATGTTCTGCTAAGTATAAATGTATTTTAGTTGTACAAGAACTTGTATCTGGAATATATTTTCCTAAATATGTCCAAGTACATGTTTCTGGGTCACAACCAGTTTCTTCTCTTAGTTCTGCTTTAGCGGCATTTAGAGGATTAAAATTATGCTTTTCTTCTATTATTCCAGCAGGAAGCTCTACAAAATCTGGTATCATATGAGCAACCCTTGGCTGTTTGACTAAAAATAATTCATTATTGTCATTTAATGCGACAATTCCAACAGCATCGCCTTTTTCTATAATATCACGTTCAACTTCTTTGTTGTTTGGTAATAAAACTTTTTCTACATATACATTTAACCAATTTGAAAATTTACATTCTTTTGAAATAATTTTTATTTTATCCATATAGATCTCCCTTCTAAAAAAATAAACAACTTTATCTATTATAACACAACTCTATATGTGTATGTCAAATTTTGTAGAAGTAAATGTAAATTTTATTAAGAATTATTTAATATTAATTAAAAATTACAATATTTACTTTAAAATATAAAAAAATGAGGTATAATATAATGGTAAAAGAAAAGGAAGTATAATATGGAAAAGAAATCTAAAAAAGCTTTTAAAATTATTATGTTAATATTAGTAATTGCAATAATTGCAGCAATAATTTGCTATTTGTTTCCAGTAATAAAAAATTTAAGTACACAAGAGGGACAAGTCGCATTTAAAGAAAAAGTAAGTAACTCAGGAATACTGGGATTTTTAATGTTGTTTGGACTTCAATTTGCACAAATATTTTTATTTGTAATACCAGGAGAACCAATAGAAATATTATCTGGAATTTGTTATGGACCAGTATGGGGGACTATATTTATTATGATTTCTGCTGCAATTATTTCTTTACTTATATATTTACTTGTACACAAATTTGGAAGAAAGTTTATATATGATTTTTGTGGAGAAGAGAAAATAAATAAAATAGAAAATTCTAAGGTTTTTGGAAATCCAAAGACAATAAGTTTTATAGTATTTATATTATTTTTTATACCAGGAACACCAAAGGATTTATTTACCTATATAGCAGCGTTATTACCAATTAAACCTTTAAACTTTATACTTATTTCTACAGTAGCTAGGTTTCCATCTATAATTTCTTCTACACTTGCTGGTGATAGTTTATTAGAGGGAAATTGGCAAATGAGTTTAATTGTTTATGGAATTACATTTTTAATAGTTGGAATAGCAATACTAATTATGAGAAAATTTGACAAAAATAAAGTAACAGATGAGGTTCTAAGAAGTATAAAATAAAATGTTAAAATTATGGGTGAAATATATAGAGAAAGGGGGAGTGTATAATTAATATCTTTTGTAGATTTTAGTTATACGAGAAAATTATATGAATAATTATTATTTTACATCTGAAAGTGTAACAGAAGGACATCCAGACAAACTTTGTGATACAATTTCAGACAATATACTTGACAAATATTTAGAAAAAGATGAAAATTCAAGGGTAGCGGTTGAAACATTTGCCTCTAAAAATTTAATTGTGGTAGCAGGAGAGATTACATCAAATGCAGATGTAAATATAGATGATGTTGTACGAAATACAATTAAAGAAGTTGGATATGATAATGCCAGTACAGATTTAGATTATAGGACATGTGAAATAAAAATTAATATAAGCAAGCAAAGTGCAGATATAGCTTTAGGTGTAGATACAGGTGGTGCAGGAGACCAAGGGTTAATGTTTGGATATGCTTGTAATGAAACAGAAAATTATATGCCATATGCAATTAACATGGCACATAAACTTTCTAAAAGGCTTACAGAGGTAAGAAAAACAAATGAAATAGAATATTTAAGACCAGATGGAAAGACACAAGTTACTGTAGAATATGAAAATGACAAACCTAAAAGAATAGAGACCATTCTAATTTCTACTCAGCATTTGCCTACAGTTTCAAACGAACAAATTAAAAAAGATATAATAGAAAAAGTAATTAAAAGGGTAGTTCCATCAAATATGATAGACAAAAATACTAAAATTTATATAAATCCAACAGGTAGGTTTGTAATAGGTGGGCCTTTAGGAGATACAGGACTTACAGGAAGAAAAATCATAGTAGATACTTATGGAGGATATGCAAGACATGGTGGAGGAGCTTTTTCTGGAAAAGATGCAAGTAAAGTAGACAGGTCAGCTGCATATATGCTTCGACATATTGCTAAAAATATTGTAGCAAATGGATATGCGAAAAAATGCGAAATACAAGTTGCATATGCAATTGGAAAAAAAGAGCCATTGTCAATTTACATTAACACATTTGGAACTGGAACTAAAACAAATGAAGAATTAGTAAAATTGATACAAGAGAAATTTGACTTAACTCCAAATGGAATAATAGAATATTTAGGATTAAAAAATCCAATATATAATTTAACAACAAATTATGGACATTTTGGAAAAGAAAATTTACCTTGGGAAAAGATTATAAAATTATAAAATACTAAAATTACATAAATTTGTAGTTAATAAATAATACTAAATATATGAATAAAAACAATTAAAAATAAACAGTAATAAAATAAAGTAAAAATCAAAAGTAAAATTAAAAAATAAAAAGTGAAAATATAAATAATTTATTAAATGTCAAATAAAAGTGAGGAAAAATTATGGAATATAGTATAGCAACATATTTTATGCTATTTATTATATATGCTGTAGCAGGATGGATATGTGAAGTTACATTACAATTAATACAAAAACATAAACTTGCAGATAGAGGTTTTTTAATAGGACCATATTGCCCAATATATGGTTGTGGAGCAGTTTTGATTACACTATGCTTAACACCATTTAAGGAACATCCAGTAGGGCTATTTATATTAGCAATGGTATTATGTGGGTCACTAGAATATGCAACAAGTTTTATTATGGAAAAGGCTTTTAATGCAAGATGGTGGGATTATAGTGAAATGAGATTTAACATTAATGGAAGAGTATGTTTAGAAACTCTAGTTCCATTTGGAATAGCAGGATTACTAATTGTATATTTATTTAATCCATTTTTGTTATCTATTATACAAAGTTGGAGTGAAGGTACACTTAATATAATTTCTTTGATTATTGCAGTTGTTTTTGTAACAGATGTTATAATTTCGTCTAAAATAATATATAACTTTAAAAGAACAAATAAAGAAGTTAGCCAAAACGAGAAAAAAGATAATACAGACGAAGTTTCTGAAAAGGTTAGAGAAATATTAAGAAATAAATCATTCTTAAATAGAAGATTGATAAATGCATTTCCAGATTTTACAACAATTTTAAAGAAAAAAGGTGAAGAGTTAAAAAGGAAAACTGCAGAAGTAAAAGAGGAACTTACAAATAAAGCAAATGATGTACAGAGAAAAATAAACGATAAGGCAAATAATGTACAGAAAAAAATAAAGAATACAGCAACAGGTATTATGAAGAAAGAATTAAATAATATAGCAGATGGAGCACAACATAGAATAAATAACAAAGCAAGTGAAGTGAAAAAAGCAGTTAATAACGAAACAAAAAATAAAAAATGAAGAAAAACAAAATAAGAAAAACAAAATAAGAAAAACAAAATATAAATAATGAAAAATAAAATTAATAGGGGGAAGACTTAAATGGGAGTATTGCAAAATAAAAAGAATGAAGACGAAGATGTAGCAAGAGATATGTTAAAGCTTGGTCTAGACATAGAACAAATAAGCCAGATAACAGGATTAAGTGTGGAAGAAATAAAGGAGCTATGCTAAAGCTCCTTTATTGCATTTCTTGCAAGTTCATCACAGCGATTATTTAATTCATTATCTGCATGTCCTTTTACTTTGTGAAAAGTTATATTATGAATTTTAGTTAGGTTTATTAATTCTAACCAAAGTTCTTTGTTTTTTACATCTTTTTTATCAGAAGTTTTCCAATTATTGCGTTGCCAACCATCTATCCAATGCTGTAAAAATGCATTTACTACATATGCACTGTCACTGTACAGATTAACATTGCAAGGCTTTTTCAAAGCCTTAAGAGCTTCTATTACAGCAGTCATTTCCATAATGTTATTTGTAGTATTAGGTTTTCCTCCTGAAAGCTCCTTTTTCATATCCTTAAATAATAAAATTGCTCCCCATCCACCAGGACCAGGGTTGCCACTACATGCACCATCTGTATATATTGTAATTTGTTCCATTATTAATTTCCTTCTTTCCTTGCCTTCACTAGTATTTTATCTTGGGAAGGCACAAATTTTCATTTGAATTTATTTTTACTATTTTTTATTTTATACTTTTCTTTTTTAAAATTTGGTCAATTGAAAAATTAAAATATATTTAGAAAAAGTAAACTCGAATTACTGGTTAAAATTTTTTTTAAATTTTAATTCGTAAAATTAAAGTAATTGTAAAATTTTAATTTTTATGTTATTATATCAATAGTTAGTTAAATTTACAAGATAAAGAGGTGTTTTTCTTTGGGCAGAGTGCTGGGAATTATTGGAGAATATAATCCATTTCATAATGGACATTTATATCATATGATGCAATCAATAGAGCAAACAAACGCAAATTATACAATTTGTGTTGTTTCTGGAAATTTTGTTCAAAGAGGAAATACTTCTATAATAGATAAATGGACAAAAGCAGAAATGGCACTTAAAGGTGGAGCAGATTTAGTTATAGAACTTCCAACTGTTTATAGTGTTTCAAGTGCAGAAAATTTTGCAGAAGGTGCAGTTAAATTACTAAATAGCCTAGGAATAGTAGATAATATAGCTTTTGGTATGGAAGCAAAAGACATTTCACTTTTAAATAATATTGCAACAGTCTTATATCAGGAACCTAAAGAATATATAACAATATTAAACCATGAACTTAGCAAAGGAATATCTTTTCCAAAGGCTAGAGAAAATGCAGTAATGATATACTTAAATGATATAAAAAAATATATAAATGTAATGACAAGCTCAAACAATATTTTAGCAATAGAGTATTTAAAAGCTTTAAAAAAATTAAGAAGTACAATGTATCCTGTTGGAATACCAAGAGAAAAAGTTTTATATAATGACGAATTTATAGTGGATGACTTTGCTAGTGCTACAGCTATAAGAAGAATGATAACAAGAGGAGAATATGAAGAAATAAGAAAAGTTATGCCTAAATTTTCTTATAATTTGTTGGCAAATAGTGTAAATCAAGGAAAATATGTAATAGATTTAGCGATATTTCAAAAAGAAATATTATATATATTAAGAAAAATGACTGTGGATGAAATAGCACAATTACCAGATGTTTCAGAAGGATTAGAGAATGCTATAAAAAATGCATCAGATTCATGTAATAATTTAATGGATTTTATTAGCATTGTAAAAAGTAAAAGATATACACAAACTAGAATTCAAAGAATATTAGTCTATGCATTACTTGGAATTACTAAAAAAGATATGGAAATTTCTAAAAAGGTAACTCCATATATTAGAATTTTGGGAGTTAGTAACAGAGGAAAGTCATTAATTTCCGAAATTTCTAAAATGAACAATAATATACCTGTTATAACATCTGTAAAGAAGTTTATAACAGAAAGCAAAAATAAAAATCTAAAACGATTATTACAAATAGATATAAATGCAACAGATATATATACTTTAGGATATTTAAAGGATTCGTGTGCAAACTTGGATTATACTCAAAAAATAATTACTTTATAAAAACAGTTTATAGGTGTTCTTAAAACCTAAATATATAAGGAGTAAATGATATATAAATATCATAAAATACGAAATTAAATGATTATTGGAATTACGGGAAGTTCAGGAGCCGGTAAAAGTACAGCATGTGAGATATTAAGTGAAAAGTATGATATAGAAATAATAGATGCAGATAAAATAGCAAGAAAACTAACAGATACAAATAAAGACTATTTAAACGAAATTGTTAGCAAATTTGGTGATGATATATTATTACCAGATGGAACATTAAATAGAAAGAAGTTAGCAAACATAATATATACAGACAGAGACAAAAGACATTTACTAAATAGCTGTACATTTAAGTATATAAAAAAAGAGGTAAAAGATAGAATAAAAGAAGGAAAGAATTTTGCTATAGATGCCCCTTTATTAATGGAATGCAAGTTGGAAAAGTTATGTGACATAACAATAGCAGTTATTGCAACAAATAGGAGAGACCAATTAAATAGGATTATAAAAAGAGATAATATATCAGAAGATGACGCAAATAAAAGATTAAATGCTCAAAAACCAAATAAATTTTATACGTCTTATTGTGATTATATAATTTTAAATGATGACCATATTAAGCAAATGGAAAAACAACTAGAAAAAATACCAGAATTAAGCAATATTACAAAATAATTACAACTATTTGACATTTATATAACATTGTTGATTTTGGTATTTTTTTGCAATATAATCTATTTAAAGATTAGCATAATAATTTACATAAGAATAATACCTTTGTGAGGGATAATATGGAAACATTTGCAGATTATATTTTATCTGAGAAAAATTGGGGAAGAAAGCTTGAAATTTTATATTATTTACAGAAGAAAACAGGAATATTTTATGATAATTCTGTTATCTTTAAAACGCTTTTAGCAAAATTATTTTTAGATTATGCTAAATTAGATGTAAATGATAACGAAGTAATAACAGCTTGTCTTTTATGTAATTGTAAAAAAAATAATCTTCCAGGTGACTTATCAAGAATAAAATTATATGCCAAAGAAGGTGCAGAATATTTATCAGAATTGGGATTTTCAGATAGATTTTGCAGAATTTGTGAAGGTGTAAATAGATATACTATAAATGAAAATAGAGAAAAAGAAAGCGACATTTTAGAATTAGTAGATCAATTTGGAGGAATGTTGTTAGATAGGCCAGAAAGAATTGCATTTAAAGTTGATGAAGCATTAGTTTTATTAGAATACAGAAATTTAAAGGATAAACCAAATAGATACTTAGAACAATTTAAAGACTTTGTAAATCAAATGGAGGCGGTTCTTATATGAATAACATGAATGGAATTATTAGTGAATGTCAACATATTTATAACAGCGAAGTAGAGATAAAAGATACAAAAAACGGTGCAACAAGAGCAATTGCTTTTTATTCAAATGCAAAAGCAAGAATAGCAGAAGAAAAAGAAAAACAGGATAGCTTACAAATGGAGCAAGAAACTAGTAAAATTGTTACAGGAGAAGAGTTAAGGCGTTTCTTCGATAGAAATTATGATATGAACCATCCTATAGAAGAAAAAGAGGATTGGGATAAAGAAACAAGGAAATTACCAGAACAAGACCAAAGATAATTTTAAAATGGCATTACAAAAAATGGTCTATACAAATTGGAGTTAAATATAATAAAGATAAAAACAAAAGATTGGATGTGGTTTAAAATAGACCAATCTTTTTTGTTGGAAAATAATTTAAGTTAGGAGTAATAAAATGAAAGAAATATTTGCAGATTTACATGTACATATAGGAAGAAGTGAAAATGGAAAGCCAATAAAAATAACAGCAGCTAGGTCATTAAACTTTGCTAATATAGCAAAAGAGTGTGCAGACAGAAAAGGCATTCAAATGGTAGGAATAATAGATTGTGCTTCACCTTATGTTATTGAAGATATAGAAACTTTTTTAAAAAATGGTGATGCGTATGAAATAGAAGATGGTGGAATTATATATAAAGATAAAGTTTGTATAATTTTAGGTAGTGAAGTAGAAACATCAGAAATTAATGAAGATGGAAAAACAGGTAGTGCCCACAATTTATGTTATTTTCCTACTTTAAAAGATATAAAAGAGTTTTCTAAAGAAATGTCAAATTACATACATAATATAACTTTAAGTACCCAAAGAGCTAGAATTTCTGCATATAATTTAGTGGACATTGTAGAAAAATACAATGGAATATTAATTCCTGCACATATATTTACACCATATAAAAGCTTTTATGGAAATTGTACAAAAAGCTTAAAAAGAATTTTTAAAGAAAAGTTTGACAAGATATTTGCTGTAGAGTTAGGACTAAGTGCAGATACATTTTTAGCAGACGAAATATCAGAGTTAGAAACGAGAACATTTATTACAGATTCAGATGCACATTCTCTTCCTAAGATAGCGAGAGAATACAATAAAATTCTTTTAGAAAATATAAGTTTTAAAGAACTCGTAAAGTCATTAAAAAATGAGGATGGAAGAAAGGTTTTAGCAAATTATGGATTAGACCCAAAACTTGGAAAATATCATAGAACTTATTGCGAGCTATGTAACAAACCAATTGAAGGAAAACCACCAGTTACAAAATGTGACACATGTGACAGTAGCAAAGTAGTAATGGGAGTTTTTGATAGAATAGAAATAATAAAAGATAAAACAGAAACAAAAAGTCCAACAAATAGGCCTCCATATATATACCAAATACCATTAACTTTTGTTCCAGGACTTGGAACTAAAACGATAGACAAGCTTTTAAATAATTTCGAAACAGAGATGAATATTTTACACAAACTTTCAGAAGATGATATAGAAGCAGTTGTAGGAGCAAAAAATGCTAGAGCAATAGAATGTGCTAGAACAGGAAAAATGCATATTCAATCTGGTGGTGGTGGAGTTTACGGAAAATTAACAGTAGGTTAAAGAGGTACTTAATTTAAAACAAATTACTATTTGTGGATATAAATAAGAATATATAATTATAAAGTTAGCAAATACAAAATTATATATTACTATATATTGTGTTATATATTCTAATTTAAAATTTATAAAATATAAATTTTAAATTATAGTAAATATAAAGTTCTAAAATTCACGTTATAGAATAGACATTATGTATAAAACTACATTAGGAGGAATAACGTGAGAAATACAAAAACAAAAAATAGTAAAAGAATTTTAACAGTAATTACAAATTATTTTATAGAAAATATTAAAAGTTATACTTTTGTTGCAATTATATTTGTTATAGGGATAGCATTAGCAATTGTATTTATAAATAATTTGGAAGAAACTCAAAGAAACGAAATAAGTACATATATAACAACATTTACAAATTCTTTAAAAGATGGATATACAATAAATAAAGCGACATTGTTCACGAGTTCGGCTTGGAAAAACATAATATTATGCATTATTATGTGGTTTGCAGGTTCTACTGTTATAGGAATACCAATTGTACTTGGAATAGTTGCTTATAGAGGATTTTGCATAGGATATACAGTTTTAGCATTAACATTTACATATGGAACAGGGAGTGGAACAATATTTTTTCTTACATCAATGCTGTTACAAAATATAGTAATAATACCATGTATACTTTCACTTGCAGTAAGTGGTCTAAAACTATATAAATCTATAATAAAAGACAGAAGAAGAGAAAATGTAAAAATAGAGATAGTAAGACATACAATTTTTTCAATATTAGTGCTAATTATGTTAATTATTGCATCACTTATAGAAACTTATATTTCAACTAGTTTACTACAAACTGTAATAGGACTATTTCAATAATAAGTATAAACATTTATATTATTGGAATATAGCCAAATTTTAATAATATGATGTAATTCAAAATAGTTAAAATAATAAAAATAAAAAAAGAAAATAGTAAAAATATCTTTACAATTTTGACGTAATTTGATATAACATATAAAGTGATTTATGTAAATTCTTTATTTAAAAGTTATATTACATACGGCATAATATTTAAAGGGATAGGGGAGCTAAAATGGAAAAACATATAAAATTATTTTTGGAATTTCTTCAAGACGATAAAAAATTGTCAGATAACACATTACAATCATACAAAAGAGATATCGAACAATACAGAGATTATATTCAAGAAAACAGAATCAACTATTTAAAAGTAGATGGCGAAGATTTACAAGAATATTTAAAGAAATTACAAGAGATGGGAAAGAAAACTTCTACTATTTCTAGAAATTTAGCATCTATAAGGTCTTTTTACCAATATTTATTAAGAGTTAAAAAAATTAAACATGACCCAACAGATGGAATACAATCACCAAAGGTAGAAAAAAAGGCACCAAGTGTATTAACATCAAAAGAAGTAGAGTTACTTTTAGAACAACCAAAAGATGTTGACTTAAAAGGAACTAGAGATAAAGCAATGTTAGAATTTGCATATGCTACAGGAATGAGAGTAACAGAAATAATATCATTAGACATAGATGATGTAAACTTAAGCGAAGGCTTTGTTACATGCAATAGTGGTAAAAAACAAAGAACAATTCCAATAGGAACAATGTCATTAAAAGCATTAAAAGAGTACATAGAAGAAGCAAGACCAGTTATAATAAAAGATGAAAATGAAAAAGCATTATTTGTTAATACAAATGGAAAAAGATTAACAAGACAAGGTTTCTGGAAAATAATAAAATACTATAAAGAACAAGCACATATTGCAAAAGATATTACACCACATGTATTAAGACATTCATTTGCAACACATTTATTACAAAATGGTGCAGACCTAAAATCTATACAAACAATGCTTGGACATTCAGATATATCATCAACACAAGTTTATGTACAATTTCAAGACCCAGAATTAAGAGATATATATAAAAAAAGTCATCCAAGAGCTTAAATTTAATATGAGTATTAATTAAATCTTTTTACTTTTAGTAAAATAAAAAACTTTTTATGATAAAATTAAATTGTCATAAAAGGTTTTTTTTGTGTGATAAGGAAATATTTACAAAATGAGATAAAATTATTTAAACAAAGTATTGAAAAATAAAATTTGATATAGTAGAATTACAATGTAAATAACAATGCTAAAAAATTACTAAAAAATGTCGAATCATTATAAAAAGTATGAAGTAGTATTGAAAAAGAAGAATAAAGGAAGCACAAAAAAAATGACAAAGGCTAAAACCGTTGATACTGTAAGAGAGAGAGAGAGAGAGAGAGAGAGTTATACTTTACTAACATAAAGTGTAGTTTTATTAAGTATGGCAAAATAAGTAACTTTATAGAAATAATAAAAGGTAAAAATACCTTTATTATTAATATAGAAAAAGACAGACTATAAAAAGCATAGCCTGTCATTTTTGCGTGCAAAAGAAGGGAGAGAAAACATAATGAGAAAAATAAGTAAAAAGGAATCAACAAAAATAAGAGGAGTAACACTAATATCACTAGTTACAACAATTGTTGTTCTTTTAATATTATCAGGAATAACAATAAGTGCAGTATTTAGCAATGACGGAATAATAAAGAAAGCTCAAGAAGCAGCAAATGCAACAAAAGAAGCAGCAAAAAATGACCAATATGCAATAAATGAGCTTTTAAATGAAATGGATAGCATAATGAATGGGACAGGAGGAGGAAATGTACCAATAACAGGAAGTATAAATGGAAAAATAACATGGAGTACAGGTTCAGCAACACTAACATTAACAACAGATGTAGAAGGAGTAACAATACAATATAGAAAAAATAGTGAAACTAGTTGGACAAGTTATACTAGTGCAATACCAAGTTTATTACATGGAGATAAAATATATGCAAGGGGAATAAAAGACGGAGAAACAGTAATAAATGAGAAAGAGTTTAAAATACAAGATACAAAAGTACCAACAGTAACAATAACAAATACAAGTAGTACAACAAATAGCATAAGTGCAACAGCTACAGCAATAGATAATGAATCAGGAATGGGCTCAAGTCCAAAGTACACGTTTTATATAAAGAAAACAGCAGAAGTAGATAGTGCGTACATGCAAATAGAAAATACTACAAACACAAGTGTAACAAAAGGAGAATTAGAGCAAAATACATCATATACAATAAAAGTAGAGGTGGCAGATTTAGCAGGAAATAAAGGACAAGCAACAAAAGAAGTAACAACAGGAAAAATAGCAGATGCAGAAGGAGGCTTGACGAAAGGAGCAATAATAGCAAGTAGCCCAGTATGGATTAACGGAACAGCAAGTATAACATTATCAACAAATTCAGGATTAACAATACAGTATCAAAAAAATGGAATAAGTGGAAGTTGGACAGCAGGAACAAATGTAACAGGATTACACCATAAAGATATAGTATTTGCTAGATTAACAGATGGAAAAAGTTATGGACGAGAAGCAAGTATAACAATACAAGATACAATAGCACCAACAGTAACAATAGCAAAAACAAGTGGTACAACAAATAGTATAAGTGCAACAGCAACAGCAACAGATAATGAAACTGGATTGGCTTCAAGTCCACAATACACGTTTTATATAAAGAAAACAACAGAAGCAGATAGTACATATACACAAATAGGAAGTAGTACAAGCACAAGTATAACAAAAGGAGAATTAGAACAAAATACATCATATACAATAAAAGTAGAGGTGGAAGATTTAGCAGGAAATAAAGGACAAGCAACAAAAGAAGTAACGACAGGAAAAATAGCAGATGCAGAAGAAGGAATAGCAAATGGAGCAATAATAGCAAGTAGCCCAGTATGGAGTGATGGAACAGCAAGTGTAACATTATCAACAAGTTCAGGATTAAAAATACAATACCAAGATTTAACAAAGGGACAAATGTTAAGCGATGATTGGAAAATTTATGAAAGTGAGATAACTGGTTTAAAGAATGGAGATACAATATATGCAAGACTATATGATGGAACAAATGTAGGAAAAGCAGCAAGTGTAACTATAATTGATGCAATTAAACCAAAATTAGAAATATCTACAGATGATATTGGAACTAATAATATAAATGTAAGTGCAATTGCAACTGATGAGGAAAGTGGATTAGCAGAAGGTGAAACTTATAAATATTATCTTAATAATGAGCTAAAAGGAAGTAATAGCGAAGGAAAATATAATTTTACTAATTTAAATAATGATACTGAATATGAAATAAAGATAATAGTAACAGATAAGGCTAACAATACAACTGAGAAAAAAATAAATGTTAGAACCAAAAGAGAAATCATAGAATTAAATGTTACAGTGGATACTAAGACAATTATGGATCAAATTACTGCTGTTACTAAAGTTACAAATAATGTAGGTGAAGTAACATATAAATATTATATAAAAAAATCTTCACAACCAGATAGTGCTTATGAACTTAGGCATACAGGAAAAGAAAATAGCTATACTTTTGGCAAATTAGAAGCATTTAGTAGTTATACAGTAAAAGTAGAAGCAGAAGATGAAAATGGAAATGTAGGACAAGCAATAGGTCATGCAGGAACAGCTTGTTTCTTGCCAGGAACACAAATATATACTAAAGATGGTATGAGAAACATAGAAGATATAAAAATAGGGGATATGGTTTATACTATTAATTTAGATAATAATGCGAAAGAATTACAGAAAGTTATAGATGTATTAAAAAATAAAACAGATGAAACATATGAATTAACAATTAATAATCAATTAGTAAAAACTACACCTAGACATCAATTTTATATTGTAGACAAAGGATGGATTAGAGCATATGATTTACAAATTGGAGATAGAATTGTAGCAAAAGATAATTCAAGTTTAGTAATAGAAAAAATAGAACATAAATTCCATAAAGAACCTATAGATGTTTATAATTTAACAATTGAAAATAATCATAATTATTTAATAACACCATATGAATTGCTAGTACATAATGCTCCTTCAGTAGTAAACCCAGGTGAAGTAATAGAAACTGTGTTTGACTTAAATATAGAAAAAGAAGTTAATAAATCTGTAATAGTAGTTAATGTATCAAATAAAGAAAAGATACAAAGTATAGAGTTATTAAATAAAAATGACAAAAGAACTTATGAACCTATGAAAAGCATTGTAGAGGAAAGATTTGAAATTTTTGAAAATGGAAATTATACTATACAAGTTACTTATGGTAATGGTGACACTCAAGAAAAGAGTATAGAAGTTTCAAATTTAGTTATTAATCCAATTGCTAAAATAGGAGAGCAAAAATATGATAAATTAGAAGAAGCAATACAAGCTGCAAATGAAAATGAAACAATAGAAATATTAGAAAACTTTAAACAAAATGTAACAATTACTAATCGTAAAGATATAATTTTAGATTTAAAAGGACATACAATAGATTTTACAAAAGGGATAATTGATAATTATGGTAATTTGCAAATAATATCTTCAACTAATGAAGGTATAATAAATAATCATAATACAGAAAAAAATGACTTTATAGTTAACCATTCTAATTTAATAGTAAAATCTTGCCAACTGACATCTGAAAATTCAACTGTAATATTAAATGATGGAACATTAACTATTAATAAAGGACAGATAATTAGTTCGTCAGAACAAGAACCAGTTATTTTAAATAATGGTGAAAAAATAGATATAATTTCGGGAATAGTTAAATCTGAAAAGGGACAAGCCATATATAATAATAAGGGAAATATTAAAATAGACAATAGTGAAATTTTATCAGAAGGAACTGGAGAGTATACAATTGCAATAGTTAATTATGGAAATGGAACAATTGAATTAAATGGAGGAAAAGTAATTTCTAATATATCTGCTATATATAATACAACATCTGGAAAAATTAATATAATAGGTACAGAGATAGAATCAAATAGTACAGAAAGTGTAACATTAGGAAATGATGGAAATGGAACAATAACAATTACTTCTGGGGTAATAAGAGCAAATAATAATACAATATATAACAGAAGTGATGGAGAAATTATAATAAATGATGGAGAAATAATAGGCACAGGAGAAAGTTATCCAACTATTTATAATAATATAGATGGAAAGGTAACAATAAATAACGGAACAATTAAAAGTATAGAAAATAACACTTATTCGATACTTAATAAAGGAGAGTTAAATATATTTGGAGGTATTATAGAAGGACATGGATCAAGTGCTATTAGGGCTGAGTTAGATTCAACAAATATTATACGAGGTGGAGAAATAACAAGTGATAATAAAACAGCAATATATAATGAAAGTACAAAAGAATTACAAATTAATAATGCTACTGTAGTATCAAATGGAGAAGGAAGCGTAATTGTTAATAAGGGAAATGGAAATATTATAATAGATAATAGTAATATATCAAGTGATTTTGGATGTCCTATAAATAATATATTAAATGGAAATATAACTATAAGAAGTGGAAATATAACTACTAAGGGAAATAAAAAAACTGCTATATGGAATGAAAGTGGAAATATATTGATTTTAGGAGGAAAAATTTCTGCTAAAGCAAATTCAATATATAATAATAATTCATCTGCAAAAGTAACTATAGGAGAAGATGACAATATAGTAAGTACAGATGTGCCAGAATTAGTTTCGCCTAATAATTACTATACTGTTTGGTCATCAAATATAGAATTTTACGATGGAATATTAAAAGGTGGAGGAATTGATACAAATAATACAAGTTTAAGCATTCCACAAGGAAAGGAATTATTAAAAAATACTTCACAGGAAATATATTATACAATATTAAATTAGAGGAGAAGATTTATATGAAAAAGAAGAGTGTAATAATTGTATTAATTTTAATTATAGCAATTATATTAACGATAATATTAATATTTAATAGAAAAGTTCCAATAGACACTAGTAATAATACAAATAATATATTAATAGATAACAAATATACAGAAGTTACAATTAACCCAGGTGAAAAAGTAGAAGCAAAAGACGAAAAAGTTAATATTATAGAACCTAATAGTTAAATGAATATATTTGATTATTAGAAAAATAAAAATGATAATATATGTAAGGTAAAAAATGAAGAAATACAATAAATTATTAATTTTAACTATATTTATTTTAATAGAAGAAATAATATTTTCTATAAGTACAATAAACAAAATAGATAATATAATGGTTGTAATAATTTTTACAACCATTATAGCAATATTTATTGACTTAATAACAAATTTGTTTAAGAAAAGATTAAATAAAATAATATATTATATAATATTAGGAACCATTAGTATATTATTTATAGTATATTTTGTATATTATAAACTTATGGGAAATGTATTATCAATATATTCATTAGTAAAAGGAGTGGAGCAAGCTACTCCTTTTACTGGTGTTTTATTAAAAATTATACAAGAAAATTGGATATTAATATTGGGATTTATTACAATTTTGGCAATATTTATTATATTTAGTATAAAATTTATAAACTTTGAAAAGAAAAATAAAAAGCACACCTTTATAGAATTGCTGAGTTTAGTGCTAATATATTTAGTTAGTATTATGACAATTGTAATTTCATCTTCTTATAATGAAATATATTCCAATAAAAATATATATTTTAACATTAACAATCCAAAGGAAAGTATTAAAAAGTTTGGATTGCTTACAACATTTAGATTAGATATTCAAAGAACATTTACAAACTTTAAAGAAAAGGATATGTATTTATATAAAAATAAAAATGGAGAAGAAAAAGTAATTGAAAAAGATAAATATAATATCTCAAATATTAATTTAGATAAAATAGCTAATAATACTAACAATAAAGAGGTAAAAGAAATATGTAATTATTTAAGTAGCATAGAACCTACAAATAAAAATGAATATACTGGAAGATATAAAGGAAAAAATTTAATAGTATTTGTTGCAGAGTCATTTAGTAATATGGCAATTATGGAAGATATTACTCCGACATTATATAAATTAAAAAATGAAGGAATTAATTTTAATAATTTCTATACGCCACTTTTTCCTGTTAGTACAGCAGATGGAGAGTATTTAACAGATACTTCACTTCTGCCAGCTGAAGGTATATGGAGTATAGAAAATGTAGAAGGGAAAACATTTCCATATACATATGCAAATATATTAAAAAATGATGGGTATAGTACATTTGCTTATCATAATTATGATTATAAATATTATAAAAGAGATAAATATTTTCCTACAATGGGTTATGATACTTATTTAGCAGCAGGAAATGGATTAGAAAACAGGATGGATTTTAGCAAAGTACCATCTAGTGATTATGAAATGGTGAAAACAACAATTGACGATTATATAGAAAAAGAAAAATTTGTAGCATATTATATGACTATGAGTGGACATATGAATTATGATAAAAGTAATGCAATCGTAGAAAAAAATTGGAACATAGTAAAAGATTTAGCATATTCAAATAAAGCGAAAGCATATCTTGCTACACAAATAGAATTAGACAAGGCATTACAAGAGTTAGTTACAAGACTAGAAGAAAAAGGAAAATTAGATGATACAGTTATTGTAATAGTAGGAGATCATTATCCATATGGATTAACACTTGAAGAAATGCAAGAATTAAGTGTAAAACAGCTGGATGAATTTGAAAAATTTAATATGCCATTTATAATATATAATAGTGAAGAAGATAAAAAAATTATATCTAATAAATATAGCAGTTCTTTAGATGTTTTGCCTACAATTTTGAATTTGTTTGGAGTAGAATTTGATTCAAGATTATTAATGGGAAAAGATATATTTTCAGACAGTGAACCTCTGGTGATATTTTCAGATAGAAGTTATATAACAAATAAAGGGAGATATAATTCTATAACAGAAATATTTGAAGGAGAAGATGTAGATGAAGCTTATATAAATAATGTAAAACAAGAAATTTATTATAAATACAGATATTCAAGATTGATATTAGAGAATGACTTTTATAGGTACTTAGCAAATTTTTAATATGAAAACTACTTGACAGTTTACAATAATACATATAAAATAATAGTGTAGACAAAAATATATTTTAGTACAAATAATAATTTGTGATATATATTTATGGTACATTGAAAATTTAATAGAAAGAGGTGCAAAAGATTATGGATATAATAATCAATGTCGCCGTTTTTCTAATCTCAGCAGTTATATTTACATTTGTTGGAATGTATATTAGAAAAAAACTTGCTGAATCTAAAATGAAAAGTGCCGAGGCAGAAGCAAAAAAAATACTAGACATAGCAAATGTAGAAGCAGAAAATAAGAGGAAAGAAGAAATCATCAAGGCAAAAGAAGAAATTATGAATGCAAGAAATGAATTAGATCAAGAGATTAGAGAAAGAAGAGGCGAAGTACAAAGTCAAGAAAGAAGACTAATCCAAAAGGAAGAAAATTTGGAGAGAAAGATTGAAAAAATCGAAAACAAGGAAAAAGATTTAGAAAGCCAAGAAAAAGAAATAGTAGAAAGAAAGCAAACTTTAAATGAAACTATAGAAAAACAACTTAAAGAATTGCAGAGAATTTCTGGTTTAAGTAAAGACGAAGCAAAACAAATTTTACTTTCTGAAATGGACAAAAAACTTACTGCTGAAAAAGCTCAATTAGTAAGAGAAAGAGAGAGCGAGTTTAAGGAAGAATCTGAAAAGAAAGCAAGAGAATTAATTGGTTATGCTATTCAAAAATGCGCAGCAGACCATACTTCTGAAACAACTGTATCAATAGTTGCTCTTCCAAATGACGAAATGAAAGGAAGAATTATTGGTAGAGAGGGAAGAAATATAAAAGCTTTAGAAACATTAACAGGAATAGACTTAATTATAGACGATACACCAGAAGCAGTAGTTATTTCTGGCTTTGACCCATTAAGAAGAGAAGTAGCTAAAATTGCACTTGAAAAGCTTATTGAAGATGGTAGAATACATCCTGCAAAAATTGAAGAAATGGTAGAAAAGGCAAAAGAAGAAGTTTCTGAAAGTATAAAAGAAGCAGGAGAAAGAGCAATAATGGAAACTGGAGTTATAGGACTTCATCCAGATATTATAAAATTGCTTGGTAAGTTAAAATATAGGACAAGTTATGGTCAAAATGTATTAAACCATTCTATAGAGGTATCTAACCTTGCTAGAATAATGGCAGAAGAGTTAGGATTAGATCCAAAATTAGCTAGACGTGCAGGTCTTTTACACGATATAGGAAAAGCTCTAGACCATGACATGGAAGGAACACATGTTGAAATTGGTGTGGAAGTTCTTAAGAAATATAAAGAAAATCCAAATGTTATAAATGCTGTAGAAGCACACCATGGAGATGTTGAACCACAAACAATAGAAGCTGTTTTAGTACAAGCAGCAGATGCAATATCTGCATCAAGACCAGGGGCTAGAAGAGAAACTCTAGAAACATACATTAAGAGACTAGAAGAGTTAGAGAAAATTGCAGATTCATTTGAAGGTGTAGAAAAATCATTTGCAATACAAGCAGGTAGAGAAATAAGAATAATTGTTAAACCTGACAAAATTTCAGATGACAAAATGACACTTTTAGCAAAAGATGTAGCAAAGAGTGTTGAAGATGAAATGGAATATCCAGGTCAAATAAAAATAAACTTAATAAGAGAAACTAGAGTAGTAGATTATGCAAAATAATTTGAAAGTTTAAGGAATTATAAAGCAAAAGATATAGATAGACAATATAAAAAAATATATTGTCTATTTTTTTATGCAAAAATATAAAAATAATTTTTTACATTTCTAATTTTGTAAAAATAATATTGTTTAATTAAAAAAAATATAGTATTATAATTATTAGGTGATATAAATGAAGTTTGGTTTATCAGATGATATATATGAAAAAATAAAAAAAATAGCAGATAAATATAATAAATATAAATTTAAAATATTCGGTTCTAGAGCCAGAGGAGACTACAGAAGTAATTCAGATATAGATATTGCAATAGAGGGAAATATTGATAAAAAAGATAAGTTTAATATAGTAAATGAATTTGATATGATAGACATGGTGTATACAATGGATATAGTTTTTATAGAAGATATAACTAAAAAGGAATTTTTGGATTCTATATTAAAGGAGGGAATTAATTTATGAATAGATTTGTTCAAAGAAAAAATGATTATGAAAATGCTCTTAAAAGATTAAAAGAAGCATTGATAGAAGATGAAAGTGAAATAGTTATAGATGGCGTTTTACATAGATATGAATTTACTTTTGAACTTGCTTGGAAATGTATGAAAGATTATTTGGAGTATTTGGGTTTAGAAAATAAAACAGGAAGTCCAAGAGAAGTTATACAGTTATCATATAAACAAAATATTATAGAAGATGGTGAATTATGGATTGAAATGATGCTTTCAAGAAATTCATTATCTCATTTATATGATGAGGGAACTTCTAGAGAAATTTACAATGATATAAAGGAAAGGTTTGTAAAAGAATTTGAAAAATTAGAAAATAAATTTAATGAGGTAAATATAGAACTATAAATATAAAGGAGGCTGTAAAGTTGAAAATCTTAGCTATAGGTGATATTGTAGGCGAAGGTGGACTTGATAAATTAAAAGAGGTTTTACCTAAAATAAAGGAAGAGGAAAATATAGATTTTGTTATAGTAAATGCAGAAAATTCTTCTGGAGGAATGGGACTTACAACAAAATGTTTTAATATATTACAAAAATTAAAAGTAGATGTAATAACAATGGGAAACCACACATGGGCAAAAAAGGATATTTTTGAGTTTATAAATAGTCAAATGATAATAAGACCTGCAAATTATTCTGAGGGAGTGCCAGGGCATGGTTATGGAATTTATGAGTGCAAAGGAAAGAAAATAGCAGTAATAGATTTAATTGGAAGAACAGACATGGGCGTATTATCCGAAAATCCATTTTTAGTAGTAAATAAAATAATAAATAAAATTTCAGAAAGAGTAGATATTATTATAGTAGACTTCCATGCAGAAGCAACTGCTGAAAAAATAGCTATGAAGCACCATTTAGATGGAAAAGTTAATTTTATTTTTGGTACTCATACACATGTTCAAACAGCAGATGAAGAAGTAACAGAAAAGGGAACAGCATATATAACTGATTTAGGAATGACTGGACCAAAAAATTCTGTTATAGGAATGGATGCAGAAGCATCTCTTAAAAGATTTATTACTTCTCTTCCAGAAAGATATAAATTAGCAACTGGAGAATGTATTTTATGTGGTGTAATAGTAGATATTAATGACGAATGTTGTCGAACAGAAAGTATTCGTAGAATATATATGAAATAAATGACGAAAAAGCCTGAAAACACTCGACGAGAAGTGATTTGAATTTGATAAAAACTATAGACAATTTCCAATAAATGTAATATAAATATACTTGTAAACGAAATAAAAATAAAATCATAGGAGGCAAAAAATGGAAATTTTAAAAATCTCATCAAAATCAAATCCAAATTCTGTAGCAGGAGCTATTGCAGGATTGGTAAAAGAAGTGGACAGAGCTGAAATGCAAGCAATTGGTGCAGGAGCTCTTAATCAAGCAGTGAAGGCTGTTGCAATAGCAAGAGGGTTTGTAGCACCAGCAGGAGTTGATTTAGTATGTATACCAGCATTTGCAGAAGTTGAAGTAGAGGGGGAAGACAGAACAGGCATAAAATTAATAGTTGAATCTAGAAAATAAAATTTAATAAATTGGGGGCATGAAGAAATATTTTACATGCTCTTTTTTTGTATAAAATCTGCTTGAAAAAGTTATTATTATGTTATATTATATAAAAGTATTACGATTTGTAAGGGGTGGATTTATTGAAATCTAACATTATAAAATACATTTTTATAGCATTTGTAATAGGAATACTTATTTTTGCAGTATATTTTCTAAATAAAAATAAAAATGAAGAAACTGAAAATAGTCATAATAATAATGTACAATACGAAACAACACAGATGATAACAAATATAAGATTAGGAATATCAGATTTTGATAATATAAATCCAATAATAAGTCAAAACAGAGAGGTTATAAATTTATCGACATTAATATTAGAACCACTACTTATGTTAAATTCTAATTATAGAACACAGTATTGTTTGGCAAAAGAAATAGCAAAATCTGAGGCAACAACTTATGTGGTTAAATTAAATGAAAATATACACTGGAGTGATGGCTCTACATTAACTGCAAAAGATGTACAATTTACAGTAGAAAAAATAAAAGAAAATAAGCAATCTGTGTATGCAGAAAATGTTGCTAGAATAAAGTCAATAGAAATAATAGATTATACAACATTAAAAATTATTTTAGATAAAGAAGTACCATTTTTTGAATATAATTTAACATTTCCTATAATTTCATATAATCAATATAATGAGAAGAATTTAAAAGATGGAATTCCAATATGTACTGGTATGTATAAAATTACATCTGTAAATGGAGATAAAATAGAATTACTAAAAAATGATAAATGGAAAAATATAAATACTGTAAATCCAAAGATAGATAAAATTACAATAAATCTATACAAATCTGCTGGCGAAATTTTTAATGCATTTAAATTAGGAAATATAGACTTAATAAATACAAATAAAATTAATATAGAAGATTATGTTGGTACAATGGGATATAATAAAAAGCAGTATGAAGGCAGAGAATACGACTTTTTAGCTTTAAATTGTGAAGATACTATATTAAAATATAAAGAAGTAAGACAAGCTATAAACTATGCTATAGACAAAGAAAACATAGTTGCAAGCGTATATAACAATAATTATTCAGTAGCAAATTTTCCTTTAGATTATGGACATTGGCTATATCCAGCAGATAGTGAAAAAATTCAACATAATAATGACAAAGCAAAAGAAGTTTTAGAAAATGCTGGTTGGACATATAAATATGGTGAGTGGAGAAAAACAGAAAATTATAGAACTAAAACAATTGATTTAACAATTGTAGTAGATAGTACAAATAAAAATAGAGTTAAAGTGGCAAAATTAATAGAGAAACAATTAGAAGGTATTGGAATAAATGTATATGTAAATGATGTTACTAAGTCAGGTTATGAAAGAAGATTAAAACAAAAAGACTATGAAATTATTCTAACAGGTGTATATAATTCATATAGTCCAGATTTAACATATTTTTATGGAGATAATAATTTAGCTAATTTTGAAAATATGGAAATGACGAATTTGTTAAATGAAGTAAAAAATATTTCAGATGAAGAAATGTTAAAAGAAAAATATAAAAATATAATAAGTATTTCTAGAGATGAAGCGGCATATATAGGTTTATATAGAAACAAAAATACAGTTATTTCAGGGCAAGAATTAATGGGAGAAGTTGCACCAAATAATTATACATCTTATTACAATTTATATAATTGGTATAGACAATAATATTTATTAATTTAGAAGTTTGATTGATAATCAATATTATATGAATCAAAAGAATAATAATTATATATAAATAAGAAAATTAAAACTTATAAATAAAAATGATGAATATAAAACTAAAAAGTTAGTGTATATAAATTCAAAAAACAAAGAAACAAAATAAATATAAAAAATGCTTGACAAATAAAAATATTAATGTATATAATATAGACAAACAAATGTTTATTATATGTAAATATAAATTAGGAGGAATAAAAATGAGTAACGAAAATCCAGAAAAGAAAAAGGCACTAGAAATGGCATTAGGTCAAATTGAGAAACAATTTGGAAAAGGAGCTGTAATGAAACTTGGAGACTTCACAGCAATGAATGTGGAAGCAATTCCAACAGGAGCATTAAGCTTAGATATAGCTTTAGGAATAGGAGGAATTCCAAGAGGAAGAATTATAGAAATATTTGGACCAGAATCATCAGGTAAAACAACTCTTGCATTACATATGATTGCAGAGGCTCAAAAATTAGGAGGAGAAGCAGCTTTTGTAGATGCAGAGCATGCCTTAGACCCAGTATATGCTAAACATTTAGGAGTAGATATAGATAACTTAATTGTATCTCAGCCAGATACAGGAGAACAAGCACTAGAGATAGCAGAAGCTTTAGTTAGAAGTGGTGCAATAGATATAATTGTTATAGACTCTGTTGCAGCATTAGTACCAAAAGCAGAAATAGATGGAGACATGGGAGATTCTCATGTTGGTTTACAAGCAAGATTAATGTCTCAAGCACTAAGAAAATTAGCAAGTGTAATTAACAAATCAAAATCTGTTATAGTATTTATTAACCAATTAAGAGAAAAAATTGGAGTAATGTTTGGAAACCCAGAAACAACACCAGGTGGTAGAGCTTTAAAATTTTATTCATCTGTTAGATTAGATATAAGAAAAATAGAAACAATGAAACAAGATGGAGAAGTAGTTGGAAATAGGGCAAAAGTTAAAGTAGTTAAAAATAAAGTTGCTCCACCATTTAGAGAGGCAGAGTTTGACATTGTATATGGTAAAGGAATATCTAAAGTAGGAAATATTTTAGATTTAGGAGTTAACTTAGATATTGTAAATAAAAGTGGTGCATGGTTCTCTTATAATGGGGAAAGAATAGGTCAAGGTAGAGAAAATGCTAAAAAATATTTAGAAGAGCATCCAAATACAACAGCTGAAATTGAAAAAAGAGTAAGAGATAGTTTTTCAGAAGCTTTTGAAAAGAGTTTAGGTGACGAAGAAATAGACCCAGAGCAAGAAAAAGAGCCAGAAGATGAAGAATAAACATATATAGTGAGAGTAAAAAAATGTCATACACAATACAAGAATTTGATAATATAAAAACAAAAATGTTGAAGTACATAATGTATAAGAAGAGAACTGAAAAAGAGATAAGACAGAAGTTCTCTTCTTCTGTTGATGAAATTTTATTAGATGATGTTATAGAAAATTTGAAAGAATTAGGTTATATAAATGATTTAAGATATGTAGAAAGAGCTGTAAATGAATTTGTGGCAATTAATACACTTTCTATAAGAGAGATAGAATATAAATTATATTCTAAAGGAATTAGTAGTAATATAATAGAGCAGTATATAAATAATAACTTAGAAACTTTGGAAGAATATGAGCAACAATGTGCACAAAAAATATATTACAAAAAACAAGTTTCAATGGAAAATGATGAAATAGTCAATTTCTTAAGAAAAAAGGGTTATTCTTCAGAAACTATTAGAAATTTAGATACAAAATAGATATTAAAATATTTATTAAATAGATTTTAAAACATTATAGGAGACAATAAATGCAGAACATTTTAACATACGAATCAACTAAATATCCAATAAAAATAGAGAACTTCGAAGGTCCTCTTGATTTATTATGTCATTTAATAGATAAAAATAAAATGGATATATGTGACATAAAAATAAGTGAAATTGCAGACCAATATATAGATTATATAAATAAAATGGAAGAAATGAACTTAGAAATAGCAAGTGAATTTTTAATTATGGCGTCTGCACTTATATATTTAAAGTCAAAAAGTTTATTACCAAAGGAAAATGATGACGAAGAAGAACTTTCTGAAGAGGAACTACTAAGAAGAATTATTGAATATAAAAAATATAAGGAAATATCAACTAAAATTAGAGAATTATTTATAGAAAACTCTAAAAAAGTATTTAAACAGCCAGATGTAGTAGAGCTTCCAAAACAAAAATTGGAGGTTCACTATGCAAGAGAAGATATTGAAAAAGCATATAAAAACATAGTAAATAAAAGTAGAAATAGGCTAAATCAAAATGCTAAAAATATAGATAAAATAGCTATTGTGGATCACTACACTGTTGCAGAGAAAGTGAAGGAAATGTTTAAAGTACTTGTGTTAAATAAAAAATTTGTATTTAACAAACTATTTTCCTCAAAAAAATGTGATAAAGAGGAAATTGTTACTGCATTTACAGGTTTACTAGAACTTTCTAGAAGAAGCAAAGTTACTACAGAACAAGAAGTTATTTTTGGAGATATTACTGTAGAAAAAGCAAATAGAAGAGCAGAAGGAGATAAGTAAATTATTATAATATAAAAAAGTAAAAAGGTATAAATAAAGTTTAATAAACAGAAATATGTACATAACAAATATAAAAGGACTAATAGTTAAAAAGTATATATAAATTAAATCATAAA